>TARA_R110001599_G_scaffold28413_10_pt1 | contig 18151 bp, 25 predicted proteins | sample TARA_R110001599 | Tara Oceans TARA_R110001599 (sample SAMEA4398360) | marine metagenome | biome: Polar Biome; feature: [MES] marine water layer (ENVO:01000295) within the mesopelagic zone...; material: water (ENVO:00002006), including particulate matter (ENVO:01000060) such... | reverse complement strand
TTATGTTGGCCCTTTAATAAACCTCATCATTATGGTGGGGTTTTTTTATGCTCTTTAGTTTTTGGGTGATATTTATCTAATGAATAACAAACAACAAACAACAACATTATGAAAAAGTTAAATAACTTTTATACTATATTCAAAGATAGTAATGATTGGAATGAAAAATCTATTGTAGGTTTTAGTTCTTTTGTAATAATGGTTTTATTTGCAATAGCTGATTTAGTCACAGGGTATTTTGGGAAAGACTTAGTAATAAATGATTACATCTATAATTCATTCTTATGGATTGTGTTAGGGTCGTTTAGTATTGACAGTGCTCAAAAGGTATTCGGTAGTGGCAAAAAATCAGATAAATAAGGGTTAAACCTTATTTTAATTAGATTATAGATATTTATCTATATAATTAAGATAGTTCTTTAATTTTATTGTATAACAACATTTTTAAATTAAAAAAAATGGAAAAGGCGAAAATTAGGTCGGTAATTGGTGCTAGTACGGAGAAACTTATTTCTATACTAGTATCTAAAGTAAGAAGAGTAATAAAAAATATGGATATAACAGAAGCCATAAATTATCTAACTCTTACGGGGTATCCGTTAAAAGAAGCAGTAAGACTGACCTTTATGAGTAAATGGAATAAGAAGAATAGTAAGAGACTTTTAACTCTTCCACTTTTTATTCACAAAATCTTCTTTGTGAAATACGATGGAGATAATATGGCTGATGTCTATAGTGAATACTATGTATCAACCGATAAGATTAAACAAAAAGAGTTTAATTTAATAAACAATACAATGGATGATATATACCATTTATCTATGGAAGATATAATGGAAGTAAAAAATATGACAAAAATAACGGACAGTAAGTTATCTTATTGTTTAAGGGATATTTATAGTTATAACAAGAATGAGATTGTAGAAATACAAACAGAACAGATATTATAATGAAATTACTAATTACAGAAGAGCAGGTTAGACTTTTAATGAGAGAGTTTGGTGAGGGTGTCGAAAGTAGAGACGCTTGGCTTGATGGTATTTACAAATTAACAAGTAACCCTAGCTTTGACACTAGTGAACACGAAGTTGTTGCTACTGGTGAAGACGGAGAATACTTAGGTTACTGGGATAAAGAGCAAAATCATGGATTTGTTGTCAATGAATATGTTGATGATAATGAAATAGATGAGATGATATCTCCAGAGGCTATGCAAGATTATGATGCATTTTTTGGTGATGAATTAAAACTAACAGATTTGGTATGAGAATTAAATTGACAGAAGAACAGTTAAAGTCTCTTTTAGGTGAAGCTAAAAAGAAGAAAAAAAAGAAAAAGAAGGATACCACTTTATGTGCTAGGGGTAAAAACGCAGCTAAGGCTAAGTATGATGTTTATCCATCTGCTTATGCTAATGGATATGCAGTACAGGTATGTAAAGGTAAGATTGCTGGTTTAGACGGAAGTAAAAGGTGTAGTGGTAAGTATTGTAGCGGTAAGAAGAATGAATCTGTTACCTATACAAAAGAACAAATCATCGAAAACGTTAAAAAAAAATCGCAAGAGGCATTTGATTTAGAAGATGTTGAAGTTGTTGATAGATTAGACGAAGATTTGGCTACTTGGTTTGGGACTAAGAAGAAAAAGAAGGGTTCTAAACAACCACAAGGACCTTGGGTAAACATTTGTAGAAAGAAGAAAGGTGGAGGACATCCAGCTTGTGGTAGAGATGATTCTGATAAAGGTGGTTATCCTGTTTGTAGAGCAAAGAGTGTAGCATCTAATATGTCACAATCTGCTAAAGACTCAGCTTGTAGAAGAAAGAGAGATAAAGAAAAGAATGATGGTAAATCAGGTAAAGGACAATCTCCTAGCCCAATTAAGGTAAAAGGGTATAAACCTAAAAAGAGAAAATCTAAAAAGAATGAATCATTAAACATCAACAGAATGGTTTTAAGTAACTATGATGTTATGATTAGTGAAGGATTACAATATCATTTAGATAATCAAATCCCATTAAATGAGAATGTATTTAGATATGGGAGTGAAGAGTATTTCAACCTAATCAACGAAGTTAGAAGTTTACATAAAGAATCTAATATCGACTTATCTATAATGGATGAGGAATTGGTAAAACAATCTATCGGTGATAAAGGTGTTTATGAAGGTAAAGATGTATGGTTAAACTTCCCAATGGAAGAGGTTAGACTTTATGAGGCTAAACACAATGGAAGAGAAGTCTCATTAAACTCACCAAAGAAGACAGGTTCACAAAACTATGTTTATGTTACTGGTTGTCTAAAAGATAAAAGTAAGGTTAAGAAAATCACTTATGGTTCGGCAATGAAAGATAAACTTAAAGACCCTGATAGAAGAAAAGCATTTGCAGCTAGACATGGTTGTGAAGGGTTATCATTAAAAGATAAATGTACAAAGAAATATTGGGCGTGTAGAAAACCAAAAGATTTTGCTGGTGTAAATTCTTGGTGGTAAAATATAAAAGATATGAAAGATTTAATTAGAAAAATATTAAAAGAAGAAAAAAATTTGTTAGCAACAAGTGCAGAAACTTTAGTTAGAAACTTACCTACTGAATTAAAAGATATTTTATTTAGTCATTGGGACGCAAAACAAAATCCAAAATGGCATCCTGAAGGAAATACATTAAAACATATTTTAGTTGTTATTAAACGAGCATATCATCATTATCCTAATGACCCAAATATGATAATGTCAGCTTTATTTCATGATTTAGGTAAAATGGATACTTATGCAATTAACCCTAAAACAAGTTTACCTACTGCTTATGGACACGAAAAGGAATCAGTAGAATATGTTGAAAAGTTTAGAGATTGGATTGAATCTTTTGAGGGGACAGATGTTGATGAAATTAAGTATTTAGTTAAAAATCATATGAAAATAAAACCATCTACTTGGAATCAAATGAGAGATAAAAAGAAAAAACCAATAGAAGATAATCCAGCTTTTGGTAACTTAGTTGGATTCACTGATAAATTAGATGGTGGTGGTACAAATCTTGCAGAACAAATTAGAAAGATATTAAAAGAAGACTTAAAATATTGGGGTGTTGATGGTAAAAAAATGGGTCCTAAGTTAGATGAAGATTCTAAAAATGAAAACTATATGTTTTTCCAAAACTTAAAAGAGATAAAAGAAAACATTGAGAGTATCTTATCATTAGATGAGAATGAGGTTGATAATACCCTCTCTGATGGACATGGATGGGCTTTGGAACATATGGCAACAGCTAAAGATGATATTGAAGAAGTTGCATCTTTTCTAAAACATAGAAAATAAGAAAATAAACACATTTTTTTTGGTAAGTATTGATAAGAAATAATTTTTATCTCATATTTATTAATATATGGGTTTTGATGTTTTAATAAGGTTGTTAGTTATATTTATGGCGCTAACACAACCAATAATTATTTTATTGGTATGTGGTGAAATAGTATCATTTTCAGCTTCATGGCAAACCGAATTACAACCCTTATATATTCTAACAAACGCAGCAACCAGTTATTTTCTATATAGTGTCAATAAATGGAAACTACCAGCGTTATTTTTATTATTCCTAACAGCATTTTCAGTAGATTTTTCACCTATGTTTCATAATATAATTGCAACATTCTTCTTTCTTTCTTGTATAAGTCCATTATATGGTATTAAGAGATTTAGACACTATATGTGGTTATTTTTAGCGACTACACCATTATTACCTTTATATGGTTTATTTTGGTTTGAGTTTGCATCGGTATGGGTTTTATGTTTTTACCACCTAAATCTTATGTGGGAAACGCGCAATCTATGGAAATGATATATTTATAATAAAAAAGAATGGACAATATATATACCAAAAAAGTCAATTATTTATTTGAGTCAATCCAAACAGAATCTGAAGTAAAAGAATCTGAGGGTAGAGCAATAATCAATTCAATATTAAATGAATTAAAGGTAGGAATGAAATTAGTTTTTATCTTTGGAGCTGGTATTGGGTCATTTATCGGTCCAGTGACTGATATATTAGCTAATGAAGGTGTTAGTATGTCAAAAGAAGAGGTTGGTTTATTGCTGATTGCATCTTTTGCTATGTTGTTAAATGAATCTCCTGAACTTATATCTAAGGTTAAGGAGTCATTAAAAGAAAAAGATTTACTAAAACATTTAGATTTTGTAACTGATTTCATAAACAAATCAAAGAAGTTGGTTTCGGTGGTTGCTGAAAAGACTGGTAGAGTTGCAAAAGGAATTACAGATGTATTAGGTTTTACTTTTTTATTAGTCCCAACTATGCAAATGGTGGGTGAAGTTATAAATGACAATCATGTTACTTCAGGTAGTTTAGGTGAGTTTATCACTGGTTTAAGTATTGCTGTTGGGGTATATGGATTTAAGACTGTATTAGGAAAAGTTTTGGATAAGAAAGATGATAAACCTTATGAAGAGAAAGTAGAAGAGGGTTATCACATTAGAACATTCTCAAAAGACACAAATGAATCTGAGTTAGTATGGCACAGAGATAAAGAAGATAGAATTGTTGAATCAATCGGAGATACTGATTGGATGTTACAATTAGATAATGATATTCCTACACCTTTAACTGAAAAAGTATCTATTCCAAAGAATACATATCATAGAGTTATCAAAGGAAGTGGAGACTTAAAAGTTAGAATTAAAAAATCATAGTTATGGGTAGAATAGAGAAGAAGAAAAAACTAATCGTAGAAAGAGCCAACAGAAAAATGTTAGGTGAATCTGAAATGGATTGCCCAAAAGCGGCTAAAGACTTAGAGTTAAACACTAAGAATAGAAATAGTGCAATAAAGGCTGACCATATTAAGTATGGTCCATTGAATGTAGATGAGCCTGGTGATTATTGGAAAGATTTGGCTGAGCATTGGGATACAACAGAGGAAGCTGCTAAAAAATCTTTATGTGGTAATTGTGTTGCATTTGATATCTCACCTAGAATGGATGATTGTATGCCTGGTAAAACTTCAGATGATGATGGTAGGTTAGGATATTGTTGGATGCATAATTTTAAGTGTCATTCTGCTAGAACATGTTACACTTGGGCTAAAGGTGGTCCGATAAATGGGGATGATGTTTCTTACGATTGGCAAGAAAGAAATCAAGAGTAATATGGAATTATTTCAATATGAAGCAGAAGTTATTAGAGTTGTGGATGGAGATACATTAGATGCTTCAATCTCACTAGGGTTTAATACCTATGTTAAGAAAAGAATTAGATTTCAAGGATTTAATGCACCAGAATCTAGAACAAGAGATTTGGAAGAAAAGAAAAGAGGATTGGCAGCAAAAGACAGAGTTATAGAAATATTGAAAGAGAATGATAACAAGTTTTTACTAAAATCACATGGTGTCGGTAAATATGGAAGATGCTTAGGTGAAATATTTGTTGAGACATTAGGTGATAATTCATTACAAAAAACACTAATCAACGAAGGACACGGAGTTGAATATAATGGAGGAAAAAGATAGTTATGAGATTTGATGGTAAAAGTACAGGTTTATTCTCTGATGAAGAACCTAAGAAAAAGAGAAAGAAGAGAATTAAGATTACTGAAGAGCAGTATAATAGATTATCCGAATCTTTACATGTTGATGGTATAGAAATATTTGCTAAAGATGGTAACTTAGTTACAGATAATGGTCAAGTATATGAGATGTGTGTAATTAAATCATTTTTATGTGTTGACTTAACTGTTGAGGAGATAAAACAAAAAGATAGTGATTACATTATAAAATTAGACACCCCTATTGGTAAAAAAGAAAGTAAAATTCATTTAGATAAACTCCAAAATATAATAACACAAATAGGTGAAGATGAAATTGAATTCGATACAAAAACATCTGAAGGTGATATTATCACTATTAGGTTAAAAAAAACTAAAGATGAAATAAATGAAGAGGATGAAGCATCTACTGATAGTGGAAGTTCTTCTGGTGGTGGTTCTAAATGGGAAACTGGTTTAACAAGGGGTAAAGCAAACCCTATCGGTAATACTCCATGGAGTTCTGGTGCTTCTTCTTATAAAAATATTACTAGAGGTCCAGCTAACCCACTATAAAAAAAGGGGATAAAAAATCCCCTTATCTTATTTTGTAGTTTTTGTTTGTGTTTTAGGTTTTCCTTTTGTCCCTTTACACCCGCATCCTTTTTGAGCCATAATATTATGTTTTATTTTTATGTTATAACACCTTTATAATAAATATTAAAATAAAAAAATAAATAACGTTTTGTTATTGTCTAAATTATTCTTATCTTTACCATATGAATAAGAATAGACTAAAAGAAGTATTATCTATACCATCAGTTTATGGGGAAGAAGGGTTAGTAAGAGATTACATTCAATCATATGCTGAGAATGAGGGTATTGACTACCACATAGATAAAAAAGGAAACATATATCTCACCAAAGGAAGTGAGAAGATGACTGAAGGGGAGTATTATCCTTGTGTTGTTGCACATATGGATACAGTCCATAGGTCACACACTAACTTAGTAAAAGAAAATAAGAGATTAGGTATAGTTGAATCATATAATTCATTAGTTGAAAATGATATCTTAACTGCTACATTACCGGGAACTGATACACAAACAGGTATTGGTGGAGATGATAAATGTGGTGTTGCGGTATGTTTGGAAATGTTGGATTACTTTGATGTTATAAAAGCATCTTTCTTTGTGGAAGAAGAGATTGGTATGAAAGGGTCCAAAGAAGCCGATAGAGAGTTTTTCAGTAATGTTGGGTATGCAATTCAGTTTGATGCACCTTCATCTGATTGGATTACAGAGGTTTGTAGTGGACAAAGGTTATTTGATAAGGACTTTAAGGATTTAATCACTGAGGACTTGTCTAATAATGGTTATACCTCATTCAGTAACGACCCATTCACTGATGTCAATCAGTTGGCTCAGAAGTTTAATTTTTGTTGTCTAAACTTAGGGTGTGGATACTATTCACAACACACACCAAGTGAGTATGTTATCATTAAAGAAGTTGAAGATGCGATAAGAGCTGGTAAAAGTTTAATCTCTAAATTGAGGTTAGAATATTATGAGCATAAGAAAAATGTTAGTATCTTAACAGAAGAAGACAACACAACATTTTATGATGATGACTTAGATGAGTTTTATGATGGTGAGTTAAAAAATATGTCTAAAGATATTACAGAAGGAGTTTCACATATGATTAATATGGGTTATGATAAAGATGAGATAAGTGAATATGTTTATCAGTTTTTAGAAGAGAATTATTATTAAAAAGAGTTTACAACATGGAGAATATATTAGAAGATAAGGAAATAGTAAAAATAGTATTAAGTAAACTATCACAATATGGTAACATCCCTAGTGATGGTTTTTTGTGTGGAGGTGCAGTTGCAAACATACTAATGAAATTAAAGTGGGGAGGAGACTATCCAATAAATGATTTAGATATATTTGTAGAGACAAAGAAGTATAAAGAAACCTCAACACCAACGAGAACAGATAAACTTGCATTAAATACAGAGTATCAACATCTAAATGCATCTTACAATCATGGTAATTGTTATAGAATAGTATCCTCAGATAGAGATGGGATGATAAATATTGTTAAGGTTTTTAGAGAAAGTAGAGATAAGTCAGACAATTATATGTATATCCTAAAAGGATTTGACTTAAACTGCACACAAGTTGGTATTGACTTAAAAACAGGTCAAATGTTATATACCAAAGAGTTTAACCAATTCTTAAAAGACAAACAATTAAAGGTGGTAGCACCTTATACACCAGCACACACTGCAATTAGATTGTTTAAGAAGATAGATGAGTTGGGTTGTTATTGTGATGTTGATGGACAGATGAAATTATTATCTCAACCATTTAATAATCCAACAATGCAAAGATATGATAGATATTATTCAGGTGTATTTGCAATGTTTTTTGGTGTTAAATACAAAGAGATGTATGAGAAGTATGAGGAGCAATTGAAACCATATTTTAGAATGGTTAGTTTGTTTGAGTATAAAAAGACAATGTGGGATAAGAAATGGGATATCATAGATACTTTAGATGGTAAGAAGAAAAAAACAGAACATGTATTGAATTGGTTACACCCTAACAGAACACCTGACCAAAAATTATTAGATGGTTGGGCTAAGATGAATGGTAAAATATGGGGTGTGTTACCTGTAAAATATGAAGAACCAGATAAAGAGTTTATTAAAATAATATTAGGTACGTTTTCACCACTTATACTAATGTCTGTATGGAATATGTTATATGGTGGATTAAAGAAAAGCTCAATCAGAAAGGTTAAGAAAGTAATTTCTTTTCCAGACCTTAGAGATTTGTGTATGGTAGTTGAGGATTTTTATGAATGTGATTTCAGCGATAGTAATCTAAAAGAATTGGCTAAATATGTATATGGAAATTATTATTTTGGTAGAGTGATTTATAAGTATAACCTTAATGTACAAGAATCATTAAAATTGAAACATGATATTTCTAAGATATTAAATAAGGAAGGGGAATGGTTCTCTGGTATGATACATAAATTATTACTTACCAATGGACATCCTATGGTTAAGCCTAACTTAAAAAAGATTAATGAGTTGTTTGAGATTGAAAAAGTTAAATTGACAAAACCTATTATTGAGGGAGTTGATTTATCTGATATGAAACTACCTAAAAATGTGGATGTTAAGGAATTGGTATCTGAGTATGATTTGGCTTACGCTGGTAAGAAACTTAGTAATTGTATAAATACCTCTGGTCAAAACTATAAAGAAAAAATTAAGAATGGTGAGACTAAGATATTTGTTATTACAACACCTGCTAGTATGTCAGCTATGGAAATAAATAGACATATTAAAGATGGGGTATCCGTATGGAGAGAAAGATGGACATTATCTTATTGTAATAAAGAGTGTAATGACTTACATAAACATATTAGTATGTATATCTTATCATATGTACAAAAAGAAATGTTATTGGTAGATATATCTCGCACAATAAATAAATATGATAATAGAATGTCAACATCATTAAAGATAATGGACTTCAAAGCAGATGTATCAACTAAAGATAATCCAGTGATACATGATAATAATTTGGGTTATACCTTTGATGAGATATTAGAAGAAATTGCAAATGATGTTGGGAGAAATATGGATAACCCTGTTGAAACCATACAGACAACATATGACGCAGATGATTGGGAATTAGACTTAACTGAAGAAGGCTCAGTAGAGGTTGATTATATTAGAACAAACGTTGTGGAAGTGGATGAAGAAGAAGGAAACAATAGAAATCTTTGGGATGGTGTTAATTTCCCATTCTAATGTTAAGTTTTAAGAAAAATATTGACATTTAGACACTATAACACTATTTATATAATAAAGATTTAACAATTTCTTAACATTGAAAATTAAGTTATGAAAAGATTTATTATAATTATATTGTTTGTGTTATTCTCATCAGCTTTAATGGCTGAGGATAGAGATACTATATTTGTAGTTGAACACAACATATATAAGAAGGTAACTTATTTTGATAATGGAGTTAAAAAAGAAGTTGGTTTTTATAATAGTGATAAACAAAGAGTAGGGGTATGGATTAGTTATCACTCAAATGGTGTGATATGTAGTGAGGTTTTCTACAAGAATGATATGAAACATGGTGATTGGGTTTTTTATGATTATGAAGGTAGAATGATGTCTATAATACAATATTATGAAAACAAAAGAGTTGGTACTTGGATGCAATACAAAGAAGATGGGTCCATTTTATCAATTAGAAAATATTAGAAAGGTTTCCACTATATGAGTGAGTATGTAAGAAAAATAGGTTCAGTAAAAAAAACCTTAGTAGATGAAGACTTTGACTTCTATTATGATTTTTTTAAGAATAAAGCTGAAAACGATGGTTACTATGGTGACTTAAAGTTTACCAAAGAAAAAGGTAAAGTAATATTTTTTGTTGAGATAGAGGAGATAGAGGAAGAAACTGACGAATAGAGGTTTTTCATATATTTATAGTATATGGGGTTTGACTTAAACAAGTATGAAAATGTTCGTTTTAATGAGGATGACTTAATGGATAGAAAGATTAAGGCAATGTTATTATGGTATGAATATAAAGCTGAAGAATTAAAACTAAGTAATAATGAGTGTATTGACTTATTGGATAGTATTATAAAGACTATGGCAGATAATGAATGGTATGAGGTATCAGTATTTTTCCAAAAAATGAAAATAGATTTAATAATAAATAAATAATTTTTATAAGAAAGGTTAAAATTAAAATATTTATATAAAAACAATGTTTATGGAAAATATTTTATTGCTGAATCAAGATTACACACCATTAAACGTTACAACATTAAGGAGAGGATTTAATTTAGTTTTTAAGGGAAAGGCAGAGGTTATAAGTCACGATGATGACAACCCAATAGAAACAGAAGAAAATAAATACGAAAGACCTACTGTCATTAGATTATTAAGGTATATATCATTACCATATAAGAAAGTCAGTCTAACAAGGTTTAACATTTATAGAAGAGACGGACACAAGTGTGTGTATTGTCAATCAACAAAAAGCTTAACATTAGATCATGTAATACCTAAATGTAAGGGTGGTCAAAACACATGGAAAAACTTAGCTACATGTTGTCAACAATGTAATGCAGAAAAAGGGAATAAAGATTTAGATATTTTTATGAAAGAAAAAGGGTATACAATGACACATCAACCATATAGACCTACATATTTACAATTTGTGCAAAGGTTAAAGGGATTGAATAATGATTGGTTACCATTTATTTAGATTACCAAAGTAGAGTATTTTCATTATCCCATAACTTCCTACCAAAAGAGATTTTATCTTTTAATAAAGGTATTGAAAATTTTAATACACTTACATATGTATCCATATATTCAGGCATTTCTGGTGCGACATAATCCCAAAAGATACGATTACCTTCTTCTCTAAACTCTATGTTTTCCATTCCTTGTTTAGGGTTGACAATAGAATTATAGGATTCTATCATATGGCTTAGTAACTTCTCCGAATGTAATAAATGGGGTGAAAAAGATAACTCATAGAATTCTTCGTCTAGGCTTTTAAGGTAGGCAAATAATATCCATTTCTTATGTTCAAAGTCTATAGGTGGTTCCATCCACCAATCAAATCTCAGTAGCTTCATTTGGTAAAGATCCTAATTCTTTATCTATTTCATAGATTGCTAAACCACTTTCACCAACCATCTTTAATTTGTCAATTATATCCTTAAACTTTGTTTCTTCTTCTCTTTGTTCACTTACAAACCATTGCATAAAGTTATCAGTTGTAATGTCTTCAGCATTTCTAGCTGCGTAAACAATTTTAGAAACAACACTAGTAACTTCTTTTTCTTGTAATAATGAGTTTTGGAAGTGTAATAACACATCAAAATCTTCACTAAAACTTTCTAAATAGTTGTATTGAGGTATTGTTGGTGTTTCATCACTTTCTAAGACATAATCTATTAGTTTTAACATATGTGATCTTTCTTCTTCTGATTGATTAAAGAAAAATGTGGATATTCCGTTAAAACCTCTGCTAGCAAATTCAGTTGCTAGATTTAAGTAAAAATATGACGAATGATTTTCCGTCCATATTTGTTCGTTTATTAACTCTAAAACTTTCTTATTCATATAATTTAGTTATTATAATAAATATTACTAATTACAAATAAAAAATAAACTCTAATAAGTGAATAATTTAATTAAAATAATCAATTTTCTAAACCCATTACACAAAAAGGTAAGAGTTCATATTGCAGACAATTTATTAAACCCTATTCACAAAAATGTAAGTCTTACATATATCCCATCAATTGGAGATAAACTATTCTTTAAGGGTCAGGAAGATTTCTATTATGTTACTGATGTTGTCCATTATTACCACAATCATACACAAATAATTCAGGTGGTGATTGAAAAGGATTTATAAGGATATTAAATACTTTTTTAGTATATTTATATTAAAACGTAAATATGTTAAAACTAAGGACTTTAATAGAAGAAAACAAAGAAGGTATTGAGCCATTAAAAGGGGCTGAATATAAGGTTATTATGTTTTTGGAAAGTAAGTTCGGAGATTTCACTATCAATGATATTCACAATCAAACAAATGATGTTTTAGTATCTCATATTTTTGAGACTATAATGGAAACATTATCTGTCTCGTATGATGTAGGTATTATGTTATACTATCTTTACATCAACAATATAGAAAGTATTAGAAGCGGAGATGATTCTTGGAAATCAAATCCTAAAAGAGGTATTGGTGATAATGTATTTAAGTATGAAGCTGCACTGGCAAAATATTTAGAAAAACCATATAGTTTATTAAAGAAAATACGTACAAATTATGGTTTAGAAGGTTTTGAGGATAACGATGGTTATGTGTGGGCAATTGGTGATAGTGAAGATAGAGAAAAGGCAATCAACTTAGTAATAGACGAACATTATATGTATGGTTTAGATAATAATTCTAATGTTGAAGATGGGTATAGAAGCGAAGCAAGACATCATTTTGGTGAGAGTTATATTTGTGAGTTTTTATATGTTCCCGAAGAATGGAAAAAAGTAATTGCAATAGAAGGAGCTAGATTTAGTGTAAATGATATGACTGATGATGAATTAATTGATCCGTTAGATAGTAACACTTACAATAAGGAAACAAAAGAATTGAGTAATAGATATTATGATTTAGTAAATCAAATAGACATATTAAATGAAAAAATAGATAACACCACTAATGATGATGAAATAGAAATGTATTCGGAAAAGATAGAGAGATTAGATGGTGATATTGAAAATATATATGATTCCGCTAGAGAGATTATTGAAGGAGAAGAATATTTTGAGATATACCAAAGATTGACTGATGATTTAGAAGAATGGTTATCGGACTATGGTTATTTAGATGGTGCTGAATTATCGTATAGAGAAGTGAAGGGTGTAGATAGACCAATATTTCCTGAATGGTTATATATAGACGCAAATAAAATGAGAGATGATTTGGAATACCTTTTATCTGATAACATTGGTGCAGATATTGCACTTTATGATGGAGAGGAACATGAAGTAGAATACAATGGTGAAACTTATTATATTTATCAAGTAGATTAAAATTATGAACGCAAAAATAATTAAATTAGTAAATTACTTATTAGCAAAGGACTTCGACCCTGAAGATATTTCAGAGATGTATAAGTTCATGAAAAATGAGTTAAATATCACAAATAGTGAAGTATTAAACATTGCTCCTATATTATATAGAAAGTATTATCCATTATTAGATGATGGTGAGGACTTTAGGTCAATTGAAAACATGAATGTGGATTATGATGAAGATGATATTGACGATAGAATAATTGCATTGTCTCAACACTTAGAAGTGCATCCACTTACATTAAAGACAATATATAATGAAAATAATATTCAAGATAGTAGAGATGAAAGTGAGTATTTGGTAGGTGATGAAGATGAGATTAGAGAAATATTCTTTGATAGAGTAGATGATAGGATTGAGGACTTAAAAGAATATAATATAGACTATGTTTCACATTTCCTTACATTAGATGAGGATTATGTAGAGCAATTTGCAAATGATGAAGCTAGAAATAGATATGATGAAGAAGACCCAGAAGAGGTTATCGAATATCTAAACCAACAAGATGAACATGAAAAATGGATGGAAAGGTTAGAAGAAGCTGAAACTGAAATGAATGATGTTGATAACTTAATAACTGATTTAGATTATGATATAGAAAATGAAACTGGTGAGTTTTCAGAAGAAGAGTTGGAAAACATGGAAGAGAGAAGAGACTTACTAACTCAAAGGTTTACAGAGTTAGAAACATTTGTAGATAATTGGGATGATGATGAGGAGAATAGTAAGTTTGTAGATACTTTGGAAGATGATTATATTGAAGAATTTGCTAAAGACATTTACAGAGAAGTTGAAAGAGAAGGTATAGACTATTTTACTGACACTTACGGATATACAACAAAAGACGCAATAGATAATTTCTTTGAGATAGATGAAGATGGAATGAAAGAAGATTTGTATGACACTGATAGAGCTGGTGAATTGGCTCACTATGATGGTGATGAAAATGAAGAAGAAGTGAATGGTGAATACTATTATATATACAGACAAGGGTAATGAAAAAACTAATTAGAAAAATATTAAGAGAGGAAGTTGATAAGGACGTTGATGGAGACAATTATATACTAAATGTCAATCATAAAGAATTGCAGTTATTGTTATACATCATAAAAAATGATGGTGCATTAAGACATACATTCAAACAATTAGGTATTAGTAATTTAGTGTTGATGTCAAAAATATTTCTAATACTAAAGTTTAATACAAAAAAAGATATACTTAAATCACTTGAGAACAAAGATACATCCAATCTATACTTAGGACCATTTTACACTGCTAAAGTAGATTATTATGATGGAATATATGAGGATGAGGAATATGTAGAAGATGAATGTGAGCAATGTAATGGTACAGGATATGAGGAAGAGTCTTGTTATAATTGTGGTGGTTCTGGTGAAGTAGAAGATGAAGATGAAGACTATGTAACATGTAGTGATTGTGGAGGTAGTGGTGAAATAGAAGATGAATGTGGTTATTGTGGAGGTTCAGGATATGATGGATATACACAAGAGTTAGAAAAAATAGATTTATTTACATTACCTGTATTTAGTAAGACACCAATTATTTTTGATGACTTAGTTGATGAAGACAAAAGCACAATAAATAAACTAGGGATGGTAAAAGGTAAGGTTAAATTCGTAGAAACAAAAACAGAGCCTAAATCTTATGGTGGGATAGAACCTAATGATGAAGAAAGAATAGACCACGTTTACGATGAAGGTATGGTAGTAAGTGGAGAAGACCTTAGTGAATACATATAAGAGAGATATTTATAATTATGAAATTGAAATTTGCTGAAATATTAAAAGAAAACCTAACTCCAAGACAAGAGAGATATATAGATGTCATTGTAAATGCAATGAAAGATCATTTTACTGATGAGAGTGGTAGTGTTGTCAATAATAGGACAATCTTTATGGAAAACCCAAAGATAGGTGATTATAAATTAAAAGTGGATTTATATAATGAAGCAAATAAAAAACTTATTGAATTATATAATAATCATAGTAATTTATCTAACGTCACACCAAAAGATATTAGAGAATATAGGAAAGAGTTTATGAAATTAAATGACCAGATGGATGATTCAATGCAATACATTATGAATTTAAGTAGTTTGTTTGGTGATGTAGTAACATCTTATAATGTACCAGTAAATGTAATTTTAATTGCATGGGAAAAGTTTCATAAAGAAGTGTATAAACCACAAGAAATTGAGGATGTAAAGTCTAAATCTACTTTTGAGGGATTACAACATGGATTACCTGAAGGAAACTACAGCAAAGAAAAATATATGGATAGTTTTTATGGGAAAAATAGATATGCCGTAATTGAGAATAAAGATAGTGGAGATTATATCTTAGCAATAGATAAAAAGTGGGAATGGTTCCAAAAAGGAATGGAATTAGATGACTTATTCTATAAGAGATATAATTCATTGAATGAATTAAAAGATGGTTTATATAATGTGGAAAGAAGACTTTTCATTAAGGAATTAGATGGATATGATGTACCTGACCCTGAAGATGTTTTAGAACACCTTGAAGCTTCTAACATAGATGATATGGAAAAATATTGGGAGGAAGAAAGGGAAGATTATACAAACCTAACTTTTGAAGAGTTTATTGGTGATGAAGTAAACAGATATCTAATGGATGAAAAAGGTATGGGTTATGAATCCATATCAAGAGCTAATAGAATGCAAATTGGTCGTGATTTCATTCAGTTAGAAAAAATATATAATGGGATTGATAATATATAAATCTACCTATTGATTTTTACAAAAGTTTTACATATTTATTTACTAAAAAAATTATAATGACAGACTACACAATAGAAGAAGTTGGGTACTTCAACTGTGAAACATGTGGATACTTAACTGTATCTTTTAGGTTAGAAGGTGACCCAGAAGAAACCTATAGGACTTTAGAGACTGATGGGTATTATAATTGTGCAGAAAAGGAATCTAATACACATGGTGAGTATCATACCAAAGAATGGGATGAAGGAGATTTTGAGGATGGTAGTTATTATTCTCATTTTGATTTTACAGAGTGGATGGAGCATGAACACGATGAAGAAAAGGTTATTGAGTTTATCTATGATAACTATGAATTAGAAATCCTACCTAAACCAGAATTACAATAAAAAAATTATAATGCTATTGTTTATTCAAAACAAAGTATTTATATTTGATTAACAAACAATAAAGATAGTTCTTTGAAAATATTTTATATCTAAACGAATGGTTTCAGCAAACTTTTACATACAAACATGAAAGTTGGAAACAGAGGGTTACCTTACCCCTCGGTAAAATTAAAACAGAAAAAAAGGTAACCTATGGAAAGGTTATAAAATATATTCCATTGTCTTACCACAATTAAAAAAAGGTATGTGGAAACGGCCATCACATTAAATAAAAGTCGAATTATCATTCCGAGATATGATTAAGGAGAAGTGGCAGAGCTTGGTTTAATGCACCAGATTTGAAATCTGGCGTACTGTTAAAAGTACCGGGGGTTCGAATCCCTTCTTCTCCTCTTTATAAGACCATATCTTTAATTAGGTATGGTTTTTTATTTTTGGGTCCGTTCGTCTAGGGGTTAGGACGCTGGGTTTTCATCTCAGTAACAGGGGTTCGATTCCCCTACGGACTGCAAAATTATTAGTTTAGGTCCTGAGGTCAAATGGTTAAGATATCGCACTGTCACTGCGCATGGAGCCGGTTCAACTCCGGTCAGGACCGCAACATAAACCATATCTTTAATTAGGTATGGTTTTTTTGTATCTATAGACTATTCTTTATTGTGGAATGAGCATATTTATTATTATGGAAATGAAAGATTTAATTAAACAATTACTAAGAGAACAAACTTTTGCGGAAGTAAAAATAGATAAAAATGTAGGAGGTAGAATAACTCAACTAATGAGATCTTTAGGGGTGTCTGATAGTGACTCAATAAAATATAAAATAGATTTTATGAGTGACCCAAAGAATAAGATACAAAGTGCAGAACAATCAATAAATGCTATTACATTATTAGAAACATTAAAAGATTTAGTTAAAGAGTTTGAAGGGTCGGGTGCAGGATTTTTATTTGAGTCTTTTATGGCTGGTTTAATGAATGGTGATGTAATACCAGGTAATAAACCATCTGACATTGTTGTAGGAGGTATTTACTACCAATCAAAGTTATATGATAGGGGTAATTACAAACCAGTTTTATTAAAAGGGTGGTTAAAGCCAGAATCAACAAGTGCTAGTATAGATTTGAGGAGGTCAGATATTATAATATTTGCTGATAAGATAGGGTTTAAAAATTCTGGTGATGGTTCAGTGAGAATATATGAGTACGATGTAAAAAAACATGTAAAAACAAATCAATCAGTATATCAGGATGAAATAGAGAAATTAGGTAAATCAAAAAATAAAGAATATTTTTATATTTTTGATGATAATGAATTAACAGTTAACATTAATCCTAATTTAGTGCTATCTGAAGGTGAAAAATTACCTGACTTTGATTATAATATCACAATATCTTTAGGTGATATAAGAGATAGTTTTACTAGAAAAGGTGAATTGATTGGTGAAATTAAAAGTATTGGTGAAATTATTTTATCTATTAACACTATTAAAGAGATAGGTGAAAACCTTAATAAGAATATGTTAGATACTATGGAAAAAGTTTTTACAGCATATAAGAATTTTAAGGGTTCTTTAGATACTTTAACTGTTGGTATTGATACAGAAGGGGAAACAGTTGATGTAAAAAAACAATCAAAAGACACACAAGATAAATTGAAAACTTTAGAAATTACATTTGATGATGCAAAAACTAACTTATTTGATAATCAATAATTCATTTTAACATTTTTTAATAGTTTTTTAGGGGTAAATGG
>TARA_R110001599_G_scaffold95816_2_pt1 | contig 18161 bp, 14 predicted proteins | sample TARA_R110001599 | Tara Oceans TARA_R110001599 (sample SAMEA4398360) | marine metagenome | biome: Polar Biome; feature: [MES] marine water layer (ENVO:01000295) within the mesopelagic zone...; material: water (ENVO:00002006), including particulate matter (ENVO:01000060) such as...... | reverse complement strand
GTGATACTGGACCTGCATTCACGGCGGGTCATCGGCTGGGCTGTGAGCAATCGCATGAAACGTGACCTCGCGATCCGAGCGTTGAAGATGGCCATCGCGTTCCGGTCACCGCCCAAGGGCTGCATCCATCACACGGATCGCGGGTCGCAATATTGTTCTCACGACTATCAGAAAATCCTGCGCCAGCATGGGTTCAAGGTGTCGATGTCTGGGAAGGGAAATTGTCACGACAACGCTGCTGTCGAGACGTTCTTAAAGACAATCAAAGCTGAACTGATCTGGCGGCGGTCATGGGAAACGCGACGGCAGGCAGAGTTGGCGATCTTCGAATATATAAATGGGTTCTACAATCCGCGAAGACGCCATGCAGCATTAGGTTGGAAAAGCCCGGTCGCCTTCGAAAGGAAGGTGGCCTAAACGAGCACTTGGGGCGGCACAAAAGCGGGACAGGTCCAAACCGCCGTCAGAGGGAAAGTATAAGGTCCTCGAAAGAGGTTTCGTGGAATTATTGCCAATAGAGGTAATCGAAAGTTTGGAGAATCGGTCTGGTGGCTCAATTTCCGCCAAACGGTACAATCCTTATACGGTTGATCCGGTATCCTGGCAGCTTCCTGCCTGTTTAATGCGCAAAACCTTTCTGCGCTGCGTCGTATTTTCTTTCACACGTTGGCTCTATATTGCGTGGGTGTGGAGAAGGAGTGCTAGATGCTGCCTGACCTTTTTGAATTCGGAATTTGGAGCACGCGGCGGCGTCTATCCGCCCAAAGAAAGAGATTCTCCGGAAGGGCGCTGTTTGATATGCAGCCCTTATTCAATTAGATTTTTTCGAAATAATATAAATGTGCGCATTATGAACATCCAAGACATTCACGACCTTCCACGGTCGACCAAGCGGTTCATTTTCATGGCGGTGGACAGCCTTTTGGTGCCGCTCAGTCTCTATTGTGCCTTCGCGCTGCGGTATGGGACCGCTGCGCCACTGGATTTCATGTCCTCAAGCTGGGCGCTATTCGGGGCGATGACGGTCTTTGGCATCGGCATCACCTGGGCCCTGGGGTTGCACCGGATCAAGCTTAACGCTTTTGATACGCATTCCATCTCTAATATCGGTGTTGCCGCGGTGCTGCTGGCGCTGAGCGCGATGGCGATGAGCTATATGCTGGACCTGTCAGCGCCGCGGTCTGTGCCGCTGCTGCTGGGGTTGTTTTTCTGTCTGTTTGCTGTTGCGGTGCGTCTGGTGGGGTTATCGTTCATGCGCTGGCTGTCCGAGCGTGGCGGTGACCGCAAGCCGGTGGCGATTTACGGTGCAGGGGCCGCGGGCATTCAGCTTGCCGCGGCGCTGCGTCAGGCGCGCGAAGCGCGGCCGATGTTCTTTATCGACGACAACCCCAACCTTCACGGTTTGATGGTGGCTGGCCTGCCGGTGCATGGACCCGGGAAGCTGTCAAAGCTGATCCAGGCGCGCGGGATTGAGCAGATCCTGCTGGCCGTGCCCTCCATGGCAAAGGATCGGCGGGATGAGATAATCGGCAAGCTTTCGGTTCATGATGTCGAGGTGCAGGTGCTGCCATCTTACGTCGATCTAATGTCGGGCAAGGGGCTGGTACAAAGCATGCGCACGGTGGCACCGGATCAGCTGCTCGGGCGTGACAAAGTTGATCTGGATATCCCCGAGATCGCGAAGGCCTATGCCGGGCGCGTGGTGATGGTGACCGGGGCAGGGGGGTCGATTGGGTCCGAGTTGTGCCGCCAGTTGATGAACTGTCACCCGGCGCGGATCATCCTATTCGAACAGGGCGAGTTCCAGCTTTATACCATCGATCAGGAGCTGCAGGCAGAGGCCAAGGCGACGGGCATTCCCGTCGTTGCCCGACTTGGGTCGGTGACCAACAAGGCGCGTGTCGCCGGTGTGATCGCGGAGGAGGGGGTCGAGATCATCCTTCACGCGGCGGCCTATAAGCACGTGCCGCTGGTCGAGGAGAATGAACTCGAAGGCGCGCGGAACAACGTCCTTGGCACGCAAGTCGTCGCCGAATGTGCGGCCGAGGCGAAGCTGGAGCGGTTCATCCTGGTGTCGACCGACAAGGCCGTCCGGCCCACAAACATCATGGGCGCAACCAAGCGGATGGCTGAACTGGTCGTTCAGGACATGCAGACGCGCCACAAGCAAACAAAGTTCGCGATGGTCCGGTTCGGGAACGTGCTGGGATCGTCAGGGTCCGTTCTGCCCCTGTTCCAGAAGCAGATCGCCCGCGGCGGGCCTGTGACCGTGACCCACAAGGATGTGACGCGGTTCTTTATGACTATCCCCGAGGCGGCACGTCTGGTTCTCCTGGCCGGTGCCTATGCCAAGGGCAGCGATGTGTTCGTGCTCAATATGGGCGAGCCGCAAAAGATCATCGACATCGCGCATCGGATGATCACGCTGTCAGGCCGGAAGGTGAAAGACCCGAAGACTGGGATCGGCGATATCGAAGTCAAGGTGACCGGCTTACGCCCCGGCGAGAAGCTGTACGAAGAGCTGCTGATCGACGACGACAACCTGCTGCCGACGCCCCACGCCAAGATCCTGCGTGCGCAGGAATGCATGCTGAGCCAGATCGAGGTCGCGTCGATGCTGCGCGAATTGCAGGGGTCGATTGTGGACGCGGACAAGGTGCGGCTGCGGAAGTTGATAGTGGCTCGGGTCGAGGGATATCATGTGCAGGGTGGCGATGTGAGGGTGAGTTGAGCGCTTGGGTGTCCCTCAATTGCAATCATCGCAACTGAGATACATCCAAACGCCTTATTTCCCGAAAGCACTTAGGTGCTTCGTGCCAACAGTACCTTGATGTGTCCAATCACTTCATCTTGCTGTTCATCGCTCATATCGCTGCCTGACGGTAAGCAAAGACCATTTGCGAACAGGGACTCATCGACGCCGTTCCCGTGGTAATCTGAACCTGCGTAAAGCGGCTGCATGTGCATTGGTTTCCAAAGCGGCCGCGACTCGATTTGGTGCTCGAGCAGCATCAAACGAATGTCCTCACGAGTCCTGCCGATTTCATTCGTGTCAATGGTCAGCGCAGTGAGCCAGCGCGTTGAATACTGGTCTTCGGGCTCTGGCATGAATGATATGCCAGGCTGCTCAAGCGCTGATTTGTAGCGCGAGAAGATCTCGCGGCGGCGGGCCACACGGTCGTCGAGGACTTCCATCTGTCCTAATCCAATAGCCGCACAGATGTTGGAAAGCCGGTAATTGTAACCGTAGGTCGAGTGCTCATAGTAAGGGGCGGTATCGCGTGCCTGAGTGGCAAGGAACCGCGCCTCATCTGCCCAAGCTTTGTGGCGCGTAACCAGCATACCGCCGCCTGATGTAGTGATGATCTTGTTGCCGTTGAAGGATAATATAGCGGCATCTCCGCCGCTTCCGGCTTTGCGACCGCCAGTGTAGCTAGCCCCAAGGCTTTCGGCGCTGTCGAGAATGAGACGGATGTTATACTGAGCTGCTAAGTTTTCAAGAATATCAAGGTCTACAGATTGTCCGTAAAGATCGGTGGGCACGATCGCTTTGGGCAGACGGTTTTCTTTGGCGGCTTTGGCCAGTTCCTCTGCCAAAAGATCGGTGTCGATTGTCCAGCTCTCGGGTGAAAGATCAAAAAAGCGAGGCGAGGCGCTGAGGTAATTCACTGGGAATATTCCCCCAGCGAATGTCATCGAGGAAATCCAGACCTCGTCGCCTCTACCTACTCCTGCAATGCGTAAGGCCAAATGTAGCGCGGCGGACCCGGAGGACAGGCCGACGCAATGGACCTCTGCGCCTAGATATTCCGTGATTTTCGCCTCGAATGCATCCAGTTGGGGACCGAGTGGCGCGACAAAGTTAGACGCGAAGGCTTCGGCGACCCGCAGTTCTTCATGGCCGGACATATGTGGGCGGGAGAGATAGATACGCATGGGTTAGTCCTTGTTCATGGGTCTTGCTGGATTGCCAACAACGGTTTTGCCTGGAGGTACATCTCGGGTAACGACAGCGCCCATGCCAACAGTGGCATATGCACCGATCTTGAGACCTTGGCGAATGACTGCGCCGGAGCCGATATAGGCGTGATCGCCAATAGTTACGTTACCGTTAACTTTCGCTCCAGGGCCAAAGGTGACGAAATCGCCGATGACGCAATCATGTTCGACATAAGAATAGAGATTTGCGTGGAAACAGCGGCCAATGCGAATGTTCGAGGTAATGGTCACAAAAGGCGATAGGCATGCGCCGTCCTTGATAAAAACATCATCCATTTGCACAACGGAGGCAGCGCGGGCCTCGATAAGAGAAATTCCAGCAGCCTCACATTTTTTTGCGAGCGCTTCGCGGGTTTGCGAGGCGGCAACGGCGATACTGACCGCTTTATCTTTGTCATTGCGACCAGAAAACTCTGTCCAGTTGACGACATTTCGGCCGTTCACAGGCTTTGCGGACTGACCATCGTCGATAAAAATGAGTTCAGAATTTGGGTATTGCATACGCAAGAGGGGCATAATCCCTCGTCCACATCCTGATGCGCCGTAGACACCGATCAAATCACTCAAGGTCTGTTTCCCTTGAATTTCGGCATTGTTGCTTCCCCTGCTGCTGAGATGCCATCCCGTTTCACGACTTTGCGTATGGTCAGCAAGATAATCTTTAGATCCAGTCGGAAGTTGCGATTCTCGACATACCACACGTCTAGTTGAAATTTTTCATTCCAAGAAACTGAGTTTCGCCCGTTGATCTGTGCCCAGCCAGTGACACCTGGGCGAACCTCGTGGCGGCGAGCCTGCTCGGGAGAGTAGAGTGGCAAATACTCCATCAGAAGGGGGCGCGGACCGACGAGGCTCATGTCACCTTTTAGTACGTTCCAAAGTTCTGGCAGTTCATCGAGCGAGCTGGCGCGCAGGAAGTGGCCAAAATTCGTCAAGCGCTCTGAATCGGGAAGAGGGTTGCCATTCGAATCGTTTGCATCGCGCATCGTGCGAAACTTGACCATCCGAAACGGCTGCCCGTACAGGCCTGGTCGCGTTTGGTGAAACAGTACAGGTGATCCCATATCGCGACGGATCATGGCCCAGACAACCAGCAAAACTGGTGAAAGCAGGACCAAACTAATGATTGAACCAGTAATATCGACGAAGCGCTTCATTACTTTACCTAGGCCTGACATTGGTTACCCACTCGACCCATTTATCAGAGAGGTCTTTCCGCGAGAATTTTGTTTGAGCAAGGTTGAGTGCATTGGCTGCCTTTGTTTTCAATGCCTCTCGATTATCAGCTGCATCAATCAACGCATCTGCAAAGGCATGCTGGTCATCGGGAGGAACTGCTATGCCACAATCCTTGTCGGAAATCATTTCAGCAAGCCATCCAGGGTAGTTGTTCAAAACTGGTAGGCCTGCCGAGATGTAATCAAAAAACTTATTCGGCGACGTACCATAGTAAAATGCCGGTACATTCCTCAAAACTTGAAGTCCAATATCGGCTCCAGCCATCAGTCCTGCAAGCTGCACCTTGGGTACGGGATCGAGAAACAGTACGTTATGCAGGTTCTCAGCGCGCGCTCGTTTTTGAAGTTCGGGCTTTTCTCTCCCCTGTCCTACTAAAGCGATGCGAATATCGTTACGGCCTCGATCTCGCAAGACCTTGGCGGCATTCAACACAGCATTAAGACCGTTAGCATTGCCATGAGTTCCAGTAAAAATGGCTAGTAGCTGATCATCGCTAGCGCCTTCGGGGCGCCACGCATCAGCTTGGTTGGCGAAGAGATCAAGATCACAGCCATTCGGTACCATTGCAATGCGAGATTTGTCGACTCCGCGTGCAGCAATGCCCTCAACGATACCTGGAGAAAGTCCAATCAATCGATTGGCCGAGCGATAGGACGCCCACTCCAACACTGACATAAGCCACAGCACAACAGGATTGGTAATGACCGCCATGGCCTTCGGAAGCTCCGGCCAAAGGTCACGTACTTCGAAGACAAAGGGCTTGCGACCGAGCCAACGCGCGAGAATGCCGGGGATGCCAGCAGTCAAAGGCGTTGTCGTGGCAAAGACGACATCAGCTGGTTCGCGAAGAGCGATGCCAATTGATCCCATTGCGAACTTGGCAAAGACCTTGGCTCGTTGTGAAAAGCCCATGTCGTTGCCATAATTCAGTTTGAATTCAATTATGTCGATCCCATCGATTTGACCGCGTCTCCGGTCCTTTGAAAATGGACTGGTCAATCCTGTATTGCCTTGAGCATAGCTACCACAGACCATGGTCACGCTATGACCATTTCGAAGGAGAGCTTGCGCCATCTCATATGACCGGGTTCCCGCCGACCCTTCTGGTGTAGAAAAATGCTGATGGAAATAGAGCACATGCATGATCAAAACATCACTTTTGTTACAAGGGTCGCGGCGCGGTCTGTGTTAACCGAAGCAACTGGTACAGGTGTTTTCTGGAGATAATAACGGGATTCTTCGGTACTCTCGAGGGTTGGCGTTACAGGTTTGCCGTCAATCTCAATAGAGATTGCGCAATGCTCACTACTCAATACAGCTTCGTTTAGCCGCCAATCTCCGGGTACCAATCGCCAACGTAAGCATGCATTTTTGAACGCGCCCGAGATTGTATCGGTGCAAATGAGACCTCCGTGCGTCAGCTTGACAAAGCGGTGATGTTGCGCACCCTTAGCATCCAAATACCCGGCGGCAGCAGTCACCGACGCGGTCTCCTCCTTCACCGGTGTTACAGCATTGGTGGTCAGCCAGTCACCGAAAAGAAATCGTCCGAGCCTCGGCATTTGGTCGCGACCGTCGAATTCGACGGTATTGTGTGCCGCTGTGCCTGAGAACCACTCGGCACCCTTGGCGTTATAACTGAAGGTCCCAGCATCACGGAGCAAATTGGTCCCGCGATGCCAAAGGTCGACATGCATCGCATCGGCTTGGCTCGGTCGAAAGTTAAATCTCGGATATCGAAGAACAGCCATCGCTTGTTCCGTGCGCAGAACGTGGTAGCCACCATCGTCAAAACTCTTGCTATAGGGGTTCACGCTTGACTTCTGATCGGCCACTCCAAGCCAGCGAAGCGGGTCCGTCCAAGACCCCGGACCGAAAGCATCAGCACTCCGAAATAAGGCTGTGGCAAGTTGGACAGATGGTCGAAAATCGCGGTAGTCTCCACCAGTCAGTGGAACAAGTCGCGCGCCATCATTTGCCCCCATATTAGGCGCATCGCCTGTATAGCCATCAGTCAAAAGCCAAAGCCACTCAGTTGCCGCAGCTAGACGGCTGTTTAGACGCTCAGAAAAAGGAGGCAAATCACGGCGTCTGCGCCAAGCCTCAGCCAGCGAAAAGGTGTCCAACATAAATCGGTGATAGTTGACTGAGTACTGGCTGAAACTGCCATCACGCTCAATCAGGGTCGCCGCTCTGTCTTCTAGCCAGCGCCGCCCCTTGCGTTCCCATTCCTTTGCACGTGAGTCGTGATTTGCAAGGAAACTCCCACCGATGAATAGTGCCGCCGCTTCTGAAGTGCCGTGGTTGTTCTGTTGGCCAATAGCATAGGACATCGTCGGAGCGATGCGCTGAAGGTGGGTACGAAGAAGATCCAAGAGCCCTGACTCAGGCCTTTTGTCCTGTCTGAGCACCCAAGCGGCGGTGACAAGATGCATCACGCGGATGGACGCTTCTTGTCCGCATTTCCAGTTTGGCCCTTTGTAAGGAGGGTTCGACCAAGACCAGTCACCCAGCCAAAAGTTAAGCTTTTCCAGTGCCTCCATATCACCGTGAGCGGCTTTGGTTGCCCAAGCGATCACCCAGTCAAACCGCGAGAGTTCCCAGATACCTTTGATGTCGCCAGCATTGAAATCTGGTATGCGCCACCAGTCGAGGTCAGCATTCGATGACTTTGTGTCTGAGAATGGGTTTGCGAACCAATCGGGGGGAGCGTCCGACTGGGGTTTGCGTTTCCAGCCGAACCACCATAGCGAAACGTCCCAGGTTGTGTTCTCTGAGGGCGCGTCACTGCATCTTTGCGGGGCGAGAAAGAAGGGGGCAGTGCCGACAGGAGCTGACAACCGCTGGACCGGGTGCCAACCGCTTTTCAAACCCAGCCTGTAAGCGGCAACGCGCGCGATATTAACAGGCCCAAGGTGCCCGTATGTCCGCAAATGAGCTAGTCGGCTCATGTTTGCGCGCGAAGAATCTCGGCCACCTCAATAGTGACCTTTGCAACCTCGAACAACTCAGCCGCCGCGATCGGCGCAGCGCCACCTTCTTCAACTGCCCTGACAAAAGCTGCTGCACAATTAGTCTGACCCTTGTCCTGCCGCCATAAGTTCTGTTTCTTGAAGCCCGGCCAATTGTACCCTTTGAGCTTAAGGAAGTTGTCGAGCTGCAAGGTGCGACCAGCAGCAAAGACCTCGACCCGTTCCTTGGCGAAAGATGCGCCGCCGTTGGCAAGATAATGGATTGTTCCAAAAGACCCGTCATCAAAGCCAAGCGTGATTGACGCCTTGTCTTCGGTAATTGCCTTACTATCGGTGTCGCCCATCCGCCGCGCCTGGACAGAAACGATTGGTGCTCCAGCCAAGAACCTCATCAGATCGATGTAGTGGCACGCCTCGCCAATGATCCGCCCCCCGCCAGTTTTCGGGTCTTGCGTCCAATGACCCGCGGGAATCGCGCCTGCATTCATGATCATGACAAAGCTTTTCGGTGCCTTGACAGCTGCTAGCAAGCGTTTCATCGTTTGGACTTGAGGCGCGAAGCGGCGATTGAAGCCGACCATCAGATGCCGCCCACTTTCTATGTACGCGGCTTGTACATCGTCCAGTTCGATATTGGTCAAAGCCAATGGCTTTTCGACGAACACATGCTTGCCCGCTCGTAGCGCTTGTGCCGTAAACCGGGCGTGGCTGTTATGCCGTGTCGCAATGGCAATCGTGTTCACAGTTGGGTCGGCGATCAATGTATCAGTGTCCGAGGTTGCCTGCGCAAACCCCGCACGGCGACCATGAATGACCGCGTTTGTCCCCCCTGCTGATGATATAGTGTGCAGCGATGCCCCAGCAGCCTTGAACGCCGGGATTAGCATGCGTGAAGCATAATTGCCTGCACCAGCAAAGCCTACAACCGCCTTTCCCGCGCTTTCAACGGATGATTTATGAAGCGCGACAGTCCGAACATGACGTTCTTCACCCTCGTGGTCATAAGTCAGAAGTACTCCCAATGCTGCCTTGTCGGTAGTCAGCAGATCATAAGCACGCGGAGCCTCCTCGAATGGAATCCGGTGGCTAATTAGCGGTGCGACATCAAGCGATCCCGAAGCCAACATATCCAGAATAGCCTCAAAATTACGCTGCTCTGTCCACCGAACAAAGCCAAGCGGATAATCTTGCCCACCCTCCTCATAAGCTGGATCATAGCGGCCAGGGCCGTAAGAACACGACACTTGAAAGGTCAGTTCCTTTTCATAGAAGTCAGCTCGGTTCAGATTCAGTCCTGTGACGCCAACCAGCACGATCCTACCGCGTTGGCGGCTCATGCGTGCGGCTTGCGAGATCGGGTCGCTTAACTTGGTCGAGGCCGTGACAATCACACCGTCCACCCCGTTTCCCCGACTGAAGGCGATGCCTGCTGCGACCGGATCTTCGCCCGTCCCGGCATTGCAAATCTCGGCACCAAACTGTCGCGCTAGCTCCAACTTTTCGCTATCAAAGTCAATGGCTAGCACGCGGCACCCTTGCGCGAGCAACATCTGCACCGTGAGAAGCCCGATTAATCCCACACCAGTGACAACGAAAGCCTCGCCTAACGTTGGTTTTGCTAGGCGCACTCCCTGTAGCCCTATGCTGGCAACTACTACGAAGCTTGCGGCCTCGTCGTTGACGCTGTCGGGAATAATTGCGCAGAGATTTTTTGGCACGCTAACAACGTCTGCATGCGGCCCGTTTGAAACCACACGATCGCCCACGCGAAATCCCTCGGCCCCGGCGTTACTTACAATCCCGACATTACAGTAGCCCAATGGGATCGGTTGGCCTAGCTTCGAGCGTACGGCGTCTAAGGTGGTCATCAAACCGTCTGTCGCCACTTTATCTAGAACCTGCCGCACTTTCTCGGGCTGACTGCGCGCCTTTGCAATTAGACCCGACTTGCCAAAGTCGACAAGCATTCGCTCAGTCCCGGTCGAGATCAGCGAAACTGTAGTGTCAATCATCAGGCTGCCTTGCCTCGGCTGCGGCGTGGGGGCCTCAACGAGTTCGGATTCGCCGGTGGAGAGGTTCTGGAGGATCTGTTTCATTTGGTCTTTCATATCTTGTTAAGTATTTTCGCCCATTCCGCTTGGCGGAAATCATTTGCCACTGTGATGTTCCGCGCAGGGTCTCGGGATATGGCTTTGATGCCCGCGGCGGCATCCCAGGGTGTCGTGGCCAAGATTAAACCGTGTGAAATCCCGAAGTGGTCGCGAAAAGCCCGGACATACGGAGCGTCGAAGGCAACGACAGGAGTTCCCGCCGCCAATGCTTCGAAAATCGGGAGACCGACCGTCTCGTGTGTCGAGCCTATCAAGCAAACTGTGGCGCGGCGGTACTCCTCAAATAGCTGCTCACGCGTCAGGAGCCCCATGAAACTGATCGTCGTAGCTTCCTCGCCTAGGTCAACCAAGCCATCGGGAGCCGTCACAACGAGATGCCAGTTGCCATTAAGAGCTCGTGCTACGTCTCGGATGAAATTGAAGTTCTTGTGTGGACTTTGCGGACTTGCAACTGGAACAAGAATTCTCTGTGAGTTCCGTTGAAAATTTCCCCTCGAGATGGGGATAGTGATGCCAGGCCATGCGACGATTAATTCGCGTACGCCATTTCCAAACATACTAATGAATGCGGTCTTTACTTCTTTTGATTGTAGAATGATCGGTTCGCGACTGAGGCGCAGGTATAGCCGAATGACGCATAACTTAAGTTCTGAGAAGGCCGGATCGAGGGCCTTAAGTTGATGAAAGTAAGTTAGGCGCCGTTTAGCAGATACTAGCGGAGAGCTTATATTATTAAACGATATCAGTATGTCAGCGCGATGTTTAAGATAGGGAATGGCGACGCCAAAGAGAGAAAAAGCCACCGCGGCCGCACCGGCTTTCGGTCGATAGTGCCAGCTGACATTTGAAGGCAGCCGGCCGCTCGGTTCAAAGCCCGCAAGAATGATGAAAGTGTGCTGCGGAAAGGCAGCAGTCGCGGCGACAAGGCTCTCGACTATAGTGCGCGCGCCCCCGTTCTTAGCCGATACAGCGTTTATAAGTACTCGGCTCATTATGAAGCCACGCCGCGGCGAAGCCAATCGGGAACCGTCTTGCAAAGCGATCCTGAGAGGATGCCTTGGAGGTACTCTGCTCCGAAGTTTGCGCCAAGAGTAGCAGCCCAAGCTTTCAGCGATGCCCGCCGCTCCTCATTGCGCCCCTGAGCTTGCACTTCTGCCATTGCAGTTTGTAGCTTGTTGAGGTCACGAGCTGGAAAGACGCTCCCTTGCGGTGCAGCATGCACCGCCCCCCTTACTCCGCAGGCATCAGAAACTATCGTCGGCGTGCCCATAAGCATAGCTTCCGAAGCAACTACGCCCCAGCCATCCGTGTTGCTGGGTAACAACAAGCAATCGACTTTCTTCAAAAGGGTCGGCACCACGGTCATTGGCAACCGACCGAGGAAGTCAATCTGCGCTTCGAGCGGGGCTTGTCGTGCACGGGTCTCAAGCGCGGGACGTAACGAGCCGCCTCCGGCCACGATCAGTCTTCGGGGGCCGGTCGGTAGCCCCATGAAGGCTTCGAGAGCCAACTTGGGGTTCTTCCAAGGCTCTAGGTTACCTACGTAGGCAAAGGTGAATAGCTCCGCTTCAGGGAAGTTCGGTTCTGCGTTATCGGGTTCTGTGGGGTTGATGAAATAGGCAAATGGAAATACCTTTTCAATTGGGAAGTTGCGCGCTGTTAGCCATTCTGCCGTGCCCGCACCTATAGCCAATATCCCTTCTATCTGCTTTTGCTTACGCCAAATTTCCCATCCGTAGATCGCTTTCTTGAAGGGCGCGCGCCAACCGCCGGGATCCACGGTCTCCATGACAACCCAAAGACGTTGCCCTCTAGAGATAATTAGTTCTTGGTATACACCGATCTCAGCGTTACCTCGTAGGCCTTGGGTGATGTGCAAAGTCGATGGGTTGAGCCCGGCAATGAAAAAACCGGCTTCGGTCGAATTCGCAATGATACGTCGCTTAACCATCCCTTTGGCCGCCACCTGCCACCCCTGCTCGCGGCGCTCCTTGGACAAGTGTTCTGTAGCGATGAATGTTACGTCGTGCCCATTTTCGGCCATTGCCTCGGCAAGACCCATCATGTGTGGGGAAAACATGCGTTGCCAGAAAATCACTCGCACTGCTCAGTCCCTCCTTTTTCACTATCGCGTAGTGCGCGTGCTGGTATGCCGCCATAGACACCTCCCCCTGCCAGTACACCACGCACCAATGCTCCAGCCGCGACAACACTGGAGGCACCAATCTCGGCACCGCCGAGAATTGTCGCCCCAGCGCCGATCCAAGCTCCGTCGTGTATGCGCACGGGAACTGAAACCCCAGCACCAGCGGCCTTTTCCGCTCCAGGGGTGGGATGATGACTACCGCTTACGATCAACACACGGGGCGCAATGTCTACCCACTGGCCGATCTCGATAGGAGCAGTACCGCCTGTGATCAGCACTTGGTGACCGATCCAAGTTTCGGCACCGATCCGCAATGGGCCATTTGTCTGGAAACGCGCTGAGGATGAAATTCGTACATTTACCCCAAGTTCGGCACCGCACCAGCGCAGAAGTGAACGCTTTAGACCGAACATCCGGGTTGGCGGGATCAGTGGAAAGACGAAGCCGACTAGGAAAAGGCGTAGGGGACGAAGGCTCATATCATACGACTTTGACTGCTAGTCACGAGAAGGGCCTGCAGCCGAGACAGGAGCTCCGCTTGGGTTTTACCCCAGTCGAGCTTATCGCGTGCGAAAGCCTGGTTGGCAGCACCATGTGCGCGAAGTTTGCCCACATCACTGGAGAGACTTTTGATCGCCAAAACCCACTCCTGCGGTTGATTTGGGTCGCACCGAATAACGCCTTGGCAGTCAGAAAAAACCTCACGGATCGCGGTGCTGTCAGTGGCGATTACTGGTTTTCCGAATTCCATATACTCTCCCATCTTGATTGGGTAGACGCAATCGAGCTCTGGACGCGTTGGAAAGACGTAAAGACAGAGGTCGGAGCGAGCAACGAGGCGCATAGCTTCTACCCAAGGCAAGAACCCCGGCGCGACTATATTGACGGTGCCATGAGACTCGGCGCATTGTCTGAGAAGATCAAGGAATTTGGGATCATTGTCGCCGATTAACAAGAGTTCAACCTGATAGTCAAATGAGGCTGCCGCCAAGTTGGCCAGAACACTCGCCCGCTCATAGTCAATTAACCCAACATAACAGATAGAAATCTTTTCACCACGCTTGGCAGTGTCGGCACGCATAGCTATCTCGATCTTGGAGAGCAGGTCGATCGCTACCCCGTTTACAGCCTTGACGCGATTCGACTGACTGGCGTAGCGATCTTCAGAAATTGCAGAAACAAGCAGGTCCGCGCGTCGAGCGGCAAGCGAGGTGAAGTATTCGAAAATACGGTATTTCAGGGCCTTGAGGTGTGAGCCACGCGCGCGCGCAATACCGCTGGAAAGCCGTTCGTGGTCGTATAGATCGACGACAAAAGTGAACCGTATGAACATTCGAAGGATGAGGACGATCATAGACAATCGAGGTGAGGGGCCGATCCAAACCACTATTTCCTCGTTATTTTGCTGACGAAGAATACGATGAACCGCGACCAAGGAAAACTTAGCGGCTTTGACATAGGCGTCGCAATGAAGATGTGGGCTCGGTTCCGGCCCCGTGTCGACTAGAATCACCCGGTCGAAGTTCGGCGATATCGCCTTCAGTCGTTGAATGGGTGTTGTGTTTTCCGGCCAAGATGCGCCGCAGGAGCCAAGTTGAATCAGTACGCTCATTTTGCTCTCTCAGTAGTGCGATTGATTAGGAGAATCTGGATCGCAGTGTGGATTAGATAGGCCAACATTATCGCCACCATTACCGCAACAAGTCCGCTTGCCTCAAAGGCCAACACGATCGCAACAAGACCAAGCGTCGTGAGCGACCATACTACATTCGCCGCAATCCCAACCCACAGTCGGCCGAGTGCGAGGAAGGCTTGGCCGATGTTAGTATTCATCGCGATGATCATAGCAGTTAGGGCGGTGACGAATAGTAAGGGGATGTACTCTGTCTGCATTCCCGCTGGGCGCCAGTAATAGGCGACGAGGCCGACCGGCAGAGAGCCTAGCCCCGCCATAGCTGTAAGCAGAAGCGAATTGCGCCATAGGTCAGCAGCGCCGCGCGCGCGCGACATGAGAGTAAGGATTACTGAGGCGAATCCGTTGGGTAAAAAGACGATGGCATTACGGACTTGGACAAGCATATTAAAGCGCCCCACAACGTCGCTTCCGAGTGAGGTAGTGATCATTGAGATTAGTAAAATGTTGACCGGGGTGAAAATCAGTCCGTTAAGTGTAGCAAGGCCGGAGAAGCGAAGGACCGGACGCAGCTGCCGCCAATTAGGGGCGGTCAACAGGCTAAGGGACCTCGACAACGGGACTCCGACCACCGCAGCGAGGATGACGGCCTCGGTGAAGACCATCGCAGAATATGCTTGCAAGAGTGGCAAGTTTGAATTCAATGCTGATGAAAAACCATATACCGCGAAAAGTGTTACGGCAGAAGCGATCGAACTGACCAGCAGAGCGCTATAGCGCATCTCGGCCCATATGTGCCCCCTTAGGCCAGCTCCGAGGCTGATCGCAAACACTGCGACGGCGATCGTAGCGGTCTCGGAGCATTCAACGCTTTCCCCTGTGACAAAGTCGACAAGGCTTGTTGAAAAAATTAAAAAAAACACGGTCGAAGCGCTTGAAGTGACCAGAGAAGCCTGAGCGATCAATACTGCCATACGAACTCGTAGCCGGGCTACACGAAGCCTCGACAGAGTACGATTGGCGGTTTGGCCAAGGGAGAGCGATGATAGCGAGCCAATAGTGATTGCGAGCGCTACCAAGGAGCTATCTAAGCCGAACTTACCGGCCTCCATGTCGCGCGCGGCGATGACATAGATTATGAGCACTGAAGCCCGTTGGACCGCGTTGCTCAAGGTACTGAGCATGCCTTTTCGCAGCATCATTTACTTACAGCTTTACTAGGCGATACGGCTAGGAGGGACCACAAAATTATTGATACTGCACTGGCAATTGATACGAAATATCCTTCACTGCTTGCAAGAAGGAGTGTCGTAAGCAAAACGTAGAATCCAAGGCGACTGTTAGGCTCTCTCCAATGAACCAACAATGCGCGTATGATAAGGACTGCGATCAATGAAATTCCAATCCCGCCTGAAAGTGCCAGAAGATCAGAATATGAACTTTCTCCGGAAACACGGGCATACGGTTCCCATTTGTTGATGACTGCACCAGCACCGAAAAATGGGCTATGCCAGAAGGCACCCAGATGTTGTTCGATGATCATTTCCCGAGCTCCCAGCTCGAAGGCTCGATAGCTTAGCAATCCAAGTCGCGTGGCGTCAGTCGTGTCGCCAAAATCCATCTTCAACGACAACCAAACAGCTAAGACGAGTAAAATTAGACGCATTAGATTCGTCTTCTTCGACTGGTTTCGCCAATTGGTGATTAACATAATCGAAACCGGAATGCCTGCAGCAATAAGCGCTCCACGACCCTTCGTGAGCAATAGTAGCAAGACCAAAACTAATAACAAAAAAATGTGAAACATGCGGAGCTTATCAAACATAAGCGTGTAGCTGACGACAACAACTGCAATTGCAAAGAAACCGGCTGCTACATTGGTATTTATAAAACCGGCTGCAAACCGGCCACCGATATAGCTACTTGGAAATGGGAGGTAGACAACACTAGTTAGAGCGACCACCAGTGCAAACACACGCAGCAACGGCTCCAACAGAATATTGGGTTCATTCAGATTGGCGATCGCTTGAAAGTAGATGCCGATGGCGACAAACACACCGATACTAGCAACAAGTGCGGGTGAGCTAGGACTGTTGTAAACAGTTGAGAACGTCACAAGCGCCACAAACAGCCACATAATAATAGAGCTGACATTTAGTTTGATGATTGGCCTGGCATAGAACAGAGAATATACTGCTGCCGTCAATATCGGGAACTTAACAACCTCAAACACCGCCGAGATGGCTGGGCTCCGCAACAATGCAAGCGCAAAAGACAACATCGTGACGAGCAGTAGAGCTTGCACCGCCTTGGTCCGAGATATGTGCAAACGCTCCCGCCTGTAATGCCTATTCCTTGACTCATAAGTTGCCATCAAATAATGCTTTCTAGGACCAAATTCCGCGAGTGTCGACCGTTAGACCTTCAGGGCATTGAGAGGCTCTAAACAGTTTGTGGTCGACTAACATCACGTGAACATCTGCGTGAGCATCGTGAAGCGCGACCAGCTGCGCCGTGCCGAGCCCTTCGGGTAAAACGTCAACGTTCGGCTCGATAATCAACAAAGGCCCCCGATGTTCGTTGGCGATCTGCCGAGCGATCTCCAGTGCTGGACTTTCGCGTAAATCATCGGTGTCGGGCTTAAAGGCGAGGCCGTAGATCGCGAGTGAAACGGCGGCGGCTGTTTTCTCTGGATGTGCTGATAGGTGCGCACCAATCGTAGCGTAAACCTTTTCAATCACCCAGTTGGGCTTGGCGTCATTCACTACACGTGCGGTACGGATTAGCTGGGCCTGCTTAGGTGCCGAGGATACAATAAACCAAGGGTCAACTGCGATGCAATGTCCGCCTACTCCCGGTCCCGGTTGCAAAATATTAACGCGTGGGTGACGGTTGGCCAAGCGGACCAATTCCCAAACATCCATACCCAGTTTGTCACAGATCAAAGAAAGTTCATTAGCGAATGCAATATTAACGTCTCGGAAGCTATTCTCTGTCAATTTGGCCATTTCGGCTACACGAGGACCAGAGGCGGCCACGCAATCGGCGGTGACAAAGACGCGATAGAGCTGGATGGCAGCAATGGAGCATTTCATCGTCATCCCACCGATAACGCGATCATTGTTGATCAATTCCTGCATCACTTTGCCTGGTAAAACGCGTTCAGGACAATGTGCTACGCGGATATCGGAATCTTCTCCTGCCGTCTGGGGGAAACTCAAGTCGGGTCTACACTCTGCGAGCCAGTCAGCCATTGCCTCAGTTGCTCCAACAGGCGAGGTGCTTTCAAGGATCACCAAGTTTCCTGTCTCCAGCACCGGCGCGATTGCGCGGGCGGCCGCCTCAATGTAGCTGAGATCCGGGTCGTAATTGTCACCCTTGAAGGGGGTGGGGACAGCGATCAGGAAGGCTTCAGCAGGCTCGGGCACTGTGGTCGCCCGTAGACAGCCCTCTCGGACCGCTGCGCGTACAACTATGTCTAGATCTGGCTCGACGATGTGAACTTCACCTCGGTTGATGGTGTCAACAGCGTGTTGGTTTACATCAACACCAACCACCTCAATTTTGCGGGATGCGAACATCGCTGCGGTCGGCAGACCTATATAGCCAAGTCCGATGACAGAAATTCTTTTGAAAGATCTCTCGGGCATTATTTCTGATCCTCGGTTGTGCTGAAAAATTCTACGATTGCTTTATGAATGCGCTGAGCTGCGAGTCCGTCGCCGTAGGGATTGTGAGCCCGTGACATGGTCTCGTATGCGGTGACGTTGTCAAGAAGCGCCATCGTCTCGCGCACAATCAAATCGGAGTCAGTCCCCACAAGCTTGACCGTTCCAGCATCGACCGCTTCGGGGCGCTCAGTGGTGTCACGCATTACCAAAACTGGCTTGCCAAGTGATGGTGCTTCTTCCTGTACACCACCTGAGTCCGTCAAAATGATATCAGCTCGCCGCATCAGATGAACGAAAGGAAGGTAATCTTGCGGTGGGATAAGTCGTACCCGTTCGAGGGCTCCCAAACTATCTTCTACTGGGCCTTTGACGTTCGGGTTTAGATGTACA
>TARA_R110001599_G_scaffold192761_2_pt1 | contig 18161 bp, 29 predicted proteins | sample TARA_R110001599 | Tara Oceans TARA_R110001599 (sample SAMEA4398360) | marine metagenome | biome: Polar Biome; feature: [MES] marine water layer (ENVO:01000295) within the mesopelagic zone...; material: water (ENVO:00002006), including particulate matter (ENVO:01000060) such... | reverse complement strand
TGGGACAGCCTATTAGGAAGAACTCTTGGCTCGACAGGAGACAAGTTCTCTTTAGGCGCAATCGCCAAAGATACTATCGAAGAGAAGTTGGCCGAAGAGCAGATGCTCAAAGTTAAGCGAATGATCAATAAAAGATTTGGGCCAGATACGTGGAACGATATCTTAGAAGAACGTAAAATTAGAATTGAAAAGCACAAGGTATTGATGTCAAAGGCGAGCCAGAAAAAAGAAGAAGCCAGCGAAAAACTATATAAGACACTGGAAACTGTCGCAGGATATATATTTTTAATAGCCGTTATAGGTGGCGTTGGGGCATATATTTGGTGGGCGAGAAAATGAAAAAAACGATGGCAGAAATATCTAGCGACTTAGACGCACATGAAAAAATATGCTCCGAAAGAAACAAGAATATTGAATTACAATTCTCTGGAGTAAACGCCAGACTGAAAAGACTTGAAGTTATTTTGATGTCTAGCACCGGGGCAATAATTATTCTGTTAGTTGGGTTAGTTTTTAAAGGCGTATGATGCCAGAAATATCCTTACCGCAGGAATGGCTGACTTGGGTAGCGTTTGTGATTACGGTCTTAGTTGGCCTAGCCATTAAAGATTGGGCCTCTGACTTAATCGCCGCCTTTAAATGGAAGGCAACCCCCGGCTTTGAGCCAATGGAGACTTGCATCCTTGACGGCGACAAGGTTACTATCATTCACATTGGATTGCGAGAAACAATATTTGAGCGCAACGGCAAATGGGGGCGAACTTGGCAGTACATTCCATCGTCAAGAATAGTACACCACGAATTGCGTAGAGTTGTCGGAGACGACAGAATGTTAGACGATAAAATTAATGGAACAGATTTGAAGGATTAAACTATGCTGACATTATTAGGAAGCGTTCTTGGATTTGGAACTTCTTTTCTGCCGAAAGTCATGGACTACTTCCAAGATAAGGCAGACAAAAAACACGAACTAGAAGTTATGACGAGGCAAGCGGAGATACAACTTGATAGAACAGCTATTGATGCGAACATTAGAGAGGTTGAGTCTATTCATGTTCACGACGCTTCTCTGGACGGGGGCGGTTTTGTTAACGCTCTTCGCGCTAGTGTACGCCCTGTTATTACTTATATTTTTATGGCCCTCTTCGTTGGGGTCGAGGTGACCACCTACTATCTTCTAGTAGACGGTGGCCTAGCTCCGGGTGAAGCACTTGTTGAAAGTTTTAATGATGAGGTCATGGCACTCTGGGCAAGCATTTTAGCTTTCTGGTTTGGTGGGCGGCAGTTTAGAAAATGAGGTGCAACGATGAAGGCAGGGAAATTGTTAAATTCTTTGAGGGCTTTCGCGCAAAACCATATAAATGCTCGGCTGGCGTACCTACCATCGGCTGGGGTTCTTGTTATCGTCTTGATGGCACTCGCGTTACTATGGATGACGAACCTGTTAGTAAAGACGAGGCAGAAGAACTCTTGGTTTTCGGATTGCGAACGGCTGAGAACGCTGTTGCGAGATTGGCTAAACCAGCGGCCTTAAATGAAAACCAGTTTTCTGCTTTGGTTTCTTTTGTCTATAATATTGGTGGCTCTCGCTTCAGATCGTCAACCCTACGACAAAGACTCAGAAGGGAAGATTATGCTAAAGCATCGGCTGAATTTCCTAAATGGAGACGAGCCGCCGGGAAAATCCTCAAAGGATTAGTCGCCCGAAGAAAAAGGGAGCAAGCCCTATTTCTAAAAGTATAAAAAATAAACCGACACAAAAAGATTTAACGGACTGCCCGTGGTGCGGGGGGATTACACGGCCAGTTAAAAAAGACGACACTTACCAGTGCGGCAGATGCAAAAGACGAATTTCTTAATCCCACCTATAAAAAATATGATCCTTAATTTTAGCGACAATAATTTTATTTATTTCCCACTTTGGATTAACTTTAACTGAATGGTAATGGGTCGCGCCATTTGTCACTGGGGCAAATTCTCCCGCCAAAATCCTTTCCGATAAGACTAACGCCCAGCGGTAGGCATCAATATCGGTTGGCTGGTCTGGCTTGCCATCACAATACCAACTGAACTGACAGCGGTTCCTTATTGGCAGTTCTCTTTTATCGTTGTCAGGGTATTCTGCCTGATAGACTACCTCGCAAATACTGCCGGGGTATCGATCATCAGCTACTCTGTTTAACACAACTTCTGACACGGCTATTTGACCGATCACAGGTTGATTTCTAGCTTCATGATAGATGTTAATGGCGAGACAAATAAATGCCGCCTCCATCAGACTAGCCATAATACCCGTACCCCACAAAGCAAAAAACAGCTAACCAAAAAGATAGGGCTACCCTCAATGACCATCGTAAGAATTTATCCATTAATCATATGCTCCCAACTGCGTCCAAATCTCGTAGTGACAATTTACCGCTTTCGGCTCATCCCACATGGCAACGGCTAACGCCCTGTCTGGCGATCCACCTTTCTGTAAGTAATCTTCTCGCCAATCCATGTTAGCAAATCGCGTTGGCTTAAACGTGTTAAACTGTAGCCGTCCCTTTTTGCAGGCCCACAATCTCTCTGGGCAGACTAGAGCCATCTGCCTCACGCCAATGTCAAAGGCGTGGTCAATAAATTGCCTGATGCACTTGAACGGTGGATTAGTAATAATGACATCTGCCAACGCCGCCGAATAAGTAAAAAAATCCTCGCCATTGCTAATGTCGGTGGAAACAACCTCGCATCCCAGCCTCTCTAACTCTTCAGACATTCTGCCGTCCCCAGCGCAAGGCTCCCAGACCTTGTTGCCTTCAAATGACCACCGCTTGGCAATTTCTTTGACAATAGAAATTGGCGTAGGGTAGAAATCAAATTCCTTTCTCACTTCCAAGCCTCGTTGACATCTTTAGTTTTTGGATCGTCGCCCTTGTACGTTCCAGACTTTGTTCTGGCACGTTTCTTTTTTGGCTTGGGCTTTTCTTCTGGCTCAAATTCTAAAATAAAAAAACTAGTCAGAAAATCTTTAAAAGTTTTGATGTCGCTAAATTTCATTATTCACCTTCCTTACATGGTCTTGCCGTTATGGGAACTCCAACCTTTCCATACTTGTCTACCTGTTTCCAATAAATCCTCTGGCCTACCACCTTGTCTCCTTCAGGCCCGAAAGCGTAGGCGCATTTAGTTGGGGCTGGATAACAATCCTGTGGGTTGGTATGAACAACATGACAGCCCACCCAGACATAGCCGCCATCGTTCTGATTGGCGTGGTTCCACCCGGCAGAGCAAGCCGACAGAAAAGCTAAAGATAAACTAAATAGTATTTTCATGTTCTTCCTCGCGTTTAAAATTTGTTGGCATTGGGCATACTTCATCCCATTCCTCACGGGTGAATTTCTTAGGGAACCAGTGATAGCCAAAATCTTTATACATAACGCTGGCAAATTTGGGGCCGACACTTTTAATTTTGACCAATCTCAGCCCCGGCGTAATTGGCGGGTGGCTGTCGCCAAAGTCGATATACATTTTGTGCGGGTAGTTAAGCGTCACACTAGCCACAGAAATAATTGAAAGATGAAATCAATGGGAAATAGCGGAAACATCTTCGCCTCCTTTTAATTTTAATCCTCGTTGCATCAGAACTCTATTGCACAATGTAACATAAGATTGACGATATCGATACCAATAAGTCGTGACGTGGATAGCTTCAGCTAATTGAACCTGTGTCATTTCCTTTTCCTTTTTTAAAATTGGTTCTTGAACGTATAAACTATTCTTATTTTTTTGTAAACAAAAGTCTTGCTTATTATATAAGGTTCGTTTATACAATAGGTACGACAACAAAATATTAACCAACTCTAGGAGAATAAAAAATGACACAAGTAGTAGAAATTAGAAAAACAGCCCCCAGCAAATGGAACGTACGAGTTGTAGTTCCTGCCAGCAATTCCAAAACTGGAAAAGAAGCAAGCTGGTTTTTCGGAGAGTTCAGAACAAAGATGCAAGCAATTGAAGCAATTGAAGCTCCCGGTGTAAGAGTTGCAATTTTTGATATGACATAAAACAAATAGGAGGGGGCAACCCCTCCGCTAACCCCAACTAGGAGAATAAATCATGGTTATTTTTAGAGTTATTGAAACAACATACGGGCCTAATGAGAATGACGTAGGCAGTTATGGACTTGGATTAAGTAACGGCGGTTGCCACTCGTATTTTGCTACAAAGGGTGAAGCCGTAAAAGCTATTCGTGAAGCTGGCTACAAACCCTCCCACGACGAATATCCTGAGATTGAAAAAATTGAGCTTGGCAATAAGGCCGATTTTATTAATTTGTTGAACAGAGCATAGGAGATAGAAATGCGAAATTATAAATTTTCAATTTCTGAACAAATAGAAAAAGCAAAACTTTCTATGTCGAATGGATCGTTCCCTTCCAAGGCCGCTCAAAAAGATGTGATGGGCGATTTAAACCGCGCTTACAGCCAAGCCATTGACGCTAAAAGTTATGACGCATTAGAGGCCGCTGGGTATTCATACATCGACGTTCCATTTGATCTGCATCAAGTTCGCCCAAGGCACGAAGAAATTTTCAAGGCTGGCGGCATCGACTGGGACACTGTTACAAAATTAATCGAGTTGCGTAACGAAGCCAAGGCGATGGAAATTGTTAAGCCTGCGCCAAGACCAATATCTGAGCCTACTGGTAACCAAGCCACTCACAGGGGAACCTGTCAAATTTGTGGCTCTTCTCACAAAGTAAATAACAAGACTGGCAAAATTGCCACCCACGGCTACAACACAGATCGTGGTTTCTTTCAAGGCGAGTGCGTTGGACGTTACGAGCTTCCCTTGGAAAAATCTTGTGACTTCTTAAAAGAAGTTGTCGCTAAACAAAAAAAATATGCAGAGGTTTTAATGCAAAAACCCGACGAAATTCACGACGAGCGAAAGCCAAATGTTACTCACAAAATAATCGCTCAAAGAATTTATCGTTTTGTAGCTGAAGCGGAAAAAGTAATAGCTGACTGGAAACCAGCAGAACTAATGAAGGTGGCGGCGTAAGCCGTCTCTTCTTATTGAAAAGGAGCAAGGATAATGGCAGTTATTTATGAGTGGGTTATTGAAACTATTGACGAACATGGTGATATTCAGGATGTCGATCATGCAGATTCATTTCCTAGTGATGTAACCCCAGTAGAACCTTGGGTGTCGGTAGATGTGGCTTTAAGACGTGAAGACGATGATAGTTTGTGGAGTTATGCTTATGTAGAAAATGGCAAACTGCCAGAATTTTTTGAACATGGTCAGCGTGTGCCGAAAAGGTTTCATCGTGAAATTGAAAGGGAGCAAGGATAGTTCAATAAAACAGGGCCAAAAAGCAGAGATTTATTTAGGCTTTTTGGCCTCTCTTTACTTTGATATAATTAGGGCTTATGTTGTCAATTCAAAAGCAAAAGGAGAAATTATGGAAGTAAGTTTAATAGTAAAATTATGTGGGGGGCAATTGAAGCTGGCAAAAATCTTGGGCATCTCCCAGCCAGCGGTGTCTCAATGGAACCACGTCCCAGTTCAGCACGTCCTTACAATAGAGAATATGTTCGCGATTAATCGCCACGACATGAGGCCAGACATTTATCCAGAAGAATATAAATGATCTGCGGCATAGACCCCGGCGCGAAGGGCGCGATTGCTTTGCTGTATAATGACAGCACCGCATTTGTCCACGATATGCCCATGCTGGGCAAGGAGGTCAACGCCTCAGAGGTTGCGGCACTCTTTCAAGAGTTTGAGCCACAACACATTTGGCTTGAGCAAGTGAACTCATTTGGCATGGGCAGAACGTCTGCCTATAACTTTGCACAAGGTGTGGGAATCTTGAAGGGCGTAATTGCAACGCTGAAGATTTCATATACTTTAGTCACGCCACAGAAATGGAAAAAACATTTTGGTCTGTCTAAGGAAAAAGACCACAGCAGACTTCTGGCGACGAGGCTGTATCCAAGTATGGCGGATCAGTTTGCTCGTAAAAAAGATGACGGACGTGCCGAAGCAATATTAATAGCAAAATATGGGAGTGAACAAAAATGATATCAGCAGAAAAAACTTTAGAAGAATGTAAGGAATTATTAAAAAAGCGCGGCAAACAATACGGCGATGCCAGCGAGCTTTATGAACGCACTGCGTATTTTTGGACAGCTTTTCTAGGCTTCGAAACAGAAATTACTGGCAAAGATGTCTGCACAATGATGAGCCTAATGAAGTTGGCGAGGTTGGATCAAACTACTGATCCTGCTGTCAGCAAAGATACTTACCACGACATGATAAATTATATCGCCTTGGCTGAGAGTTTAGACAAGTGACGTGGACGTGCGACAACTGCGGCTATTCGCATTGGGACGAGAAGCAACCAATCTCCTGCATAATTTGCAACAACGATAAATTTGTCGATGCCCCAGAAAAGTTTTACGAAAATAAAAAGGAACAAGAAAAATGAACGGCTTTGAAATGCACGGCATCAAGCACTCTTCAATATCTCAAATAAATCAGTGGATAGGCTGTCCTGCGGCGTGGGTGGCAAATTACCTGTTTGACAATAAGGGTTCGCCCTCCCCGGCAATGTGGCGTGGGATATTTACGGAGCAGGCAGTCAGCGACACGATTACTGGCAAGATGAAAATTGATGAAGCCATCAAAAATGCTGTCAAAGATTTCGACGGCAAGACTTTGTTTGACGATGGGTCGTCTGAGAAGGAACGCGCAAACATTGAGCCAATGACTAAATTAGCGGTTGAGGCTTTGGAGCCGTATGGCAAGCCAGACTTCCCAGAGGATGGACAGCACAGGGTCAGCATGAACGCCAAGGGTGACGGATGGGAATTAGAGTTCATGGGATTTATTGATTTCAAGTTTCCTGAACATGGATTAATAATTGATCTCAAGACAACTTTAAGGATGCCCAGCGTCATGTCATTCGGTCACCAGCGGCAACGTGCGTTCTATCAAAAGTCTGCGGGTGGAAACCACGCCGTAAAATTTTTGTACGTCACTCCAAAGAAATGCGAGTTCAAAGATGACGGTGACCCGAATGAGTTGATGGCTGAAATTAAAACGCATTTGACCCGGCAGGAGGCGTTCCTAAGATTGGGCGACAAAGAACTGCTGAAATCAATCGTGCCAGTTGACCCAGACTCATTCTATTGGCGCGGCGATGAGAAGGTGCGAAAAGAATTGTTTGGAATATGAGGACTTCTTTATACCGACACTTTGGCCCTGATAAAGAACTTCTTTATGTTGGGGTTAGCTTGAACCATGTCGCACGTTTGGCACAACATTCAAGTTTATCCGATTGGGCAAACACTATCGAAACTGTCACGATTGAATATTTTGACAGCAGGGAACTTGCCTTGGAAGCCGAAACTTTGGCAATTCGGTCTGAAACTCCAACCCATAACATTCGAAAGAATATATACAAAGACAGAGACGACGATATGTCGTCTATTAAAAGAATTATTAGAGACGAAGAATCTTGTTTAATTTACAGGACAACAACATTAAAAGCTCTCTACAAATTAAATGAACTAAAAGAATTTGGATTGTCGTCAGTAAAGGCAACTACACTTATTGAAGAAGGTATTCTTGGAGCCTTAAAAATTCCTCGTGTAAATTCTAATAAAGGATATTCTTACCACGTTTCAGGATGGCAGATTCTGACATTCTTAGAATTTGCCCACAAAGATGGTTGGGTCTATAAATAATATTTTATAAAAGACTTGCTTATGTATAATTGGAATATAAAAAAAAGGTTTACTTATTAATAAGGAGCGTTTATACAATTAGGCACGACAACGAAACAACTTAACAATTTGACAACTAGGAGAAGTAAAATGGAATTTAAAATTATTCAAAATGACAATCACGTAGCGACTATCGAAGCTACAGATTTAAACGCAGTTTTTGAGATTGGAAACATTGGGCCTGAAAACAAAATTGAACGCCTTGCTCCAATGCACTCAATTTCAGTCGGTGACGTAATTGTTGACGAAGACGAAAAATCGTTTTCAGTTGACCCAGTAGGATTTTCTGAAATTACTTTTTTTGAAGTTAGGCGTGGATTTGTTTGTGATGAATCACCGTGGACTGAAGTTCCATCGTTTAGATTTGTTGCAAAAACAAAAACATTAAAAGAAGCGCGAAAAATTCGGGACGAATTAGATGCTGAAAATGAAAATCCAGATTTTATTTTTGCAGTGTTTGATCAGAATGATCATCAAGTTTGGAACGACACAATTAATTCCTGACACTTGTCACATAACCCAACAGCCCCTAGGCAGAAATGCCGGGGGCTTTTCTGGTGCAAGTATGCCAATAATGGCACGACAATACGACAAGATAAGGAAATAAAGTATGTATGATTTTGATGAAGGCAATTCAACTGGCGCGGCTCAAGGGCCATTCCTAAATTGGCACGCACGAGAGAAACTGGATGGCTCCATGCCGTCCCGTTCTTTTAGTTTGCGGTCTGAAGATGGGCTTGAAGATGTCACTGCGGCGATGGGTAAACAAGTTGCCCTAGATTTAACGTCTTTGAGGACTGGCTGGTGCTTCAGTAATGGCACTCCCGGCGTTGCGCCTGAGTGGGTGTGGAACACAACTCCAGCGAGGTTTGACGCTCCACAGCCAGCGGATCGTGGCGAGGACAAGTGGAAGAAAGGTTTTTCCATAAGACTTTCCATCGGCAAGGACAAACCAGCATCGTGGATTCAAAGCGGGGCTGGTTCGTGGAAAGGGCTTATCTCAATTATGACCGCAGTCAAGGCTGACGGTGGTAGTGGAGATGCCGCAATTGTTTCAATGAGTGGTGTCGAAGAAATTAAGTTTTCCAAGGGTGGAACTTCTGCTCCAGAGTTTACGTTTAAAAAATGGGCTGACTTGCCAGACTGCTTAAAGGAAGAAGCGGCAGAGGCAATTGCTGAAGTTGTCGATACGTCTGACGACGAGTTCTAGTTCTTTCGGCGGGACGATTCGTACCCGCCCGTTGAAAGGGGGAGTTTGGGGTTGCCGTAATGGTGACCCCAACAAACCTAAAAATTAAAAAGGGTACGCCATGAAAAGATATGAAAAATATGGAGAGGAACTGTCAGCGTTAGGATACGATGTCACTCCACTCAATGGAAAGGTTCCATTACTAAAGGGCTGGCAGAAGCGTCCAGAGACTGCGAAAGATTTTGCCAAGCACGGCGACAGCAACATTGGCATATTAGCTGGCGGCATTCACAACATTGTGGCCGTTGATATTGATATTAAAGATCAGGACACCGCTGTAATAATTCGTAATATGGCAATCGAACAGTTGGGGTTTGCGCCAGAACGAATCGGAAACGCACCGAAAACATTATTTGTGTTTAAATGTTCCGAACCATTTTACAAAGTTAAGACTGCCGTCTATTCAATCAATGATGAAGATGCCTGTGTTGAGGTGCTTGCAGAAGGCCAGCAATTTGTGTGTTCGGGAATCCATCCTGACACTAAAAAGAATTACTCTTGGCCCGATGACAGTTTGTTAGATATTCCGCCGTTGGCATTAACTGAGATTACGCCAGACGAGATATCCAATTTCATTGCAATGTGCAACAACGCCCTGTCAGGGCTGGGCGAGATTAAAGCCAAGTCATTATCAAACGGCAGTAAGCCACCCAAGAATGTAAATTATGAATTTGCCGAAGGTTCTAAGATGGCAGACCTTGCCAAGATTGATGCGGCGGTCTGTCACATCCCAAACGACGATCTTCATTACGACGACTGGGTGTATATTTGCATGGCGATATTTGGATCGGTGGGTCAACAGGGCTTGGAGCTATTCCATAGATGGTCAAAGCGTTCCGGTAAATATGACGCGACTGAGACTGACAGGCTTTGGAACAGCATTGGCGAGGTAAAGACAATCGGGGCTGGGACTGTTTTTCACATGGCACAGCAACATGGCTACCAGATGGATACTCAAGACACGGCGGTCATTCAAGAGCAGGCCGTGGCTAAAGTTGAAAAAGAATATCAGGAACTAGACCAAGATGAATTGAAGGCTACGCCGTTTGGCGACATATCAGCGGAGAAGATACCGCGCAGAAGTTTTTTATATGGCACTCACTTAATTGAGAAATACGTCAGCGCGACGATTGCACAAGGCGGCGGCAGTAAGACGACAGTCTTGTTAACGGACGCGATTGCTCTAACATCTTACAACACGCTAATCGGCAACGTTCCCAAGTATCAGTGCAATGCTTGGCACTACAATCTTGAAGACCCAATTGACGAGCTACAGCGCAGGGTCATTGCCATCTGCAAAAAGTACGGGATACCACTGGCTGACATCAAGGACAGGTTATTTCTGGATAGTGCTAGAACGCGCAAACTAATAATAGCTGAAAAGGTCGGGAGCGTCATTGTGGCAACGCCTGACGTTGACGCGGTCATAAAGGAAATCATAAAACACGACATCAAGTCATTTTCTGTCGATCCATTTGTGAAGGCGCATCACGCCGACGAGAATGACAACAAACAAATTGATGCGGTGCTAGACCAGTTCGCCAGAATAAGTAACGAGACAGGATGCGCGATAGACCTTGCTCACCACGTCAGAAAGCCTGCCACAGGGCAAAACACGGCTCACGGGGACATAAACCAAGCCAGAGGCGCGTCAGCCATCAGTGGGGCTGTAAGAGCCGCCAGAACAATATCAATCATGACTGAGAAAGAAGCCGAAGCCGTGGGCATCCCTATTGAGATGAAAAACTGGTACATTCGAATAGATGATGCCAAGGGGAATATGTCACCGCCAGCGTCAGATGCCGTGTGGCTCCAGCGAGAATCAATAATGCTGGACAACGGCGACGAGTTTGATCTGGGAGATAATGTCGGTGTCGTGGCAAATTGGACGCCTCCAGACGCTTTTGACGGAATATCGCCCGAACGTGCCAGAGAATTGCTCAACACCATTGAGAAGGGCTTAAAAGACGAGGTACGCTACTCTAAGAATAAAGGAAAGCGTTGGGCTGGGGAAATGTTAATTGATGAGGTTCTGGATATGGATGAAAGCAAGGCCAAAATTATCATCAAGACTTGGATGAAGTCGGGCGTTTTATTTGAAGATGAATACCGAAATGGTGAGACGAGACACGATGAAAAGGGATTGTATGTTGATTATGAAAAACTACCGAAAAATGATTGATTTTAGGGTGCGTGAATACGTTTTTAAAATCCACGCAAAATCTACGCAAATCTACGCGCCGGATAATTTTCGCAACCTAGTTAGAAATAAATAATTAGCGCATTAAAAATGCGCGCAATTATTCACGCAAAGAATGCGACTTTTCTAACCACGGTTGCGAAGCGAAATTAACGCAGTAATGGGAGTATCAAATGGCAAAAACAATTAATCGAAAGAGACCAGATGAATTTACTAATCCTGTCGATCACGGCAACAGATTTTACGATGCGATCCACCACGCTCTCAGGCCACTGGATCAAATCGCGCATCGCATGGAATTAAAATTTGGGTGCGAAAGATTACAAAGTTTAGTTTCTCCAGAGACTGCTCAAAAGTTTGGATCGGCAAAGGCAAAGTTAGATCAAGCAATTATGGACAATGACCCAAGTGAGGTCGCACGGCGATCAAAGATATTAATCAAGGGCTGGCAGAAGATGGACGAGGAGGCCGTGGCTGATGGTCACAAGCCGCTGAAGCCAAGCATATGGAGCCACACAACTGAAGATGGCTTCATGTTCGCCGTAGCCCAAGGCAACGCCGATGCCATAAAAGCGATCCGAACTGACCCGGCAATGGAGGGCGTTGCCGTATATTCCTTGGATGAAATCGGCAGAATCCTAGAAAATGAAAGTATGAAATTGGTCAATTCTGCAAAAAATACGTTTCCTGAAGCAAAAATAACGTCAGTAAAAACCAGCGGAAAACCGCCGTTTTAAAATAAAATCTTGTGGGGGGGTTGCATTAATATAAGATATGCTTATAATCAGGGGCAAGACAGACAACAACAACCAACTAGGAGAATAAAAATGGAAAAAGAACCACAAAGAGAAGTTTACATTGCAAGCGGCGCAAAAAATGCGATGTATACTTTGCGAGTTAGTACTTGGAGAGCAGAGGGAGGTTTTGGCTCAGATAATTACATCATGAATTTGAGTAATGACCCAAAAAAGGCCGAAGCCAAAGCCAAAATTTACTTTGATAATAATTATTCAAACGCCGATTTTTTGGGCTTTGCTGATTTTGATTTGAACGCTTGGGGCGCACCGTCAAAAATTGAGCAAGAGCAAATAACCGCTATAGAAGATGGCTACATCCCTTTTGGAAAACACGCCGGGGAGAAAATCGCCGATTTATCAGACGGCTATGTTTTGTGGTGGGCAGACCAAGACACCGACGAAAACACAACGCGCCCCGCCGCCGCCTTAATCGCTTGTATGAAGGGTGAGGCCTCAAGCCGGGACTTATACGCCAAGCGAGAAGCAAAACAGACGGAGAGGGCTAAAATTGAGGCCCAGAGAGTAGCTGAAAGCCGTCACATTGGGACAATCGGCGAGAGACGCGAATTTACCGGGAAAGTTGTTTTTGTGACATCTGGTGAAGGTTTTTACGGAACATGGTTTTTGACAGGCGTAGACACCGACGAGGGCTTTGTTATCTATTGGAACACGTTAGACATGGCTGAAGCTAATGACGTTGTTACTTTCCACGCTAGAATTAAAGATCATGGCGAGAGAGATGGGGTAAAGCAAACTGTTGTGTCTCGTGCCACAAAAATTAAAATTCAAAAAGAGGCGGCTTAAAAAGCCGTCTCGCTAACTAGGAGAATAAAAAATGACAAATTGGAAAAATTGGACTAAACAAGATTACGGTTTTGGAACTTATATGCTGGTGTCCCCTGATAATTCGGCGTTAGAACACTGCGGTGTTAGGGCAAAAAAAGGACAACGGCCTTGGTCAGCTAATACAAACATTCGCAAAGCTGGTAACAGAGATATTTCAGACAAGCGTGGTCGTACCCGCACATTTGCAACGCCGGAACAAGCGTATAAGGTTTTGGTAGAAAGTTTGCAGGGGTAAATTTAACCCTCATACCCCAACAGGCCACGGCTATTAAATTAGCGTGGCCTTTAAGGGTGAAAGCAACTAGGAGAATAAAAAATGGAAACAGCTTTTACGATGCACAACAAAAATTATTACGCCTGCAAGGTTTGCGATGCCGTAGTTCACAATTCTTTGGATTGCCCGAACTGCGAAGACTGCCAAGAGTGTGAAGGCAACGGCAGAATTGAGGTTGACCCGTTGAGCGATCACAAAGATTATGATTGCTTTTATTGCGATGGAACTGGAAAAAAGGAGAGTGAGAATGAGTAAGATTGGAAACTACAATCTTGGGATGCAGGAATACGGAACATTTTCTGCATGGAGTGAAGACGGTAAGTCTGAAGTAACTTTGGATGGCCCGGTCAACTCCGACAGAATTGTCGGTGACGAGACTGAGGCTGAAGTGCCAGACTACAAAAATGGTGGATCGATTGAATTTCTTGAGCAAGAAGAAATTGAGGTTATCCGTGACTTGAGCAAGACTGCAACTGGCAGGCAAAAACGAGTTCTTGAACTTTTGTATGAGAGGTTGAAATGAAAACAATCATTTTGGAGTTCTTGGCGTTGCTTGGCCTGTTCATTGCTGGCTATGTTGCCTTCCTGATGCTGTACGCCTTTGGTTATAATTAATTGCAATTAAAATAGTTCTATGATAGGGGTAATTTATATTATTATCTCCCTAGTTGGTAAACTTGGCTCTTGGGAGAAATCCCAAGGGCATTTTTTTGTGGGCTTTTTCCCCACAATAAAAGAAGGATAAGAAATAAAATGGAAACACGAGGCAAGCCTCCGTTTGAGCCAACCGACGAACAAAGAAAGGCAGTCTACCAAATGTCCAGCGTTGGAACTCCCCAAGAACAGATTGCCCAGTGCATCAACAAGGGCATCGACGTTAAGACTTTACGCAAATATTTTAGAGAAGAGTTAGACACTGCCAGCACTATTGCCAACGCCGCAGTGGGCGGTATGCTGTACGACAAGGCCATGAACGGAGACACGACAGCTATGATATGGTGGACGAAGGCTAGGAACAGATGGTCAGAACGGACTGAGACAGAATTGTCTGGTGAGTTAGATCAGAAAATAAACGTGCAAATCAATTTCGTGCCTGCTGATTAAGATGCCTAATCGAAACCAAATTTCAGACAACTTATATCTTGGTAGTTTAAAGAAGAAGTCCGTGCCGACTAATGTTGCGGCCAGACAGCTTCAAAGTTTGCTAGACCCAGCTATTGTCAACAGGGCAATGGTTGCGCCTTGGGGCCGTGACAAGCAGGGCGTGGGCCAGTGGGCTGTCCCCGGCATTGTCGCTGGGGCTATGAAGGCTCTAGACCAGACAGGTGAAGCAATGCAACTGCCTCCCGGCACGTCACCAGACCACCCTGCTTACAAAGGTGTCTTTGACGTTGCCGGGGCTATCAATCTGCCGTCATTACTGCGTAAGGGCGCGACATCGACTGTTGGAATGAACCTGTGGCACGGTGGGCCTAACAAGTGGGCGGCGGAGCCGGGTTTCCCGCAAGGACGGCCTCGTTTGGATAAGATAGGCGAAGGCGAGGGTAATACGGCGTTTGGAGAAGGTTTTTATTCTGCACAAAATCCTTATGTTGCAAAAGATTACCAAATAAGATTATCCCCCCGACAAGCGGAAATGACGTACAACAAAAAACCAGTTAGTGCTGGGGCTGATCGATCTAGCTCAACAAGGCGAGGAACAGATGTCACGCCACAAGAAGGGTTGGCAAATGAAATTTTTATGCTTGCGAGAACAGAAGGCGTTGACCCGTCCGTTATTTTAAGACGTGAAATAGACAAAGTAGCAGAACAAAAATTTATTGTATTAAAACGCGCTGAAGCTGAAAAGATGAGCGACAGTCGCCGTATACCTTTAGGTCAATCATATGATGACCACTTAGCTCTTTTATATTCTATAGACCCAAAATTAATAAAAAAAATAGACCCAAAGGATATGAAAGAAACTGGACATTTGTATAAGATAGATATTCCAGACGAAGACATTGCGAAGTATATTGATCTCGACGCACCATTAAGTGAGCAAAAAGAAATAATTGAAAAACTTAAAACCGTTGTCAATAACCCTAATGACCCTAATAATCCATATACATATGAAATTATAAAGCAGATAGACGAAGTTTTAAAAAATCCTAACGCTACAGGCGAAAAAATATTAGAAATTTTAGGTAATGACAAAATAGCGTCAGAATTTTTAACCAAACTTGGCATCCCCGGCAATAGATACGCCGATCAAATGAGTAGAGGTAAGAACGCTCAAACACGCAACTACGTCACTTGGGATCAAAAGGTGTTAGACCGCGCCAAAGTGTTACAGCGCAACGAAGAAATTTATAAGCAGTTAGAAAAGTCAGGAGTTCCATTTGCCTAACAACCGAATCTCCAACACTTTGAGAGCTTCCCCAAGAAATGCTAATGCTAATGTGTTGGCGCAAGCTATGCGGCCTATGTCGTTTAATGAGCGCATTGACGCAATGATAAGGGCCAACAACTTCAATGGTATGCAATTAACTGGCAACGTAAGGCAAGGCGCACCAGACTGGCGTGGGGATCTGCAGGAGAACATTTCCCAACGGTTAGGGCTTGACAGGTCAGGCAGGAGGTTCCTTGGCAAAGCACTAACTGCTACTGAGGTTGTTTCTGGGGCTGGAGGCGCGGCGGCTGGGATGGCAGACTACAAACAAGACCCCAACCTTCTTACAGCTATTTTGGGTATAGCAGGAGTAGTTCCGGGAGTTAGGGGCGTTACTAGGGCAGTTAAGCCAGCCATAAAGAAAGCATCAAGAAGCAGAAAAAGTATTTTAGATGATTACGATGCTTTAAGATCGGCAGAACGTAGAACTTTTGGTATTAAAGGAAAAGAAGATTATATAAGAGAAGCAGAAGAAACAGGTAATTTAATTGACGCTCCATTTATATCAAAAGGGCCGAAAATATCTTTAGAAGAGGCGCGGCTACTAGATGAAAAATTAGATATTACACATGAAGGAACAGGTTATCTCCCAAGGAATGTTATTACACCAGAAGATTTAAAAATTGGTAGTGTTTTAAGGCCACTCGTTGGGGATCACATGACAGCAGGGCAACTAAGAGCTACCCGTTCTGGTTCACTTGCTGAAGAACTAGGAGGTGGTGCGCCTTATATGCAAAACAAAAAAACAGGTGTTTGGGCATCAATGGAAAGACCAGCTACTAACATACAAAAAATAAGAGAAAAATTTCCGAATCAAGATATTGTTGGAATTACAACTCCTATGACACATCAATCAATAGATGCAAGTAAAACAGTTACAGATATATTCTTTAAAAGATTTGATCCAAAGGTTTTACCTAAAAATGATATAAAAAGAATAAATGATCAATTTCAGAATTTAAAAGATTTTCCAAAAGACTTCCCCGGTATACAAAGTAAAAATTTGAAAGAATGGATGAACAGTCAAACGATGAAAACTAGGAGTGCCTTTGTTCTTACTTTGGATAAAAGTAAGAATCAGAAAATAGGAGTTCCTAATTTTGCTGAAATACGTCACGCTATTTCAAGACCAGATATGAGATACACCCCTAGCTCTCTTGATCCATTAGTAGGATATAATTTAGGTACACTTGATCCTACAGCCCCATTGCGTTCTGTTTCAAAGACTGGTATGCCTCATGGAACATATTCACATGATATACCGGGAAATTATTTAGGCAGTTTTGATGTACAACTTCCACGAAGCGTTGTTTTCCCAACATGGGAGAAATCTTTAATTGGAAGGAATTTAAGAGGCGCAGAAAAACAAGGTTCATTTCGTGGAGGAAATATTTATGAACCTGTTAATCAAGAATTAATAGATAATATGATGCTTATGAGAGAAAAGGTTCTACAGAATAAATGAAAACATCGTCACTACCAATCGAAGAAAAATCTTCTGGTTTAACATCTAATGTTTTACAAACATACTTTTGTAATTGCATTAATTCTTCCGTAGCTCTTTCTGGCATATTCTCATAATAAATCTCTTCATCAGGATCATCAGTTAATGCACTTTGAACAGAAAAATAAGCTCTCTCAATTATCTGAAAAGCAAAATCATGTTTTTGTTGTTCATTCATAATAAAATACTCCATATTTATAAGAGGGGATTATAACAGAATTAAGAGTTAAATAAAACATTAATTACTAACGAAGAAACGTCTAATTTGCATATTATACCGATAGTGGTATAGTAAAACAGGTAGCGTTGTGAAACGCCGCGCATCCCAAGGCCCAAGGGCTGAGAAGGAGTTTAAAATGTCCGATACTGCAATAGTCGATAATAACGTCGAAGTTGCCCAAGAAACACCCCCTGCCGTTGTCAAAGGAACTTACGAGGCTGAAGATGTCAGCGTTTTAAGTAGCGAAGAAGCGGAGGAGTATTTCAAGGATAATTCAAGCATTGTTGACGGGGAGAAGGCTGATGAGGCCGACACTCCACCAAAAGACGATGCAAAGGAGGTTGAAGACGAAGAAATAGCTGAAACTGAGACTGAAGTTGAAGATGAGCCTGACGAGGATGAATCTGAAGTTGAAGACGAAGATGAGGCTATGGAAGAAGAAACCGAAGAAGATAAATTAAAATTTAACTTTGGCGGTAATACGTTAGAACTGGACAAGTCATCAGTGCCAGAAGAACTCGTCGGAACTATCGACAAGTTTACGTCTGACATCTGGAACGATTACACCAGAAAGTCCCAAGCAAACGCAGAAACCCAGAAAACTTTAGTCACGCAAAGAGAGAATGTGGAGAAGTTGATGGAATTAAATGGCGATGCTTTACAAACTTATTCAGTAGGTTTGCAATTGAGAAACGATATTCAGCAACTTCAACAGGTCAATATGAATGAGCTTTGGCAGTCTAATCCAGACCAAGCCAGACTTTATTCCGACTCACTGGCACAGAAGCAGGCAGAATTTCAGAACATTGTGTCCCTCGTGGATCAACAAGAGAACGCCCTCAACGATGCGAAGCAGTCCGAC
>TARA_R110001599_G_scaffold353865_1_pt1 | contig 18176 bp, 11 predicted proteins | sample TARA_R110001599 | Tara Oceans TARA_R110001599 (sample SAMEA4398360) | marine metagenome | biome: Polar Biome; feature: [MES] marine water layer (ENVO:01000295) within the mesopelagic zone...; material: water (ENVO:00002006), including particulate matter (ENVO:01000060) such... | reverse complement strand
ATCGAGGAAATCAGAGCGCTTCTGCAAATGGTTGACCGAGCAGATTTCACTTGTGGAGAGGTTCACTCCATGACCGTTGACCATCTGGCGACCGTCAAAAAGAAGCTGGCCGACTTGCGAAGTCTGGAAAAATCGCTCCGATCAATGGCTGCGGAATGCGGCAAGGGTGACGTGCCAGCTTGCCCAATAATTGATACCTTGTTCAGCGTGTAATTGTTGCGGAAGACGTATAGGTGGAAATTCTGTTTCGTTTCCGACATGGCTGGTTTGTCCGCTGTGCCGACATTGATCCATTAAAAATGGTGCGTGCTTGAGCAATGGCAGCAATGCATCAGCTGCGGTGCAGCATTTGACAAGGTGACGGAGGCCCGCAACGGGCCGAAATTACCATTTGAACGAATTTTTTAAAACCAGCACTATATAACCGGGAAAACCTGATCACGAATGCCAGCGTCGAACCCATGCCCACCAAATGCTGATAGAGAGACAGGAATCATTTCACTTGACCTCAAGTTAACTGGAGACTGCAGAATGCTTTTGCACAAGCAATCTGCATTCGCCCTGTCGTGGCCGCCTGTTGGCATGATGCGACGTGTATGTTCTGCTTGTTCGTTAGGACAAGAATGATCACTGTGGAGTTCACTTATGCATGTTTTGACGATCCTGGATCATCCCAATCCTGCCTCCTTCAGCGCAGCCGTTGCGCAACAATGCATGGATGGTGCCAGGGCCGCGGGTCATTCGGTTGAGCTTGCGGATTTACATGCCGAAGGTTTTGATCCGCGTTGGTCCATGGCTGACATTGAACGGGAGGCCGACGCAACCACATTGCCGGATGTGGCAAAAGAACAGGAGCGGATCGCGCGCGCAGATGCGATCTGCTTGGTGTTTCCGCTGTTTTGGTGGGGCATGCCGTCCATGACCAGTTGGACGACTCGGAACGATCACTGCAACGCCCCCGTTCCGGTGCGCTCCTGATACCGGCAGGCGCGCGTTCAGATGAAATGGATGATGCCGGTTATCTTTCTGCCTTGGAAACCGCCTGGATAAAGGGAACTTTCGGGTACTTCGGATTTTCTCCGCGCAGGCTCGAGGTGCTCTGCGGTTCAACGGGCTCATCAAAGCGGCGACAAGCGCTGCTGCAAAAAACCTATCAGGTTGGCCTCGAGTTGGCGCCGCCCCAGGAAACCGGACGGTCAGGATGAAATTTATTGTCGGGCGTTCCCGTGGAGCTGTGTTCAACGCACCTTCGCTCATCATTTACGCAATTGTTTGGCCGCGGATGCATAACCGCCGCCTGCGCCGTCGACGAAATGCATGTGGCCCACGTCTGTAACGGAGGGTGCTACACAGGTGATCAGCGCCTTGCTTTGGGCATGAAGACCATAGCGAATGGTGCCTGTGCGCGCAGCCATATCCAGAGCTTGCTGCAAACGCGCGATGGTCTCGGCCGAGCAATCGACGGTCAGCATCAGGCCGTCATTGAATTTGCGGAAATCTGTATTGGCAGCCAATTCCCGGCGGTATTCGTCCGGGATGAATGTGCCCATGCGGATACCGAGTTTGAAAATGATCCAGATCACCGCCGCGGTGCAGACAACCTTTGCCTTGCGCCACCAGTGCGGCAGCGAAGAGCGACGGATGCGTGATTGCAATTCAAAGGCTGCAGATGGCCAGGATACGTCCGGCCCTGCCAGCGGTACCGGGTTGCTCGAAGCTGTCTCGTCCAGCAAAGCGACAATTTGCGTTGTTGCATCCGCGAAGCTGGCATCTGTAGCCCCTGGTCCCCGTTTGACGATCAGCGAAACAATCTTGCCGTTTCTGGATTCGACCGGCCCCCACTGGCATGACAGGCCCGAAAGGTCCGGTTCCTGTGTTGTCAGGGATGTTGGCAACGAAATCGCACCGCTTTTCATCTGCGCTTCGGCCCATTGCAGGCCGCCGCCCGTGAACATGGCGTAGCGCACATTGTTGGACGCTTGCCAGAAGGCAACACGCACATCGAAACCGGCGGCCCTGACATCCGCAACGCCTATCATCGCCACGCGCAAAGTCAGCCCAAGCTCATGCTTCGCCCAGGAGCGCACACCATCAAGTGCAGATGCTGTGGCCGTTTCCTGGTCGGGAGAAGCCGCAAAATGGGCGCCATCGCCCCCAAAGGCAAACAGTTCCAAACCGCCCTCAAGCGCATTGGTGACCGAACTGATCGTTCCTGCGCCAGCCAGATTGATGGCTTTGTAATTTCCACTCGCGATGGCCTCGGTTGAGTCCGACACGTCAGAAAGCCCCAGATACCAACTGTCTGGCAAAGGCGCATAGAGGGACGCGTCACCAACTTGCGCAAAATGCGTCAATGTCGGTACGGTCTCTATCCATGCGTTGCTTGAATGCTGGTCCATCGTTCCCTCAATATTGATCATTTTGCGTCAGTCGCTCTCCATTGGAACAAACGCAATGCGCTTCGAAATGGATCAAAGTGCAACGAATACCACTTGCGCCGAATAATGACCCGTCCCGTCATGAATGCAGGCAAAGACGCAACGGGTGGATTCTGGTTCGACTTCAACGATAGTTGTGATTCACTGCAAGAATAACAACATTCAACAGGACACGTTTATTTGTATTGAAGCCTTTCAATCGGGTTCAGCGGAGAGTTTTGCCATGCGACACATGATGCACGATTTGTTGCGAGGCGTCGAACGCAATGCCAGGCTCTCCTGAATGAATTGATCAATCAACCGGCGTGCGACAATTTGTGAAGATTTTCGGCACAAATGTCTTTTATTGCGCGCAAGGTTCTACAGGTCGCCGTTTGTTGTTTCGACGAATACGGGGGTGCCGTTACGACGAATTCTGACGGCGGCGTTTACCGAAAATTAATCATAATCTACTTATTTGAAACACTTGGCGTCCGTCGGATGTCGGGGGAAAATCAAATAATGACACGTCCTTTTTCGTAATTTTATAAAGAAGTACCTTGTTCAAAGGCAGCATCAATCAATGATCTATTCAATGCTGACTGGGCTTTATTTTCGCTGGAGGTCAGCATGACTGACGCAATGCTTGGTCGAACGATCAGCGTCGTGAATCGCCTGCGGCATGCAATTGTCTTTTTGATCCTGATCGTCTTCGCCAGCCTCCATTCCGGTGCAGCGCATGCCGATCCGTTGGTCATCAATGATGTCGGCTTGCCGACCGTTGTCGGCTCGGGGCAGGGCAAGCGCGCCATATGGACGAACGGCGGCACCGTTGGTGCAACCACTGTTGATATCGTCGCGGAAATCGTCACCGCCACGTTGAACCACAACCCGTCAACACAGAACAACCGTCCCGCGATCACCTCGGTCGGTCAGGACAATATCTGGATCCGCTGGTACCTTTATCAGGCAGGCACCTACAATATTAACACTGATTCCGGCGGGGTCCCCCAGAACGCCGATATTCATGTCCAGTTCAACGACGCTGACGGACCGAACAATGAACGGGTCTTCGTTCCGGTCTGCGCCGGCGATGTCGCCTGGTTGCGTATCGAGACATCGGCAACGACCGGGCGGGATTTCGGGGTGGTCGGTCCCTATGCGGAGACATTCAGCCTGATTGGTGATCAGGATTACAACCTCGAACCGGAATCCGGCGTCGAAGTCTTCTACCCTGACCGGTCCGACTTTCTGATGGGCCGCACGGCCGACAACAATTACTATGTTCGTCTGGACAATCCGAGCTATTCATCTTTCACCACCTACGATTATGTTTGCGGTGACTTTGTGCCGCCTGTCGCCAACGATGACGAGCGTGAGGGGACGCCTGGTTTGCCGTCGATTGTCAGTATCCTTGACAATGACAGCAACGCCACGGCGAATGACAACAGCTCCAACAATGACGACCTGTTGCCGTCAGAATACGGCAAGGCCTCGGTTGACATGACGCCGCCGGCCACGGCAACCAACATCGTTCTGGACGGCGAGGGGCAAGTCGCCTCCTTTGATGTGCCGGGTGAAGGATCATGGTCCTATGACGAGAACACCGGCGAGCTCACCTTTGAGCCGCTGCCCTCGTTCAAGGGCTATGCCGCCACAGTCGACTATACATTCACCAACGGGCTCGGTGACACGTCAAACGTTGCGACGGTGACGATCTGGTATCCGGCGATCGGGGCGATCAAGACGGCGACGTTCAATGACGAGAGCAGTGATGGCAATGCCCAGGTCGGGGAAACCATTACCTACCAATATGCGCTGACGGCCTACGGTCTGGCCGCGCTGGAGGGCGTTTCCCTGATTGAGACCGGCTTTTCCGGCGCCGGTACGCCGCCGGTTCCCGTCTACCAGAGCGGCGACACCAATACCGATACCAATCTGGATCTGGATGAAACCTGGATCTATACGGCAAGCTACACGCTGGTCGCCGACGATCTGGTGGCCGGTTCGGTGGACAATCAGGCGACCGCCAGCGCCAGCACGCCCGGCGGCACGTCGGTCAGTGACCTGACCGACAGCACAAACGCCACCGACGGTGACGGAACAGGAACCCCGGGACCGGGCCCCGACAACGATGATCCCACGGTAACCGGTTTGGGCACTGCGCCGATTGTCGCCAATGATGACACGATCGGCACGCCGATCAATGGCACAACCAGCCAGACCGGCGTGATTGATCTGCTTGTGGACAACAGCGACGGTCCTGACACGCTTGGCGGCGTCGCGGCAACGCCCGCAACAGTGACGGCGGCGCCATCCGGCCCCATTCCGAGTGGATTCACCATCAATCCCGATGGCACGGTGGATACGACCGCAGTGATCGAGCCCGGGCCCTACAGCTTCGACTACGAAATCTGCGAGACGCTGAATCCGACCAATTGCGCAACGGCGACCGTGTCCCTGACTGTTGATGGCGGAAGCATCGGTATCGTCAAATCAGCCAGCCTCGTGGATGAAAACGGCGACGGCTATGCGCAGAGCGGCGAAACCTTGACCTATACCTATGCCGTCAGCAACACGGCAACGCTGGCTCTCTCCGATATCACTGTCACGGAAACCGGTTTTTCCGGCGCAGGCACTGTACCGGTTCCGGCGCTGCAGAGCGGCGACACGAACACCAATACGCTATTGGATGTCGACGAGACATGGATATTCACGGCCCAATACACGCTTGTTGCCGACGATCTGGTGGCAGGTTCGGTCAGCAACCAGGCCACCGCAACCGGCGAAACGCCCGGCGGGGACCCGGTGACGGTCAGTGATCTGTCCGACAGCACAAATCCGACAGATGGTGATGGAACAGGCACGCCCGGCAGCGGCACCGACAACGACGACCCGACCGTTACGATCTTCGCCGATGCGCCCATCATCGCCAATGATGACAATCCGCCGGCGGTTGCAGCCGGGGTGGATTCGCCCGATATCGTCGATGTTCTCGAAAATGACAGTCTGAACGGTGTATTGGCACCCTCCCTCTTCGTCGACCTGAGCGTGACGACGCCGGCAGACCCGGTAACGCCGGGGGCTGCCGTTCCTTCGCTCAACACCGTGAGCGGAAATGTCAGTGTTTCCTCCGATGTCCCGGAGGGGACCTATACGATAACCTATCAGATATGCGAGGTCGCAAACGCCACCAACTGCGATACCGCCGATGTCACCATATTGGTGGTGGCCGCGATAAACGCCGATGATGATGGACTGCCGGCTCCCGTCGACAGCGCATTTGCGCTCACCGACGTCCTCAATGTACTGGATAATGACCGGATAGGCGCGACCCTGGTGGTCCCGGGCGAGGTGACCGTGACGCCTGTTGGCACCTTGCCAGACGGTTTCACGCTGAATGCCGACGGCAGCGTCGATATCGCGCAATTCACGCCCAGCGATACCTATACGTTTGATTACCAGATCTGCGAAATCGCCTATCCGGCAAATTGCGACACCGCAACAGTCGTCATTCCGATCGAAAAAAGCGTGCCGTCAATTTCCGGAACCGTCTTTCTGGATCAGAACAGCAACAGTATCTACGACCCGGGCACCGATCCGGTCGAATCCGGCTATATTGTCGAATTGATGCTGGATGGCGCCATTGTCGCGTCAACCGTCTCGGGAGTGGATGGTGCCTACGAGCTGCGCGATTTCGATCCGGCTTCCGGCTACATGGTGGTCTTCCGCGACCCGGCGACGGGCATATCGGTGGGCGGCATTGAAAACCTGACCATCGCTGCCGATACGCTTTTGACGGACCAGGATCAGCCAATCGATCCACGGGGTGTCTTCTACAGTTCGGTAACCGGACTTCCGCTTTCGGGAATTGGCGTCCAACTGACCACGGCCGGCGGATCGCCGCTGCCTCTGGTCTGTCTCTTGCCCGGTCAGCAGCCGCAGGTCACAGGCGCAGATGGTGCCTATCGTTTCGATATTGTCGATGGTGCGTCGGCTGAATGTCCGGCTGGCGAGACCGAATATCGCATCGCCGTGACCAGTGCGCCGGGCTATGAGCCCACCGCTTCGGTTGTCATCCCGCCGCAACCGGGCGCGCTGGACGCCACGACCTGTCCTGACGATGCCGTGCCCGGTGGCGAATGCCAGCTTTCGGCAAGCTCTTCGGCGCCCGCAGTGAGCGCGCCCACGCCTTACTATCTGGCCTTCCTGCTGGCGTCGGGCGATCCGGATGTGATCAACAATCATATCCCGCTCGATCCCCTGGCCTTGATCACCTCAACCGGATTGACCGTGACCAAGACCGCCGCACGGCCTGTCGTCATACGCGGTGGCATTGCCTCCTATACAATCGTCGTTAGCAACACCAATCTGTTTACCGTGGGGCCTGCCGATGTCGTCGATCGCCTGCCGCCGGGGTTCCTGTTTGCGCCCGGTTCGGCTGAGATTGACGGAACGCCGGTCACGCCGCTCGTCAATGGCCGGGAGGTCAGGTTCGAGGGTGTGACCTTGACCGGCGTCAGTTCGCTGACCATCACGCTCAATGCCCGCGTCTCGGGTGGCCTTGAACCGGGTGATTATGTCAATCTGGCCAATCTGATCGATCCGATTACCGGAGATGCGCTTGCGCCTGCCGGCAGGGCCACGGTTCGCATTGATATCGATCATGTCTTCGACTGCGGTGATATTATCGGCAAGGTGTTTGATGACCGCAACCAGAACGGTGCGCAGGATTCCGGTGAAACCGGGCTGCCTGGCATCCGACTGGCAACGGCCACAGGCATGCTGATTACCAGTGATCGGCATGGACGCTACAATGTGCCCTGTGCCGCCTTGCCCGATGCCGCCCGCGGTTCGAATTTCATTCTCAAGATCGACACCCGCACTTTGCCGACCGGCTTCCGCATGACAACGGAAAATCCGCGTGTGGTGCGACTGACCCGAGGCAAGGTGACGAAGATCAACTTCGGCGCCACAATCGCCGGGATAGTCAGCGTCGATTTGTCCGGCAAGGCCTTTTATCCCAACAGCGTGGAACCGCTCCCCTCAGTCGGTCCCGTTCTCAATACGGTCGTCGCCCAGCTTCTCGAGAGGCAGGGTGCGGTGCGTCTCATCTACCATACAAATCGTGGCGATACCGGCATCGCGGGCAATCGCCTTTCCAGAATCGAGCAGATGATACGTGCCCGTTGGAGGCAGCGCAGCAATGCCAGGCTGACTGTTGAACGACGGCTCATTGCGGGGGGGAAGCCATGACCATGAGACATATGACATCGCGAAAATCCGCTCGTTCAATCGTCACAAAGCCTGCGAAATGCACATCCAGGCTGGTCAAATTGCTGCTGCGCGGCACCGCCATCACAGCCATCCTGTGCAGCCCATCCCTGGCGCAATCCGCACCGGGTGCAGAAGCACCCGCCATGGCGACGGCCTCTCATGCCAATGATCTGGGCATATCGGTCTCAGTGGATGGCGAGCGGATCATCGGTGACCGGATGGGGGCGGGCCAAAGGCTTGCCAGTGATGTCGATCTGTACAACGCCGATATTCAGGTCAAATTCGACGGGTTTGACGTCAGGACCGCCCTGAGTGTGCGGACCAGTGACGCAGGCAGCGTCTATGACGCCGGCGAGACCGTGAATTTTGTTTCTGCCTCGAACTATTCGTCGTGGATTGCCCGATCGGAGATCCGCCTGTTCGCCACGGACAAACCCGACGCCGTTTCCGGCAAACCGGACTTCGTGGTCCCTGTCGATCAATCGGGTCGCGGCGCCTGGGCTTTGGCGGGACGCAAAGGCGGCGATTTCCACTATGTCCTGCGGGTTTACGACACGGCCGGGCGGTTTGACGAAACCGAACCGCTGCCGCTCTTCATGGCAGCGCCAGGTGCGCGAAACCACGCTTCGCGCTCCGGTGACGGCTATGTCCGGGCACCAGACTACGGCGAGGACCGGGCGGCCATCCGCAATATTCCGGTCTACGGCGGCGCGGTGACTGTCTATGGCACCAATGTGCCCCGGGGCTATTCCGTCACGGCCATTGGCGAAAGCGTTCCGGTGGATGGTTCCGGCAAATTTGTCATCCAGAAAATTCTTCCCCCCGGCGACCACAATGTCGATGTGGCCATGTTTGAAGGGTCGGCAGAACGCCTGAACCTGTCGCGTGACGTGAACATTCCGGCCAATGACTGGTTTTACGTCGCACTTGCCGATCTCACCGTCGGCAAACGTTTCGGCAATGGTGACATGGTCGCCGCCGATCCTTCCGAATACGATAGTGTCTATACCAAGGGAAGGCTTGCCTTCTATCTGAAAGGCAAGATCAAGGGGCGCTACCTGCTGACGGCCTCCGCCGACACCGGAGAGGACGATATCGAGAATCTGTTCAAGGGTATGGATTCCAAGAATCCGCGTCAGCTTTTGCGGCGGCTCGATCCGGACAAATATTATCCCATCTATGGTGACGGCTCGACCGCAGTCGAAGATGCGCCAACCAGCGGCAAATTCTACGTTCGGCTGGAGCGCGGCGACAGCCATGTGATGTGGGGCAATTTCAAGGCCGCCATCAATGGCGCCAACTACCTGCAGAACGAACGTGCGCTTTACGGCGCCTCGGCCGTTCACCGTTCGGAAGCCACGACGAGTTTCGGCGAGCGCCGGACCGAGGCCAGGATCTATGCTGCCCAGCCTGGCACCCTGCCGCAACGCGATGTCTATCGGGGCACCGGAGGCTCGGCCTATTTTCTCAAGCGGCAGGACATCACCACCGGTTCGGAAACCGTGGCGATCGAGATTCGCGACGCTGTCACCGGACTGGTGAAATCAAGCCGCCAGTTGAACGCCAGCGTCGACTACAGAATTGACTACATGCAGGGCGTTATCATCCTGGACAAGCCATTGCCGTCCACCGCCGGCGCCGATGCCGTGGTGCGCAGCGGCGCGATCGGCTCCGACACGATCAATCTGGTCGTTCAATACGAATACACGCCCGCCGCCACCGATGTGGATGGCTATTCCGTTGGCGGCCGCGCCCAGACGTGGCTTGGCGACAAGCTGCGCGTTGGCCTGACCGGCATGCGCGAGGAGACCGGCAACGGCTCCATTGATACGGACCAGAGGCTGGTCGGCGCGGATATTCGCATTCGTCACAGCGACACCACGTTCCTGGAGGCGGAAATTGCCCGATCCGAGGGGCCGGGATTCGGTCGCTCGACGTCCACCGACGGCGGTCTGACGATCGTTGACAAGGCCACCACCGGCATGATCGGGCGCGCCGCAAGCGCCTGGCGGGTGCGCGGCGAAATCGATCTGGAAGATATTGGCGATGGTTCCGTCAAGGGCCGGGTGGGTGGCCATTACGACAACAAGGGCGCGGGGTTTTCAACGCTTGACGACCAGATCAACGCAGCACAGCGCGTCATCGGCGGATTTATTGAATTGAAGCCGAGTGACCCGGTGCAATTGCGCCTTGGTTATGAGGATTACAGTGACAGCGCGGGCAAAAAAAATGCCGAGCTGTCCGGCGAGGTCGCGGTCCAACTGGACAAGGCCTGGAAGGTTTCCCTCGGTGTCCAGCATGTCAATCGTGCCGATCCCGGCGGATTGGCGAAATACAATGGCCGCCGCACCGATGGTGGCGTTCGACTGGCCTATGCCGCTGATGAGGACCACACCTATTTTGTCTTCGGCCAGGCGACAGCCCTGCGCTCGAGCGGTATGGAGCGCAACGACCGGCTGGGTGTCGGCGCCGAACTCAAGCTCAATGACAAGACCGGCGTCAGCGGCGAAGTCTCCTATGGAACCAGCGGAATTGGTGCGCTTGCGGCCTTGAACTACAATCCGGACGAGGACACGGAATATCGCATAGGCTACCGGCTGGATCCCGAGCGCCTTGTCGAGGGCGCCGGTTCGGCTGGCGACGACCGCGGCGCCATCGTGCTTGGCGCCAGACGCAAATACAACGACGTGATCACCGCCGTAACCGAGAGCAACTACGATATGTTCGGTCGGCGCAGGTCTTTGACCAGCACCTATGGCGTCACCTATGCAGAAGGCGAAGCCTGGACCTACCAGGGGCTGGTGGAGGCCGGCAGGATCATCGATCCGGACAATTCCGATTTCGACCGCAAGGCAATATCTCTTGGCGTGTCCTACCAGGACGATGATCTGCTCAAGGGACATCTGCGCACGGCCTTCGGGCTAGAGGAATCCGAAGACGGCACCAGAGACCGCCAATCCTACCTGCTGGCCGCCGGACTTGACTGGCAAACCAATCAAAACTGGCAATTGCAGACAAGCTTCGACGCGGTCATTTCCAATTCGGATCAATCGTCCTTTCTGGATGGCGACTATGTCGAGGGAACCATCGGTTATGCCTACCGGCCTGTCGACAATGACAAGCTCAACCTGCTGTTCAAATACGGATTTCTCTACGATCTGCCGGGCGTGGACCAGGTCAATTCAGCCAATCAGGCAAATGGACCGCGACAGCGCAGCCATGTCCTGAGCGTTGACGGCACCTACCAGATCACCCCCTATCTGGACATTGGCGGCAAATATGGCATGCGGATCGGCAACGTCGAAACCGCCCGCAGTTCCGGCGTCTATGTCGCCAACCAGGCGCATCTGGGCATTGTCCGGGCGGACATCCATCTGCCGCACCGCTGGGATTTTCTGCTTGAGGGCCGCATGCTCCGCTCGCCGACGGCCAACACCACGGACTACGGCGCCGTCACCACGCTCTATCGGCACATCGACAAGAACGTCAAAGCCGGGCTGGGCTACAATTTCGGCCGCTTCTCCGACGACCTGACAGATTTGTCCTACGACGACCAGGGGGCCTTCCTGAACCTGATCGGCAAATACTGATCGCAGTTGGCGCGTGTATCAAACTGAGCCGGCCAGGCGGTGCTATTGCGCCGCTTGTTCGATGCACGACATGAACTGTGCGACGCGTCTTGCCGAGAAAACGGCTTTGCCGTCATGTGGTTTGCATGGAGAACATTCAGCTTGGAACGGGCTCGTTTAATGCGGGCCTTCGCGATCAGATTGCGAAACACAAAAGCGGAAACCCTGTCACACGCGCTGATTTACGGATAAATATGGATATGAATTCGGATATCCGTCGCTTTTTTGGATATTTATGGATATATATACGGGTATGAGCCTGAACACCGATACCATCGCCATCACACCTGAAATGCTTTCATTGATCTCCGAAATCGATGAGTTCAAGGGTGCATGGCGCGCGCTGGGGACATTGGCGCCAGACCGGCTTTCGGCGCTGCGCCACGTGGCGACAATCGAGAGCATCGGCTCTTCAACACGTATTGAAGGCAGCAGGCTTTCAGACCGCGAAGTCGAGCAGCTTCTGTCCAATCTCGAAATCCGCAAATTCGATACGCGCGATGAGCAGGAAGTCGCAGGCTATGCAGCCGTCATGGAAATGGTTTTTTCAAGCGCCGCCGATATTTCCCTGACCGAAAACCATATCAGGCAATTGCATCGGGACTTGCTGGTTCACAGCGGCAAGGATGAACGCCATCGCGGCAGCTACAAAACCAATCCCAATCATGTCATTGCGTTTGATGCCGGGGGAAAAGAGATTGGCGTGGTTTTCGAAACGGCGACGCCTTTCGATACACCGCGCCTTATGGAAGAACTCACTGTCTGGACATCACGATCTCTGGACGACAAGCAAATGCATCCGCTTTTGGTGATCGGCATCTTCACGGTTGTCTTTCTGGAAATCCATCCATTCCAGGATGGCAATGGCCGGCTGTCGCGCATCCTGACAACGCTGTTGTTGCTGCGCGCGGGTTATACCTATGTGCCCTACAGTTCGCTTGAAAGTGTGATTGAGCAAAGCAAGGAGTCCTATTATCTCGCCCTCCGACGTACCCAGGGCACAATCAGATCAGGCACACCTGACTGGCAGCCATGGCTCGGCTTTTTCCTTCGTGCCCTTCAGCAGCAAAAACGCAGGCTTGAGAAAAAAATGCAGCGCGAGAGGATCCTGATTGAAACGCTCCCGGCCCTGTCGCTCACCATTCTGCAACTGGCAAAGGCGCACGGCCGGTTGACGGTAGCCGACATCGTCAAGCTCACCGGCGCAAACCGCAACACCATCAAAAAGCATCTCGCTGCCCTCGTTGCCCAAAACCGCCTTGAACAGCATGGAAAGGGCAAGGGGACTTGGTATGGTCGGACCTGAACACCAAAGTATACTTTGATGAACGGTGGTTAAGCCTGGTCGATTGCGTGGTCGCCGCTGATGAGGCGGAATGGCTGACCCTGGGCACCCCCACGGGGGGAACTGGCAAAGCTCAAGGTATCAATATGCCATCACAAATATTTTGTGAAAAAGCTTTCCGGTTAACTTGCCTAAAAAGCTAATCCTCCGAGAAGAAGTCCTCATCCAGGCGCTGAACCTGTATTGTGCGATGGGGGCGAGTTCCGACGTCGTATTCGATCATGAGATCCGCCAGACGGTAGCCGTCGATCAGGCGGCTATCAACGAGCAGCACAGATCAAGCGGTCCAGACTTGATGGTTTCACCGGCTTCGTTGAACGGTGCTTGCAACATTGCACCGCCACTGCTTATTGTGACTAACTAGATCAGCAAGATAGTTTTTGGCTTAGCCAACGAGTAGTTTTTAATCATCTGACGACGCATAAGCGGGTTGGCTATTATCTCATAGTGTACAAATTGAAAGTCTTGCTGCGGGGGAGTGTATGTCCGGACCTTTCAAGATCAAAGCAACGCTTAAAACGCCGATAATTATTCGAGGCCATTTGACTTTCGACGCTCTGCTCGGGTCAATATTGTTTGATCTCCTCGGGGATGTTGAAGCTGCCCATGCCGCCATTCCGATTGAGTGCGTCGACGGTTTATATCATGCGTCGTCAGCAAAAGTGGTTCCGTTGAATACCGGGTCCTTTACATTTGTAGCAAACCTTCGGGCTCAGCATGATCTGGATCCCGATCTAATCAAGAAAAACAAAGCCGGATCAAAGTTGCACAGCAAAGTTTCTCTAGGTCGACGTCGAAATTTCGGGCCCGTCCTGAACAGTTACAACACCATTTTTACTGAGGGTGTTGAGTGGGATGTAATTGGTGATGAAGACAAGGTGTTTGAGCTTTTGAATGATGCCCACTTCATTGGTAAAAAGCGTACCGCTGGATTTGGTGAGGTAAAACAGTGGGAAACCTTTGAGAGCACCACCGATGGACTGGTTGATGACAATGGGGCCCCAATGCGTCCGGTCCCTGCTGATCGATTTACGGGAGATAAAAGCCTTCCGATTGTAGATGCAGCGTGGCGACCGGCCTATTGGAACCCAGAAAACCGGGGAGCATGTTACGCTCCAAGCCTACCAGCATGAATACATTTGAATTCATCCAACAAAACTTTGCCCGCTATGTATTGCCCGAGCTCTCTGAAAACCCGGTTCGTGACACTGTAAAAGCACTCACCATGAACCACATGGTTATAAGCAAGCAAAATAGACTTAGCCCATCGCGGCTCACGGGCTGGGCAATTATCCGTTCTCGCGGAACTGTTCTACAAGCAAATCTTGAAACAACTGGCGAGGGATTGGTCAGTGGCGATCAGCGCACACGCTATGAAGCCTGGGCTGATGCCCTGGTGCATTTCAATGGGCCTGTTTGCCTTCTGGAATTTACCAAGGCTGTCTTCAATATCTCAAACATTTATTTGACCCACGATGTCCGCATGACGCGTGTCTGTTCACCAGACGGCGCTGAGACGTTCAACTTTGCTCAGGTTCCTGAAAAACATGCCGGGAAGGCTCACCGAAAAATCTACGAGTGGACACAAAAAAATGCTGCTTGATTACACCATTCACAAACCAGCAGTCATGGACGCTTATAAACTGCATCAGATGGTTGCGGGTCTCTTTAACAGCGATAGAGATCCGCCCCTGTTTTGTGATCGTGGCGACAACATCGTGGTTCGCACAACCAGGGAACTGTCTGGAGTTAACAAGGATGCTGTCCCGGTACCGATCATTATTGAAGGGGAGGTTCGCGTCATCGAACTTCGTGCCTCCTGCTTTGTCTCATCTGGAGGCAAAAAAATCTTTTTAAAACCGGGTGATTGGAAGGCAAGGCACGAATGGTTACGAAAAAAGGGAGCGCGACACGGCTTTGAAGTTCTGACGGTTAATTGCATTTCCAAAACAATCAAAATTCAAAAGCCCGGTGCTCCATTCGTGCTCGACCAGACTGACTTCACGGCGACAATAAAGATTTTGGATCAGCCTAAATTCAACAATGCATTGAAGGTTGGTGTTGGCGCCAAAGGACGTGCCTTTGGTTTTGGGTTGCTAATTGTATGAACAGCTAGAATTACGTCGTCAAGAAAGGAATAAATATGGCCACGAGGATCATTAATGTTACTCTGAAAACAGAGGGGCCCTTGAGCATTTCTCTGCCGGTGGCCGAGTATACGCAACCCAATAAGTGGCATAATGCCCCGGTTATGACACTTGGTTTGAACAGTGAAGGCGAACCTCGGGAGACAGCATTCATTCCAGCGACAACCATTCGCGGGATGCTCCGAAGAAATGTTGCTCTTCCCGTAATGGAAAAGCGGGCTGCCGATGGAAATCCTTCCACCCTTCATCAGGCTTATGCGGACCTTATCGGACAAGATGCTGGAAGTGAGAAACAGCCGGATGAAATCGACCCAATCGCAATCCGTAAGTTGCGGCAGGAAAACCCCATTGTTGACCTCTTTGGCTCAGGACTTGGTGTAAAGTCACGCTTGAAAGTCAGTCACTTTATGGCGGAACATCATGTTTTGCCCTCTGTTTTTACTGGTGTACGCAAAGATCTGGGGGACAATGACGATGGTGCCGTCCTCGACCTTCTCTCTTCAAAGGATCGTGAAGAGTATCTTGCAAGAACGAATGCAAACTCAAAAAGAGCACAAGCTGACGCACTTTTACAGAACCTGATAAGAAAGAAAAGGCAAGGCAAAGACGGCCCAGATATAGAAGCGGAAATTGAGGCAGCCACGAGCAAAGTTGAAGCGTATGAAGCGATCATGGGCGATATGAAAAACTCATCGAGAACACTGCTTTCATATTTTGCGCTCCCGGCAGGTGTAGAGTGGACCGGGCGGTTGATTATCGACAGAGCAACTCCTGCAGACATCGATGCTTTGGAGGGGGCATTTGATCGGTTCAGCAACTATCCAATGTTGGGCGGGCAACAGGCGCGTGGATGTGGCGAACTTAGCGGAAAGGCAGAGATCAGGAAGGGAAATAGCCTGGAGAAGATCATATCCTTTGGAGGCTTCACGCCAGCCAGAATTGACAGTCTGATTCAAGTGGTCTGAAAAAAATGAAGGCATTATTCGTTTTGAGAAAGCAAAAAGTGCAGAATATCAACGTTTTCAGGAGAGATTATTTCATAAAAACAGATGGTTGTATGGTAACCTGTAACGGCCCCCGTTAATTTGCGGGGCAACTAAAAGTGGCACGGCCTTGCCTGTTGCGGCTGCGGCGTAACGGCCCCCGTTAATTTGCGGGGCAACTAAAAGGCACACGCGCGTGCACTGGTATATGGACTAGTAACGGCCCCCGTTAATTTGCGGGGCAACTAAAAGGGCACTGGCCATTGTGTCCGGGACTGTTTCGTAACGGCCCCGTTAATTTGCGGGGCAACTAAAAGAGTTTTTCGTGTCTGGCTTCAACGTCACTCGTAACGGCCCCCGTTGATTTGCGGGGCAACTAAAAGTAGTTGACCTGTCGCAACCCGTCAGGGCGGGTAACGGCCCCCGTTAATTTGCGGGGCAACTAAAAGTACATGGTCTTGCCGCCGGGGTCAGCCGCAGTAACGGCCCCGCTAATTTGCGGGGCAACCAAAAGTTGACAGTCACGCCGGTGTCGCCGGTGATCGTAACGGCCCCCGTTTATTCGTGGGGCAACTAAAAGGACGAAGACCTTGGGCTGCCTGCCGACAAGGTAACGGCCCCCATGGCGTTATGAAGATACTAGGTCGATCGATTTTTTATCAGAAATGGGAAGTATATTGATATTCAGATCCAAGGAGCAGGAAGAATACTATAGTCGCCTCGCTGCTCATATTGCCAATCCTGATGCTCCTCTGCTTTTGGAGGGTGCCACTGGCTTGGGAAAAACACTTCCCTATATGCTTGCCGCCTTACGCTCAAACAGACGGGTTGCGCTGGTGTATCCAACACATCAGTTGATTGACCAGGCATTGAACAGTTGGGACCTGAAACGAGCACTTGAAGACACAAAGAGAAGTCTGAACGCATTTAGGCCACGACACTACTTTGACGGCGACGAGGATGCTTATCTAGGAAACAAGACGAACGCGGCTTCTGCCGACATAATGCTATGCACGTCTGTTTCCGTCATTATCGATCAAAGGATGCAAGGTGACTATAACGGTGCCACTGAGCGTGACATCATCATATTTGATGAAGCTGATCAACTACCAGCTTTTGCAGCCCTGACGGCTGATGCCTCGATTAGCAAACAGGAACTGAGTGATTATAACGTAAAGGGCATAAAGCCCGATCAGACCATCAAAGATTTACTGGCCAGGAAAAATGTCTCTGGAGAATTAAAAGCAAGAGCAAAAGTCATCAGCGAACTGCTTGAGGAGGATGTTTGGTTTATCAAAGTCGGAATGACCGATGATGGTGGCATCGCTGCTTATTCACGACTTCCCGGTCGTTTGCTTAAAAAGATTTCCAACAGACCATCGACCATCTTTGTCAGCGCAACACTTACGATTGGTGGCAAATTCAATGACTTCAAACGCGCAATGGGTATTGTAAACGAAAGCAGTTTTTCCAAAATCATTGAGCCGACGAAGCATGGAACCTTGACCTTCGATTTCTTCACAGATCACCAGGTTGGAACTGAGGAATGGCTAGATACAGTTGTTCAAGAAATTGAGAGTGCAGATCAGCCGGTACTGGTCGCGACGCCATCCCATGCTTTGGCGCAACAACTGGGTGATCGCTTGGTGGATGCGACTGTCAGATCACCTGATGAAACGACAACAGAGGCAATTCAGCGTATCGGAAACAAGGGAATACTCATTGCAGCCGGGGCATGGGCGGGTCTGGACGTTCCACTTGAGTGGGCAACAATCGTTGTGCCGCGTGTTCCTTTCACGGGTCCAAAAGCCTTGTTTGATACATGGTATGAAGACGAAGAAGAGCAGGCCGTTAACATCGGTGAGCCAATGGCTCACTACATAGACAGCAGAAACTCAGCTGCACGACGGATGAAGCAGGTCTTTGGTCGCGGTTTGCGTCATCCCGATGCGGTTTGTCGTATAGTTATTTGCGATCCCCGCGTGGCCCAACTGGGAGACATTGCACCAGAGCGGTTTGGTCCAGGATACTTTGAAGGCCGTTCAATCGAAAAGTCTCGTACGATCTCAGAGCGCAATCCAGCATTGCGGCTGGACGCCCTCAGGCATTATGGAACTGATTGTCAAGCTTGTGACTTCAAACCTGTTTCCCTGCGACAAGTTGAGGTGCATCACCTAAATCCTTTGGCTGACCGTGGACCAGGTTACACCAAATTGGTTGATGTCGCGGTTCTGTGTCGAAACTGCCACGGACTAGCCCATACTGAAGACCCTCCGATACCGCTGAAGCGGCTGTCGGCGATGAAGAAAAGCCGTCAATCGAAAAAAACGATCGGGTCTTAATCGAATCCGGGGGCACCCTCTAAACATTGTCTATGA
>TARA_R110001599_G_scaffold59263_1_pt1 | contig 18190 bp, 21 predicted proteins | sample TARA_R110001599 | Tara Oceans TARA_R110001599 (sample SAMEA4398360) | marine metagenome | biome: Polar Biome; feature: [MES] marine water layer (ENVO:01000295) within the mesopelagic zone...; material: water (ENVO:00002006), including particulate matter (ENVO:01000060) such as...... | reverse complement strand
ACCTTATCACCCCTTGAAGAGACTTCTCGCTTAATGTGAGGCATTTGCGGGACTCTATTGAGCATCTTGGAGTCACAAGACATACACCCCTCTTGTTCCTCGAAGATACTATGAGAAACTTCAAAGTGTTCCTCACAGGATGTACACTTGTACACATACCTAGGCACTATTGAACGCTCGTTTCAATGTCATGCGGCTTAGATGATGGTGCCTCAAAAATTGGCGGATTCATTACAACCAATTCCCCTGAGTCGTCGATTTGGATTTCAAAATCAGACAACATTGGCGTGATGTCTGACAACTCGCTTAGGGACTTTTGTAGTGCCATCATGATTGCGCCAATGGCTTGGCTTGATAATTTATGATTCATTTTTTCTCCTTATTGAAACATCTTTTTAGACCTTCTTGTATTGAAACCATTGGTTCATATCCTAGGTCTTTTTTAATTGCAGATATATCTGCTAACGTGTGTTCGACATCTCCCTTACGTGGTGGAGAGTTATCCCATTCAACATTGTGTATAGAATTTATAAAGTCTCTGATGTAATTCATAGATACGGAAGCTCCGGACCCAACACTATAAACTTTCCCATTGAACGATTTGTCCGATTCCATCGCACGAATGTTCGCTAAAACAATGTCGTCGACATGGACAAGGTCTCGGGTTTGTTCTCCAGCGCCATCCATTCGTAATGGCTTTCCTAGTCTTATCATCTCCATCCAAGCACAAATTGCTGTAGAATACGGACCGCCGAAATCTTGATCTTCAGAGTAGGCGTTGAAGTAACGTAGACATATTGTATCAAGACCATAGAGGCTCGAGAATAGCTTACACTCCATTTCAGACATTAGCTTGTGAAGACCATATGGTGACTTTGGAACACCATCTCCATCGCCGTTTGTGGCGCTTGAAGAACTAAAGATTACACGAGATACCCCATGATCCTTAGCCCACTCCAAAAGAGTAGAGGTAACCAGAACATTTTGCTTCATTGTGTACGAAGGGTGCTTAACAGAAAATTCAACACGGGGTTGTGCGGCCATATGGAATACACAATCAAAGTTGCCAGAAGGTAGACAGTGAAGTATATCTTCGCCATCTTTAATATCGATTCCATAAACATTGTGCCCCAAGTGTTTCAAACTTGAAAACAAATGGCTCCCGATATAGCCTTTGTGCCCTGTCACTAAAACTTTCACACAATACCCTTTTCTTCCAATCTTTGGAAGCAACTCTCCCAGTCACTAAATTCGATTCCCTTGTCATCGATATAACAAACTGCTCGGGGTTTTTCTGCTGTGACTTTACTAACAAACTTAGACATATCGTGCTCTCCAAGCCACTCCCACACCAGCTCTGTACCTGTCTTTCCATTAACTAGACCCCTGTCTGGTTTTGCTTTGGCAGTGTACATAATGATGGTATATTTCTTCGATATACGCTCGAGAGCTTCATATGCACCCTTCATGGGGACATCGTATATTGTTCCATCATGATACCCCTTTGAGCATTTATGTATAACTCCATCAAAGTCAATACCTATGTTGACTTGTTCATCCGGATAACTATGTTTGCGAATCTTGTCACCCTTCCAATTGAGCTTTTCTAACTCCTCAGGGGAGTTGCTCCCAATGGGTGGGCAAATACTTCCTGATCCATGTGTCAATTGATATGTCAACAAAAGAGTTAGTACTTCCGCAGTGTGATAGAATTCGGCTCCCAATAGAACCTTCGCAAGACCCTTGATCTGGACTTTGATATCTCTTGAGGATATCATGGCTATCTCCATATCATTGTCGGTAGCCCACTGGAGAGCTTTTAGAATGTCCATCGAGTTGCCTGACGATGATACACCTAAGACCAGCGACTTGCGCATTTGACCTTTAGTTCTAGTTGAGGTTCGTTGTCTCAACCAATTCACCATCCACTGATCGAAACTAGTGTCATTGATCAGAGAAGTTGCGACAATTGCGCTGCCCGGACATATTGCATTTTTCGTTCCATTTGACAGCCTAGTTATGTCCACGGCGGCGTGGTCGGCTATTGCCAAATTTCCTCCATGACCCAAAACATAAATGTCTTGGCATTTATTAAATTTTTCTTGGAGCTCTTTCCACTCGTCGGAGTTAACAACTTTTACAAATCTTTCTCCAATATTTTCAAAATTTAGCATTTCTTAAACTCTCCTTGTTATATTCTAAAATAGCTATGGTATCCATGCCTAAGCATTTGATGGCGTATCCTTCATATTTACCAATTTGTTCTTCGATGTCTTTCGGAATATGTACTGCCATCTTTTCTTTTGGTATGAGATCTCTTACCTTATTAATATAACACAAAAACTCATCATTGTCAAATTTTCCTGGATTATTTATGCTGAGAGATAAATCGTAAGGCCCTATAAGATAGTAATCAAAGCCAAAATCCAAGATTTTGTCTAAATTTTCTACTGCCTGCTTCGTTTCAATCTGTGGTATTATTATTGGGGCATCTTGTATTAATTTTTTTTCTCCCCAAAAGTTTTGCCTCACCAGACCAAGGCCTCTTTTCCCCTTGGGCGAATAGTAACAAAGCTCAATAATCTTTTCACACTGCTCTACTGTTTCTATGGTCGAGAAGATTAAACCATCAACACTAGCATCTAAACAATAACGAATCATCGTCTTTGACACCTCGGTTAATCTAACGAAACATTTCTTTTGATTCGCTTTTATCACTTGAATACAAGAAAATAAGGTCTCATTGTTATAACACCCATGTTCCGTGTCTAATACCACTCCGTCATAGTTATGACACATTATCTCCGACACAAGGGGAGATGGTATTTGTTGCCAACTTAAAATCATTTTTTCACCACGCATGCTGTCGGTGCCATATAATTTAACGACCTTATTTCCACATCTTTGTCCTCAAAAAATTTATCCACACCTTGAGACTCCGACCATTGTTGATAAGCATATTCATCAAACACGACCATTCCGCCTTGAGAAATACAATCCCAAGTTTCACACAAAACATCGTAAGTTGGCTGAGCTAGATCCAAGTCCAAATAGAGCAGTGATATTTTTAACCCAGGACGGGTAGAGAGGTATTCTGAGATTGTTTTGGACACATCTCCTTTTACCAAATCGAATTCGTGAGGCGCAAAGCCAAAGCTCAAAATCGAATCATTCAAGTACTGCTTGAACGACTCTTCGTGGGCAAACCCTCGTTCTTCGAAAAGAGTCGTCATAGCCTCCTTGTCTTGATCGGTCAAGCTTTTCAGCAGACCATCTGTTTCAAAGAAGTCAAAGCCGACAACCTTCTTCATCGTGTTTGGACAAAAGTATCTCTTTAGTTTCAAAAAGGTAAGTAAGCCTGTTCCTTTAAAGACTCCAAATTCTAAGATATCACCAGGCACATCTTTTACTTGTTCGAACAACAAAGTTCTAGCTAGCATTTTCCCAAAAACCTTTATGTCAGAGCTCAACATAAAATCATTAAACCCATCATAAATTTTTTGAGACTGCGATATAATTTCGAGATCATTAAGCTTCACTGATTAGCTCCTTAAAGTATTCTATTTTATCTGAGCATATACCTGAGCATCTTGAGAAGTCATGGTTTTCTGCTGCTTGGTTCTCTGGCATCACGCATATGGCGGCACTCGAGAGTGGTCGTCCTGGGTATGCCCAAATAAAACCATTGCTCGTCAGAGTATAGGAATCTTTTTGATGCCAAAAACAATCAACACCAAGGGCCATCAAGTCCTCTAGGGCATCTATGTTTTTGGCATGGCACCATAGACCCTCTTTAAGTAGGAAAGCCTCTTCAATTGCGTATTCAGGCTCGTCATGACCAAGAAACCACTCGCCACCTACTCGCCACACATCTATTTCCACATCATAACCTAGAGACATAGCTTCTAAAATGTACTCAGGACTATTTTCTCCAACTGGTTGGGCACCACTTATGTTTCCCCTGTGCGATATCAGTATCATTTGTCTCTCTCCAAGAACGTTCTTAGGTCCTCTGGTGTTCCAATACCCCACATTCCATCAAAGTGAAATGTTTTAATTTTCTTGCCGCCATCAATTGCCTGGTTAAACACGGGGCAGACATAGAATTCATTATTGAACCTAATGTCTTTCTCAATCATTTGCTCTGCATATTTGACATAATCCTTGCCATGTTTCCAATAGTAGATACCAGCGGTGGCGACATCACTAATAGGCTTCTTTTCTGCAACCTCGGTCACTAGGCCATCTTCATTGGTCTTTGCAAAACTCCACTTGGGATGCGTAGCGGTAAAAGTTAACATTCCGCCATCAACACCATCTGCTTCCATGGAATACATGAACTCATTACTGTCCCAGTCTAAATACTGATCGGAGTTGGCGAAAATCAAAGGCTCATCGTTATTGATGAATTCTTTAGCCAACAAGGTGGTGCATGCTGCACCTTCTGTCATCTCATCAACCTGTACGATTTTACAACCGGGAGAAATTAGGTTGAGCAGGTGTTTCAAATTGTACTTCTCATAATGCTCTTTTTGCACCACAAAGATGTGTCGAGCATCTATGTTTAAGTTCTCGACAACCAGTTGAATCATCGGTTTGCCGTTAACTTCAATTAAAGGCTTTGGAAATGTATATCCAGCCTTAGCGAAGCGTGAACCTGCGCCGGCCATTGGTATTAAAACGTTCATCCTACCTCCTTGCCATTTAGGCTTGATATTCTCTTTGCTATTAATTTGATCAATCATGTTTTTAATTTTTTCATAAGTCACATCGCCACTGTTCTTGACAGCGCACAAGTGACCGCCACTATTTATTGCTGCTCGGCGACCATGATGAGAATCTTCTATTATTATTGTCTCATTTGGATCAACATTCGCTCTCAACATACAACGCATATAAATCTCAGCGCTTGGTTTTGGCTTGGTTACATCTTGATTGGAATACAAAAAGTCTATGTGTTCAAAAAAACCCCTTCTTATTAATTGAAGTTTCGCTGTCTTTCTTATCGAGTTTGTAGCACATGCAATCGTGTAACCGTCTTTCTTCAGTCTTTTGAGGATTTTACAAATCCTCGCATCTACTGTGAAATTGTCAATTATTTCCACTGTTTTTTCTTGCTTGAGTCGCCACACAAGATCATGAAGATCTTCCGGAAGGCCCTTGTTTTCACTAAGCATATTTAATTTTCTTGTTGTCGACAAGCCATCGTAAATTGACAAATGCTCTTGTCGGTTGATGACATATTTTTCGTCGACATCCGCTAAAGCTTTGTTTAAGGCTTCATAATGTATCTCTCTAGCGTCTACCAGAACACCATCCAAATCAAAAACCACTAATTTAATCATTCTCTTAACCTTTGTCCTTTTTTTGTTGGGTGATTGTCAATGTCACCTTGTTTACCGACATCCAACCAAAGATCTCCAGACCTCCAGCCAACGTAATTCTTATCTCCTAGTTCAATAGCTTTCTCAAATTCATAATATTGCACAAAACTAGGAACACTAGGGGGAGCCGGGGGCTTATCTATGAATTCTTGAGTCCAATTTACGAGCCAACCGTTGTAGCTTGGCTGCGTTTTCCAAGTGTTTTTCCATTTCCAGTAAAAAATTTGAGTAGTGTGATACCAGGCCTCGTCCCACATTTCGTTAGATTTTATCTCCAGCCAATCTTGATTCCCGCCTTGATACTCACTGGTATCAAGCGGCAAATAATCATGAACATTCAAGGTCCTTTTATGTACCTTGTCGCCAATCATCGAATGCTCTTTGTTGTGGATCAGCGCTCTTATGTAATAATCGGCTTCTTTGTTTCCGGGCGTTAAAAACCTTTCATCCCACATGCCTATTTTCTTAACTGCCTCTGGTCTATAGCTAACTATGTTGTCGCCAAGCTGCCCTGTCACGAAAGTATATTTCTTATGAAGCTTCAGTAGATTTGTTGCCCAATTAGGGTGCAGCACAATGTCGTTCTGCATAGTAGTGACGATTTTGGCATCAGGGTTATCTAGATCCTTGAATCCATGAACCAAAGCTTCATTCCAATTTCTTGCAAGATTTCCTGTGTCCCAATCCACCCGAGTACTATTATGTATTACATTTACTTTATCTACAAACTGGTCATCCAAGTGAAAGTCAGAGTGGTTGTTAATGATGTTGACTTCCGTATTTGGTATCAACGAAAAATCTGTTTTATTAAATAAGATATCCAAAGTCTTGTTTAATATCTCTTTTCTTCTATAGGTGACAATGAATACCTTTATGTTTTTCATTTTTATTCCCCTTCAGGCTTTAACAGATAATAAGATAACATTGGGACAGGGTGTTCTTCAATTAGGTGAAATTCATAGTTAATATCAAATTCAGCCATGGCTTCTTTTACATCTTTCACGGAGACGGCTCCGTTGTCTGGGTGTGAATGAATTTCTAAAAAAATAGCTGGTCTGTGTTTTTCTAGAAAGTTTTTTGCTCCATTTAAAACTAGTATTTCGGCTCCCTCGACATCAATTTTTATGATATCAACCTTGTTAGATGCATCTACATAGTCATCTAGTTTTATGCAATCAAAACTTAAATCAAAATAGTCCCTGTTCGGTCGGTCTGCCTTGTGGACCCTACTACTACCGGCCCCTCCATTGGTGAAATGGCAAATGTAATGTCTCAAAGTTTCTACATCTGTAGAACCATCTGCAACTAGTACTTGGTTAACTTCGACGGACCCTTCTGACTTCTCTTGCTCCAAAGCAAGAGAAATATTTTCTTCGAATATATCTAGTCTTTCTGACTCTGGTTCAAAAGCTATAATTTTAAAGTTCTTAAAGTGTTTGATGACGCTAAACGTAAAGCAACCTTCTGCGGCTCCAACATCAAAAAATACTATTTCATCTTGTATTGTTGATTTTCTTTCAAGATAAATATTAAAAAGTTGATACATTCTTTCAGGCATATTGTTGTGATCCATCCACGACGATGTTGCTGAACGATTTTCGTTTCTTTTTATCTCGACTTGCTCTTTTGTAAAGTTTTTCATGTTTTGTTTTTCAAACCTACTTCTATTTATTTTTAGCATTTATTCTCCAACATTTTTTGAGCTTGTTTCCAATCATCTTCCGTGTCTATGTCCATGTTATGTGGGGACACAAGAGGGAAGAAATAAGGATTCTTGCCTATTCTATTGCCGCTTTCCAAAACAACGGGTGGCAAAAATATATAAAAAGCAGAATTCTCCTCATATAACACTGGTAGGTCTTGAGTCTGTTCTAGGCGAAGAGGGTTGTGATTCAGTGGGCAATAACCATATTCTTCTTTTCTCCAAAAACGAGAATTGTGCGTATTACAAGAAACTACCGAGTCATATTTGTCCATATAAGAATAGGCTTCTTCAAACATTTCTGGTGTCAAAAAAGGGCTCGTGATGTGAGTTTGAACAATTGGCTCATTGATCTTAAATCTTACTATGAAGTTCTCTATTAGATCACAGACGGACACCTTATCGCCTAGCTGATCTTCTCTTCTGCAGTAAGCAGTTACGTGACTAAGTCTTGAGTCACTCTGGACCTCGGAAATTATTTCATCACTATCTGTGTCGACAAAGATTTCAAAATCAATGTACTTTAGCAGGACATGTTTATATAGCGGTTCGGCACCTAAGGATCTAAAGTTTTTTCCGGGGACTCTTTGGGAATTCTGCTTTATTGGAATAAAAAACTTCATCTCAACTCTTTCAATGATTGTTCAATCAATTTACAACCTGCATCTGCATCTGCTTCAGTTAAACATAGGTTTGGTCTTAACCTGATGGACCTTTCACCGGTAGAATTGCAGATCATGCCTTTATTGTGGAGAACACTTATAAACCGATCCCTTGTGGTAATATCTTTTAAGTCGAAACCGATTATCAATCCTTGAGATCTTAATCCGGATAGACCTTCTAGTTTCGAAAGATACCTTGTTATCTGCTCTCCTCTCTTTTCGACATTCCCTAGGACATTCAAAACCTTAAACGCCCTAATGATATACTTACTCCTTATCATGTCTAATGTGTCAGAATTCCAAGTAACCTCGAGGCGGGGGATGTTTTCGTAATCAAAAATGCCGGAAAGCTTATCAGTAGTCATCATCCCAGATACTTGTGACTTTTTTCCAAATATAACAATATCAGGGACGATATCTAAATGTTCAAAGAACCAAAGCTTCCCTGTTGTACCAAATCCGATTTGTATTTCATCAAAAACAAGCGGAACATCATAATCGTCGCATAATTTTCGTATTCCATTGAAAAACTCATGGCTGTGATATATGTCCCCTGCTGTGCATTGAATTGGCTCTACGAGAACACAAGTTACTGGGCTACTTTCATCTGTCAAATAAGACTCAACCTCTTTAAGGTCATAATTACATTTTGTTGAAAACATTTCCGGAAGACCTTTCAATCTCTTTTTTGAAGAGAAAAATCTATCTGTGACAAATCCGCCATAACTATTGACCCCATGAAAACTATTTTTAAATGAAAGGATGTTTGGAACATGATATTCCTTATAATGAAGACTTGTCTTTATTGCCGCTTCCACAGCCAATGCTCCCGTAGAGCAATAGTGAAAGTTTGAGTAAACCCCTCGTCCGCAAAATTTAGAGAACTCCATATCAAACTCTTCAGTTTCTGATGATATAAATTCGCAATTTGTCACCTTTACATGAGAACACCTAATCACCTCCTCCTTAAAACTATCACTTGTTAAAAACGGATGATTGTACCCAAGGGGTAACGAGGCATACATCCCGAAAAAATCTAAAAAAGATTTTTTAGTATTTTTATCAAAAATATATGATCCGTGGCTTTTTTCAAAATCAATTTTAATATTGAAGATACTACCTTTAGCAATGTTACTTGTTCTCATAATCCCCTTCTGGGTATGTATGTATCACGTCATCTCTGCTTATTGCCAGGCGGATTGATTGCCCTTCGCCGATTCCAGTAATTTTGTGTGGGACACCCTTTGGGATGAAAACAAAATCATCTTTTTTAACGACAAACGTTTCTCCATCGATTTCCCAATCCCATTGGCCTTGAACAATATACCACCATTCATTCCAGTCTGGGTGATAGTGGCGGCGATTACCTTCGCCGGGCATCTGGGCGATCAGAGTAGCACTATTGTTCTCTGAATTTACAACCCTGTGGCACCAACTCTCAGTTGAACTATTTGATTTCAATATGTCTTTTAGATTAACTATCTTTTGGTTAGACAAGTTGTAGCTAGAAGTTGACACGCCATCTTTTGAGAGTATATCGGGCACATCTACTTCTGAATGTTCGTCTCCGTAATATCGCTTGACATATGTTTTGTTTTTAGAAAGACTACGTGCGACTGATTCCGCTAGTTGAAATTCCTCTTCGTTGTCAATGTCGATTGTCGAGTATCCTTTCAAAGTAAAGAACTCGATCTTTCCATCTCCACCATGATAAGCAGCGCCATATTTTTCAATATTTTTTAAATAATTTTCTCTGCGCCAACCCATTAAAGAGCACCCATAGGCTTTTATCGGCTCTAAAGTTTGTGATGGTGGAGTTATCTTTTTTTGATTAAAGTTAATTGGCTTATTTTTATAGATAGATTCGATCTGGACATCTATCATCGAAATTAAGGTATCCAATCCATCGTAGATAAATTTTTGTACAAACTCTCTAATTTCTTCTGGTGATATAAATGGAGATGTTGGTAAGATTTGAATTACAATATCTGTATCAACATTTCTAAAAAAATCTTCAGCAAATTCATCGTTACTAGCAGTATCGGAAGCATAGTATTCTGGTCTTCTGTAGAATCTTACATCGTTATCGAGAGCTATCTTCTCGATAACGTCTGCTTCTGAATTGACCCAGATCTCATCAAAACAATCAGCTTCTTTTACAGCATCGATTGCATATTCGATCAACGGCTTTCCATTCAACAGGCGAATATTCTTTTTGGGTATTCTTTTGCTACCCATTCTTGCTGGGATCATTGCTACTATTTTTGACATTTTTTATCCTTACTGGGTGGTGTGTAAAATCTTGGGTAGAGTTTTAAATTTATCAATTCTTTTTCCCAATTCCTCGTCATGAAGTCTGATTTTTATTTCTGGGTCTAACTTGAACCTTGGATCTTGATCTAGTACATTTTTACAATGCATTATTTGAGACATTTGATCATGTAATAATTTGTCTGGACCTAGGTAGGTTCCATCTCGACCTTGTGCAGCGATATATGCTGGGTTGTATTTGTCCTCCATACTTCTGACTATTCCAAAATTATAAAAATCTACACCGAAAACGGCTAACTCCTTGACTGGACAAGATAGAACCATGTTCAAAGCACCGTACCCTGAATTGAAATTTCCCGAGTAATAGGTATACAGATCATCGGCGACCTTTTCAATGTGAGGCTTTGCATAAACCTCCCAATATAGAGCCCACCTTTCCCACGTTCCATCTTCATTTTCCAAGTGTGCGAATGGAACACCATAGTGTTTCAAGTAGTCATCATACTCTCGGACAACAGATAACCATTTGCCACTTCCAGGTCGAGGTATTTCTCTAGCGACAGTATCGTTACAAATAATAAACTTCGGATGGTCCATTGTTGGGGTGGCATCTAGAAATTTTGCGACTTTGGGGCTATATGCTGAATTCATACAACTTTGGATGATGTCAGTCCTGCTTCCGTAGTCATTTGTATCCCAAATCTCTGGTTGGACTCTGACAATGACATCGTAGCTGTCGATCAAATCACCCTTTCCCTGTCCAGACAAGTAAGATGCCGGTCCTACAAATGCCACCCTCTTACCCTCTAGATACTTCTGTAAATCTGGGTTTGTCTTTGCATTCTTTATAAACAACGATTCATTTCTGTCCATCTTTTGATAAATTTCCAAGCATTCATTCATTGTTATATTTCTTCTATCTTGTAGTTCAACATTAATCTTTTGAGTCAATGGGAGCCATGGGTTCACCTTTGTTCTCAATGTATCAAATGTAATCTCTCTTCTCATTATACTTTCAATTTCAGAGATGAACGAAGTGTCCAATTTCATGAATTGGTCTACGATAGGCCTTCCTTTGTTGATGAAGAACTGGTGGTTGAGATCGAATACATTCTCTAATCTTTCTTTGTCATAATAATCCACATCAAATGGAGCTGCCGTCGGTGTAAAGTCTTTGTTTCTCATTAAATTAACAAAAACCTCTTTTACGAATAGGCTGTTTTCAAAATCTTTTGGGGTTTTTGAATAATATTCCAAGACTTTATTCATCTTAAATGAAGAGTGTATCCACTTCCACATCTCATCCATTTTATATTTAGTGTAGGCACCATCTCTGTTGTAGATCGCATTGGGATCGCTATATCCATTATCATACTTCATTTTATGGCTACAAATTACATTTTTCAAAAATGGTATCTCTTGTATGTTGAACATGTGACATGAATCAACGTTGACAGAAAAGTCTCTACATAGAGGAAAAAACCATTTAAGCAGAGAGTGATGCACTATCTTAAGTCCAAAGTGAGTAAAGGGGATACAAGAGTAATCTCTGCTTAGAAAATACTCTTCATCAGTGGCATAGGGGGTCTGCAAATTCTTGCCCGGATAATAAGTTAGCACTGCTGGATTCATCTCAAGATCTTCGATTATCTGCTCGAGGACTTCGAGACCTCTATATGGCCTGAGTATATAATCATAATCGACAAGTGCGTAATAATCATATTTTTTCTCGACAAGATCAACTAACAAATCTCTAGTTTCAGACCAGGTTGTGTTTGGGCAGTACTGCAAGGCGTCGGGATTAGGTTCGTCGTGTGTTACAAAATAGAAGTCGCAATTCTCTTTATCTTCAAAATATTTAACGTGATCTTTGTTTGGTTTTGACGGAGCAACTTGTAAAACGCACAATCTTTTATTCATATTAAATTCCTTCGACATGATGTCATCAATAAGTTAATTCTTAACTTATAAACTTAATATAACATTTTTTTAAAAGATTGTCAAGCTTTTTTATTTTTTTTTATAACAATCCATCCACGCCATTGTCTTCGTACCAATCATTGTACCAGTCAAGAGTCTTATTTAGACCATCTTCGAGGCATACCCTTGGCGAATACCCCAGTAATCTCTGCAGCTTGCTAGTGTCTGGGCAACGTCTTTCTACACTACCTTGTGGAGCCTCTTTGATCACATACGTAACATCACTCTCGTACCACTTGTTAACCATCTTTGCCACAGATAAAATTTCAACTTCTTCTTCCTCGTTTCCAATGTGAAAAATGCCTTGGTGGGTCGAGAGCCCCAACTCCAGTGTGACCCTAGCAGCATCGTCGATATAACAAAATGCTCTCGTTTGCGTAGCTCCAAATATGGAAAATGGATTCTCTCCGTCCTTAGCTCTTTTTATAAATTGAGGCATTACATGTTTAGTTCCCATTCTGGGCCCATAGATGTTGTGATACCTGATTATTTGATAGTCCAGTCCGAACTGTTTGTGAAAGCTATTGATCATTATTTCACAAGCTAGCTTGCTGCCTCCATAAGAAAACCTTTCATTCAAAACATCCTCTATTGTACAAGGCACATCCTCGGCAGTTGGAATCAACAAAGGGTTCATTTTGATCGACCCTGCATATGCTTCCGAAGAAGAGGAGAAAACAAATTTTACTTTTGTATTTTTAAAATGAGAAAGAAGATTCGCCGTGCTTTGGATTGCGACCTCCATTACCGTGTATGGTATGTTATAAAAATTCTCGGTTCCATTGATTGCAGCTAAGTGAAAAACTATATCATAATCTTTAGGCAAAGAAGTTACCTCCTTCTCTTTAGTTAGGTCTAGCACTTTCAATACGACATTGTGGTTTTCAATCAGATCAATGATAAATTCATCATTCTTTCCCCTAGAATTATTATCGCAAATATGAACCTCATGGTTTTCATTTACACACCACTTAGCTAAGTGGGCTCCGATAAATCCGGATCCGCCAGTAATTAAAATCTTCATTATTTCCTCATTCCATCGTAGACCGTCACTTTATATTTTTGATTCTCTTCTAGGATCATCTTGAAGAAATCAACATCCAGACCTAGCTTCTCAACTAACTTGGCTATTGCCAATGTATCTTTTGGCAAACAGACGCCACCGAATCCTCTGAAATTGTCATTACATTGAAGGTATGAATCACTAACGTGGTTGCGTGTAACAAGGGCATTCTTTATATGGGTATAAGATGCTCCTAGTTCAGAACATAATTCATAAAAGCTATTTGCCAGTGTAATTAAGGTAGCATTATAAATATTGTTATAATATTTAACAATCTCAGCCTCAGTTCTAGTTAATTTTTTGAAAGTCTTGGGATAAGTACCATGAACTTCTTTCAGCTTTTCATATACATCGTCAGAGTCGGTCCCTATAACACAAAGATCATGGTTTTCAATAAAATCTACCACAGCGCATCTCTCTCTTAAAAATTCAGGCACAAAACAGATTTCCAATTCAGGATAGTTATTTGCAAGAGATTCTGATGTACCAGGCATGACTGTTGACTTTATAACAATTATTCCGGAATAACTGTTTTCGGCTAATCGATGGATGGAAGATTCTACAATACTAGTATCGCAAAATCCCTCCGTATCCGGTGGGGTTGGAACACATAGAAAGCAGACCTCCGTATCCAAAACATCTTTGAAGTTTGACTCAGTCTTTGCAGGGTCGTAATACTTCACATCGTGACCTAGTTCCAGAAAACCATTATATACTGCTGTTCCTACCACTCCAAGTCCAAGTATTCCTAATTTCATTTAAATATCTCCATTTTTCTTAAATCTGGCCAATCATTTAATGTCCATTGGCGAGGACTTGTCGCAATTGCTTTCGGAAGATCTTTTAAGCCCTTCTCCGCTGTTTCTGGTGTCATATAATAGTGGTAACCCATCATGCTTATATTTTGAGAAGCCCATGGGACATCCGGGATTCTTCCATCATATGCCATTTTTTTGAGATTGTTATAATCCTGCTTGTTATCGCATAAAATTACACCTCCTCTTCCAAGGCTCAAATGTTTTCTAAATTGAAAACTTATGCACATGAATGTATTCTTTATATAGCTATCTTTTTTCCAAAGAACAGCAGCGTCAATAATATTTGTGTCGCCTATGTAATAAAAATCTAGCCAGTCTTCTTCTTTCCACTCAAGTTGAATGTTCAACTTTTTTGATAGAAGAGGTATAGATATATAAGTGCGAGCAGGGACTATCATTTTTTCAACCTTCTTGTACCTCAAACATAATTCTATACCATGTGTACAACAATCAACAGCAACTGCATACGGCGCTCCATAAAATGCTGCTATTTCTTGCTCAAATCTTTTTACGACTTCAAAGCTCACTTGGTACACTCCACGTTGAGACTCATCAATGTACCTTCTTCCTTGTTCATATGCGGAAGGTATGCTTGTGAATGATCATCGAACTCAGCATGGCTGGTATTTTTCCACTCGTAAAATTTGACATCGTTGTACGAGGATGCTTGTAAGACACTCTTTAATGAAACAAAGTCATATACTGTCTTGTGATAAATAGTCTCATCCCCCATAGGCATCTTTCCATAAAGAAGGCCAATGAAATTATCTAGGGGATATTTTCCTTCGTAGTACAGTTTTGATATTTTTTCAAAATTGGGAACCGCTAGTCTTAGTCTACCGCCGACCTTCAATACTCGATGCCATTCTGACAGAAGAGGGATTATTTCCTCTCTATCAAAATATTCTATAACATGAGAGGCATAAATCAAATCTATCGAACCATCTTCAAATTGACTCAAATCAGTTATACTTAAATGATCCAAGTGAGAATAATCGCCTGAGTCAATATGTATCCAGGAAGGTCCGAAATCCCTCCAGCCGCAGCCCATATTTATCTTTTTCATATAAACCTCTTGTCTAATTCTTGACCTTCGTATGGCCCTGTTTTATATTCGTAAACGATTGTTTCTTCTTCCAATATTTCGTATGTGTGACCGCCATATAAAGTAAAACTAGCATCACCTTGTTCTAGAATGGGTGTCGCTAAAATAGTAGCATTATCAATATCATACATAAAGCATTTAACCCTTCCTTTTACGACTATCCAAGACTCTTGTGCAATTTGTTCGTCGTAACTCCTTTCTTTCTTTATGTGATAATGTGCTGGAAAAGTTTTATCTTTGTCCAACATTATCGTTGCGCATTGTAGGAAATTGTCTTCCGGGATTATTTCTGTTCTTCCTTTTATGTCAGATAGTCGATTGACCACATGTAACAAGAGATCCGGATTGATCTTTGAATATACCTTCATCATTTTAAAGCCTCCTTTAGGGTTAGTCTTTTAAAACACGTTAGATTTGTTATTGGGCTGCAATTTACAACTTCTATGTTGGCATGGGCCGCTCTATAAGCGAACATATTCCAAGTAGGCATATGAAAAGAAAGTCCAGCAGGAACATTGTATTCGTCACCTTTTTGTTGATAATCATCAAACCAATAGTTGGGATTTTTATCTGGTGTCTCCTCCATCACAAGGGCTCCTGGGCCATCCTTCTTACATCCATCTACAAATTCAACATAATTACAATCAACACCAAGTAAAATAATTTTTTTATAGCCCAAGCAGACACCTACTGAACTGGCATTTGCGCCACTGTTTCCATTATCATGAAAGTTCGGGAAATGTTCAGGTGAATTATTCATCCTGTTTGTTGTACCATATTTAAGAAGATTGACATGTTGAAATCTATCGTTATTGCTAATGTTCTTGATGTAAAAATGTTTCTTGATCTTACCGGATTCAATTAAATTACAGAATTCAGTCTCATGATTATCTGTTACCCTATAATCAAAACAACCATGGTAGGTTGGGTACCAATCCATTCTATGGTACGCTCTGTAGGCAGAATTTAAGCCAAAAGTATCAAACCCATCTAGATCCTTGAAATCAACATCGGCCAATGATGGTCCGTTGCCCATCACAATTAAAGTCTCATTGTTCATAAAATCTCCAGAAAATATTCGTCCTATTTTTCAAATATTCCAAACAAGAATTTCTTGTAGAAAACCAATCTTCATCCTTATGTTGGACGTTATCATTTAAAATTAAATCACAGCCGAGAAGGTTTGCTTCGATAACAATTCGTGGACAAGTATCTCCACCTAGAGGTCTAAAGATTAAACCTTTGCTAGTTGACATTTTGATAATCAATTCATGATATGCCAGGTCACTAACGAGCTCATAGTCCAAAGAGTTTTCTTCCGCATATTTCACACACTCTGATGTTCCTTTGATCCATGAATTTGATTTGAGTATCAAATAATTGGAGTTCTTTTCGTTATTAGAAACTGATTCAATAAACCTCAAATCTCCTGCTGAGAACACAGAGCTTAAAATCTCTGTCTTTTCCTCTTTGATTGTAAGTACTTGTTCTAAAAATGTCTGTCTTTGGGGTTCACTCATAAACCAAATCTTTTCAGCATACCCATAAAATAATTTTTTTATCTTGCCTTCGACTCCTACTTCGACACAGTTGCAACTTTGATTGGTGATTAGTAGATGCTTTTCCATAGACCTATAATCACAAAACTTATAATCGTATTCAATTATCGAATATTTTACATTTTTGATAATTTGAACTTTGATGTCATCTTTTAATTTGGAAAAGTTAAAAATGAGCCAGGTCTTGTCTAGATTGTTTGTCACAAAATCAGTTGTTACTTGATGGCTATTGATTTTTATCGTTTCATCGAGGCAGGGGTGCAGAATAGCGTCAGTGGTGAGTTCTGCACCACCGATATATTGTTCAGAAAAGGCATCCGATACAGCTACATATTTTTTCACAACAACCCTTCAAGTAGATTGTCGATCTCATCTTGCATCTCCTGGTGTACTTTTTTGTCATAGAAAAAACTACAAAACCTTTCAAATAAAACTTCATCATTAAAGTCTTGATTGACTAAGATTTGCAACTCTTTCGCCTGCTTTACAAAATCATCATGCTCTTTAAACATCTGTCTGAGTGCCATCTTGTAAGATCCCTGATTGGCATAGGCCCACATTGAATCTGCTTCGATAACCCCAGCCCACACTACTGACTGTTGCACTTGTTCTAGTTCATGCTTGACTTTTAAAAAATAATCTTTATTCTCAAAATTCAAAAAATCCATTTGACCGGACCATCCAACAGCGATGATTGGGAGAGCAGATCTTGCCGCTTCAAAAAGTGGAAGACCAAACCCTTCTCCGTGAGAAATGTTTACCATTGCTTTAACCTTATCGTGCTCATAAAGGGCTCTCATTTGCCCCTCAGAGAGGTCTCCGTGCAATAGAGATACAGAACACTTCCGATCAGGATAAGTGGCTAAAAGGGTGCTTAATGAAGCTTCTATGTGCTCCTTGTCTATTACAGAATTTGATTTAAGATTGCTCTTCAAGACTAGACCAACTTCTTGATCAATAAATTCTTCTACGAACCACTTAATGGTATTCTCTAGATTCTTTCTAGGGCCCATCTGGGATACACAAAGGAAATTGAAGTCGTGTCTTGGATCAAATCCCGGGATTTCTTCTGCTTCGCTTGACATAGGGGTGTTTTCCCATACGACCTCAACAGGAGTTTGCAACTTATAAGGAATGACTTCGCCAGTTTTTTGGTTCTGTGCTTGAGCGACAGTATTAACATACGAGTTTTTGGCATGTTGGGATACAACTAAAATCTTATCCATGATATTGCCTTTCTCGAGCCATTGCGGGGCCACTTTCGTCGTTTCAATACCAGCAGTGTATCCAATGTTAACAGCACAAAGTTTTTCAAATTCATTCGGTATTGTAATTTGAAGAGAGATGTCAGGTTGTAATTGTTGTTTCTGTAATAACAACTGGGTTTCCAGAATTCGTCTATCCATCCATTGTCTCATTTCGTCTTCTTGCCAGATCCACCCGGTTTGACCCCAATTGATTGGTTGGATGTAGATATCGAATAAATCTTCTCTAGATCTTAATGCTCGGAGGGCAAATCTGGATTGCTCGCCATAGCCGGATTGAGATAGTACCGGTCCTTTTACAAAAATCTTCTTTTTCACTTTTTCTCCCTTAATTTATCAACGAGCCACGAAGATGATTGTGGCTTATCTTTGCCGCCAATC
>TARA_R110001599_G_scaffold195452_1_pt1 | contig 18194 bp, 13 predicted proteins | sample TARA_R110001599 | Tara Oceans TARA_R110001599 (sample SAMEA4398360) | marine metagenome | biome: Polar Biome; feature: [MES] marine water layer (ENVO:01000295) within the mesopelagic zone...; material: water (ENVO:00002006), including particulate matter (ENVO:01000060) such... | reverse complement strand
TGGAGCGTTGTTTCATCCATGTGAACCAAGGGGGCGCTGAGCAGGTGCCTGCGTAATGTATCGATCAGCGGAGCGACACGCTCGCCTGCTCGCACCATCCAGCGGGCCAAGGTGTTGCGGGGGATCTCAGCACCATGGCGGGCAAAAATCTGGCTTTGCCGATACAGCGGCAAAGCGTCTTGGTACTTGGCGGTGGCGACATAGGCCAGCAGCGTGGCGCTAGCATTGCTTTTAGGCAGTAACTTGGCGGGTGCCGGGGCGATCTCGACGCCGTCTTCGCAGGTTCGGCACGCATACTTGCGTCGCACATGACGGATCACCTCGAGCCGGGCGGGTACCACGTGAAGTTCTTCGCTGACCTCTTCGCCAATGACCGTTAGCGCGGCGCCATCGTCCTGACAGTGACGGATCTCTTCAGGTAGTTCATGCACCACTTCAACCCGTGGGAGTTCAGGGGGCAATGCCACCCGGCCACCCCGTTTACAACGTTTCGTCGGCGCAGCGGATTCAGCTTCATCATTGCCTGCTGTGCCTGTATCGCCGTCTTCTTCGTCAACCGCCACTTCGGCTTCATTGATCAGTAGGTCGCACTGATCGACGCGGTACATCTCGGTGGAGGGGCCGAACGTGCGCTCCAGGGCTAGCCGGAACTGCTCATACAGTGATTGTTTGGTGGCTGCCCACTGGGCTTCCTTTTTCTCCATCAGGCGGTGAAGCTGCGCGATCTCTTCCTGCTGCGCCTGTACTTGGCGTTGCAGTTGAGAGACGGCATTTGAGGAAGCAGCAGCGTTTTTCATGCCGCCTATTTTACCAAAAACGCCGACAGAATAGGAGTAAGAAAGTTAACCAACCTGCTGAAAGTCCAACGCTTTGTGGGGCTGCATGGCCTTTAAGTTAACGCCATCCAGCAGCCAGTTAAGTTCCTGGCCAGTTAACGTGACGGTGTCGCCTTCCAGGTGGGTTGGCCACTTAAATCGCTCGCGCTCCAGACGCTTGTACCACACCACAAAGCCGTTACGTTCCCAGAACAGTAACTTCACCTTGTCGCGTTGACGGTTACCGAACACAAACAGCGCCTTATCGAACGGATTTAGCGCCATGGCTTCTTGAACCAGCAAGGCCAATCCATCGATTTGCTTACGCATATCCACGGGTTCGCGGCATAAGTACACCTTCAGGTCAGCACTCGGGCGGATCATGTCGCCACCTCCACTGTCACAAACCGCGCGGGACGACAACGCGGTGGTACCGGCACCCCTTGTACACTTAGCCGCCTCTCCCATGCCAGCAGGTCAGCGAGGCTTAACGCCTGGGAAGCGGCGTAGTCACTTAACGGCATGTTCTGCGCTGAGGCACAGTAAAGATGACCCAGCCAAAAGGCGCGGGTAGGGTTGAGTTCACAGGTCATGGTGATCTCCAAAACCAACAAGAGATCATTAGTGTGAAGAGGCGTAATTAGCTTGAGTAGATGGGTTTGGTGGCTCGCTTACGGCAATACACTATTTTTGGTGCGCTGTCGCTTTAAAAGACGTATTGAACGCCAGCTTCACTTATCGATAGAGGAGCGGACCCTTGCCGATATCGCCCGCGAAGACGTTGCACGAGGCTGATTGAAACGAATCTATTTACAGATGCTCAAATCGCTAGCGCAACGGTTGAAACAGGAAATGCTATCAAAAACTCTAGCTGACAAAACATACAACAAAGCAGCTCATCACCAAGACCCCAATACACTGCTACTCACTGGCGTGTTGGCTTTCACATCTACCACAACCTTTCTACCCAAAATATCTTTCAGCATCTTGGGCGGCAGTCCATACCCTGGCCTAACACTCCTGACGACATCTTCCATAATGATGTCGCCCGCTTTTAAGTCCTTGACGAAGTATAGAGAACGGCGAAACTGCACATTACTCTGCTCGCTGGATTTTCTACCATAGTCTACTCTGCCTAGCGCCTGCCAAGCAGTTTTGGTATCACGACATAATGCTGCTAGTTCACGGGGTTCAAGTGAGAAGCTATCATCAGGCCCCCCACCACTTCGATTAAGGGTGAAATGCTTTTCGACGATTGAAGCACCAAGCGCCACACTAGTGATCGCAGTAGTATTGTCGAGGGTATGGTCAGACAACCCCGTTACTAAACCGTGGTGCGAGATCATATCGGGGATGGTACGCAGATTGTAGTCCGAGGCGGGAGCTGGGTAGCCACTGACGCAGTGCAATACCGCCAACTCTTTACAGCCACCATCTCGGGCAGCTTCGATGGCCTCAGCAATCTCATCTACATTGGCCATGCCAGTAGAAATAATCATCGGCTTGCCGGTGCTGGCCACGTATTTGATTAGAGGCAAATCCACTGCTTCGAACGAAGCAATTTTGTAGGCTGGTGCGTTGAGACTCTCTAGAAGATCGACCGCTGTATTGTCGAAAGGGGAGCTGAAGATAGTTATCCCTAGCTTGCGAGCATGCTCAAAGAGAGTAGCATGCCATTCCCAGGGCATGTGCGCCTCCTGGTAGAGTTCATAAAGTGTACGGCCGTCCCAAAGGCCACCTTTGATCTTGAACTCTTCGTTATCACAATCCAGCGTGATGGTGTCAGGTCGATAAGTCTGTATTTTAACCGCATCAGCACCCGCCTTCATTGCCTCTTCAATTATTCTCTTGGCATTCTCAATGCTACCGTTATGGTTGGCTGACAACTCGGCGATAATATAAGGAAAACAAGAGGGGCCAATTACACGTCCAGCAATCTTTATCGTCATCTAAAAGTGAACTCCTTAAAATGCTTGCCATTCGCTGTAGAGAAGTGCATAGCCAATGACATCATGATAGGCCTGACCATCAAAGTGATGATCGCGTAGATAAGACTCTTGTTTAAAACCTAAACGTTCATGAAATTTTCTTGAGCGCGTGTTATTTGCGAGCGCTTCGCCACATAGCTTATGCAACTTCAGCTCAATGAAGGCGTAATTTAAGGCGGCGATACCTAATGAATGGCCTCTGCCTTTTGGTATCTTTGGGGAAAGGTAAAAGCCCCACTCTCCTCTCTTCGCCATTGGGTCTATAAGTTGGATATTGCCGAAGCCAAACGGTTGACCATCTTGCTCAGCCATCAGTAAGTGGCGTTGAGGGTTTTGTTGTGCACGCTGAAACCACTGACGGTGCTCACTCTCACTGATTTTGTGTTGCGTATACATATTGCAGCGCACTTCAGGTGCGTTGCGCCACTGCAACAACATGGCAAGATCCGCTTCTGTCAGGGGACGTAAGCTCACTGAGTAAGTCATGCATTTTCACTTTGTTGTAACAGGACATGGCAAAGCAAATCAACCCCTTGACCTGTAGTGAGACTGGCAGCAGCCTTGCTCATTTTCCACACTCCCCCCCTCTCTAATAGGGCATTCACGTTCCTCGAAATGTCTCTTGTATTTACACTATCAAGAAAAACCGCCGCCCCAGCTCTATTAAGAGCCTCAGCAATCGCTCTCTGGTTATCCGCTAATACCAGCATTAGGGTAGGCAACCCCAGACAGCAGCGCTCCCAGGAGGTGCTACCCGCTGCACCGATAGCTAGATCCGCCTCCGACATACGTCGCGCCATATCACTGACGTTAACCACCACCTCAGTCGGCCAAGGCAATGTGCTTGCCTGTACTTTGACCTCATTCAACCAGGGAGCCGTTGCGCCCATAATTACGCTGATCTTGCAACCGTCAGGCAGGTCACAATGCTTGAGAGCTTCCAATACCTGCCCCGTTACGTTGTCTTTATCGACACCGCCCAGACTAATCAGCAACTTTCGTAGCTCCATTGACTGACAACGACGAGCAAGACTTACATCGCGCCATTGGGCAAACTCTGGCCGTAACAAAGCAAATTCAGAGCCGATAAAAGAGCGGCAGCACATGGGCACCAAAGCCATATAGTCCTCCGCCTCTCGTCCAAGATTCTGATCTAGCAACATATCTGAAAGATGCTTCCGGTCAGCTAGATCATCAATAACAAGCAGTCGAGTATTATGGGGGCAAACAAAAGCTTCCCAACGAGAATCTATCGCGTAGTGATCAACCACCAACCAGTCAGGTGAAAGGGCTTCAATATACGCTCTGCATGCCTCAGCGTCTGTTTGCCAAGAAGCACCTAACCAATGAGCGTGAGACGGCTCATTTATTTCCTCAGACGATAAGGATTTACTTCCATCATCAGGCATTGGCAAACGGTGGACAATAAAATCTTGTGTCTTTATAAAATCAATCAGATTCCCACGATGCTCTCGACAGACAAAGTGGCATTCCGCACCAATGTGTCGAAGTGCTTGAGCAAGCGTAAGACACCGCATCACATGCCCAGTGCCTATCTCTAAGGAAGCATCAACTCTGAATACAATGCAACTCATTAGCTTTTTTGCAAAAGAAACCATGTGATGTCATCTTGAGGAAAGTTTGGATCTTTATGATAGACAAATCCATAGTCAATCAATTTCATTTCAGGATACTGGTTCATAATTTCACCTACAAAATCACGCTTGAATAACTTTTCTTTATGTCCACGGTAATCTATAACCACCGGCGTTGGGTTATAATATTCAGCCACAAGCAGATAGTTTCTTGTCGAACTGACAAGCTTTTCATATACCAAACCAAGCTCTGTAGGATTAATGTGTATCAACACTCCTTTAATTAATGAAAGGTCACATTGTTTTTGAGGTGAAAAATTCAAAATACTAGTATTTGATATGTTTTTTTCAGGCATAATGTTTTTCAGCTGTTCAGCAGCACTACTATTTATTTCAACTGCAAATATATCACTTTCCGGCAGCAGTAGACTGAGAGCTTTGATATTCATCCCAATATTTGCACCAAACTCAATGACACTTTTCACCCCAGAGGTCTGCGCTATAGCCCTTGAGAAAAAATTTATATTACTCGCAAGCAGCTGCTCACTTTGATTACGCTGAATGTATTGATCACCAAAGGTTCCAGCCCAAAACTTCTCCTGTTCAGTTTTGAAATTCATACCCCCTCCTTAAAATTTAATTAAAATCTAAAATAACACTACTAAAACATGCAGCTCACAGAAAAATAATATGAATAATATTTCTCTAAAATTAAACAATATCGTTGTACTTTCTTAAAAGCTTCTCATAATCACTTTGAGTGTCCACATCACAAACTTCGTCCTCAGGCACATCAAACACCATTAACTTTTGACTATAAAAGGTTTTTTCCTTCATAAAAGAACTTCTTCTACCCCAATAAAAACTACCGTTACTCACTCTGACTTTAGGAAAAACCTGGGACTGGTTATCCATATACTCTGGAAGCATTAGTTCTGCATAACCGAATTGATTGACCCTTAATGCCTGAAACGGAGAGTAATTATAAACTGAAACCCCCATCAATACATTTGACTCTCTATTACTCTGAAAAAAAGCATAGGAAGATTTTAATGTTTTAGAGGTCAGAAGACCGGATGTCGCATAAACGCAACAAAAATTATCGCAAACTTCATTTTTCAACACATCTTCACAAACCTCTACAACTGTAGATTTATCTTGAGCTAGTGATTCTTCCCTCTCATGTATAAATGCACCTGAATTAGTAGCAATTTTACTAATTTCCTCATCTTCAGTTGAGACAATAACTTTGCAAAATAGTTGGCTTTTTAAACAACAATCAACAACGTGAGAAAGTAATGTAGTATCACCCAAAGGTAAAATATTCTTACGTGGAAGTCGTTTTGACCCACCTCTTGCAGGTATGATAGCTATATTGTTCATGATAAATCCTGAACTGAAAGAACATGTCCTTTTGGTAAATCCTTATTTAGGATCATACCAGTCATTGATTCATAATAATCTGGTGCTATGCCATAACCTGGACGCTTGAACGTGACTTTGACAGTCGATAGAGCTTGACCTGCTTTCACATCTTGATCTAAAACTGCACTTCTTCTTACACTTAAACGTCTTTCCTTTTCAACCCCAGTCATAATTCGCCTCGACTGCCCCATTGCCCTCTCGACATTCCTAATAGTTTCTACAAAAGACTTCATTTCATCAGGCTCTATGGACATAATGTGCTCAACACTTCGTGTACCTTTATCCTCTGTAATCGTTTTTTCTACTAAATTAGCACCTAAAGCCACAGCTGCTATATCCATAACTTCTCCTGGAGAATGATCAGAATATGCAACAGGACAATTAAAAATCCTTTTCAAACCTGGAATCATATTAAGATTTATACTATCAAGGCGAGCAGGATAACCCGATGGACAATTGTGAATAATAAAATTGTCGTTTCCTGCTGCACGAATAACATCAACTGCTTGCTCTATTTCACCAAAAGTAGCGCTTCCTGTATCGAGTTGAATTGAAACACCAAGCCTTGCAATCTTTCTCAGCCATGGTAAATAGTTCACATCAGCAGATGCGACCTTTATTGAGTGACAACCTATTTTCTCAACAAGTCTAAGCCCCGCCTCATCTCCTATAGTTGCAAAAAAGGTTAGGCCGAGAGAATCAGAATAAGCTTTCAACTTTTCCCATTCGTCATCACTCAAAGATCTTCTCTTAAAAATCTCATAAAGAGATTCACTAACAGTCTCTGTAACACCCGTTTTTTTATCCACCAACACTTCATAGCTATACATTAAAGACTTATCTGCCACTAATTCATCTGGGTCAAATATTTGAAACTTTACTGCATCCCCCCCTGCTTCAGCTGCATATTTAACTAGCCTTTTTGCACTTTCAAAACCATTATGAGTAGGCCCTGCTTCAAACGTGACAAATGTAGGGAATCCATCACCAACATTTTTTTTATCAATCTTCACAACTCTATTCACTTAACACCTCGCATAACTTTTGACAAACTTCATCTTGAGCTTTGTAGTCTATTTTTTGATGGAGAGGCAAACTAATTGCTGTTTTGTAATATTCATCTGCTATTGGAAATTCTTCATATCTAACTTCCATAGCCTTATAATATGGTTGTTTATAAATGGGGATATAATGCACATGAACGCCAACCCCCTTTCTACGCAATTCTTCAAACACTTCACGGCGTGTTTTATTTATCTTATCAAGTTTCAGACGGATCACATATAAGTGAAAACCAGAATAGCTGCTAGGGTGACGCCATGGTGTGTGAACAGGCAGTTCTGCTAATAGAACATCGTAACGCTTAGCAAGAGCGTGACGGTGAGCAACATAAGCATCCAGGCGACTCATCTGACTTATACCTAACGCTGCTTGCAGTTCAGTCATTCGGTAATTAAAGCCTAGATCTATCTGCTGATAGTACCAAGAGCCATCGGTTTCGTGTGTCATCTGTACAGGGTCGCGAGTTATGCCATGGCTGCGGAGCAAAGTCATTTTGTTGGCTAACTCATCACTGTTAGTTACCACCATACCGCCTTCAGCTGTAGTGATGATCTTCACCGGGTGAAAACTAAACACCGTAATATCGCTGTAACGGCCATTGCCAATGAACTCATCTTGGTATTTTCCACCAATTGCGTGGGAGGCGTCTTCAATTAGGCGAAAGCCGTAATGCTGGCTTAGCGCGCTAATCGCCTGCATATCACACGATTGGCCGCATAAGTGCACTACAACGACGACCTTTGGCAAGCGCCCTTCTTTTTCCGCTTTTTTTAGCTTAGCCGATAGCGCTTTCGGGCAGAGATTGTAGGTGCTAAGATCGATATCAACAAAATCTACCTTAGCACCGCAGTACAGCCCACAGTTAGCTGAAGCAACAAAGGTGATTGGTGAAGTCCACAGCCAATCTCCTTCACCAAGTCCTAGCGCCAAGCAGGCAACATGTAGTGCAGAGGTAGCACTATTGACTGCCAAGGCGTGTTTTGCCCCTACATGTGCGGCTACTGCCTGCTCGAAGCGAGGTACTTGCGGCCCCTGAGTGAGGAAGTCAGACTCCAGCACAGAGATCACTGCATCTATATCAGCTTGAGTAATCTCTTGGCAGCCGTAAGGGATCATTAAATAGCTCCGATTTTATCGCGGTTCTGATTAATCCATGCGTTAAGCTCACCATCCGTCATCCATTCGGTATTGTTATTGCTGGAGTAGACGAAGCCATCTGGCACACGCTTGCCGTCTTTAATGCGGTTGGCGTCCTTATCCCAGCCATTTATTTGCGGTAGTATCTTGAAATGTTCGGGATATTCATAGGTATAGAGGGCATCCTCAGCGCTGATCATTTGTTCATGAAGCTTTTCACCGGGTCGAATACCCACAATTTCCTGTTTAGCTTCTGGAGCGATCGCGCGCGCCAAGTCAGTTACCTTCATCGATGGGATTTTCTTTACATAGATTTCGCCACCTTCCATGTCCTCAAAGGCGTGCCAAACAAGTTCCACACCTTCTTCCAGCGAAATCATAAAGCGCGTCATTCGCTCATCTGTAATAGGCAAAACACCTTTTTCCTTAACCGACATAAAGAACGGAATTACTGAGCCGCGCGACCCCATAACATTACCATAACGCACTACAGAAAATCGCGTGTTATGTCCACCTGCGTAAGAATAATTACCTGCAACAAAGAGTTTATCTGAAGTCAGCTTAGTTGCACCATAAAGATTGATCGGGCTGCTGGCTTTATCGGTTGAAAGCGCCACTAATTTTTTTACACCTTTATCAATACAAGCATCAACAAGGTTCATGGCACCTATCACATTAGTCTTGATACACTCAAAAGGATTGTACTCGGCAGTGGGAACGATCTTAGTCGCCGCCGCATGAATAACGTAATCAACTCCATCTAAAGCACGGTAAAGACGATCACGGTCACGTACATCACCAATAAAAAAACGGACGCGATGGTCGCCTTCAAACTTCTTTGCCATCTCCCACTGCTTCATCTCATCACGAGAGAAGATAATAACTTTTTGTGGATCATAGTGAGCCAAAAGCATCGGAATAAAGGTGTGTCCAAAAGAACCTGTTCCACCAGTGATAAGAATTTTTGATTGATTAAACATTACTCATACGCCTCAGAGATGAAGGAGGGAATTTGCATTAACTCGCCACTTGGCTGGATCAATTCACGGTATGGGATGCCAAGATACTCGCACTCAGCTGCTGAGGTGCTAAATGGCATTACTATGACTACTTCCCTTGCATTAGCATACGCCCGTTCAATTGGGCGTTGCTGAGCATCTATCTTCACTCCTGGCATCAACCCCAACAACCTTTTTTCTATCTCTTTACTATACCCGTGCTGCCGTCGAAACCTAACCACAACACGCTTCTTATCTCCATTATTCAGCGAATCAAAAAAGATTCTTATTGCATCCTCGCTGTAAAAATCTAAATCTGTGCCATCATAAAAATTTGGCACAATAGTTTTATGAGGCATTATTAACAATATTTCCTCGTTTGATTTAAAAAGCATTTTATATCGCCTTTTAAGATCAATTAGTCGATGAGGCTTTTCTGACACAGTTTTTCCACTATCATCCTCCCAACCCCAAGTATAAAATGCGCTAGCTATCCTCTTTTCAATCCCTATCATAAAATGCAAAGGGTTTTTTTCATACCCTGGGCCATGTTGATGAAGATACAATGGCACATCTTTTTCAGTTAAAATAGCTGCTATTAGTCTAGAAGTAATGGTGGGTAGCATCGCTGAAAAAACAAATTCAGGTTTCCGGCTTTCTAAATTTTTTTCAATCATTTGGTAAAGAGGCATAAAATCTTCTAGCAACTCTGTAGGCAAACATAGCGCTAAGCTAGCCCAAAACCCCTCATAACCTTCAGCTGAGTTAACTTCATCTAGCCTAGCAAGCTTATAGCGGGCACTCCAATCAACCTTATCAGCTAAGAAAGTATCAAAAGTGGGCACATCTACAAAATCAACACCGATAGACTTATACTTAGCCTTCCAATATTTAGGATTATGCACACCTAGATTATAAGCTATAGAATTATTTTTCAATTCATAGCTATCGAGCAACTCACGAACTTTAACTTCTTTATTTCTCATCAATTCAAAGCTTTCTGCACCCTTTAATTTCCCGTTTTGCGCATCCCAGGGAATAACATTACTCACTACATAAGGAGACATCGACCCTACAAGCGTCTCCGTTTTATTCATGTATTCTCTAAACGTTCTATAAGGAAAATTCGTTAGTATAGCCTCTGCATCTGGAACTGCATTTAACAGCCCATTATTCCAACGGGCAATATACCTTGAGACAAAGCGCTGCCCCAAGAAATAATGCAACAATATCTCCCAGAACCTCTCACTCTTATCTAAACCATGAATAGCATTTAACTCTTCCGTTAACACCTTACGAGAAAACTCATAAAGTTCACCTAGCTTCTGAGTAATTTTATAAGTTGATTTCTCCCTCGGGCTACCCAGCCCCTTCGGACGCGACACATCACTAACTACAACACCCTCTTTATCTTTAGACAAAGAAGTCTTTTTTACTGCTAAAGTATCAAGATTACTGTAGTTATATAATTCGTAATCCATACCTAAAAGATAAACACACAAATCTCTATATGCTCGTTGCGACAGATGGGCTCTTTCAAAGTTTATCAGTTTCGGCTGAGTCAATTCGATATTACAGGAATAAATGACTTTATCATCCATACCTTCGGCATCAATCTGCAAAATATCGATTTGTTGCTCTTCCCAAGAAGAGGTGTTTAGAATAGTCAAAAGATCATGTGAAGGCACTTCAATCTTTTCTATAACATCATCTATCTTAGTATTTTTAGGAAAATTTCCTTGTGCATGTTTTATAACATGTTTTTTATCAAATGAAGAAAAACCACTAGGCACTCGGTAACTAGGCGAATCGTGTAAATACCTTTTTGTGAATAAGCTGTAGTAAGTTGGCTTAATACGATAAAGGCTCAGCAGTGAATCAGGACCGACGGCATAATTAGCGATGTGAGCTTCGGGGTGAAGAGCATAGTTTTTCTCTAAGTGCTCTAGGATATTACTTTGTGGCTCAATGAGAAGAATCTTGGTCTTCTCTTTGTTACGCATAACAACTTCATAGATTGGGTCGTTAATACACCCATCATTTGCACCGACTTGAACCACTTTTGTGTAACTTTTATTATCAATAATAGTTTGCATATTTCGCACATACAAACTCGCATCGTTCACTTCTTTAACATTGATTTTGTTATCATCATTATTGTCCGGGTGCTGAGATAATAACTGGTCTGAACCGTCGCTATCTTGCTGTTGCTTTGAGATACGCGGGAGTAAATCTTGTGCTTCAAGAAATTCCAGTGCCTTCTCCTGACTAACATCGGCTATCAGTTCAAAAGCAACATCATGCGCCGCAAAGCCTGCACTCAGTATAAAAGCAAGCTTGGTCTTATTTTCGTCGTTTAGAACTCCCATTCGCTCATGGCTGGGGAGAAATAGTACATCGGCACTTTCTTGCTCAGTGGCACAAGGTGTGCGGGCGTTCAGTTCTTTTGGCAAATGGCTGTAATGGCAAATATTATGGAAGCGATAAAAGCGAAAGCCATTTCGGCTGGCCCAGTGCTGTAGTTCAGCCAGGCTGGGTTGCTTTTCATGGGTGAGCTGGAAGGGAACACGCGCCTGAATCAGCAGCGTGTCTGCAAGTGACTTTTTACCATTTTCCAGTACGGCCATGGCATCGCTTAGCTCATCAAGAATAAGCCAATCCAGGCTTCCCAGTCCGTCAATACTATCCAGCGCCACTGTATTAATTGCTAGCTCAGCCAAAGGCTTTGCAGCCAGATGGTGGCGTTTGGGAAGCTTTTCGGTCGGTAGCGGTGTAAGCGTGCTGGTCATTTCGGGGGCGACGCAAGCATGCAGCGTTGTAGGTTCTCCATCACCTAACAAGGCATGCTGGAATAACTGAATATAATCGCTGCCTTCGTATTGCTTGGCATCCTTTACTTCGCTGGCAGGGTCAAAGGCGACTATGCCAAAGGCTTTCGTTGACGCCATCTGGTCGGCAAGGCCGCTTTTGATCAAACTGGCACGGTTGTCGAGCACCATGATTTTACCTTTGATTTGCCAGGTAAAATCATCGTTAAGCCATAAACGGCTCCCTTGCGCTTCTTTGTCCTGTTTGGTTCCTGGTTGAGTGCCAACCAACTGTTGCAGAGAGTTATCGACCTTGAATTCAGGCTTGCTTGCACGGCTGGCTAGGCGCTGGCGATGACGTTTTTTCTGGCTAATGGCAAAGTCTTTGTTGCCAGCGCGCCCCCCTACCAGGGGCGTTAAAGCGTTAATTAGCCGCTCAGTGGCGCGATCAAGGTGATGCTTCTTTTTACCTACTTGCCAGGCTCGCTCCACATAATTCTGATAAAGTGCTTCGTCATCGAAAAAGCTGATGACTGCGTCGACTAGAGGTTGAAGCTCGTCGTCACTGAGCAGATGCTGGTAGGGTTCTTTATAGCACTCATCAGGGAAGTCAAAAGCAATACCAGCGTCACCAATCATTTCGGGCATACCACCGCGGTTGGTAATTAGCGCTGGAATGCCATTAAGCATAGCTTCTGCTAACATACGCCCAGAGCTTTCCCACCATAAGCTAGGCGCCACTACCACACGGGCACGGCTATAAGGGCCACGCATATCACTGGTGTTAGGCGTCACCATGACATTACTTAAAGAGCTACGCTGCTCTCCCATTCTGCTTGTGGTCTCCCGCAGTACAGCTGGCCAGTCGGCCCGGGCTTCTACCACTTCAAGCTTAATATCGGGTCTTTCTCGCTCCAGCTTTTCTGCCAGTTGCACAAATACGCTGACACCTTTTTGCCAGCTAGGGTTAACAAACAGCAGTCGACTGCGCTCATGGTGTTCGGCAATGAAGTTTTCCGGAGCGATGAACTTACCCACCGGCTTGGCGACATAGCCCACCGATTTGCGGTACATATCCGCCGTGGCTTGGCTGTCGGTAAGGATTAAATCAACATCACGACACCAGCGTGATGCCTTATAATTGCCGTTGGCCAGATAGAAGGCGACAGGAATACCGCGGTCACGGGCTTCATCGGCAATTAGCAAGTCCAGGGTTTGGCCACCGTAGAACCACACAACATCAGGCTTAAATGAATCCAGCATATAAAGATACTGGCTATACCATAGCCCTTCTTCATGCGCTGTAAAATGATTACGATTATGGCTGTAGCTGACCACCAATTGGTGAATTAGCGGGCTATCCTCGGCTTCAATCAATTGATGCAAGTGAGCGTTCAGGTCTGGGTATTGCTCCTTGAGTCTCCCCATTCCCTTGGGGTTATCAAAAATGGTTGCCCCCAACACTTGAACTTCATAGCCTCGCGCCACCAGCTGTAGCAACATTTGCCGCACGGTCATGCTGGCACCGCTGGAAGTATCCAGCAAACAGTAAGGATTGGCCCAAAGCAAGCGGGGTTTGCGTTTTTGAGTAGCGGATGCTGGGGTGTTCTTAACCATAAAGCGGCTCACAGGGAAAAATGGCAATTTATCTAGTTTACCGCGTTAGAACAGTGGGCAAAGGCGCGAATGCCCCCGTATTTAAGTAGGTGTTCTCTCGATCAGTACTGCTCCGAGGTTGGAACAAGCAACAAATTGAGATTTTAAATATAAGCTGCTCGCGATTACTATCTCTAGATAAATCGTCAGAAGCACAACCGCATCGCGATTATCAGGCTTGCATGCAAAAAAAACAGGGCTCTACTGGAGCCCCGTCATTACTTTCTTTTATAACATTACCAGCTAAAGGATTAGCCCAGCAGAGACAGTACAGACTGCGGCGTCTGGTTAGCCTGCGCCAGCATGGAAGTACCTGCCTGCTGAAGGATGTTAGCGCGCGTCATATTCGACACTTCCACCGCATAGTCGGCATCTTCTATGCGCGAACGAGCCTCAGTCAGGTTGGTCGACGTCGTCGCTAAGTTATCAATTACCGAGTCAAAGCGGTTAAGCGTAGCACCCAACGTCGCGCGGTTGGTGTCCAAAGCTGATGTAGCTGTGTCAACGGAATCGATCAGGTTTTGGAAGGCTTGGGCAGCACCACCGCTAGCTGCACTAACAGCAGTAGAGTCGAACGTGGAGCCTGTAATTGCAGAGTTGCCAGAAGCAAGTGCTAGGCCTGCAACTGTTGCATCAACTGTTGCCACTTCAATAACATCTTCAGCTTCAGTATTAGAACCAACCTGAATACTTAAGCTAACGCCACCAGAATTCAGCAGGTTAGTGCCGTTGAAGTTATTACTATCAGCTACACGATCAATCTCGGCCAGGCGTTCATTGATTTCGGTTTCAATGGCTGCGCGATCATCTGCAGTGTTGGTGTCGTTGGCACCCTGTACCGCTAGCTCACGAATACGCTGCAGGTTGTCGTTGACTTGGTCAAGGCCGCCTTCCATGGTTTGCACCAGGGAGATACCATCACTAGCGTTACGGCTAGCCTGATCCATGCCTTTGATTTGGGCAGTCATTTTGTTGGCGATGGCTTGACCAGCGGCATCGTCAGAAGCGCTGTTGATGCGCAGGCCAGAAGACAGACGCTCTTGCGCTTTGGCCAGCATAGACTGGGAGTTGGACAGGTTATTCTGGCCGATCAGGGCAGTAATGTTAGTGTTGATTACAGACATGTGTGTGCTCCTCGAAATTTAACTGGCCTTATGGCCTGCTTAGCGGCGCTTGCGTCGCCGTTATTATAATTAACGGCAGCCCAACTCAATTCTTTAGGAAAAAATGCTCTTTTTTTATGTAAAGTACTGTAACTTTTCAGTTATTTCTCAACTGCACGCTTAGTTGCTGTTCTGCATATTACTCAGCATGCTGAACTGCTGGGAGAGATAGCTGCTCATGGAGTTCATTTGGGCGATCAAGCCATCTAATTGCCCAAATTGCTTGCGATAACGTTCGACGCTCCGCTCAATACTGCTTTCCATACGCAGTTTCCGCTCTTCCAGGCTGTCTACCCTTAGCTCAGCGCTATCAACCGAGCTTTGAATAATCCCATCTTCCTCAGTAATTGCTTCAAGCGTTGCATTTAAGCGCCCTGCAAAGCCGCCTTCTTCCGTGTCACCCGCAAAAAAGGTGGATAGCCCCTCAGGGTTATTAGCGATAGCATCGTCTAACTTATCCTCATCAACTTTTAGACGTCCACGCTCATCAATGGCAATACCCAACTGAGAAAGTCGTGAAATATCGCCTGTTCCGAGGTTGTCAGTGATATCCCGACGTAGACGGTCTTCAATGGTACGAACGGTGCGGTCGCCAATTAGTTCGCCAGACGTTTCGCCTTCGCCGTTGTATGCGGTCATTCGGCCAACGGTGGATTTCATTTCGTTGTAGTTTTTAACGAACTCGTCAATCGCGCCTCTCAACGACTCTTCATCGCGCTCAATGACCAGCGTAACGGAGCTACCAGAGGCCGCCGTGAGGTCAAGCGTTACGCCTTGAATTGCCTCTTCAACGCGGTTGGTTTTACTGGTGATAGCAATGCCATTAACATTCAGTTCAGCGTCCTGACCTGAACGCTGGGTGGCTGCATCCATGGTCAGCGATGCCAAGCCTGAGAAGCCCTCCAGCGAAGCATCTTGGCCTGTTTCCTTTGAACTCAGCGCTAAACGGTACCCAGTGCCATCATTAACGATAGAAGCAGTAACACCAGCCTCTTTATCCGCGTTGATTTGGTCACGAACATCCGCCAGCGTACTGCCTGCTGAAATATTAACGTCGTAGCTTGTTTGTGTACCACCAGCACCAAAATTAAGTGTAAGCGTCGCATCGGCAGCCGTTAGCTCTTGATCTAGCGCCACGCTATTAGAAGCTGCGCTGCCTGCGCGGGCCAATTGAGTAACGGTGACTTCATAGCGCCCTGCGTTAGCGGTTTCGCCTGCTGTTGCCAACACGCCATCGCCCGTCACGGTGCTTTTTTGCTGCTTAAACGTAGAAGCATCATTCAACGCAGCGATGGAGGCTTGCACTCTATCCATTGCCGACTGAAGGCGCCCATAAGCAGATATTTTAGTTTTCTGAGCACTTTGCTGCTCTAGAATAGGCACAAGCTTTTGGCGCTCTGCCGCTTGAAGCTGATCCACCAAACCTGAAAGATCCAACCCAGAACCTACACCGAGTGCTGTGATCGATGCCATGGGGCTCATTCCTTATAAGAAGTAGAGAGAGGTGTCTAGGTAATTTATCGGCTGCGGAGGAACAAACTTTAGAGGTAATGCCTTTTTTAAGCTGTTTTTAAAGCATTGCAAAGAAAAATGCCCAACACATAGTGCCGGGCATCTTGTAAACTATTAATTTAGCTAGCTTATCAGGTTAATTTAACTTTGCTGATCAAGCACTGCAAACTGCTGGGTCAGATAAGCACTGGTTGAGTTCATTTGCGCTACCATGCTGTCCATCGCTTGGAACTGCGTTCTATAACGGTCTACAGTTTGTTCGATACGGCTTTCAGTGGTCGTAAAACGTTCTTCTAACGAAGCATAGCGCCGTTCAGATGAATCAACAGCACTTTCAAGGCGGCCACCTGTTCCTACCAAGCTTTCAAGCGATGTGGCGATTTGCCCTGCCATGCCACCCTCTTCGCTATCGCCTGCAAAAAAACTGGCTAGCTGATCTGGCTGATTAGCAACAATGCTATCTAACTTATCTTCGTCAATCTCCAGCTTGCCGTCTACTTGAAGCGAAATGCCTATATCCGACAACACGCTAAAGCCATCGCCGCCGACAACACTGCTAATTGTTTGACGAAGCTCTCGCTCAACCGCACGAGTCGTGGCATCGGCGTTCAATCCCGCCGCCTGCCCAGTCTCTTCATCAAACGCTGTCAAACTGGTAATGGTGTCCTTGAGCGTGTTGAAGTCATCAACAAAGGCCGTGACCTGCTCGCGGATAGCTTCACTATCTTGCTCAACGCTGACTGTGCTTGTCGCACCCGCCTCAGATAAGTTCAGGGTAATGCCTTGAATAGCGCCTTCCACTTGATTGGTAGGGCTAACAATGTCAATTCCATTGACGTTAAACTCTGCATCCTGACCCGCTTGAACTACCTGGGCATCAGTCGTTTGTACATCGCCCGCAAGAATGCCTGAAAAGTTTGTGCTTTGAATGCTCGCGTCCGCACCCGTTTCCGTCGAATTTACTGCAAGACGATACCCTTCACCGTCGTTGATAATAGAGGCGCTTAAGCGGCCATCACTCTGTTGATTGATAGCATCACGCATATCTTCAAGGGAACTGCCATCGGCAATGGTAATGGGATCCATAGCTCCGTCAGCAAGAGTAAAGGTTAATGACTGCTCCCCAGTCACTATGCTTTCGTCTGCTGTTTCCAAACGCTCTGTTACTAGGCTACTGGCTGTAGCTAACTGGCCGACCTGTACTTCGTACTGACCTGGCTGGGCCTCATTGCTGCTGACGGCCCCAACGGCGCTACCCTCGACATTGGTCGTCAGACTTTCGAATGACGACCCGTCATTGAGGGCTTGAGCAGAATTTTGAAACTGTTCAAGCGCACTTTTAAGCTGACCGTAGGCAGATATTTTCGTATCTTCGGACTGAATCTGCTGCGCGATGGGCTCAAGCTTTGCTTGTTCTGCTTCCTTCAATTGATCCAGCAAGCCATTCAGATCCAAGCCAGAACCAATGCCTAATGATGTAATAGCAGCCATAAAACCAATGCCTTTTCTGAATACATGTAGCTACGATTCGCGTTCCTTCATTAAGCAATACGCAGCACTATTTTTAATACGATTACCTTAAAACCTCGGCTAGGTGAAGAATAACTTAAATATTCCTCTTCTTTTTTTGTGCCAAGACGTTATTTCAAGTAATAAAACGTAACAGTCATCGCCAATTAATGAGAAAATCACAATAATAGATTCCTCTTTTAGCTGCTCTTCCGCCCGACCCCAATGTAACGCAGTCCCGCTTCTTTAACGGCACTTGGCGTGTACAAATTACGCCCATCGATGACGACTTTTTCAGCCAACTGGTCGGCTAGCCAATCAAAATCGACACTGCGAAACTCCTTCCACTCGGTGCAGATAACCAAAGCATCGGCACCTTTCACTGCCTGAATCCGGTCGCCTGCCAGCATCAGGTCATCCCGCTCCCCGTAAATGCGGCGGCATTCTGCCATGGCTTCGGGATCAAACGCCTGCACCTTGGCGCCCGCTTGCCAGAGTGCTTCCATTAACGTACGGCTTGGGGCTTC
>TARA_R110001599_G_scaffold4095_1_pt1 | contig 18202 bp, 18 predicted proteins | sample TARA_R110001599 | Tara Oceans TARA_R110001599 (sample SAMEA4398360) | marine metagenome | biome: Polar Biome; feature: [MES] marine water layer (ENVO:01000295) within the mesopelagic zone...; material: water (ENVO:00002006), including particulate matter (ENVO:01000060) such as...... | reverse complement strand
ACCGCCAAGGAAATCAAGCGCTACATCCGCTATATCGCCGACTGGCGTCTCGGCCAGCTCGGCTTCCAGCCGATCTACATGATCGAAGACCACCCGCTGCCCTGGCTCGCGCCATTGCTCAACGGCGTCGAACACGCCAATTTCTTCGAAGCCCGCGCCACCGAATATTCCAAAGGCGCGACCAAGGGCGAATGGAACGACGTCTGGTCGAGCTTCGACCAGCGCAAGGGCAAGGTCGCGAACGAGGACGCGCCGGTTGATGACGGGCCGGATATGTTTGAGGAAGCGGGGGTTGCTGCGGAGTAGGGGATGAGCGTTAGCGAGAATGTTTGACAAACTCGATGCATATAATCTGGTGGCCAATTTGGTGCCAGGGGCAGCACTTACGTATGCTCTAAATGTTTCTGGTTTCCCTACGCCTCCTCCCGGCGATATCTTGGCTTTTCTGCTCGCTGCATTTGTAGCAGGAGTTACAGTAAATCGTCTTGGATCGCTCGTTTTGGATCCGTTTCTTAGATCGAAGCGATTGGCATTTCTCAAACCCAAAAACTACAAATCATTTGTTACGAGCGAAAAAGATGATTCAAAGTTGGAAATCTTGGTGGCAAATGCCGGGCTTTACCGGACATTTCTTTCCGGCGGCCTCGTATATTTTGCACTTCTGGCTCTTGGTTACTTGGTTGATTACATGGGATTCAGTGCGCGCTCAACGCTTTGGGGATCGCTTGTAGTCGCGATGGTTGTATTCCTGTTCGCGCTTAAAAAGGAAGACGACTACATTCATCAACGCCTTTCAATGAAGGCAGGTGAGGATTAGTTAGCGGTGGTTATTGTAGCACTAATAACTTCGTATCTCACTCGGTTACCCCCGAACCCGCCACTCGACGAGCCGTTTCACGGTGAACCTTTTTCCTGATTTGCCGCTTTTTCTCAATGGACCGGTCAGCAAGTTGCCGGTTGCAGCCGGGATGACATAGAGCAAGATTCTCCAGATTATCACCGCCGCCCAGCGAGCGGGCAACCAGATGCTCAATCGTGATCTGCTGATTCTTGCGCTTGCCGCCCTTGAGTAGGTGACGGTTGCAGAGCCAGCACAGCAATCCATCGCGCGCTTTCAGCAGCTCGATCCGTGCCCGCTTCCACTTAGCGGTTTTGTTCCACTTAGCCATGCAGATAGCTAAGCGAGTTTCGGTTAGAAAATAGTAAACAACAATATTTCCTACATTCGCAATAATCCATCCAACATCGCGCAAAAAACGCGTCCTTGGCCCAAACTTTGACAAACTTTGGGCTCTGGCTGGTGGATGAACAGGCCTCCTGCCGGAAATCAGAACCCGTCTGTCATCCCCGCGCAGGCGGGGATCCAGTCCGGTCAAAATGTCGCGGAGCGGCTTTGTTCGTTCACTGGTTTCCCGCCTGCGCGGGAATGACAAAGGAGCGCCTAAGCTCCCCTCTCAAACACTCACCCGCTATTCCCGAAATCCGCGCCACCCTTCTCGCTCAGCGGCGCATCATCTTCGGCCTTGTCCAATATGCCGAGGTCGCTTTCCTCGTCGTCGTCATTGCGCTCGCCGGCAAAGGCGCCGCCTTCGATGCGGCCGCTTTCGGCCATCTGTTTCATATGGTCGACCGTGTCCTGGGTGTCGTCGGGGATGATCTGCGCCGGGTCGGTGCTGTCGTCGCGGCGGCTGGCCGAGACATCCTCGCGCTTGGCCTTGGTCTGCCGCTGCGCCTGCTCGGCCACTTTCTGGGCTTGCGCGTCGTCGCGCTGGGACTGGTTGATGCTGCGTTCTTCGGTCATGATATTCCTCTTTCTGTTGCCTGACCAACGCCGGACCGGCGCAATTGTTCCGTGCCCGCCGGTCCGGAACGCGCCGCTGCCATGTCAGAAACGGAAACAGTCTGTTGCCCGATACGCCCCGTGAGGCGCATTGACGCTAATGCGCGCCCGGTCTAATCCTTGCCCACCACATCAACGAGGGAGAATGAACATGAAATTTCTGGATGGCTATACCGAACATACATATGCGCTGCTGCGGATCGTCGCGGGGCTGTTGTTCATGGCCCATGGCGTGCAGAAATATTTCAATTTCCCGGTCGCCTTCGAATATCCCCTGAACCCGTTGCTATACGCTGCCGGTGCGATCGAGCTGATCGGCGGCGCGCTGATAGTGCTGGGCCTGTTCACCCGCCCCGCCGCCTTCATCGCCAGCGGCATGAGCGCCGCGGCCTACTGGATGGCGCATGGCTCCGCCGGCCTGTTCCCGATCGCCAACGGCGGCGAGCTGTCCGCGCTCTACTGCTTCATCTTCCTGTTCATCGCCGCGCGCGGTGCCGGTATCTGGAGCGCCGACAGCAAGATGGGCTAGACCGTGGTTCCGGCGCGACCGTCGGCCGATGCCGGCGGGTCGCGTCAACCATCATTCATATTGCAACTTGTAGAGCCCGGTTACGTTATCAGAAAATATCTCAACGGGAGTTTCATCATGCGCAATATCCTCATGTCCATCGCCGCCGCTTCTCTGGTCCTGCCTGCCGGCGCCGTGCTGGCCGATCCGCCGGCCCATGCCAAGGCCTATGGAAAATACAAGAACAAGAAGCACAAGAGCCGTTACGACGACCGTGGCCGCTATTACGAACCCCGCCGCGTTAGCCGCGACGAGCGCATCTGGCGCGGTGACGACGGACGCTATCACTGCAAGCGCGACAATGGCACCACCGGCCTGATCATCGGCGGCGCCGTCGGCGCGCTGGTCGGCCGCGAAATCGACAGCCGCGGCGATCGCACCGTTGGCACTGTATTGGGCGCAGCCGGCGGCGCGCTGCTGGGCCGCGAGGTTGATCGCAGCGGAATGAAATGCCGGTAATATAAGAACCAGGTTTACCCCGATTTGTCATCCCCGCGCAGGCGGGGGTGACACACGGACGCCAAAAACCGCTTTTCACCGATCCTTAAGCATGATCCGGTAAATTCGCGCGATGTTTACCGCGACCAATATCCTGCTGGCCTTCCTGCTGATCAACGCCTGGACATTTGTCATGTTCGGCTGGGACAAATATTGTTCGGAAACGGGGCGCTGGCGCGTGCCAGAGGCAACTCTGATTGGTTGGTCCCTGTTTGGCGGCACGCCGGGGGCCTATCTTGCAAGACGAGTATTTCGGCACAAGACCCGCAAGCAGCCATTTTCCGAATATCTGAAAGGTATCGCAATCCTGCACCTGTTTGCAGGTTTCGCTGCGGTTCTTTACTGGGGGACCCGCTGAACGAGATGGCGATACATTGTCACCACCGCCTTTAACGCGGCAACAGCCTTCTCCAGTCGCCCCACAGCACGACGGCAAGGCAAGCACCGATCACCGCGAGATCAATCGCGGGTTCGACCGGATCATATTGCAGCGCGGCCAACGCGGCCAGACCAGCGATCGCGGCCCAGACCACGAACAGCTTCCGTCCGCCGTCCCAGCCCTTGACCAGACCGATCCCGGCGGCGAACAGCAGCATCGGAGAGGCCATCATCAAGATCGGACCGATGGCGGGCAACAGCAGGAACATCGACGACGACCGCATTGGCGGCAGGGTGGGCAGGGGCAGCGGGATGAAGGTCAGCGCCGCGACGACAATCGCGCCCCAGCCGATATATTCACGATATTGTTTCATCCGCACCGACTATCATGTCGCGCTGCATTTGCCATATTTTCTTGCGACCCTTGGGATCGCACGCTGTCCTACAGGATCGCCTTGTGATAACGATATGCTCATGACCTGTGCTGCTCGACCACTGCATCTTTCGCCCGCAAAGGCCCGGGAAATCGCGTTTGCGGGAGGCGCGGCGGTTTTTTCCTTTAACACTGTAAAGTGTGTAAAGTTTGTCAGGGGCTTTTTATGAAATCCATCCGAATTATTTTCGCGCTCGCTGCCGCATGGGGCCTTTTTGCGCTGCTCCCCGGGCTGTTCGGCGAAGCAGGTCCGCGACCGGAATATTATTACGGCTTTATCGGGATCGCCCTGGTCTTCCAGCTGATCTTCATCATGATCGCCGTCGACCCGGCCCGCTACCGCGCGCTGATCCCGATCTCGATACTCGAGAAACTGTCCTTCTTTCTGCCGGTGACGATTCTCTACGCGCAGGGGCGCGTGGACACGGGGCCGGTGTTTTTCGGCGCGATGGTCGACGGACTGTTCATGCTGCTGTTCGCGCTGGCCTGGCTGCTGTCACGCAGGGCGGATAAGGCGGCCTAGCACCAGTCGCGGCGATAGCCCTGCCAGCGTTCGGCCAGCCCCTCGGCGACCAGCGTCTCGCCCAGGCTTTCGCCATCCCGGGTGATGATACGCAGGTCGCGGCCATATTGATCCTGGTCGCGGTCGATCGAGTGCAGGGAAAAGGCGCCCTGGTTGAGCAAGGCCTGCATCCGCATCTTGGCTTGCTCGCCAAGCAGCCGCTCCGAGGCGCAGCCGGGGCTGGAGATTTCCGGCGTGTTGATATCGGCGATGCGGATCTTGCGGCCCTCGAACCAGATCGTGTCGCCGTCGACGACGCAAGTGGTGCGCTCTGCGCCAAAGCAGATGCCGAAACTGGCGCGATGGGGATCGATGCTGACCGCTGCGGAACCGGTGGTAGCCGGACCGCCGCCGAGAAAGATCGCGAGAAACAGCGCTGCACAAAGGGCTGCGGTGACCGCGATGATCGTGGACCAGCGGATTGATGTGCTTTGGTGGCGGCTTGCAGGCGGCGCTGTTTTGCGGTGTCTCACCGACCGGAAAATAGCGGGGAGATGTTAAGGGAAGCTAAAGCAGGGTGCGAGTTTGACGAGCGGGATCGAGTGGCATCGCGATGCGATGGCAGCATGGGCAGATTATAACCAATATGAGTCTTTCTCCGGCTACCCGTCGGCCAATGATGTTGTTAGGACATTTATCATGTTGAAAAAATACACATTGTCCGCCGCACTCGTCATTCTCGCTTTGGGGGCATCGCCTGGCAGTGCCACCCAATCCGGGTCTATTGTTGGGGGAACGGCCAAGCCGACGATCCCGTCGCGCGAGGATTATCCGGATGCCGGACAGGCGTTCGGCATGGTATGGCACAATGACAGCGACGGCCGATCGGCGCTGCTATCCTTCATGGTCCCCGAAACCGACAACCGGCTGTGGACGATGCGCTGCGAAAAACTCGAAAATGGTTCGGTGCGGATAGGACATATGATCATCGCCACACCGCGGGAAATGGTGGCGGACGACCAGTTCGGATTTACGATCCGGGTTGATGACGGTGCATCGATCGGCATCCTGGCCCGGATGCTGCCGGCGCAGATCGAAGGGGAGCATCTGACGATGCCGCAATTCTATCTGCCCAATAATCATTCTCTGTTTCCGGCGCTGGCGCGCGGCAATCGCGCCTTTGTCAATTTGAACGGCAACAAATTCTCCGTCCATCTGAAAGGATCGGGCGACGCGCTGGTCAGTTTTCTGCGCGCCTGCCGCTAGCGGCAGCTCCGGTGATCAGATCACCAGAGATGCGCTGTTGTTGACGGCGGGGCCGATCGAGGCCGCGAGGAAAACGGCAGCCGCGCAAAATGCGGCGAAGGCGGATGCGAGGCGGTTCTGAAATTTGGGGGACAGCATGGTCTGGGTTCCTTTTTTTCGGGGTCAGGCGATCAGGGCGGCGGCATTGTTGACGGCAGGGCCAACGCTGGCGCTGACGAAAACGGCGGCGGTGAAAAGAGCGGCGAAAGCGGCGGTGACTTGGTTCTGGATGTTGCTGTTGGTCATTTTGAAGTTCCTTCTTGGTTTGATTTTGTGCTTCACAAATTGTTCTGCGAAGATGCCTCTAGCATTGCACGGGCCGTGCCAGTTTGAATAAATGCTTGTATAACAGCTAGTTAGATGGATTTGCCCTGGTCGCGAATATGAACAGAAGCTGAATAGTGGTGATTTATACCAACATTTGGTTTGCGAGATGGATGGCGAACGCGACTTTCTGTTAACGTTGACCTGCTATCGGCAAGCTCATGTTCGGACCGCGCCTCTCTCGTGTCTTCGCCAGCCGTGGCAATGCCTTGTGGTGGTCAGCCATGGTGCTGGTCACTGCCTATTGCGTCGCAGCCGATCCACCGACCAAGGTGGGGCAGGTAACCGATACTGCGGCGGTCGAAGCGGATAAGGAGCGGGCCGATCCCTGGGCGGGAATGAAGGATGTAGCCAAACAGCGGGATGATCTGCTCCGCTAAGCCGACTGCTGTTGTTCATAAAAATACGCGTTAATATGAACCTGAGATAAAAGCACCATTCAGCCTCCGGTCAATGCGACTCCGCTAGAACTCCAATTGTTGGGCAGCAATTATATCGGGTTTGGGAAAACCCGTTTTGGAGTAGAGAATATGATCAACAAGATTTTGGGAAGTTTGGCAATTTCGACCGCAGCTATTGCAACAATGGCCTTCGCAACCCCAGCCGAAGCGCGTGGCGGCTATTCAAACGGCGGCTATTACGAGCAGATCCGCAATGATGGGCGCCGTGTCTATCGGCGCGGTGATACCTATCGTGGCGACCGTTACCGTGATCGCCGTGATTATCGCGACCAGCGTCGCTATCGCGATAACCGCTATTCAAACAACAGCCGTTATCGCGGTTGTGATCGCGGAACCGGCGGAACGATCATCGGTGCAATAGCCGGAGGTTTGCTCGGTAACGAAGTCGCCGGACGCGGCAGCAAGACCGAAGGCACAATCATTGGCGGTGCCGTCGGCGCTCTGGCCGGTCGCGCGATTGACGGCAACTGCTGATATATCTGCGGCAATAGTTCATCAAATAAGCCCCCTGCATGAATCTATGCCGGGGCCATGATTCCCCCGAGTTGCGTATTGGGGGGCAGGGGGTCGGCGTCTTGGAACTGTCCGGCCCCCGTTCAATTTACGGCTTGGCTAACAAAGGCGGCGCTGGTCCGATCCAGTCCGCAAGATCGGGCTCATCCTTGACGAAATAGGGTTCGCCCGTGCTGTTCAGGTAGAAGCGTTGCATCTCGCTGCGGGTGAAAGGCCGGGAGCCCAGCCGCCCGAAGACCGCCATCTGCCCGCCGGTCTCGTCCACCGCTCGATCCCGATCAAGACCCTTGGACAGGGCCAGTGCCGGTTTCGGTGTTCGGGCAAAGGCGATCAGTTCCGGCTTCGGTGCGGGAGAGAAGCCATAGAAGTTTTTCTGACTATCCGGCGTGGTCAACTGGACCACCTTCAGTCCGTTGCGTCCATCGGCGACATAGGCAAACAGAGTGGCATTGGTCGATCCGACTATCACATCCTCCGCATCGTTCATCGTGCCGCCGAACGTCTCTTTCATGTAGATCACGGGCGATTCCGGCCGGGTGATATTGGCAATTACCAAGCCTTCATCCTTGGCAGCGATATATGCATAGGTTCGCGCGAGATACAGCCGTTGGGCGTTGCGCAAAGGGATCGTCCCTGACGGCACTGCCACCGGATTTTCCATGTCGGTGACGTTGAACAATTTCACGCCATCGGCATCGGTCACCCAGAGATAGCGGAACTGCAATGCGGATGCCCGTGCATCGGTCAAGGGCAAGGTGATGACGTGGCGCGGTTGCAGCGGCTTGTCCAGATCGATCAGGGTCAGCCCGGCGTCCGTAGTGATATAGGCATAATGACCGGCCAGCGTGATGTGGCGCGCACCGTCCAATAGACCGCCCTCGTTCCAGGTAAGGCTGCGCTTGAAGAAATTGTTGCGGAATTCTCCATCGGCCAATGTGTTGACGTCGACGAGGATCAGGCCTTCTTCGCTATCTGTGATCACCGCGTAATTGTAGATTGGATGAAAGGCCTGCTCTTCGTTAATTTCACGCAATTCCTTGGTGTTGCGCAGTGGAGCAATCGGCTGGTTGGTGGCGAGCGCCATGCATGTGGCGTTCTTGGTGTCGACATGCGTATCATGACCAAGCGAGGAGAAGGGGGCCTTGACGATCCGTTCCGAGAAACCCTTGTTGCCGATCGAGGCTACGTCATAGGCGCGGAACCCGCCTTTGCCTTCTGCCACAAACATATATTCGCCGCGCAGTTGCAGGCAGCGGACGGCATCGCCGGTTCCCTGAACCACATTCTTGAATTCTTCGAGCGCCTTGGTTTCGCCGGACAGGTCCTCGTCGAGCCGCTCCCCGCGGACCCAGTCGATCAGCTCGCGATCATTGTCTTCGACATGCATCCGCCAATAATCGGGATAGGCGTATTTTTGTAGATAGGAACCAATCACCGCCTGTGGTTCATCCCATTCCGTCACCCGGACCGCTTCAAAGCCTTTTTCGAGACCGACCCATGCGTGGAGGCCGATGAAGTTGACGAAGTTGGTGCCCTGCAGCAATGTTTGCGCCATGATCGCGTTGTTGTCATTGGCCTCGCTAACGTGACAATCCGAGCATTGTTTGGTTTCGGTCTTGCGCACGGTGTGCGGGAAATGCGGTGCAAAAGCTTGCGACGAGAAACCGATCCCGGAAATTGGTGGCTGCTGGACGTATATGCGTTCGCGGTTGATGTTGGTCGAGGACAGGATCAGAGCCGAGGTTGACCGGACCGGAGCAATGACGTTGCCTTTGGTTGTCTGGTGACGGCCCAGCTGGAACATCTGGTCGCGGGCCACTTGTGGGTTGTAGGTTGCGTAGTTTCGCGTCGTGCCGCCTTCATATTTGTGACTGTCGGCCTGCCAGTTGGCTTCGATCGGCAAGTGGCAGCCACCGCAGCTTGTTGTCCAGCTGAGGTGGCAGGTGAAGCAGACCATATTCTCGTCTTTATGTGCCCGATCGTCTTTTGCAACGCCGCTTCCGAAGGAAAATTTGCCCGTTTCCGTTCCGCTTTTGGACATAAGTTTCGCGCGCGCCGCCTTGACGTTGAAATCGGGATGGGAGCGGTCGACGCTGTCCTTGACCAGACTGACCCGCCAGCTGAGCTCCGGGTCGACGATCGAACGCTGGACCAGCACGCGCTTGCCATTGGGATCCTCGAACCATTCGAAGCGGCGCTCGCCATTGGCGTTGCGCAGCAGGCCGAGATTTTTGCCTTTTGGTCGCGCCGCGAGATTACTGGTCATCAGATTGGGATAAGCGTCGGCGGTGCCGTGGCAGTCCTTGCAGCTGATCTCGACCGCATTGGCAACTTCGCCGTAGATCAACCCGTTGCCGTGACTGTCCTGCGAGAAATGACAATCGGCGCATTGCATGCCGACCTCGGCATGGATGCTCATCATGTGGACAGATTTACCCGGATTCACGCCCGGTTCGACAAATTTTCCTTCACCGTCCTTGCGGAATTTTTCCGGATCGTCATTGGCGACGATATTCTCGGTATCGGTGCTGTAGCTGGCCTGATTGCCCTCGGCGTCGAGCAGATTGCCGTCGCGGTCGCGTTTCAGAACCGCGCGGAAATTCCAGCCATGGCCGTGATAGTCGGCAAATTGCGTATCCTTGGCGTCGGCGTTGACGTCGTAGACATTGCGCAGGAAATCGATGTCGGCCCACAGGCCCTTGGGCGCCGCGCCTTCCGGATTGCGGTCGAGAACCTTGCGTACTTCCTCGGCATCGGGATATTTCTGCTGTTTGTATTTCTTCTGATATTCCTCGTCGCTCATGCCTTCCGGCTTCGGTGTCTTGTTGTCCGGGCCCGGCCACATATAGGGCGCGTCGGATTCATAATCCCACATCGTGTAGCCGAGATAGCTGTTCAGGAAGATATTCGGCTGGTGCATGTGACAGTTCATGCATTGGGCGGTCGGGATGGCGCGAGTGAAGGCATGTTGTATCGGATGCCCTTTTTCGCGTTTGGCAGGATCGGTATCAACGGCGTGATCATCGCCGTGGCCCGTTTCACCGCCGTGGCCGTCCTTTGCACCGTGGGATGCATCATAGCTGCCGAAGCTGCCAAAGCGATGTTCGCCCTCTTTCAGATTGCGGATCGTCGGGTCAACCGTCTGCGTCTGTCCGTCGCGGCCAAATTTGGCCCAGATCGAGCTGTGCCGCGGTTCGCGGTCATTGGCATAGACGACGTGACAGCCAGCACAGCCAGACTGGCGATAGTCGCCCGGCTGGTCATTGGTGCCCATGAACCACATGAAGGGATCGTTGAGCCGGGTCTTGTGGATATTGAGAACCGGGATGGCGACGCGCAGGCCGGTGCCGGGGCCGCGGTTGGATTGCTTGAGGTCAGGCCTTCCGGGCTCTTCCAGCCGCTGGATGATGCCGCCGATATTGGGCAGTCCGATCTCCGGGAACTGGGTGTTTATGTTGCGGCCACCGCGCTCGAACACCCGGAAGATGTCGCCTGGCGGGACGGTGTGCCAGGTTGGCAGCGGGTAGAGGATCGGCAGCGCGCCGCGTTTCTTTTCTGCCTCGGTCACGGTGCCGTGCGGATTACCGGGTGACTTGATCGTCGCCGGCTCGCCCTTGCGGGTATATGCCTCGCCGAATATATAATTTTTGAACGGCACGATGCCGTTATTATAGGCGGCTCCGCCCCATAGCATCGCGCCGGTTGCCATCAGCGACCGTTCCGAAGCCTCGATGATTTCCATATGGCAGGCGCCGCAGGATTCGCGCGCAACGCGATAATCCGACGGATTGACGAAACGCACGAATTCGGGCGATTCCTTGTTGAGCAGGCCATAGCTGCGCTTGGGATTGGCGGAAGAGGGCCAGTGCCAGCTTTCCGGATATTTCGGCAGGACATGCGCCTTGGTTAGCGCATCCATATAGGCGAGGCTGTTCTTGCCCCATTTGTTGTCGCCCATGACCGAGGCATCGCCGCCGTGGCAGTCGACACAACCGAGTACCACAGCAGGGGTCTCGTGCATGGTCTTCTGGTCGCTATCGGTGTGACAGCTCTGGCAGCCATTGCTCTTGGCCTGCGCCTCGTCCCAGGTCTGGTTCTGCGGGGCCGGGGGCGTGAAGCTGTAGTCGACCTTTTGCGGCTTTTCCTTGCCTGCAGCGAGCAGCAGCGAGGCAGGGGTGACGGTCAGCGCAAATGCGCCCAGTCCCGCGAGGATCAATTTGCTATTGCCGGGCAGGAGGTTTCGCCAGCGCATCAGAAGGCCAGTATCGCGTTGAGTAGAATGGAATAATGGAAGTCACGTTTATCGGTCTGATCGAACAAATCCTTGAATCCTTTTCCGGGTATCAAAGCAGCGCCCGAGAGGCGGAATACCATATTCTGCGTGGCTTTCGGGCGGTAAATGGCGGCTAGAGACAGGTCCCATCCAATGTCTCTGGGAATCGAGCCCTCGACGCGCAGGGCTTCGAGGCTTTCGGTCTTGTGGAACCAGAGATGGTTGGCGTTGCCGGACAGCCGGAAATCGGGCGTCAGGTCAGCGTCGACGCCGACGCCGGCCAATATCGTGCCGGGATTGTTAAAATTGCTCTGGCCCTGTTCCTTGGAGGAACGCAGCGAGTTGAGGATGCCGTTGCGCCCGTTGATCGAGATCACCCTGCCACCGCCGGCGAAGGGGATGGTCTGGCGGATCCAGTAGCTGGTGTCGGCCCCGGCAAAAATCGGGTTTTCAAATATCGCGTCAAAGCCAGCTTCGGTATTGTTGTAAGGATTGCCGTCTCCGCTGGCGAACAGGCCGGAGGCGCGGAAGCGCAGGAAGTCGACGTCATAGCTGGCTTCCAGCGCCCCGAAATAGGCCGCGATATTGGCCGGCTCGCTGGTGAAGAAGCTGTTCCGGTCCTCGCCAAAGGCGCCGTAAACCTGACCTGTCAGATTGATACGTCCGATCCGTCCGTCAAAGGCATAGCCCGGATAGACGACATCATAGGCCCGGCCCCTGAGGTCGCCGAGCAGGGCGGGGCGGACCGGAAAACCGTTGTCGTCAATCTCGACGTCGGACTTCTCGCGGTTCATATTGTAGGTCAGGCTGAACTGGCTGGTCAGGCCGACAAAGGGCAGATCCTGCCGGTAGAGATTGGCGAAGAAAATATAGCTTTCGCGCGGGGTCTGGGTGATATCGTTGAGACCGGAATTGGTGTCTTTTTCCAGCTGGACAAAGGCCCCCAGATTATACTGGATCCGGTTGTTGTCGCGGGTGCCAAACAGGCGGAAACCGAGCTGGTTGTCCTGGAACAGAAAACCTCGGAAATCCGCCTGCATCGGCTGGATACCGATGCGGAAACTGTCGAAGTCATAGCGCGCCGACGTGTTGCGGATATGATAGTCGAAAAAGGCTTCCTGCACGCCGACAAACCAGTCGGTGCGGCGCGAGGGTTTCGACGGCTCGACGAACAGGACGCGGCGTTCCGGCACGTTCACGTGATTGACCTGTGTCGCCAGTGTCAGGCGATATTCCACATCGGGTGGCTTGTAGGCGGTGGAGCCCTTGATCAGGGCAAAGCCGGTGATGAAGGTCTGGGCATAGACTTCCGAGCCGGAGCGTCCAAAGACGTCGATGCTGTTCGGCCGCTCGGTGGTCTGGACGCCGACGGGGATAGGGAAACTGCGCGGTTCGACGACCGTGTCCGAAATCAGATTGGCGACGAAGAACCAGTCGTCGCCCTTGAGGAAACCCGGTTTCTTGTCGGCCGGGATCGGCTTGTCGCCTTTCAGAACATTCTGGGCGTAGGGATTGAGCGTGCTGTGGCAGTTGTTCCGCAGCGCTCCGAACAATGTGTAAATGGCTTCGTCGCCGCCTTTGGCGGGGCAGAGGCTTTGCATGATCCGCCAGCGGTCGGGGACCGGGAATTCGTCGGTCGGAAAAGCTTCCGGCGGCGGGGCGTTGACCGCGCCGGGGTTGTTCTGGGTCACTCGATCCGGCAACTCTTTCTGGACGCCCGGGCGGCGGCGGCCATCGATCAGGGCATCATCGGCTGCGAGACCGTCAAAGTCCATTTCCAGCTGAGCGGGGGTTCCGGATTGCTCCAAAATGGAAGAATTGGAAGCATCTTTCGGCGTCGTCGGCCCGGACGCTGCGGCCTCTTCGATTTCCGCCTCTTCTTCGTCGGGATCGGGGCCACCCATGGCCAATTGTGTACCAAAAGCAGCAGATTCTGTTCTTATCCAGTCAAATCGTTCCCCTGCGAGCAGGGCGCTCAGGGAGGATTCCATCTGCTCGACCGAAGCGCGCTGGATCTCCATCTGTTCGGCCTGGCCGGACAGGACCGCCATGATCGGGACAAAGGAGGCAGAGAGACCGGTCATCGGTTCTACAGACCCTCGCAGACATTTTGTGCGTCGGTGTCGAGAAATGGCGCGAACGGACAACTGACGTAACGCAACCGGACATTGGCATTGCCGAGATCGACCACGATATTGTCGGCCCGTATCGCCTTTGGCGCATTGCCGATACTGCCGACACGCTGGCCGGCGTTGTGCAGTCCCAGAAAGCTGATCATGTCATCCTGATCGATACCGTCACCGGAAACACCAAGACCGCCGATCAATTGATTGCCGCGATAAATCGGTACGCTGCCTGGAAATATCTGGATGCCGTTTTCCAACCGGTTCTGTCCCGGCACCGCGTCGGGCGTGTTGGTGCACCGCATGGGCGTGTCCATCGGGGCCGCGCCGGTGACAAAGGCAAGATGCTGTCCGAGATTGGGAAAGATCAATGCTGCCTGCAGCCCGGTTGCAAAGGGGTTGAAATCTTCAATCGGGCGCGACAACGGCCCGTGGGGTCGACCCAGTTCACCATCCGGGAAATAGGGGCGGGAGAGATTGCCGCCAGAGCGGTCGGCAAAGGCGACCGTGCCGGTAAGGGCATTGGGATCATTCAGAAAAGTCCGGACCCGTCCTACAAATGCGGCGACATCCGTATCGGGATTGCCGAGCAGGTCGGATGCAGCGACACTATTGGAAAAAAAGGAGGCTGTCCTTGCTTTCTGCAGGGATACGTCGGTCCCGAATATCGGCGCATCGGGCGACCGGACTATGCCCAGTATCTCGCCGTGGGTATCGACGATCGAGATGGATACTTGCGCGCGGCTGTCGAGCGGTTGCCGGATTTGCGCGCGCGCACGCGACATGATGATGAACGCTTCTTCCAGTATCGCGCGGGTCTCGGCGGCGGTCAGTGGCGTCGTTACGCTCGCGCCGTCGGTTGCGCCGCGAATCGGGAAGCGATTGGTGCCCGCGCCATCGGACAAGACGAAGGCGTCGCGGTTCTTGAATTCCGTCGCGGTGGAGGAGCGAATGCCGGATGCCTCGGTGCCATACGCCGAGCCGGCGATGATGACATTGGCAGCATAGCCTTTCACCGCAATCAGATTGCCGGCAGTGCCGCTAATCGCCGCATAATTGCTTTGCAGAGGCGAGAGGTCGCTGACCACAACATCGCTGAATCGAAGCTGTGTTCCATCTACCGAAATCCGGTTGGCGGTCACCGCGGCCGGTGGTGCAAACCCCTGAATCCCCGCCAGCGCAATCGCTTCCTCGTCATCGTCATCGATATCGAGAATATTTGGGTCAAAGCCATAGTCACCGTCACCCATCACGCCGATGGCACCGACAACAACGCCGTTTTTGTAAAGTGGCAATCCGCCGGGATCGGCAGACAGGCCGAGAGGAGAGCGTTTGGGCCCGATCAGCGCCGCCGTGCCGATGTTACCAAATCTCTGGTTGAAATCGGAGCAGGGCAACTGGCTGAACTGCACGCCGAACAAGGGGCCGCTTTCCAGGCCCGCCGTGGTCGGAGCTGGCGGAAAATGTTCCTGGACGATCTGGCTCGCCGTCCGGCTGGAAAAGGCATTGCCGGCGCTCGACAGATAGGCGCCGGTCACCGCTTTTGCGATGGCGCCTGCGGCGGCTGGCACCTCGACGCCCTGGACATCGACCAGTGGATTGTTGATGGCGCCCAAGGCAGTGCGTGCGCTCGTGGTCGCGGTCGGCCTTGCGCCGTTCATTTCAAACACCGCCAGCACATTGCCGACCCTGTCTGTCACCGCGATTACTGAAGGCAGGTTGCGGGCGGTCGCTTCGCCGACGGCCTGCGCAATAATGGTCTGCACGTCTGTAACGCTGAGCGATTCCTGTGCGGGAGCCGTATAAGCGCCGCCATTGCCGTCAACCGGGGAAGGGGTGGGTGTCGGGGATGGCGAGGGCGACGGTGTGCCGCCGAAATCATTGCTGCCGCCATCACCACCGCAAGATGTCAGCAGCAGTGCTGCGGCAGAAATTGCAGAGGTCAGAAAGGTCTTGCGCATCACCAAATCCTCTAGCGCAGCGACCGGATCGTGCGCACGGCGCTACCCAATGCGCGGCGATATTTCAGCGGTTCATAGCTATTGGGTTCATCGACAGCGGCATAAGCGATGTTGATCTGGCCGCGCAGGCTGGCGGCGGCGGATTCGCTGACCTGGCCGCTGTTGACCAGTCCGTTGAGCAATGTGTCCACGGCCATGACCGCCTGTACGCTGCCTTCATAGTCGGTGAAACGCGGCGCTATGGCCTGACCGGCGATGGTTTCCATGATCTGGAACGTCTGGTCGCGACCGAAGCTGGCGCGGGAGAAACGGTCCGCGAGCTGGCCGGCATATTGCCGCAATCTGGCCGCCTCCTGTACGGCGGGTTCCCGGCCTTGCGCCATTGCTGCGTGGAAGGCTTTAGACCGGGCGTCGAAATCAGCAGCAATGTCTGGCGCGGCGACTTTGATCGCGGCGCTGAGCATGATCATATTTTCATCATTATAGGGCGGCATGCCTTCGGGAATCGGGCGGCCGGGATTGTTGACCGACGTCGGGCGGGCCGACGGGTCATCATAAATCCGGCGGTGACAGCTGTGGCAGTCGTAGAAATAGAATTCCGGGAAAATGCCCTCGGTGGCGATTGCCGGTTTGGTGAACAGGTTGAGCGAGCGTTCGAGCGCCATCGCCTGACCGACCGCCCAGAACTGGACGCTGTTGGTCCGGCCCTTGCGGCGGATATAGTCGACATCCTCGTCATGATGCTGTTGCAGGGTGGAGAAGAGGTCCATCTCGAAGGAAATGCGTGGATGACCGGCAGCCATGATCCTGTGATCGACAAACTGGCCTTTTTTGGCGCTGCCGAAATGACAGTCGAGGCAGACGCTGGCGCGGGCCTTGGGATTGTCGAGCGGGATCAGGCCTTGGGCTACATTGCGGGCGTGGCTGGCGCCGACCGCATAATGGCTGGAAATCCAGCCGGATGATGCACCGTGGCAGGATTCGCAACCGACGCCGTCATTGGTCTGGAAGCGCGGGCCCTTGCGCGCCGCGTCGGTGGTGTGGCAACCGAGGCATTCGGAGGCGGACGCCGCATCCTTGAGGCCGAGACGCTTGGCAATCGCAATGCTGCGGGGTTCGCGGAGAACCCGGAAAGCGCGGCTATGGGCTCCGCCGGGGGTCGACTCTTCCTGCCATCGCATGATCTCGTCCTGCCGGACAATCGCGCCATCGGCTTCCTGCCGCCCGTGACAAGTGGTAGCACCGCAAGAGGCCACACCGAGGTAGGTGCCATCGGCAATGTCGGTGGCTGCTTCAACCGGGGCAGTGCTGGCCATGGTCGAGACGAACAAGGCCGCTCCGACCAGTGACGAGCAGAAAAGGCTAGCGGCCAGTACCGGCCAGCTAGGTATTCCCGATATTATCTTCCCCATTTGCATCGTTGCGCATTCCGGTTTTTAAACCGGTCTCCTCATCCAGCACGACGCGACCCCTGCCGTTTTCCCCATAACGAGCATGATACCTATCCCCCAATCCATGCTCAATGCAAACAAAAATGCCCGATTTCTTTTATTTTTTAGAGCCTTGTGGATGCCGGGCAGGGGCGACGGAATACCGATGCGACCGGCGGGCAACGGTCATCGGTGCAAGCGCACTGGCGCGCCGGAAGCAAATCTTCCCGGGCGCGGCATGTTTCGAGCGACTAGCCCGGCTTGCGCCGGATCACCAGATTGCGGATTTCGGTCATGTCTTCCATCGCGAATCTGATGCCCTCGCGGCCCAGGCCGCTGTCCTTGACGCCGCCGTAGGGCATATTGTCGACGCGATAGGATGGCACGTCGTTGATCACGACCCCGCCGACATCAAGGCGGTCCCACGCATCCAGCGTCTTGAAAATATCACGGGTGAAAATGCCGGCCTGCAGCCCGAACTTGCTGTCGTTGACCTCGTCCAAGGCGGCTCCGAAATCGCTGAATTTGGAGAGCAGGGCGAGCGGACCGAAGGCTTCCTCGCGATAGGCATCGGCGCTGGTGTCGACATTTTCCAGCAGCGTAGCCTCGAGCATATTGCCCTTGCGATTGCCGCCGCACAGCAGCTTTGCGCCTCCCGCAACAGCGGCTTCGATCCAGCCGTGCAGGCGGCTTGCTTCGCCTTCGGAAATCATCGGACCGATGAACGTGTCGCGATCCTTCGGATCGCCCGAGACCAGCGTCCTGGTCCTAGCGACCAGCATGTCCCTGAACGTGTCGTAGATTTTTTCGTGGATGATGATCCGCTGCACGCCGATGCAGCTTTGGCCCGACTGGTAGAAGGCGCCAAAAACAATCCGTTCGAGCGCATCGTCAAGATCGGCGTCATGATCGACCACCACGGCGGCATTGCCGCCCAGTTCCAGTATCACCGGCTTCTTGCCGGCCTTGGCCTTAAGATCCCAGCCGACACCGGGCGAGCCGGTAAAGGAGAGCAGCTTCAGCCGCTCGTCGGTGGTGAATAGATCGGCGCCGTCCCGGCTCGCGGGCAAAATCGAGAAGGCGCCTTTCGGCAGATCGGTTTCTGCCAGTACCTCGCCCATGATGATCGCACCCAGCGGTGTCTTGCTGGCCGGTTTCATCACGAACGGACAGCCCGCGGCAATCGCCGGAGCGACTTTATGGGCAGCGAGATTGAGCGGGAAATTGAACGGGGAAATGAAGCTGCACGGCCCGATCGGCACGCGTTTCCACATGCCCATATAGCCCTTGGCGCGCGCCGAGATATCGAGCGGTTGCACTTCGCCATAGTTGCGGACGGATTCTTCAGCGGCGATCCGGAAGGTATCGATCAGCCGTCCGACTTCGCCTTCCGCATCCTTGATCGGTTTGCCCGCTTCGACGCACAGCGAATAGGCCAGCTCGTCATAGCGTTCCTTGAACCGGTCGACGCAATGCTGCAGCACGTTCTGCCGCTCGTAACTGGCCATCGCGGCCATCGGTTCCGTGGCAGATACCGCCCCCGCGATCGCTTCGTCAATGACATCGGGTGTCGCCAAAGCCGTCCGGAAAGCC
>TARA_R110001599_G_scaffold43631_11_pt1 | contig 18210 bp, 16 predicted proteins | sample TARA_R110001599 | Tara Oceans TARA_R110001599 (sample SAMEA4398360) | marine metagenome | biome: Polar Biome; feature: [MES] marine water layer (ENVO:01000295) within the mesopelagic zone...; material: water (ENVO:00002006), including particulate matter (ENVO:01000060) such... | reverse complement strand
GAACTGATCGTCGGGGCAGATTTCGACGTGACGGACCGGTTTACCACCGGCCTACAGATCACGCGGGTCGCTGGTGTCGTGGACGGGTTTGGCACAGCGACGCCGCTTGATGACTATACGGTCGTTGATCTTACGGCGCGCTATGACATCACGGACCGCGCGAACGCATATTTTACCGTGCGCAACCTTACGAACGAGAAATATGAAACGGTCCGGGGCTATAACACCTCGGAGAGGGCATTCTATGTCGGGGTTCAGGCTGATTTCTAATCTGCTTTGCCGCACTGCTTTGGCGGGGTGTCTGATGGGGGGTGCACTGTCGGCCCACGCTTCTGACGCTCCGCGAGTGGTATCGATGAATTTGTGTACGGATCAGCTTGTCATGCTGCTGGCTGATCCGGCTCAGATCGTGTCACTGAGCCGACTGGCAACAGACGCACGGTCTTCTTCACTGGCTGATCAGGCCAAAGGCTATCCACAAAACGCGGGCCATGCCGAAGAGATTTTTCTGTCGGCCCCTGATGTTGTGGTTGCCGGACAATACAGTGACAAGGCCACGCTCGATATGCTTCGGGTAATGGGCGTGCGGATTGAACAGTTCCCGCTGACCTCGAGACTGGATCAAATCCCTGATCAAATCAGGGAAATGGGCGATCTGCTGCATCAAACCGCCAAGGCGGAACGTCTTGCCGGGACCGTCGAAAGCTTTCTTGCAGCCGCACCGGTCGCGGACAGTGATGCGCCGGTCGCGGCCTTCTACTATCCCAACGGGTACTCGTTGGGGGTTAACACGCTTGGCCATGACATCGTTACCACCGGAGGGTTGCAGAATTTGTCCGAAAAGCTCGGGATGCTCACCGGTGGCCGGTTGGATCTTGAGCTTTTGGTGCTTGAAAATCCCGATGTGCTGATCACCGCGGAACCGTACGCGGGTGGGTCGCGATCCGAGGAAATCGTTTTCCACCCAGCCCTGGCGCATTATGCAAAAATGGACCGTCTGCTTTACAGTTCGTCTGATTGGGTCTGCGGCACACCGATCACCCTGAGAGCCGTACGGCAGATTTCACGTGCCCGTGACACGCTTTTACAGCAGGAGACTACCAAATGACCGATGCCACGCCAGACGACAAGAAGCTCTATGCCGAAAAAATGGCCAAGGTCCAGACGGCGCGCAGCAAGATGATGGCCAAGAAGACGGTCAAGAAAGGGCTGATCATCGTGCATACCGGCAATGGCAAGGGCAAAAGCAGCTCTGGCTTCGGGATGATCCTGCGCGCGATCGGCCACGGGTTCCCTTGCGCCGTCGTTCAATTCATCAAAGGGTCGATGTTTTCGGCGGACAGGCAGGTCTTGCAAGACCGATTCAGCGATATCTGTCAGGTTCATGTAATGGGCGAAGGCTTCACGTGGGACACCCAGGATCGCGACCGTGACATCGCCGCGGCATCGCGCGCGTGGGAAAAGGCCAAGGAGCTAATTCGCGATCCGAACAACCGGATGGTTTTGCTGGATGAACTGAACATTGCGCTGCGCTATGATTACCTGAACGCCGATGACGTGGCCGAGTTTCTCTTGGCCGAGAAGCCTGAGATGACCCACGTCGTTATCACCGGCCGCAACGCACCCGAACGGTTGATTGAAATCGCTGATCTGGTCTCAGAGATGAAAGAGATCAAGCATCCGTTTCGCAAGCAGGGCATATCTGCGCAGGCAGGGGTTGAATATTAACGCAAATCACTTTGCGCCTGTCCCAAGGTGTACAGGATCAAACCGCCTTGGGACGACCGCAAGAAAAGGTGACCGTGATGCACAAAAGAGTTTTGGTTACCGGCGGGGCGAAATCCGGCAAAAGCCGATACGCGGAAATGACGGCCCGGGCGTTCGACCTACCGCTGATCTATATTGCGACCGCGCAACCACTGGACGACGAAATGCAAGACCGCATCCGTGCCCACCAAGAGCAACGCGGCCCCGACTGGCAAACCGAGCAAGAGCCATTGGACCTTGGCGGTGTCTTGCGCCGTACGGACGGTCAGGGTGTTCGGCTGGTCGATTGTCTGACCCTGTGGCTGTCGAACCTGATGATGGATGGCCGGGATTGGAACCAGGAAACGGACGCGCTTTGCCGCGTGTTGCTTGACCAGCAATCACCGGTGGTTCTGGTCACCAACGAAGTCGGCGGCGGCATCGTGCCCGTGTCGGCCCTGAGCCGACGATACCGCGACGCTTCAGGTGTGATGAACCAGAGGATCGCGGCACTTGCCGATAAGGTCGTTTTGGTAAGCTGCGGTCTGCCTCTGACCCTCAAGGAATAGCAGCAGGATTTTCGGCTATAACAATGCCCGAACGTGTCGGTTTCGGTCACCACTCACAGCGCATAAAGGTTTTTACCATGTCCCACGTCAACTTTCTCCTTACCAGTCTGGATGACATCGCAACTTTGGTTAAGCACCTGCCCGAAACCGACGCCAAGAGCCAAGCGGCCGCGCGGGCGCGACAGGACTGTTTGACCAAGCCGGCGGGTTCTTTGGGCCGCCTCGAAGATCTCGCGGTGTTTTTTGCGGGGTGGCAGGCGGTAGAAGTGCCTCGGATCGCACACGCGCAGGCAGTCGTATTCGCCGGAAACCACGGAGTCTGTGCGCAAAACGTCAACCCGTTTCCCCAAGAGGTAACCGCCCAGATGGTTTTGAACTTCAGGGCCGGTGGCGCGGCGATCAACCAATTATGCCAGGTGAACGGAGCGGATTTGTCGGTGGTTGATCTGGACCTGGACAAACCGACGGCGGATTTCACCGCTGCTCCTGCGATGACCGCGGCAGAGTCTCTGGCAGCGTTGAATGCCGGTGCCGCCGCGGTGTCGCCGGATGCGAGCGTATTGATACTGGGCGAAATGGGCATCGGCAATTCGACCGTGGGGGCCGCCCTGGCAACTGCATCCTTCGGGGGCGAAGCGGCGGATTGGGTCGGGCGGGGAACCGGGTCCGACGACGCCGGCGTGCAGCGAAAAGTCGACGCGATCAACCGTGCGGTATCGCGCCATAGCGCCACGATCGGCGACGGGTGCGCGGTGTTGACGGCCTTGGGTGGGCGCGAGCAGGCAGCGATTTGCGGGGCGGTGCTGGCGGCTCGACTGTGGCGTATTCCGGTGATCCTGGACGGGTTCATCTGCACGGCTTCCGTCGCACCTTTGTATACGCTGGATCCTGCCTGCCTTGACCACTGCCTTGTCGGCCATCTGAGCGCGGAACCCGGTCACAAGAGATTGCTTGACGCAATGGGCAAAACAGCCGTTCTTGATTTCGACATGCGATTGGGCGAAGGGTCAGGGGCAGCGCTTGCCTTGGGTATCGTCCGTTCGGCGTTGGCGTGCCACGCGGGAATGGCAACCTTCGCGCAAGCTGGCGTGGCAGACGGGTGATGCTGCGCAGGCGGCTCGCCGAAGCCCGTCTGGCGATGTTGTTGCTGAGCCGAATACCTGCTGGGCGCATTGGTGACCCGATCCCTGCCATAGGGGCATCTGCCTGGGCTTGGCCCCTGGTCGGAGCAGTAATCGCAGCCCCTGCCGCACTGGTTTATCTGCTTTTTCACATGATTGGACTGGGTGCTCAGGCGGCGGCATTGGGCATGGTCGCCGCGATGGCTTTGCTGTCAGGGGCGATGCACGAAGACGGGTTGGCCGATATGGCTGACGGGTTTGGTGGCGGGCGTGATAAACTGCGAAAGCTGGAAATCATGCGCGATAGCCGGATCGGCAGCTATGGTGTTTTGGCGCTGATTTTTGCAGTGGCGTTTCAGATGTCGCTCATTGCAGAGCTTGCGGACCCGTCAAGGGTCATCCTGGTTGCTGTCGGCATTTCCATGGCCAGCCGCAGCTTTTTACCTCTCTGGCTGTGGGTATTGCCACCGGCCCGACCTGACGGGTTAGGTCAGTCTGCGGCGCAGGTATCACCCACGGCGGTCGTCATGGCATTGCTTTTTGGTCTGCTGGGGTTGCTTTCGCTGGGCCTCATGACCGCCCTGTGGGTGGGGGGCGCGATGCTATTGTGTACGACCTTGGTTGCCATGCTGGCTAAATCCCAGATAGGTGGCCAGACCGGCGACGTCATCGGCGCAATGCAGAAGATTGCCGAACTGACCGGCTGGGCAGTGGTAATCGCCTTGCAATAGCGTGCCTGTGTCGGGGCGAGGGCGATCTGGCATCTTTTCAACCGGCGTCGCCAATGCGACAAGGGAGTTATGTCGAAAAAGACCCTGAACAAAGCGAACCTTGCGAACCTTGGTGCGGACCGGCTGGCCGATCTGCTGATAGAGGTCAGCGCGGGCAGCGCCGACATGAAGCGACGGCTGAGGCTGGAGCTTAGTCACAATCTGGGTCCATCGGAACTGTCCGCGGACGTGCGCAAACGGCTGGCGTCGATCCGGCGCGCAAAGACCTATGTGGGCTGGCGAAGGCGCAAGGCGCTGATCAAGGATCTGAACACGCAAGCCGACATGATCATTCTCAAGATCGCGCCGGCGGCACCGACCGAGGCATTCGAGTTGCTTTGGCAGTTTTTGGAACTTGCTCCTTCTGTGTACAATCGTGTGGATGACACCAAGGGCGACGTGGCCCAGGTTTTTGGCTATGCTATTTCCCACATCGACGAGATCGCAACGCGTGCAGGGCTGGATCCGACGGCCCTGGCTGAGCGGGTATGGGAGGCGGTCCAAGGCAATGAATGTGGCGAGTTTGACGGCATTATCGGGCATCTTGGTCCCGCTTTGGGGGACGCGGGCATGGAATACCTCCAGCGATTGATCCTGACCTTTGAAAAAGCGCCGCTTGAAGCCGACGGCGATCATGCGGCGCTCCGGTTTTTACGTGATCTGCGCAGTCGCAAAGGGAATTACGCTGCTGAACAGAAAAGCAGGATGATCAAGATGTGGCGGCAGGAACTGGCTGTCGCGCAGGGCGACACCTCTGCCTATATCGCGCAGTATTCAGCCGCGGATTTGAAGCGCCCGCATATCGCCGTCGAAGTGGCCGCGCTGCGGTTGGAGCAGGGACAACCCGACCAGGCACTCGCTGTATTAACCGATGCGATACCCGAACAAAACGCCCCGGATCGTGAGGGTTGGGACCTTATCTATATCGAAGCTTTGATAGCGTCAGAGCGTTTTGAAGACGCGCAAAAGCATCGCTGGGATGGTTTTCTAGCGACATTGAACCCGGTTATGTTGCGCGCATATCTTCGGGTGTTGCCCGATTTTGAAGATATCGAATTTGAAGAGGCGGCCAAGGCCCATGCGGCACGCTTTGTCGATGCGCTGCGCAAGCGGCACGGCCAAAAGGCAGCGTTCTGGACGCGGGTATCTTAGCGACACTGGCCTTGGGGTAGTTCCATACTGTCACGGAAAGCAACGTTCTTGTAAAAATGACGTTTTCGTCAAATCGGCAGGAACCAAAGCACGGGCAAAGCGTATGGTTGGATGAACACATTCAAACGAGCCGCCTCCGTATCAGTCACAGCCCTTGGGCTGATGGCGGTCTTGTCGTCAGCCAAAGCCGAGATCATCGGCAATGTCGATGTCGATTGGCTGGGCAATGACATCGTCGTCGAGGCGCTTTCAGACCCGAAAGTCAAAGGTGTGACCTGCCATCTGGCATATTTTGATCGCGGGTTGATTGATCGGTTGCAGAAAGGAAACTGGTTCGAGGACCCTTCAAATTCTTCGATCTCCTGCCGTCAGACCGGACCGATTGAGATTGGTGATATCGCTCGCGATGACGAAGGTGAAACGGTGTTCAGCGAACGTCGTTCGATCATTTTCAAGACGCTGAAGGTGAAACGCATCTTTGACCAGGAGAACAACACTCTGGTCTATATCAGCCACGCGCGTGACGTACAAAACGGGTCTGCAAAGATGTCGATGTCCACCGTCCCTCTCTATCGCGCGGACAAATAGGCGAAGCTTTGCCGTAGCGTAGGTGCCCCTTTGCCCGTGCCACGGCATCAGGTAATCTGCATCAAAGCGGCAGCAACAAGGGCGCGGGCAGATGAATATTACACGTAGAAACTTTACCATTGGGACGGCAGCCTTGGCGTTGTCGGCCTGTTCCGGTGCCGATAATTCGGCGCCATTCGCGGCGCGCGGCGATGGCGATCTGCCGTCCGACCTTCTGCCGCAGCCTAACGCTGGATACGATGCCTGGGTCGCTTCATTCAAATCGCGTGCGGGTGGTCAGGGGATTTCTCCGGGCATTCTGAACCAGGCATTTGCCACCACGGGATATTTGCCCGGGGTCGTAAAGCGTGACCGCAACCAAACCGAATTCAGCCGTTCTCTTGAGGATTATCTGGCGATCGCCGCATCGGACGAACGGGTCACCAAAGGTCGCGCGGCCTTTGCGCGCCACCGAAATACGCTGGCCCAGATCGAAGGGCGTTATGGTGTGCCCGCCGAAGTTGTCACAGCAGTTTGGGGATTGGAAAGCTTCTACGGCGAAAGGCGGGGAAATGTGCCGGTCATATCCGCCACCTCGACCCTCGCCTACGACGGTCGACGCGGTGAGTTCTTTGAAAAGCAACTTGTCGCTGCGCTCAAGATTCTGGAACGTGGCGATGTGTCGGTTTCCGGGCTGACCGGAAGCTGGGCCGGGGCCATGGGGCACACCCAGTTCATCCCCACATCATACCAAGCTTTCGCAGTCGATTTCAACGGAGACGGCAAGCGCGATATCTGGTCCGAGGACCCTACGGATTCTCTTGCCTCTACTGCTGCATACCTTGCGAAGTCGGGATGGAAGTCGGGCCAGAAATGGGGCGGCGAGGTCGGGACTGCCGCAGCCGGATCAGCGGCACCGGTTTCGATCTTGCAACCCGATGCCGGCGGGCCACGTTTTGCGGTGTTCAACAACTTCAGCGCGATCAAGCGATACAACAATTCCGATAACTACGCGATCGGGGTGGGGCACCTGTCGGACCGCATTGCAGGCGGTGGTCCGATCCAGGCACAGTTCGGCCCGGACAAGTACGGGATGACCATCGACGATCGCAAGGCGTTGCAGCAACGGTTGACAGCCAGAGGCTTTGACACGGATGGTACCGACGGTGTGATAGGACCAAATAGCCGCAAGGCAATCAGCGCCTATCAGCAAAGCAGGGGCATGGCCGTGACCGGTGACCCGTCAATAGAGCTGCTCGCGAGTCTGGGTTGATATCCACCAGACGGATCAACGCATTGGTGCCGCAAAACGTGCCTCGAACCCGGCGGGCCGCCCTTGGGCGGGCGAATACAGTTCAAGCGAACTGCCGACCTGCCGGGAGATCGTATCAATGATGTACAGCCCCAGTCCAAACCCGTCTGTCGCCACGGGCCCCTGATGCAGGCGTTTGGTTAACTGTTTGAGCTCCTCTGGCGGGACAACGGCACCTTCGTTGACGACGCGCAATACGCCGTCTGGCGATAATGTGACCTCTATCTTCTGCCCCGGTGCCCCGTGTTGAAGGGCATTGTCGATCAGGTTTCCAGCGATGATGCCAAATGCGTCGGCGTCCATTCGCGCCACGACCGGTGCATCGGGAATGTCCAGTGTCATGCGCCCCGAGTTATCGGAACGTTTTTCGCTTTCGTTGACCACATAGCGCAGAATGCGACCTATGTCCGTCTGCTCGCTGGACATGCCGACCCCTGCGTCCGCCCGCGCCATCTGCAACAACCTTGCCACACGCCGGGCCATCCGTTGCAATGCGTCTTCGACTTTGGTGATGGCCACAAGCGCCCCGGAACCGGACATTTCCACCTTGAGTCGCTGCACTTGCGCCAACGCGACCGCAATCGGTGTCCGAAGCTCGTGAGCGGCCACACTGGCAAACGCGCGTTCGGTCTCGAGCGATTTTGACAGGCGGATGATGAATCCGTTCAAGGATGTCGTAATGGCTGCTAGCTCGGGGGGCTGGCTACTGGCATCAATCGGATCAAGCCGCGCTTCGCCGCGGTTGGAGATTTCGCGGTGCAGCGCCTCCAAGGGCCGCAGCGCGGTATGCGCTATCCAATGGACCAATACGTACGCCAGCGGAATCATCGCGAGCATGGGCAGCAAGAACGCTATGAGGCTTGAATAAAATGCTTCCCTGCGCTCTTCCAAGGGGTCCCCGACGCGTACCGCATAGCCTGCGTCGTTAAAATCGGTGGTATAGAAAGTGTGGGTCCCGGTTACTGAAAATCCTTCGGCTATCGCTCCCGTCGGCACATCAGCAAAACGGTAGAGGCGCGATTCGATGATCGGTCCTTCCGAGATGTGCAGGATCTGATACACCAAGGCTTCGTGGACATCGCTAAGTTCGTGCGACTGCAACGCGGCGTTGATGGTTGCGGCATCCAGGAAACCGCTGTTCAGCGCCTGGGTGACGATAGGGCGGAAGAGATGCGCAATCTGATCGATCTCTTCGTCGAACAGCTCTGTTTGTTCGCTGCGAAGTGCCAGCCCCGTGACGAACATTGACAGCAGCCAGATCGCCGCGAAACCCAGGCTGACCAGGAAAGCCAGCCGCCCGATAAGGCTGCGGCGTTTCATCCCTTGCCCATCCGGTACCCGAAGCCCCGTACGGTTTCTATGGCACCACGCCCAAGCTTTGAGCGCAAACGGCTGACGTGGGCTTCTATGGTGTTGCTTTCGACCTCTTCGCCATACCCATATAGCGCGTCTTCCAATTCTGCCTTGGGCACGGTAATCTCGGGGCGTCGGCTAAGCCGGTCGAGAATTGCCCATTCCTTGGGGGTGAGGGTCTTGGGTTGACCATCCGCAAGTACGGTCTTTGTCGCAAGCTGAATGCACAGCGATCCGATCCGCCGTTCGGCTTGCCGGTCATTGTCAGTGCGACGCAAGATCGCGGCGATGCGGGCAACCATTTCATCCAGATGGAAGGGTTTGACCAGATAGTCATCGGCCCCGGCATCCAGCCCTGCGATACGTTCCGTTATCCGGTCGCGGGCGGTCGCGATAAGCACGGGTACGTTGCTGCGCCGGCTCCGCAAGTTGCGCAGAACGTTCAAGCCGTCGCCGTCAGGCAGCGCCAGGTCCAGCAATACCAACGCATAGTCGGTCCCGCTCAGCGCGGCCTCTGCATCTTCGGCGCGGGCGGCAAGGTCAACCACATAGCCTGCTGACCGCAGGTGATCACACATTGCCTGCGCCAGGTCGGCTTCATCTTCAACAATTAGCAGACGCATGGATCCTCCGGTTATTGGATATTTCTACCACCACCGCGGTCGAAGCAGCAATCTATTAGGTCGTTTGTATCAGGCAGCCCGGATAAGATCGGCAATTCCCAGAAGCTTGGCGGACAGCGGATTGGTCTTGCGCCAGATCATACCTACGGTACGCGTCGGTTGGGGTTCGGGAAACGAACAGACCGCGACCCGCGCAGATTGAGTTTCGACAGCGACGGCGATTTCAGGGATCAAGGTCACGCCGATACCGGCACCCACCATTTGCACCAATGTCGATAGCGAACTGGCATCCAGCGCCTCGCGGGCCTTGTCCGACTGAATATCGCAAAATGACAGGGCCTGATCACGAAAGCAGTGGCCTTCTTCCAGAAGCAGCAACTTCATTTCGGTCAGCCGAGCCCGGTCGGGTGTCGGTTTATCGCGATCCGCCTCTGGCCTTACCAGAACGAATTTCTCTTCGAACAAAGCCACTTCTGTGAAGGCGGGTTCAGACACGGGGAGCGCTACGATTGCGGCGTCAATGCGCCCGTCAGCCAGTTCATTGATCAAATGCGATGTCAACGTTTCCCGAACCTGGATGTCTATATCGGGGTTTGTCCGCATCAGCTTGGTGATGATATCGGGCAGAAGGTATGGGGCGATCGTGGGTATGATCCCGATACGCAACCTGCCCACGATGCCTTGCTTGGCAGCGCGCGCCATATCCTGAAGTTCGTCCACCCCCTGCAAGATCGCACGTGCGCGCGGCGCGAATTCGGCACCGAACGAGGTTAACGACGTGTTTCGCGTCCCGCGCTCAAACAGCGTCGTTTGCAGTATCTGCTCCAGCTCCTTGATCTGGACGGACAGGGCAGGTTGCGAGATTGCACAAGCTTCCGCGGCGTGACCGAAGTGCCGGTGCAAGGCGACCGCTTCGAAATAGCGCAGATGTTTGAGTGTGATCTTGGTCATAGGTTCATGTTATTGATCTGATAGGAAATGCTAACTTAAACTAATCAACCGGACCTGATAAGTCAGCCCCACAATGTACGGTGGGCCGAGAACCGCGCGGATGATAGATTGACACGTAGTCGCAATCGTTTCCGTTCCAGGCTGGACCCCCTGCATCAACGATTGGACGATACCCGTGGGGGCATCGGCCCAAACCCTAATTTTACGGAGACCACCATGGACGGAAACGACGTTGAAAACATCAGCAAATGCCCAGTTGTCGGCAGCCACGGCCGCATCTCGAAGCGCGGCGCGCGGTCTTTGAACGAATGGTGGCCAAACCAACTGAACCTCAAGCTGCTGCATCAAAATTCAATCGACTCCAACCCGCTGGGCGCTGATTTTGACTATGCCGAAGAATTCAAAAAGCTTGATATTGATGCGGTAAAGCAAGACCTGCACGCACTGATGACGGATTCGCAAGATTGGTGGCCCGCAGATTACGGTCATTACGGCCCGTTCTTCATTCGCATGGCATGGCACGCAGCGGGCACATATCGCACCGCTGACGGGCGCGGTGGCTCCAGCACGGGGACGCAACGTTTCGCACCGCTCAACAGCTGGCCAGACAACGCCAACCTTGACAAGGCCCGCCGCCTGCTGTGGCCGGTCAAGCAGAAATATGGCAACCAAATTTCCTGGGGTGATTTGATTATCCTGTGCGGCAATATCGCACTGGAGTCGATGGGGCTGAAAACCTTTGGCTATGCCGGGGGGCGCGTCGATAACTGGGAACCAGAAGAAGACGTATACTGGGGGCCGGAAGACGAATGGCTGGGCAGTACACGCTACAGCGAAGAGCGTGCTTTGGAAAACCCGCTTGCCGCCGTGCAAATGGGCCTGATCTACGTCAATCCCGAAGGACCCGACGGCAACCCTGATCCATTGCAATCCGCGCGTGATATCCGCGAGACATTCGGTCGGATGGCGATGAACGATTACGAAACCGTCGCGCTGATTGCCGGGGGGCACACCTTTGGCAAGGCGCACGGTGCCGTGGGCGGCGAGAATGCCGGTCCCGATCCCGAAGCCTCGCCGCTGGAAGCACAGGGTTTTGGCTGGACCAACAAGCACGAAACCGGCCACGGCGTGCATGCGCTGACCAGCGGCCTCGAAGGCGCTTGGTCGCAGAACCCGATCAGCTGGGACATGACGTATTTCGACAACCTGCTGGGGCTCGACTGGGAAATGACCAAAAGCCCTGCCGGTGCCGTGCAGTGGACCCCAAAGAACGGCGACGCCGCAGGGACCGTGCCGGATGCACACGATCCGTCAAGGCGTCACGCGCCGATGATGTTCACATCCGACCTCGCGCTGCGCGAAGACCCCGAGTATTTCAAGATCGCCACGCGCTTTCACGAAAACCCCGAGGAATTCGCCGATGCATTTGCCCGTGCATGGTTCAAGCTGACCCACCGCGATATGGGGCCGATCACGCGCTATCTGGGCAAGGACGTCCCCGGCGAAGAGCTGATCTGGCAGGACCCGATCCCCGCCGTATCGCACCCGTTGGTTGACGACGCTGATATCGCTTCTCTTAAGGAAAAGGTGCTTGCGTCAGGCCTGAGCACTCGCGAACTTATCGCGGTTGCTTGGGGGTCGGCTGCGACTTTCCGCGGGTCGGACAAGCGCGGCGGTGCCAATGGCGCGCGGATCCGGCTTGCTCCGCAGAAGGATTGGCCGGTAAACGAGCCTGCTCAGTTGGCCAAGGTTCTGGACGTTCTTGAGGGAATCCGCGCCGAATTCAACGGTGCGCAATCTGGTGGCAAGCAAATTTCGATCGCTGACATGATCGTGCTGGCGGGCGCTGCGGCAGTCGAAAAAGCCGCCAAAGACGCGGGGCATGATGTTACAGTACCGTTTACCCCGGGGCGCGGCGATGCGACGCTAGAACAGACCGAAGTCGATTCCGTTGCGTTCCTTGAACCGGTGACGGACGGGTTCCGCAACTTTGCCAAGAACAGGTTTTCGGTTTCCGCAGCTGAACTGTTGGTCGATCGTGCGCAGCTTCTGACGTTGACCGCGCCGGAAATGACTGTTCTGCTCGGCGGAATGCGCGCATTGGATGTAAATGTCGGCGGTGCCAAGCATGGTGTTTTCACGGATGCGCCTGGTACGTTGAACAACGATTTCTTCACCTCGCTTCTGGATATGGGGACAGTTTGGACGAAAGCCGAAGAAGGCGAAGTCGATGATATTTACGAAGGTCATGATCGCGCCACGGGCGATCTGAAGTGGACAGGTACATCGGTTGACCTGCTGTTCGGATCAAATTCGCAGCTGCGCGCCATCGCCGAAGTTTATGCGGGCGATGTGGCTAAGACGAAGTTTGTGAAAGACTTTGTTGCGGCATGGACCAAGGTTATGAACCTGGACCGGTTCGACCTGGCCTAAGCTCCGTCAACGACCCATGAAAAGGCGCGACCGCACTTCGGTCGCGCCTTTTCTACTTCAAACGGTCCAATGGGCTATCGTTTGGCGTGTCGTGCCAAATGGGCCTGGACCTGTTCCGGTGTCGGGGGTGTACTGCCGCCCAGCAGGATCAGGTGCCAATAGAACTGGATCTGGTCTGGGTCGCTCATAAGCGCCGCAAAAGCATCCTGATGTTTCTGCACCGCATTTTGGTGGGCCGTGTCGACACCCGGCAAGGCGCGAAGCCGATTCATCTCGGAAATCGTATTAGCCACCATCGGGTCGATTGTACGATCTTCGACTACATTGAAATTTCGCTCGGCCCAATAATGCAGGTCCAGTGTTTTGGTCGTCCGGTTGGGTAATCCGCGCCCGCGTTTGACCATGAACTCTGCCGCCGACCGCAACGAATAATGGTTCAGCCGCGCCAGCGGCGGGGACTGCACCAAACCGAACAGGTTTATGCGGTTATCATTTTCAGCAAAATCATCGGGGGCAGGGTGGACGCCAGCAAAGTTCCAGACAGCCTGGTGGCTGCCTTTGCCTTTCGGGCGATGCACGCCGATCTTCTGAAATGCCTTGGGGCGAAACAAGGTCTTAAAGAAGTGGCCCGCTGGCAAAAAGAACGGCTCGGGGGCCGCGCTGGTAAATCGCTTGACCGTGAGCTGGTCATTGAACACGTCGCGCCGGTTTGCCCCGAACAACCGCCAGGGAAGGGCAATGGCGTCGGTGGAGAGAGGGACCGAGGCCAGAAGATCGTCGAACGTGCGCAGGGGCGCTTGCAGGCAAAGGAATTCGTCGCAGTCGAAAAACAGCACCCAATCCGCTGCTTTCACCAGATCGTGTTGGTCCGCCAACCTCATCGCCTGCCACTGCACGGATTTATCCGCATTGGGGCGGAACGGCACGTGGGTTACATCGGGTAACAGGTCCAGCAACGCCGGCGTGCCATCGTCACAATCATGGGTATAGATCAAAAAGTCGCTGACCCCTGCGGCACGGTGATGTGCTATCCATTCCAGGCAATACGGCGCTTCGTTTCGCATGCAGGTTACGGCGAGAATGCGGGTCACGGTTTCTGGGTTACCTTGGGATCAGGGCGATTGCGTTATCTGAATGACTGTCATGGGGGCAGTATCAAGTCAATCTCGTGCGGTGAAGGGCACCCGGCATCACAACGACACTTTGCAATCGGGACCTTCGTAAGCTATCTTTTTTCAGAGCAGTAGAAATCGACACAGTAAAATTTGTGTCCTCGGAGAGATCAGATATCATGAATGACCGCCGCCCTGTTGCGTCACTGTGGATAGGTGAAAAGCTTCACTATCTAAACCAGCTTTGCCTGAAATCTCATGTTGTCGCGGGTCACAAGACCATCCTTTACTGCGCGGACAAGGTTGATAACGCGCCCGAGGGCGTCGAGGTGCGGCCGGCGTCTGAAGTTATGGAGATCGACCGCGCGTTGGTAGAAGCCACCAGCGCGTCTTTCCTGTCGAACGTGTTTCGCTATAAGATGATCCAGAAGACCGGAGCGATCTGGATCGACTGCGATGCTTTCTGCCACCAGCCGTTCCCCGAGGACCAAGAGTACATCTTTGGCCGCCACGGCATGTCCGGTGCCCTGAATTGCGGCGTTGTCGGTCTCCCGCAGGAATGCGAGCTGATGGACCAACTGCTTGATTACTACGACAATCTGCCGGACTACCCGGCTTGGTGGAACAAGAACCAGCGCAAGAAATACGACCGCCAAGACCCCAAACTGTCCCACGCGCATCGCATCTATAACGCCGAGCGTACGGCCTTTGGCCCGCAGGCGTTTACCTATTTCGCCAAGCAAACCGGCCAGTACGACAAGGCAAGCGACCGCGAGGTTCTTTATCCGGTCCCGTTCCAGTTGAATGACATTTTTTATGACCCCTACGGGCGCGTCGAAGGGCATTTCACCGACAAAACCCTGTCTGTGCACCTTTACACAAATGGCACGAAACCGTGGTGGGAAAAGAATGAACCGCTGCCCGGATCATACGCGGCGCGGATGTGCGAAAAGATCGGGATCGACCCGTCCAAGGCGCTGCGCTAAGCACCTGGACGGGGGGTGGTGATATAAAACTCAAACCGCATAATAGCCCGCATGGCAAATTGCTGGCCATCTCGATGATGAAGGATGAGGCACCATTCCTGCTGGAATGGTACGCCCATCACCTCGCCGTGGGGTTCACCAAGATACTCGTTTACACAAACGATTGTTCCGATGGCACCGACGACATGCTGATCCGGCTCGAAGAGCTGGGGCTGGGCTACCACCGACGCAACGACATCCCCGAGGGGGTGAAGCCGCAGCCATCGGCGATGAAATACGCGCAGGCCGAACCCAAAGTCGCCGAGGCCGACTGGATATTGATGTTCGATGCCGATGAATTCCTGTGCATCAACTATGGCGACGGCACGCTGGACCCGATGCTGGACGCGGCAGGGGATGCCAATGGCATCGTGGTTACCTGGCGGATTTTCGGCTCTGGCAATGTGGTCGACTGGTCGCGCGATCCGGTGACCGAACAATACCTCTATGCGGCACCGCCAACGTGGAACAAGGGCTGGGGCGTCAAGACGCTGTTCAAGTTTGACCCTGACAAATGGAAAATCGGCATCCATCGCCCGTCGATCAAGAACAAGCACCTGGAAACCGGCTTTCCCGACACTGTGAAATGGCTCAACGGATCCGGCCAGCCGATGGAGGATTACTTCAAGTTTCGCGGCTGGCGGTCGATCCGGCGCACTGTGGGCTATCAATGGGCGCAGATGAACCACTATGCGGTCAAATCGATCGACAGCTATGCGATCCGCAAGTTCCGCGGCAATGTGAACAACAAGAAAGACAAGTATAACGCCGACTATTGGTCATTGCAGGACCGCAACGAAGTCTATGACGACAAGATCCTGCGCTATACTGAACGACGCAAGCAGATCATGGACGAGCTGCTGACCGATCCGGTTCTGTCGCGTCTCCACTATGCCGCCATCGAAAAGGTCGAGGCGCGGCTTGAAGAATACCGCGCGACCGACGCCTATGCAGAACTGAAACAATCGCTGCTTGAGGCGTCTGAGGTGCCGATCACGCAGATCGTGGCCAAGCCGCCCAAGGCCCGCGACCCGGCCGAAATCGCCAAGCTGATGTCGCAAGTCGAAAAGAACAACGCCGACCGCCCCATCGAAGAACGTCGCAAAGCTCCGGAACCCGAATTTGCCGATGTGTCTGAGGGCGGTGATGGCTTTGTGCCCGGCGACATCGACGTCTCGGCACAAACGGCGGTGGAATGGGTGGTTAACCATGACATCGCATTGCCTGCGGATGTGCGCATCTTTGCGCAAAATACGCTGGAATTCGTGATGCGTGGAAAATACCAGCGCAAGTTGGCCAGGATGACGGGCCGAATGGTCGAGGATGGTCAAAGGGTGCTCGACCTCGGGGCTGGAATTGGCTTTCTGTCGATCCACGCCGCGAAACTGGTGCCGCAGGTTCGCGTTGTCGCACAGGAAGACAACGCCTCGCGGATGGCGATCATGCGCAAGGTGCTCGATCACAACGAAATCAACCTTGGCGACCGACTACAGATGACCGGCAGGCAGGTGGTTTTTGAAGACGCCGCTGAAACGGTCAGGCGGATCAATCAATTGATCGCCGATGAAAAGCCTGATGTGCTGCGTATCAGCTATGCAGAGTTGGGGTCCAACCTGCTTGGGCAGATAAATCTTGGCTCGGTGCGTCGCATCGTCCTGTTTGGCCCCGCTGTTACCGCTTTTCACCAAGATGCGCGAAACAGCGGCGGCCCGTCGCTAACCGCCTCGGAAGAGCTTAGCGTGCCCGAGTTCGTGATTATCGAGCCGAAACGAGAAGTTCAGTCGTAATACCCGGTAATGCGCCCCAGTTCCTGACCGCTTTCTGTGGCCATGATCTCGGTAAAGCGGGCGTGCCTTAGCTCAAGGCATTCATCATAGAGAGCCTTCAGCTTGGCATCAGCCATCAGGAAATCATATATTTCGCGCGCTGCCGCTGATAGTCCGACGCCGCGCGTATCCATGTTTCCCTGACGGTTGGCCGTGTTCCAATAGCGGGCGGATTCGCCGACGCGATCATTTTGCCCGCCATCTCCACGGTCGACCTTGAGAATGAATTCTTCGGCGCTTTTAATTGAATAGTGATTGATCTGCGCATAGTCGCGCGTGCCATTTGAAGCGATAGCCTTGTACGCGCTATCAGTGAATTCCGGTGGCATTGTCTGGCCCGAACCGTTGATCCATTTGAAACCTTGCTGTGAAAAGTCATGCGTGACCGGACGATGCGGGCGGCGTGCACCCTGAACCTTGTTACGATAGAGCGTTTTGACGGCGGTCAAGACTTCGCGGTTCTCGACTGCGGCTGTCGCAAGATCTGCCGCCGTTTGGGTGTACATCTTGGTGACAAGCTCGTCTTTCGCATGCTTGTGGCCACCGCTGTTGAAAGCGATCGATGTAAATGACACCACATCGGCATCGCCGGTTTTGGCAAAAAAGTCGTCGAAGGTTTCAATGTCACCCGTGAAATTCAGAAACTCGTCCGGGTCGGTGGTGTACACCCACGGCGCTGATTGATAGCGGCCGAAATGGCCGGCAAAGCGCAGTGCCATGATCAGCCATTTTCCCTGCTTGGGGAACATCACCTTGGGGTTGGGCTGGTGCTTTACCCGGTGGGGCCAGATCTCCTCGATCCGGTCCAGGATTTTGTCGGTGTTATCGATGCAAAAGTTGGTAAAGACCAACAGATCGTCGATACCCAAGGCAAAGTGATGTGCCATCCATTCAATGATGTAGGGGCCTTCGTTGCGCATCACCGCAAGAAGCAAAGCTTTTTCGCCACCGATCGACATATAAATTCGTCCCAATCTCTTGCGTGGCCCGAAGCGCCGGGCCGTTATTGACGCCAAGCCCTGATTGGGCCGACAGCTTGCTGGAGAAGGGACCGCATCATAAGGCAAGGCTGCCTGAGAGATTAAGAAGGTTGCCTCACCACGCGCGCCCAGCTTATAGTTTGACCAATAATAGACAAGCCACATTCCCGATCACCAGCCTGTCTTCCCGAGCATCGAGAGTTTCATGGCCGTATCGCAGGAATTTGTCGAAAAATCCATTGCGCATCAACTGGGTACCCAAGGTGACGGGGTCTTTTCCTGCGACACTACTGCCAGACAGCTTGCCGAACAGGTATCAAGTGGCATGGCAGTGTCTTGGGACCATGCCGCGCAGGCACCGAAGCGGTACAATCGGTGGACGGCATCGGCTGATCGGGCGTGTCCTTGGCAGATCGAACATCCCAAGCACACCAATGCTGTGAAATCGACCCATACCTTGCGCGATATTCTACAAGCCGGTGCCGATTATGATTTCATGATCGATATGCAGGACCACCGGGTGCGCAACATCGTTGCCGAAAACGGTCATATGATGCCGATGTTCTGTTTCAACCGATTGGTCGGGCGCGGGCAGGGCCGCGTCTTGTGGCCATTGCCGGGCTACCACGATATCGACAGCCCCGACTTTTTGGGCAATCTTGATCCTGCT
>TARA_R110001599_G_scaffold69414_9_pt1 | contig 18228 bp, 14 predicted proteins | sample TARA_R110001599 | Tara Oceans TARA_R110001599 (sample SAMEA4398360) | marine metagenome | biome: Polar Biome; feature: [MES] marine water layer (ENVO:01000295) within the mesopelagic zone...; material: water (ENVO:00002006), including particulate matter (ENVO:01000060) such as...... | reverse complement strand
TACGACCTGCGCTGGTTCACCCCTGCTGCGGAGGTGGACCTCTGCGGTCATGCAACGCTCGCCAGTGCTCATGTGCTGTACACCGAGCTGGGTTACACCGGGGAGTGTGTGCGCTTCTACACGCGCAGTGGTGAGTTGCGGGTTCGGCGTGAAGGCGCGCGTTATGTGATGGACTTTCCCGCCGTGCCGACAGCGCCCTGCGCGGTGCCGCCAGGCCTCGGTGAGGCGCTGGGTTGCGCGCCGTTGGAGGTGCAGGCGGGCGGCAATTACCTGCTCGCGGTTTATGCGAGCGAGGCCGAAGTGGCTGCGCTGCAGCCCAATTTCGCGCGACTCGGCGAGCAGGATGCGCTGGGTGTGATCGCCACGGCGCCCGGTGAGCGGCACGACTTTGTCAGCCGTTTTTTCGCGCCCCGGTTGGGTGTACCGGAAGACCCGGTCACCGGCTCTGCCCATTGCCGGCTCGCGCCTTACTGGGCACAGCAACTCGATAAAACCGTGTTCTCGGCTCGCCAGATATCGCCGCGAGGCGGCGAGGTAGGCATCGCGTTGCAGGGCGAGCGGGTGCAGCTGTCTGGCACCGCTGTGCTGTTTATGACGGGGGAATTGTTCGGGCTGGCGCTTCAGGCACCGCCGTAACACTGCTTGACCGCGGCGGCACCGGTGCTGCGAATGGCCTGGTACTTCTCCCAGAACGCCTCATCGACGCCGCGCAGGTAAGCGCTTCTGCTCCCCTGGCGATAGCGCGTCAGGTGGCGCGGCCCGCCGTTGTACACGCCGTAGGTAGCGCGCGCGAGGTCGTCGACGTTGCCGTTCACTTTGTGTTCGCCGCGTTTGATGGCGTAGTCCACCAGATAGTGTGAGAGTATTTCGCTGCCCGCGCGTGCGTTGTAGCCGACATTATTCTGCAGGGCCTCGAGGTCGTAAATATTGCGCCAGACATGCTGGTTGATCTGCATGAGCCCTACTGAGCCGGCAGAGGAGCGAATTGGGGTGACCTTGCCGCCTTCTTCCACGAACTGGCGCCAGCAGGACTCCTGCCAGGCGGTAGCTCGCACCAGATCCTGATACAGCGGAAAGAACTCGCTGGGTACTGCGCCGCGCGCGCGCTCTGCGGCAATGCTTTCATCCAGCAGCTGCTCCATGGCCAGCAGATAGCGGTCCAGGTCAGCGGTTGCCGGCACCCAGCCGGTCAGCAGCTGTATCAGGCTCTTGCTCACCGAGCTGGCGTGCGCAGGGCGAATCAGCCAGGCAAAAGGGCCGGACGCGGTGGTTTCCTCCAAGGGCTCGCTGTCCAGTTGCGCCGGCAAGCCCAACAGCGTGCGCAGTTCCGGGTCCACCGCCGTGCTGTAGGCCAGTTCGTCGTCGCTGACGCTGGGCGCCAGCAGGCGCGCGAGGCGGCGCAGGGTCTGGCTGTCGACTGCGAGGCCGAGCTGTGGCGCGGCGTTGTCCAGCGCCTGCAGCGCGTTCCCGGCGCTGAGAAAGGCCGCCAGCTCCAGGCTGCGACCACCGGGAATGGCAAGCGCATTCTCGCGCAGCAGCGGGGCAAGGCGTGTCCAGGTGGAAAGGAACAGGCTACGTACCGGGTCCGTGCCCGTGCGTTCGCTGGCCAGTGCCTGACGAAGTTCGTAACGTGCCTCCATCAACAGGGCCAGCAACTCGGCGCGCAGTTCCGGGTCCGCTGGCGCAGCCAGATCCTTGACCAGCCAGGTCGCGAAGGCATCCCATGCCTGCCAGGTCTCGTCCCACGCGGCGAGTTCCGCGCTGCTGAGAGGACCCGTGTCGCCCGTCGCCGTGGCGGCCGCGGGGATGCTGGGTGCCTGCAGGGTGAGGAGCACCGTCATTGCGCCCGGGCGTGCCTCTGCCCCCCGCAACTGCAGCGAGTGAGCGACCGCGTTGCGCTCGGCGAGATCCGCGGGTAGGGCATCGTGAATAAGCGAACGCAACTCGGTGAGTGCCGGGCCGAAGTCCAGCGTAATGGCGCTGAGGCGCGGGTGGACCTGGCCCTTAATCCAGTCCCAGATCATGCCAGGCAATTTGCGGCTGCCATCCTCGCTGCTGAGCATGTTGGAGTCGGTCACGCGAAACGACACCTGATCGCTGCCTGGCATCACCCGAATATCTTCAAAGGTTTCAATGAGTCCGTTCCAGGCGACTGGCAGGCGGCAGCGCCCACCCAGCAACAATCCTATCCGCGCTTCAATACGGCTGGTGACACGCAGCTGGCCAGACTCGGTGCCTTCTACCCTGGGCTCGGAAAGCGTCAGCGCGTTGCAGGACTGGGAATCGTGGAACAGTTCCGCTTTCGCGTCCGTCCCCGTGAAGAGCTGTGCCGCAAGCGCCTCCTCCACGATGGCCAGGTCCAGCTCGAGAGGCAGTTTGATGTCGGCCGCTGTGGCTGAAGCGGCACACAACAATGCCAGTACGGCGCCATGGCAGGCGTTGCACAGACGGGCGAGAAAGGGATGTTGGCGCATGGGGTGTGGCGACCGGGAGGCAAGGGAATACGGCGCAGATCATACTGCCAGCTCGCCCGGCGTGACAGACTGCGGGGCGCAATTATCTTCGGCAAAAAGTCATGCCGCGCTGGGTCAGCCGGCGTTCTCCAAGCCTGCGATCAGTGCATCCACATCGACCGCGTCGCCGGCAAGTTCGGCGACGATCTCCTTGAGCTGTGCCAGGGAGACACGACCGCGATCCTGCGCCAGTGCGCGGGCGACGTCATCAATGCCCGCGGCACCGTCTGTCGCCTTTGCCAGCGCCTGATCGAGCCGGTGCATGAAAATGGCGGCGCGGGCCGTCACCGGCCCGGAAGAACGCCGCGCGAACAGCGTGTCTGCTTCCCTGGCCCAGTCGGTTTTCCACTCGAGCACCTGCTCGTAGCGCCAGTCACTCATGCCGCCGGTGCGAAACAGGATGGCGGAGGCGTAGTATTCCGCCAGCCCTTCGACGATCCAGTCCGCCCGCTTGCCGCCGCTGATACCGGTGCCGACATGGATCAGCTCATGGATCAAGCTGCTGGTGCGGTTGCCACTGATCATCGGGCGATCAGCGTGCATGAACAGCGACCGCGTGCCGGACAGGCCGCCGCGCCACATGGGTTTGCCCGCCGTCACGATCAGCAACTGGTCGGGAAACCCGGGCAGTACCGCCTTGACCGCCGGCAGGTTCCAGCCGATGAACGCGAGGGTGTCCTGCAGGCGATCACCCTGGCCCGCCGGTGCAGCAACGCGCACGTCGGTACCGGCAATGATGTCCTGTCGACTGGTGATCTCCCCGAGGATCAGCCACCCTTTGGGACGCGGGAAAATGCGCCCCGGGTCCGAGAGCAGGTATCTCGCGCTATCTTCCTCGCGGGTAGGATAGGGCGCGGCAACCGACCAGCCCTCGGGCAAGAGGAACTGTAATTCTGCCTGCCCCTCCAGGCCTTTCGGTACACGCGCTGCAATCGGCGGAACCAGCTTGTCACTGCGCAGTATTGCCCAATGCTCAGTGAGCAGCGAGTCATAGCGACCGCTCGCTTTCTGTTCGTCAATGACAAACTCGTAGTGCAGGCTGTCTTCCGGTTCGCGCGGTTTCCATACGGCGCTGTTGTCGTCGAGGCGCAGTCCATGCTCCGCTGTTACCGACCGGTGTCTTTCGGGGTCCAGGCTCAGGGTCAGCTGACTGGGCAGTCGTTCACCGCGCAGGCGGATTTCTACCCGGGCAACATCGCTGTCCGGGTGCACTTTGGCGCGGTAGAGAATCTCGTAGTCTGCTGCCTTCGCCGCCGAGGACAGGAGCAGTAGGGAGAACAGAGTAGCGAACAACTTTTTGTGCAAAGTGACCATGGTAACCGGAGACCTGTCTGGTTTGGACAAGGAGAATACCAGTGGCGTTGGCAAAATCCATACCGATGGTATTTGTGCCGTTGCGCACGTAGTATTTCCCTGCGGTCCCTGACAATAGCAATAAACAGGAATGGAGGCGTCATGAGCGTAAATAACGGTTTCGATATCCAGCAGATCATCGCGCAGGCTCGCGAGGTGATCACGCGGCCAGTCAACTATTTTCAATCGATGGAAAAGACCGGCGGGTTCGGTGACCCGGTCGTATTTGTGGCCGTCATGGGCGCCGTGGCGGGCGTCATCGCCGCAGTCTTCGCATTGTTTGGTTCTGCCGGTGGCCTGTTGGCCGCGGTGTTCGGTGCGTTGATTTTCGGCCCATTCATGGCAGTGCTCGGTGCCTTTATCGGGGCCGCCGTGCTCTATGTCATCTGGAAGCTTATGGGGTCGACGGAGGATTACGAGACTGCATTTCGTTGCCAGGCGGCTCTCGCTGCGCTCTACCCGGTTAGTGCGTTGCTCGGCATTGTGCCCTACATCGGCGGCATCGTAACGATCGCCTGGGGGGCATGGCTGTTGGTTGAGGCGAGCGTTGCCGTGCATGCCCGGCAACGCAGGACGGCGCAGATTGTGTTCGGCGTGTTTGCGGTTCTGTTCATTTTCACCAGCCTGGGTAGCGAGCGTGCCTCGCGTGAAATGGATGCGCGGATGGAAGAGATGGGTGATCAATTTGAGGGCATAGAAGAGATGTCCCCCGAGGAGGCCGGACGCAAGCTAGGCGAGTTCCTGAAAGGAATTGAGCAAGGTGCTCAGGGCGATGGTGATCAGTAGCCTCAGGGTCGCTTATTTCCCGGTGCGCACGGCCTCCAGTTTGCTACAGAGGTCCCGCGCCCCGTCCAGGGCGCGGGCGGTCGGGCGCTGAATCAGGTCCGGGTTGACCGACAGCAGGCCGCCACTCAGCGCCCGTAACCCCGGGTATTGTCGCCAGTGCTCGAGCCATTCGGGGTGTGCCGTCTCCATGCCGCCGGCCACAATTACGCGCGGATTGCGCGCGAGTACGGATTCCAGATTGATCCGGGGTGCGAGTGTTGCTGCATCCGCGAAAATATTCCTGCCGCCACAAAGCGTAATGATCTGGCTGATCAGGTGTTCACCGTTCACGGTCTGCAATGGCTGGTGCCATATCTGATAGAACACTGGCAGGGGCGGCGCGGCGCCGTACTCCGCCGCCAACCGCGCAAATCCGTCCTCAAGGCGTTGTGCCTCGGTTTCACTGTGCGCCTCGGTACCCGCCAGTTGCCCCAGGCGGCGGATGCTTGCGGGGATGTTGTCGAGTGAGCGTAATTCGCTGACATAGACGGGAATGCCCAGCCGCTCGAGTTTCTCCAGAGCGCCGGCCCCGTTGCCGGAGCCCCACATCAGTATCAGGTCGGGTTTGCTGGCCAGGATCTGCTCCAGGCTGAAAGCATTGAAAGAGCCCACGAGGGGAAGACTGCGGGCCTGTGCGGGAAAATCGCTGTAGCTCACTACACCCACCAGGCGGTCGCCGGCCCCGGCGCTATAGAGGTTCTCCACAATGTGTGGGGCTAGCGCCACGATGCGCTGTGCGGGCTCTGGCAGTGTCACGGTGCGCCCGGCGAAATCCACTACCGTCACGGTCCCGGCGATGAGGGTGCCAGCGTAGCCCGTCAGCAGGCAGCACAACGCGAGAATACGATTCACAGGCCAATAACCAGTGGTTGACGCCCGTTGGGATGCGGCTGCACCAGCACCTCGGCGTGAAACAGTTCCCGGAAAAGAGCCGGTGTGAGGACGGCCTCTGGGCTGCCGCTGGCTACCGCCTGCCCTGCGTCCAGCACCAGCAGCCGATCGCTGACGCTAGCGGCCAGGTTGACATCGTGCACCACGAGCATGACGGCACAACCCCGCGCGGCGATGTCGGCGATGACCGTGACCAGCTGCTGTTGATGGGCAAGATCCAGTGCTGCTGTCGGTTCGTCCAGCAGCAGGAGCGTACCGCTCATGTCCGTGCTGTGCCACAGCTGCGCCAGCACGCGGGCAAGCTGTACGCGCTGCCGCTCGCCACCCGACAGCTGGGTATACAGCCGGTTGCGCAGAGAAAGTGTATCTGTCGCGCGCAATACCTGACGCACAATGTCCTGATCGGCACGCAGGCCGGTGCTGTGCGGCGTGCGCCCCAGCAGCACCACTTCCTCCACGGTGTAGGGGAAATTGAGCAGGGAGAGTTGCGGCAGGAAAGCCCGCCGCTGCGCAAGCTGCTGCCGCGGCCAGCTATCCAGCGCGCGACCCGCAAAGCGCAGGCTGCCGCTCGTGGCTGCAAAGTCGCCGGCAAGCAGGCGCAGCAGGCTCGATTTACCGGCGCCGTTGGGGCCGATGAGCCCGATGACTTCGCCGGGCTCAAGTCGGAGGTTGATGTCCGTCAGCACCGGGTCGCCCCAGGGTGCGGCATCCACGCTCTGCAGCGCGAGCAAACTCACGTTTGCATACCATAGTGGTGTCGCTGGCGCAGCAGCGAGATGAAGAATGGCACGCCGATGAGTGCGGTGATGATACCGACCGGCAATTCCGTGGGGGCCAGCAGGGTCCGTGACAGGGCATCTGCGCACACCAGCAGAATGGCACCGCCCAGCGCGCTGGCGGGCAGCAGGGTACGGTGGTCGGGGCCGATCAGCAGGCGCACGATATGCGGTACCACCAGACCGACGAAGGCGATGGTGCCCACCAGGGCCACCGACGTCCCCACACCGATGGCCACCCAGGTGATCAGCGCGAGTTTTGTGCGGTTGACCGCGATACCCAAATGCCGGGCCTCGGATTCGCCGAGCAACAGTGTATTCAGTGGCAGTGCATAGCGCGGAAGCGCCAGAAGCACGGAACCTGCTACCACCGTGGCGAGCAACAGTCGGGGCAGTGTGGCACCATCAAGGCCGCCCATTTTCCACAGGCTGATCTGGCGCAGGCGCTCGTTGTCTGTGAAAAACTCCAGCAGGCTGCCGGCCGCACCCGCGAGTGCGGTAATCGCAATGCCCGCCAGTAACATGGTGGCGACTGAGGTACCGTTGTCAGAGCTGGCCAAGCGGTAGACCAGCAGTACGGCCAGCACACCGCCGACGAAGGCCGCCAGCGAGACCAGGCTCAGGCCCATAAAGCCCGTCAGGCTGCTGCCCCCCGCCACAATCAGCAGTGAGGCGCCCAGCGACGCGCCCGCTGTTACGCCAATCAGGGAGGGGTCCGCGAGCGGGTTGCGAAACAGCCCCTGCATGGCCGCGCCACTCATCGCCAGCGTGGCACCGATGATGCCGGCCAACAGCACACGCGGCAGACGTATCTGCTGCACAATGAGGCTGGCCTGGCCGCGGTCAACGCCCAGTAGTGCGGCCACCGTGTCACCCGGAGCGATTTTGACTGCGCCGCTGCCCAGCGCGAGAAGCATGGCGAGCGGCAGCGAGGCGGCCAGCAGCCACAGCAAGCGCTGCGCCCGCCGTCGACGGTGGATGACGTTAGTAATCAACGCCGAGCCGGGCCTTGATGCCGGCGTTGTAGGCGTGTTTGATTTCCTTCACTTCCGAGACGGTGTCCATGATCTCCTGCAGTGCCTTGCCGCCGCCACGGCCGGTGACCACCACGCTTTGCTCGGCCGGCCTGCCGGCAAGCGCGGCTAGCACCGTCTCCTCAGGCAGGTAGTCGAAGGCCAGCATGTAGGTGAGTTCGTCCAGTACAACAAGGTGGTACGCAGGGTTGGCCAGCATGGCCGCGGCCTGCTCCCAGGTGCGCTGGGCGGCCGCGATATCTGCGCTGCGGTCCTGGGTGTCCCAGGTGAACCCCGTGCCCATCTGGTAGAAATCTACCTGCGGGCACTGCTCCCGCAGGTAGATTTCCTCCCCGGAGAGCTGTTCACCCTTGATGAACTGCACTACACCCACCTTGTAACCGTAGCCGAGAGCGCGCATGACCATGCCGAAAGCAGAACTGGATTTGCCCTTGCCATTGCCGGTGAGCAGGATACTGACCCCACGCTCTGTGCTGGCGGCGCTGATGCTGGCATCCACACTCGCCTTCTGCTTCTGCATGGCTTTCTTGTGTCGTTCGTTCTTGCGCTCGTCTGTCATGGTGGTGCTCCTAGAAACTGTAGCGAACGCCCGTGTAGGCGGCGCGCTCGCTGCTGCGATAGCTGGGGATTTCCTCATAGCTCGCATCCAGCAGATTTTCGACCCGGCCATACACTTCAAGGCGCGGCGTGAAGCGGTAGCGGACGTTCATGTCGACCACTTCGTAGTCGTCTAGCTTCGAGCCATCAAACTCCTGGGCATCACGGGATGCGCGCAGGTTCAGGCTGAGCAGCAGCTGTTCCCCGAGTGAATGCCATTGCAGACCCAGATTGGCGAGATGCCGCGGGCGATACACCCGCTGGCCACCGGCCGCGGTTTCGGTATCGTTGTAGGTGTAGTTGCCCTGCAGGCTGAGTCGCATTGGTAGAGGTACGTCGGCCGTCAGCTCAACGCCGCTGGAGTCGCTGTTGTCGCTGCCCTGCAAATAGCCCGAGAAGTTCTCCAGGTCAAAGTAAATTTCGTCCTCCAGCTTTTGCGTGAAATACACCGCCTCCAGCACCAGCCCGCTGTTACTGTACCACCCGGCACCGAGCTCATAGCCCTCGCTGCGTTCCTCCTGCAGTTCAATGCCTGCTGCGGGCGGGCTGGCAAAAAAGCTTCTGTTATAGGCCACTTCATACAGGCTGGGCGCGCGAAATCCGGTGCTCCAAGCGGCCTTGAGTTTCACTTCACCGGCATTGAGGGCCGGCAGCAGGTAGGCGGCGCTGACGCGGTAGGAGTCGTGACTGCCGAAGTCTTCATTGTCGTCGTAGCGTGCACCGGCAGTAAAAAACAGCTGGTCGGCGACGCTGCCCTGGTACTCCAGGTAGTAGCCGGTCTGGTCGCGCTCGGTGTCGAACGTGCCATCGTTCAGTGACTGTGTCTCGTGGTCGACGCCGTACACCAGTTGCAGGTTTTCCCCCGGTGCATAACTGCCGAGGTAGGTAACACGGGTCAGGTCACCCTCGGTGCCAAAACCCGGCAGGCCAGCGGTAAACAGCTGCCGTTCTGTTTCGCTGCGATTGTAGGCAAGTTCGTGCTGGAACTGTTCGCCACGGAAGCTAGCGGCTGCACGCAGCGCCTGTTGCTCGTAGCTGTCTGCACAGCGATTACTGGGTGCGAAGGTATCGACGGTAAAGCAGTTGTCGTATTGATTGTCGCTGTCGACATCGCGGCCGACCAGTTCCAGCCGCAGTTGATCGTTGACATTCCCGCCTGCCCGCGCGTGCAAGGTGCGGTTGTCGTAGCCGTCGTCGTCTGCTGGATCGGTGTCGGTCGTGCGCGAATTGAAGCCGTCGGTACTGTAGTCAGCGAGTGACAGGTTGCCATCGAGATGCTCGTTGCCGGCGTGAAACTCCGCGCTGTATTGCGAGGTGCCGTAGCGCCCGGCTTCAGCGGCGAGCTGTCCCCCCGCACCGGGCTGTGTGGCGCGAGTGCTGATGTTGATAACGCCACCGGCATCAGCGCCGTACATCAGTCCCTGGGGTCCGCGCAGGATTTCCACCCGCCGTACACCGCTACTTAGCAGATGCTCAAGACGTGGACCGAACTGCGGTGCCGTGGTGTCGGACACGTTGATTCCGTCAATCAGCAGCAGTGTGCGATACGCCTCTTCACCGCGTATCCGCAGCGAGGACACCTTGCCCGCGCCCCCGTTGTTGGTGACCGCCACGGAAGGTGCCGTGCGCAGGATATCCTGCAGACTGGCGAACCCCAGACGCTGGATGTCCTCGGCGCTGATGATCGATACCGAGGTGGCAACTTCGCGCAGGGGCATGGCGACGCGCGAAGAGCTGATAACGATTTCTTCCAGCGCCGGGTTAGTGGTATTGCCCAGGGCGGGCAGGCTGGTAGCCAGCGCAACGGCGCCGGCGAGTTTTACTGCTTTCATAGGTAGTCCTCAATGCCGTGACACGGGTGGCGATTGAGGGAGGGGATCAGGGAACGCAATGCGGGGAGGCATCATGCAACCTTCAATGAAGCCCTCCGCTCCATCGTTGCTCGTAACAGGCAGGTATCGGGCTCACAGAGGACTCTGTTTACCGTTGCGGGGGCAGCGGAGGGATCGGCGCTGTGCCTTACCTCACTTCCCATTTAACCTGCCCAGCCGTGTCAAGCGACACCAGCGGCAGGCACCTGGTACGCCGCGCACTGTAGAGCCCACAGGGCGGGCTGTCAATTGTCCAGATTGTGTCCGGGTGCTGCAGGCGTCGTTCTGTCGTCGTGCTTGGCGTAGAATGCACCGCTAGCGGTTCGATGAGGGCAGTCATGACAGTTTCGGCAACACAGAGAGCGCAGGTGGCAGAACGCCTGGGCCGCGAGCCCCGCGGCCTGCGAGAGATCGCGTTAGCGGATGAGGCCGGTCACCCGCGGGTGATTCGCGTCGCTTCGCTGGTCGAGCGCACGCCGTTTCCCACCATGTTCTGGCTGGTCGACCCCGCATTGAACTACCGGATTGACCGGGAGGAGGCGAGTGGGTTGATCGCGCGGTTCCAGCGTCAAGTCGATGATGACCCGGCCTTGCAGAAGTGCATGGCCGAAGACCACGCGGCCCATATCAAACTGCGTGATGAACACCTCGGGCCGGACGAGCGTCAGGCGCTGGAACAGTTGGGCTTTGCCGACGTTTTACGACAGCGCGGCATTGGCGGAATCGCCGATTCCGGGCGTATTCGCTGCCTGCACACCTGGTACGCGGCGCACCTGGTGGTGCCCAATACTATTGGCAGGCTGCTGGATGCTCACTGGGCGGCCCAGCCAGCCGCAGACGGCGAGGCGTAGCCGTGCAGAGTGCCAATCAGGCCGTTCTCGAGGCGGCGCTTGCCTGGCTGCAGCGGCGGGAGACCGCCGTCTGGTTGTGTACGGTCGCCGCCGCGCAGGGTTCTTCACCACGACCTCCGGGTTCATTGCTGGTGTGCAATGCGCAGGGTGAGCAGGTGGGGTCGCTCTCTGGTGGCTGTATCGAGGAAGACCTGATGCAGCGGTTGCGCTCCGCCGCACTGCCGGTGGCGGGTGCCGAGCTTGTGCCTTATGGCGTAACCGCGGAGCAGAATGAACGCCTCGGTTTACCCTGCGGCGGCCGCTTGCAGGTCCTGGTGCAGCGGCTGCAACCCAACCGGGACGAGGCGTGGCTGGAGGCAGCGCTAACGGCGCTGGCGGAGCGGCGCTGCCTGCAGCGCCGGGTGTCGATTGCCACCGGTATCACGCAATGGTCACCGGTTGCGACTCACGGCCAGTTGCAGCTGTTGGAAGCCGAACTGGTGCAGACCTTCGGTCCGCAAATGCGCATGCTGCTGGTGGGCGCGGGTCAACTCAGCCAATCCCTGGCGGAGTTGGCACTGGCGATGGACTACGATGTCCTGGTGGTGGACCCCCGCGAAAGCGTGCGAGCGCAGTGGCCGGGGCCCGCCGTTCCTCTGCTGGACGGCATGCCGGATGACGCCGTGCGCACGCACGCGAGTGATCGCCACAGCATTGTAATTACACTCACCCACGATCCCCGCATCGACGACATGGCGCTGATGGAGGCGCTGACAACCGAGGCCTGGTACGTCGGCGCGCTGGGCTCCCAGAAAACCACCGAGAAACGCCTGGGACGGCTGCGGCAGCTCGGCCTGAGCGATACGCAGTTGGCCGCTTTGCATGCGCCGGTGGGCCTGGATATCGGCAGCAAGACCCCGCTGGAAATTGCGGTATCGATCATGGCGCAGTTGGTGAGCCTGCGCCGCGGGCGCCGGCCAGCGTGACCGTTGGCGTGCTGTTGCTCGCCGCCGGTGAGGGGCGACGGTTTGGCCGTGACAAGCGCCGCGCGCAGGTCCCTTCCGGGCAGACGGTACTGGCTACTTCCATCGCTGTGATTCGTGACACGGGCCTGCCGCTGCGGGTCTGCCTGCGTCCCGGTGAAGCGCAATTGGCTCAGCAGTCAGGCTTGCAGCCGGAGGAAGTGATCGCCTGCGAGCGCGCGCGCTGCGGCATGGGTAGCACGCTGGCGGAGGGCGTTGCGCAGCTGCCGGCATGGCAGGGAGTTCTGGTGGCACTGGCGGATATGCCTGCCATTCAAGCGTCGACCTTTGCCGAGGTGGCCGCGGCGCTGGGGGAGGATGCCATCGTGGTGCCCACCTGGCGGGGGAGCAGCGGTCACCCCGTGGGCTTTGGTAGCCGCTGGTTTGGCCGCCTTGCAGGCCTGCGTGGAGACATGGGTGCACGCACGCTGGTGCGCGAGGCAGGTGCGCAGCGTACGCTGCTGGCAGTTGCCGACCCCGGTATTCTCAGCGACGTTGATTTCCCCTCTGATCTCGCCGGGATCGGGCGGTCCGGCGGCGCTCAGGCTGCCAGCAGCAAGTGCCCGGTGGTATAGTGGTCGGCTCTGAACCAGATATCGGGATCCCATGACCACCAACACAGACGACCTGCGCATCCGGCGCACCAATGAACTGGTTGCGCCCCAGCAACTCATCAGTGATATCCCCCTGGACGAGGCGGCGGCGCAGGGCGTGAGTGCGGCGCGCCGCAGCATCCACGATATTCTGGCCGAAAAAGATGACCGCCTTCTGGTGGTCGTGGGGCCCTGTTCCATTCACGACCCCGATGCGGCCCGGGATTATGCCCAGCGCCTGCAGCGTGTGGCGCAGTCGCTGCAGGCCGACCTGCAGGTGGTCATGCGGGTGTATTTCGAGAAACCGCGCACCACGGTGGGCTGGAAAGGGCTGATTAACGACCCGGACCTGAACAACACGTTCCAGATCAACAAGGGCCTGCACCTCGCCCGTCAGTTGCTGGCAGACCTCGCCGCCATGGGCTTGCCGACCGGCACCGAATACCTGGACCTGATCAGTCCCCAGTACGTGGCGGACCTGGTGGCTTGGGGCGCGATCGGCGCGCGCACGACTGAGAGCCAGACCCACCGCGAGCTGGCATCGGGGCTGTCCTGCCCGGTGGGCTTCAAGAACGCGACCGATGGCGACATACAGGTGGCAATAGACGCCATCAAGTCGGCGTCCCAGCCGCACCATTTCCTGTCGGTGACCAAGCAGGGCCATTCCGCGATTTTCCAGACAGCGGGCAACGAGGACTGCCACATCATTCTGCGCGGTGGCAAGCATCCCAACTACGACATGTTCTCTGTGGACGATGCGGCCGCCATGCTCCGCAAGGCGGGCCTGCCCGCACGCATCATGGTGGATGCCAGCCACGCCAACAGTCGCAAGATACCCGCGCGGCAGGTGGATGTGATTCGTGATATCGGCGCCCAGGTGGCGCGGGGCAACAGCGCCATCTTTGGCTTGATGATCGAGAGCAACCTGATCGCCGGGCGTCAGGATGTGGTCGCCGGTGAATCGCTGGTTTATGGCCAGAGTATTACCGACCCGTGTATCGACTGGGAGCACACGGAAACGCTACTTGAAGAACTGGCGGCTGCCGTGCGCACGCGGCGCGGGCTGTAGCCGCTTTGCCTGGCCACGCCACAGGAGGGGATATGGTGAAGCGCCTTTTCTGGGCATGTGCAGTACTTGTGCTGGCGGCCTGCAGCGATTCTGCACAAGAGGGTGGCACGTCTGGCGTTCCTGAAGTCGATGCCCACACGGCGGGAATGCAGTACCTGGCGGGCTTCCAGAACCTTTACTGGGACGACGCAGGCGGACGTCTGTATCTGGAAATTACCGCCTTCGAGCAGCCCTTCATTTACGTCAGCAGCTTGTCCAGCGGTGTCGGTTCCAACGATCTGGGCCTTGATCGGGGACAGCTCGGCAACACCCGTCTGGCGCGGTTCAGCCGGGTGGGTGACAAGGTACTGCTGATGGCCGATAACCCCGTGTACACGGCGCGCAGCAGCAACGCAGACGAGCGTCGCGCCGTGGAAGAGGCCTTTGCCCGTTCCGCGCTGGCCAGTTTCCCCGTGGTGGCCCGCAGCGGCGATCGCGTGCTGGTGGATGGCACGGATTACTTTGTCAGCGATGTGCACGGTGTCGCGCGGCGGCTGAAGGACCGCGAGGAGGGTGATTACCGCGCTGACCCCGATCGCTCCGCCATCTACCTGCCCCGTACCCGCGCTTTTCCCGATAACACCGAGGTGGATGCGCTGGTCACCTTGGCAGGCGAACCTGCCGGCCAGCAGCTGGCCACCGTCACACCCGATCCGCGGTCACTGAGCGTGCACCAGCATCACTCCTTCGTTCGCCTCCCCGAGCCCGGCTACGAGCCCTTGCCCTACGACCCGCGTGCGGGCTTTATCGACCCGGATTACGATCGGCAACGGGTCGACTATGCGGTGCCCATCGGTGAGCCGGTTCGCCAGCCCTATGCCTGGCGCCATCGACTGCAGAAGAAGGATCCGCAAGCGGAACGCAGTGAGGCCGTGGAGCCAATTGTCTACTATCTGGACCGGGGAGCCCCCGAGCCGGTGCGCAGTGCACTGATGGAAGGCGCCGCCTGGTGGAATGAGGCCTTTGCAGCGGCGGGTTATGACAACGCCTTCCAGGTTCGTCTCCTGCCCGAGGACGCCGACCCGATGGATGTGCGCTATAACGTGATTCAATGGGTACATCGCTCCACGCGCGGATGGTCCTACGGTGCCAGCGTGCGCGACCCGCGCACCCAGGAAATCATCAAGGGCCATGTAACCCTGGGTTCGCTGCGCGTGCGGCAGGATTACCTGCTGGCGGAAGGGTTACTGGCCCCCTATGCGGAAGACGGCAGTGTGCCTGAGGCCATGCTGGACTTTGCCCTGGCGCGTATTCGTCAGCTCGCGGCGCATGAAGTGGGCCATACTCTGGGCCTGGAGCACAACTTTGCGGCGAGTGCGGACGGGCGGGCATCGGTGATGGATTACCCCCACCCGTACGTCATATTGGACGCTGCGGGCGAGCCTGACCTTTCCCAGGCCTACACCACGGGCCTCGGTGAGTGGGACAAGCGAGCCATTCTGCATGGCTACCAGCATTTCCCCGATGCGGTGGATGCCGCCGCGGCGCGAGAGCAGATCGTTCGCGATACCTATGCGGCGGGCCTGCACTATGTGGCCGATGTGCATTCCCGTGGCGATGCCTTCGCCGTCGGTGCCGGCCCGGCACACCCGCTGGGTAGCCTGTGGGACAACGGCAGCGATCCGGTGCAAGAGTTGAATCGGCTGATGGACCTGCGGGCTAACGTGCTGGCGCGTTTTTCCGAGCGCAGTGTGCGGCTGGGTCGACCTCTGGCCCAGCTGGAGGATGTATTGGTGCCGATGTACCTGATGCATCGCTATCAATTACAGGCGGCGGCCACACTCATTGGTGGTCAGGTGTTTAGCTACGCACTGCGCGGTGATGGGCAGGTGCCCGTGGCCGCGGTGCTGCCCGCGCAGCAGCGCGCCGCGCTGGAGGCGTTGCTGGCAACGCTGGCACCGGCTGTGCTGGCCATGCCTGCGGACCTGTTGGCGCTGATACCGCCGCGCCCACCGGGGTATGGCGACGGCCGCGAGCTGTTCCCCCGCGACACCGGCTACGTGTTCGACCCTCATGCGGCAGCGGCCACCGCCGCGGGCCTGACTCTGGATATGTTGCTGAACCCCACCCGTGCGGTGCGCATGAACAATAACCAGGCCCGCTCCGCCGCCCAGCCCGGCTTCCCGGAGCTGCTGGATGCCGTGCTCAAGCGCAGCTGGTATGCGGAGCCCGCGCAGGGCAATACCGGCGCACTGCAGCGGGTTGTCAATATGGAAGCGCTGGCGCGGCTGCTGCGTTTGGCGCGCACCGCCGAGGTGCAGCCCCAGGTACGCGCAGAAAGCCTGGACGCACTGCTGGCACTGCATGGCTGGCTGGAGCAGCAGGCACAAGTGGTCTCACCTGCCTGGCGCGCGCACTACCGTTTCGGGCGACTGCAGATACAGCACCTGCTGGACACGCCGGGTGTCCTGCAGGGATTGCAGCCGCACGTGGCTCCTCCGGGCTCCCCCATCTGAGCCAGAGCTGGTGGGCGGGTCGCTGGTCTCGTTTGTTATACCAGCAACCGGCAGTCTCGCTTTCGGGGGTGCTTGCCCGCGCGCAGCTTTGTAGAGTGTAGCGCGGCGGAAACGCCATAATAATAATGACGATGAAAAGGAAGTCCCTGTGCTGGAACTGGAAGCATTGCGCCAACAGGCGATGGTGGATACCGGGTTGGAAGATTTTGGCGACCCGGCCTTTTACGAGGCACTGGAGCGCCTGCTCGAGGCGCTGCACACCGAAGCGAGGCTGAATGAGTTTGGTCACATGCGGGCTGAAATGACCATCCTTGACGGGCTCTCGCGGCGCCTGGAGATAGAAGATTACCTCACCTCTCACCCGGAGGTTGGCGAGCAGCAGGTACAGCGCCCGGTGTTCATTCTGGGCCTGCCGCGCACCGGCACGACGGCCCTGCATCACCTGCTGAACCAGGATCCCCGCAATCGCACCCTGCGCCTGTGGGAGGCCCAGCAGCCTGTGCCACCTCCGGAGACGGCGTCCTACACCAGCGATCCGCGTATTGCGGCGCGCGCCGAGGGCGTGGCCCTGACCGAGACGTTTCTCCCCGGCTTTCGCCAGACTCACCTGATTGATGCCGAAGAGCCGGACGAGTGCTACATGCTGCTCAACCGCAATTTCATGTCGGTTGAATACTCCGCGCTCTTTCACGTGCCCAGTTACGCCAACTGGCTGTATGCGAATCTGTGTCGTTCTGACAGCTACGACTATCACCGCCGGCAGTTACAGCTGCTGCAGTCGCGGCATCCCGGGCAGTGGGTGCTCAAGGCGCCATTTCATCAGCTCGGCCTGCGGGAGATACTGCGGGTGTACCCCGATGCCATTATCGTCCAGACCCACCGTGCACCGCTGGCGTTTGTCGGTTCAGGTTGCAGCTTCAGCGAGGTGCTGCGGCGCAGCAGCAGCGACAGCATTGATCGCGCGGAAATCGGCCGTGACTGGATGACCATGCTGACCGCCTATACGCGTACATTCGAAGCAGATCGCGCCGCGCTGGAACCGACGCACCCGGGGCAATTCCTCGATGTGTATCACGATGAATTCGTCGCCAACCCATGGCGAGTGCTGGAACAGCTGTATGCCCTGCGCGACATGCCGCTGCAAACGGATGTACGGCAGCGTATGCAGGCCTGGCTGGACAACCATCCACGCGGCAAGCACGGATTGCATCGCTATCAGCTCGAGGACTACGCCATCACTCGTGACGAGGTGGCGGCACTGTTCAAGGACTACATGCAACGATACAACCTGACACTGGATGAAGAGGCAACGGTATGAATGAACCGGCGAACGCAGAACAGCGCGTGATGGATGGCAGTACCTGGAGTGAGTTCTGCGATGCGCTGAAAGAGGCGGGTAGCCTCGTAGACGCCGAGAACGCACCGCAGGATGCGTTTACCCGCGCCGAGGGCTACCGCTATTTATCGCGTATGTTGCGCGCCGGGCTGGAAAGCTTCCTCGAAGCGGGTGACCCGCGCTTTCCCGAGTTGCGTTGCCCGGCACACGAAACCATCAAGCTCGGTGCCGACAACCCGGATAACCACTACCAGACGGCGACCATCGACCCGCAGTATGACTACCGGATAACGGGGACGCGAGGCACGGTGAATTATCTGGGCTTTGGTACCGTGATCAATCGTTACAGCAGTGGCGGTGGCATGAAAACCGATGGTTGGCTCGACTCGCGGGACATGGATATCAACCCCGACGGTACGTTGGAGATCATTGTCAGCCAGCGCCAGCAGCCGGGCAACTGGCTGCCCATGGGGCCCGAGACCAACTCGCTGAACGTGCGTCAGACGTTCCAGGATCGCCGTGGCGAGACGCGCGCGGAAATTCGCATAGAGCGTATCGGCGCGGAGCACGAGCGGCCCGAGCCGCTATCGCCGGAAAAGCTCGACCGTGCCTTGCAGGGCGCGGTGCAGTTCATGCGCAGCACCACCGGGCTGTTTGAAGGTTGGGCGGCGAGCTTCCTACCGACCCTGAATCAGGTGGCGCCAGCGGACCAAGCATTTTGCCAGGCCATTGGCGGCGACCCCAATATCTACTATTTTCACAGTGCCTGGGAGCTCGCACCGGACGAGGCGCTGTTGATTGAGGCGCCCGTGGTGCCGGCCTGTCAGACGTGGAACTTCGTGCTGCAGAACTGGTGGATGGAATCACTGGACTTCCGTTACCACCAGATTCACTTCAACAAACACACCGCCGCCTATGAAGAGGACGGCGGGGTGGTGATCGTGGTGGCGCACGAGAAGCCGCCGCAGGCGAACTGGGTGGAAACCGCGGGCCACCACACGGGCACCCTGTGCTGGCGCTGGA
>TARA_R110001599_G_C12275834_1_pt1 | contig 18230 bp, 16 predicted proteins | sample TARA_R110001599 | Tara Oceans TARA_R110001599 (sample SAMEA4398360) | marine metagenome | biome: Polar Biome; feature: [MES] marine water layer (ENVO:01000295) within the mesopelagic zone...; material: water (ENVO:00002006), including particulate matter (ENVO:01000060) such as...... | reverse complement strand
ATTTACTGCCTTTTTACAAACTGTTGAACCAGATAGGTGCTGTCATCTTACACTTTCAACATATTGAAGTAACTCAGCCAGCGCCAGGGTGTCACGCTTTCCTCAGTATTGGTGTTCTCACAATACTCGGTCAGGCGGCACCAGCTTGCCTATGCCCCGCCCACCCCAACACGGCGACCCCGGCAACGCCAGAAACTAGCGACGCAACCACGACGCTCAATCGCGCACCGCGGAACATCTCCGGATCGGAAAACGCCAGACCGGCGATAAACAGGCTCATGGTGAAACCGATCCCAGCCACCAGCGCCACACCGTAGACGTGCCACCAGTTGGCGGCGTGTGGCATCTGTGCCAGGCCGAGCCGAACGGCGAGCCATGTTGCGCCGAACACTCCCATTTGCTTGCCCACAAACAAACCCAGCATGATACCAAGCGAGGCCGGTGTGGCCAGCGTGTCAAGCACGGAAACCGACAACGGAATACCAGAATTGAAAAAGGCAAACACTGGTACCACACCAAGCGCAACCCAGGGGTAGAGCGAGTACTCGGTCTCTTGCAGTGGCGACCATGTCTTGCCATTCTGCGTGACCTGCAACGGTATAGACAGACCAATGGCCACCCCGGCTATGGTCGCGTGCACACCGGATTTAAGCAGGGCAAGCCATAGAAAGATGCCGACGATGACATACGCCGCACTACGCGTAATGTTGAAATAGTTGAGCCCAACGAGCGTCGCGATACCAAGCGCGGCCATCAGCAGCGACGACGTGACAATCCCCTCGGTATAAAACAGCGCTATGACCAGGATCGCACCGAGGTCGTCGAATATCGCCAGCGCTGTCAGAAAAATCTTGAGCGAGGCCGGCACCCGCCTACCGAGCAACACCAGCACCGTTAACGCCAGCACCGCATCTGTTGAAACAGGGATCGCCCAGCCCCGCATCGCCACCGGATCGCCTACGTTAAATGCAGTGTATATAAGTGCCGGGGCCAGCATGCCGCCCAGCGCGGCGAAACCCGGCGCGGCAAAAGACTTGAGTGATGACAACTGTCCGTCCAGTACCTCGCGTTTAAGTCCCAGCGTGATAAGCAGAAAGAAAAACACCATTAGCCCATCGTTAATCCACAGAATGAGTGGCTTGTCGATGATAAAGGTACCCACCTTCACCATGACCGGCAGATGATGGACCAGTGCGTACCAGTTCTCCACAGGGGAATTGTCCAATACCAATGCCAATACCATAGCGGCCAGCGTCGCTAGCCCGGCCACCTGCGGCGAATGCAAAAAGGCTGTGGCTTTCAACTGCCGCTCCGGGAAATTTGTGGAGTCTTGAGCCCGAGCCGGAAGCAGCGTCCAACGTCCAGCATAGTGCGCTTAAGCAGCATGGCGTTGACCGCCGAAAACGTGACCACTCTGTAGCCCGTCGCCCAGGCTAGGATCTCGTGTGTTTTGAGCAGGACTGCGCGCGAAAACTCGATGGCGCTCAGCACATCGTAGGGATATCTTTTCATCAACACTGCGTCAGCACTCTCCATTGCCACATCGGGACCAGCACAGATAACCATCCAGTGTGCTATCACGCTGAAATCCTTACTGCTCAGCACATAAAGTATGCCGGCTCCCTGAACCATGTCGCTTCGCTCTTCCTCTAAAACTGCCGCAAGCGCCTATCGACATAGCAAAAACATGTTCTGGTAAATTCAGCATACTATCTATTCCCGTACAATATGATTACATGAAAATTACAGTTTTGAAATCCCACTACCGGCTCAGGACAGCATCCTTGCCAATTATCGTTTTGTGGCATACACCACACCCTCCGACTGCAAGAGGGTAAACGCTTGTTGACCTGAACATTCTATCCTTTGATCAATTGGATAAGACCACAATTACTTCAAACACGTCCGTGGTAGGAAGGCCACCAATTTCTTGCCTGATATGCGCTGTGCTTTCATAATGCTACAAGGGCACTGCCTCCAGGTGTCCCACCATGTCGACATCGTCCTTGATGGCATCTAGGTAGGTCCACGGCGGTATGGCGCAGATCGCAGTAATCGAACTGGTGCATGCGCCACAACACCACCATGCTCATGCGCATATCAACGGGCATAGTGCAGCCTCTGCCCTAGCATTTCCGGACTTACCAGCACTACGCCGTTGTCGGAAACGTGGAAGCGCGCAGCATCCTCTTTCGGGTCCACACCGATGCGAGTTCCAGTTGGAAGGATACAGCCTCGGTCGATAATTGTTTTTTTGATCACACAATGCCGTCCGATCTCAACCTCCGGGAATACCACTGCATCCTCGATCTCGGAGAAGGAGTGGACCGTCACATTGCTGAACAACAATGATCGTCTGACCTGTGAGCCCGAGACGATACAACCTCCGGCGACCATGGAGTCCAGCGCGCTACCTCGCCTGCCGTCATCGTCGAACACAAATTTGGCCGGTGGCACTTGGTTCTGGTAGGTCCAGATGGGCCACTGTCGATCGTAGAGATTGAGTATGGGGCTGACCCCAACCAACTCGAGGTTTGCCTCCCAGAAGGCGTCTACCGTGCCGACGTCGCGCCAATAGGCATTGCGGCCGCTGGGATCTTCGTGAAAGGAAAAGGCGGTGACTCGCCGCCGGTCGATCACGTCGGGAAGCATGTCCCCGCCAAAGTCGTGTCCAGACTCCGCAGTGTCAGCATCCCGCAGCAATTCCTCGATCAGCACCTCGGTACGGAATACGTAAATACCCATAGAGGCCATTGCCCGGTCTCCACTACCCGGGATGGGCCTGGGTTGTTCCGGCTTTTCCTGGAAATTAACGATACGGTAGTCCTGGTCAACCTCCATCACACCAAAGCTCCCCGCTTGCTCGAGTGGAACCTCGATACAGCCCACGGTTATCTCAGCATCCGCTTCAAAATGCGCGGCCAGCATGGTCCCGTAGTCCATTTTGTAAACATGGTCTCCAGCCAGAATCAGTACAAATTTGGGGTTATGCGTGCGAATAATATCGATGTTCTGGTATATGGCGTCGGCCGTTCCCGCATACCATGAGGTCTCAACTCGCTGCTGTGCCGGTAATAGCTCTGCGAACTCGCCGAGTTCGCCGCGCATGAAACCCCAACCGCGCTGAATGTGTTTAATCAGGCTGTGCGACTTGTACTGGGTAAGTATGCCCACCTTACGGATACCTGAGTTAACGCAGTTGGACAGTGGAAAGTCGATGATCCGGAACTTACCCCCGAAAGGTACGGCGGGCTTGGCGCGCCATTGGGTGAGTTCCTGCAGTCGCGAGCCGCGCCCCCCCGCCATCACCAGCGCAAGTGTATCGCGGGTAAGGCGGCTGACATATCTCGCTGAATCGGGTTTGCTCATAGATAATTCAATGATCTGTATGCTGGTTATCGTGCATTTTATTCATTACCATCAGATTACGTTTTGGCTAATAAGTGTGAAGTTTCCCGTCATTGCGAATCACATCGAGGTCGTCGACCATTGCTTGTGCCTCGTCCACGATTCGGCGCAAATGATCCGCTCCACGGAAGCTCTCCGCATAGATTTTGTAAATGTCCTCGGTGCCGGATGGACGCGCCGCAAACCAACTGTTCTCTGTCACCACTTTCAAACCGTCTATGGGTGCGCCGTTGCCGGGAGCCTGGGTAAGTATCTCCTGAATCTTTTCACCCGCCAGTTCTTCAGACCTTATCTGTTGAGGTGAGAGCTGCGCCAGCCTGTGTTTTTGTGCAGGAGTCGCCGGTGCCTCGACCCGCTCATAAACAGGCTCGCCGAACTCGCGCGCCAACTCGATGTAGAGCTCACCGGGATCGCGGCTCATGCGTGCAGTGATTTCCGCGGCGAGCAAAGCCGGGATAATGCCGTCTTTATCTGTCGTCCAGACACTGCCATCCAGGCGGCTGAAAGAAGCACCCGCACTCTCTTCACCACCAAAGCCCAGCGAACCGTCGAGCAGGCCATCCGCAAACCACTTAAAACCGACCGGCACCTCAACGAGCTTACGACCGAGTTTGGCCGTGACGCGATCAATCATCTGGCTGCTGACCACCGTCTTGCCCACCGCCACATCCTTGCGCCATTTCGGTCGATGCTGGAACAGATAGGAAATGGCAACCGACAGGTAGTGATTGGGCGGCAGCAAGCCTGCGTTGCGGGTAACGATCCCGTGCCGGTCATGGTCAGTATCGCAGGCGAAGGCGATGTCAAAGCGATCCTTGAGATCGATCAAACCTTGCATGGCGTAGGGCGAGGATGGGTCCATCCGGATCTGGCCGTCCCAGTCGACTGTCATGAAGCGGAAGGACGGGTCGACGGCATCGTTTACCACCGTCAGATTCAAACCATAGCGCTCGGCGATCGCGGCCCAATAGTGGACGCCGGCGCCACCCAGCGGATCGACGCCCATGTTGATGTTAGCGTTACGAATGGCCTCCATGTCGAGTACCTTGTCGAGATCGTTGACATATGCGTTGAGGTAGTCGTACCGGTGCGTGGTGGCGGCGCGCAGTGCTTGTTCGAAAGGGACTCTCTTCACGCCCTGGAGGCCGTTTTTCAACAACGCGTTGGCTCTGGCTTCAATCCAGCCGGTAACAGCGGTATCCGCCGGTCCGCCGCTGGGCGGGTTGTACTTGAAGCCGCCGCTGTCGGGCGGATTGTGCGATGGTGTGATGACAATGCCATCGGCCAGCCCGCGACCGCGCGCACGGTTGTACGTGAGTATGGCATGCGATACCGCGGGGGTGGGTGTGTATTCGTCGTGCTCGGCAAGCATGACGTCCACACCATTGGCCGCCAGCACTTCGAGTGCACTGGCAAACGCCGGCTCGGACAGTGCGTGCGTGTCGATACCCAAAAACAGCGGACCATCAATAGCCTGCTGCTGTCGGTACTGGCAGATCGCCTGACTGATGGCAAGCACATGCCCTTCGTTGAAGTTGTTTTCAAACGCGGAACCGCGATGTCCTGAAGTACCAAACGCGACTCGTTGTGTGGGGTCCGAAAAGTCAGGCCGGCCGGAGTAGTAGGCCGTGATAAGTCTGGGCACATTGACCAGCATGGCTGCCGTGGCTTGCTTGCCTGCCAAAGGATTTACTGTCACTGCGATTTACCCCCCTTGTGGTCGAGGATCAACACGTAGGTATCAATATCCTGTTTCACTGCGTCGTCTTCTCCCGTTGCAGTGGGAATATTTTCCTTCATGAGGCAATTCCTTCGAGCAGGGCCAGCGCCCGTTGGCAGACAACCTCCACGCTGAATCCATATTCTCGCAACATGTCCGACGCCGGTGCAGACGCGCCAAAACGATCCACGCAGAGCACACCACCACGATCACCCACATAGCGGTGCCAGCCCTGGCCCACCCCGGCCTCGACCGCGAGCCGCGCCGGGATGGAGGGAGGCAACACCGAATCACGATAGGTTTCTGCTTGTGCCTCAAACAGTTCCCAGCTCGGCATGGAGACCAGGCGCACGGCAACGCCGTCGGTGCGCAGGCGTTGCGCTGCTGCCACGATGAGCCCGACCTCGGCGCCGCTGGCGATCAGGATCAGATTGGGCTTACCGTCCGCTGCATCGTCTAACACGTATGCACCCAAACGCAGGCCGTTGGCCGACGCATAGTGGTCGCGATCGAGCGTCGGCAGGTTCTGCCGACTGAGCACCAGCACCACCGGACCCTCGCGTATCTCTAGTGCGACCCGCCAGGCGACCACGGTTTCGTTGGCGTCCCCGGGACGGATGACGGTCAGATTGGGCATTGCACGCAGCGCGGCCAATTGCTCCACCGGCTGGTGGGTGGGTCCGTCTTCGCCGAGCGCAATGCTGTCGTGGGTGAACACGTGCACGACATGTAGCCCCATCAGTGCCGCTAGCCGAATCGGCGGGCGCATGTAGTCGGAAAAGATCAGGAAGGTCGAACCGTAGGGAATGGTGGCCCCATGCACCGCCAGGCCGTTGACGATCGCACCCATCGCATGCTCGCGGACGCCGAAGTGCAGGTTGCGTCCGGCATAGCTCCAGCCGCCGCTGTCGGCACCCTGGGTATCGTCAGCCGCGCCGACTGGCGGATGAAAATCGCCAAGCCCCTTTAGCGCAGTGTGGGTGGACGGATCGAGGTCCGCCGAGCCGCCGGTTAGTGCCGGCAGCCGCGGCGCGATCGCATTCATCACCTGGCCCGAGGCAACCCGTGTGGCAATACCCTTGGCATCGGTGGGAAACACCGGGATATCCGCATCCCAGTCCGGCGGCAACTCGCCGTGCAGGCTATACTGCAGTTCTTTGGCCAACTCGGGAAAAACCTGCGCGTAGGCCACCATAAGATCATTCCAGGCCGCTTCATCGCGCTCACCCCGCACCTGCGCCTGGCGAAAATGCGTCAGCGCCGCTTCGGGAATCAGGAACGACGGCTCGGTCGGCCAGCCGAGGTTCTGCTTGCTCAGGCGTACCTCGTCGGCGCCGAGCGGTGACCCATGGGACTCGAAACTGTCCTGCTTGTTGGGAGAGCCATAGCCGATGTGGGTCCGCACCAGAATCAGTGACGGCCGCGCCGTCTCCGCACGCGCCGCCTGCAGCGCGGTGTCGATCGCTGCCAGGTCGTTGCCATCCGCCACCGACAGTGTATGCCAGCCACAGGCTTCGAAGCGCTGGGCACGATCCTCCGAGAAGCTGATATCGGTACTGGCGGCCAGCGTGACACGATTGTCGTCGTACAGGCAGGTCAGCTTGCCGAGCTTGAGGTGCCCGGCCAACGAGGCGGCCTCAGCCGCAACACCTTCCATCAGGTCACCGTCGCCGACTAGCACATAGGTGGCGTGGTCAATCACCGGGTAGCCGGGTCGGTTGTAGCGCGCCGCCAGCTGCGCTTCGGCGATCGCCATGCCCACCGCATTGGCGAGACCCTGCCCGAGCGGCCCGGTGGTGGTCTCCACTCCCGGTGTATGGCCGCGCTCGGGATGTCCCGGCGCCTTGCTGCCCCACTGGCGGAACTGCTTGATGTCGTCCAACGAGAGATCGTAGCCGCTCAGATGCAACAGACTGTATAGCAACATCGAGCCGTGACCGGCCGAAAGCACGAAGCGGTCGCGATCGAACCAGTCCGGATTGTGCGGATTGTGCTTGAGCAGACGGGTCCATAGCATATAAGCCATCGGCGCCGCGCCGAGCGGCATGCCAGGATGACCGCTGTTCGCCTGCTGCACGGCGTCTACCGACAAAAAACGAACGGTGTTGATACAAAGCTGATCGAGTTGGTGTAACATAATCACTCCTTTGTGTAATATGCGCGTCGAAGACATATCTTTTCGTTGTGGATACACATCAGCTGCAAGTCATACCTGCCATTTTCGAGAGTTCAATTTGCAAAGTGATGCTCCTTACTTAGTGATTGAGCGCTGATTTGGGGCGGTAAAGATAGCCCGCTCTAAGGTCCGTACGATAATCGTCGCCCCAGGTAATCGAAGAACTTACGCTCAATGCCGTTTTACCTTAATGAGATGTTTGAATACTGGTTTCGATACTGAAATAGTCATTTTTTTAGCGACACATTATAAATGGTGGCCACTGCCGCGCCGGTTAACCAGCCCAGCACAAACGTCTCAATGAGACCCATCGCCGCTTCCCACAGCGGCATATCCATGCGGATTATGGTGGTGACATCAATGCCGTGAAGCAGGCTGTTAAAAAACAGTATTGCCGCTGCTTCCCCGGCCGTCGCCATGACAAAAACGCAGCCCAGATATAGCAACGCCAGCGTCGTACCGACGGCCAGTCCGAATCGCTTCACATCAATGTTATTCATCGCCCACTCCTTTATCGTGATCAGTGTGATCGTGCTTGCCGTGTCCTCCCATCATCAGCAGATGGCAGCCGAACATGAGAATGATGAAAATAAAGAGCGTTACTCCGCTATCTACCCCAAACAGCGGCAGTATAAAAATTAGTAGCAGTGGTAACACACACCCGATAATCATCTGAACGTTATGCTTAGTCACTTCTGCTCTCCTTTCTGCGCCTGCGCCGGTTCCGGGTCAACCGGTGTAGGATCACGCTCGGTGGGGCCGCCACTCCGCATTGTGAGTAGATTGCGCCATTGACCCCAATGTGGAATGAACCCGGGCACCTGCTGCTGGTAGGCGCGGTATTTGTCACCGAATTCATGCAGCATCTTGTGCTCCTCACTTCGCGCCAGCAGGACATAAACGAGAATGATGATAGGAAAAAGTACGATGGAAAAGAGGGTAGGCCAGTGGACGATTCCTTCGCCAAAAATACCGATGAAAAGTCCAGTGTATTGAGGATGCCGCACCAACCCGTAGAGACGGTCTGTCATTAGTCGGCGTTCCTGGCGGGCCCGATGAAGCTCGCGCCATCCTTCAATAAATATCCCGATGCCGGCGAACAGAATCAGGTAGCCGAGAATCATCGAGATCATCATGCCCGTCTCACCAAAACCAAGTAGGGTGGACCAGATGTTGGCGTTGAGATTAGTCTGGTCGATGCCGAAGTATCGGACGAGCAGATAGATGGTGAGCGGGAACCCGTACATCTCCGCATACAGAGCAATAATGAAGGCCTGGACCACACCGGCACCCGCCCACTCCTTCCAGGTCCTGGGGGCGAGATAACGGTATAGAAACCACGAAACCAGTACGATGACGATCAGGGCAATGCCCCAGGCACCGGAATGTGCGATGTGTTCATTCATGTTGACATCTCTTCCTGAATGGTTTGGGCAACTGCCTCTTGCCTGGGGTTTTCACGTTGTTTCGAGTTGACCGAATCATCTTGCTTCCGCTCTTCGGCACCAGGTGATTTCTCCAGCCTCAGCAAGCGGCCGTTGATGGCCACAACCACCTATGCACGGCGCTATGGGGTAAAAGTGTGTCTGAGTGCTTACTTTCATTCGCTCTCCATCGCGGCTGTATATTTGCCCTGCGTAGCCGCGCTGTTTAAGCGTGCTCGCTTGCTCAGCGCTTGCTGTGCAAGCGACTTGTTTGCGGCCTTTCCGCGCCAGGCCTGGAGTACAGATGCCTGCAGCGCGCGCCCATACGAAAAGCTCAAGCCCCATGGCTGCCTCTCGGCAACGGTATTCAAGACATGGAGGTTAGCGGTGGCTGTCGTCTCGCTCTGCCCACCAGATAGGAAGTTAATCCCGGGCACCGCTGCAGGCACCGTGCGCCGTAGGCATATAAGCGTTGCTTGCGCTACCTGCTGTGGTGAGGCAGACGCCGGACATTCGCGGCCAGACTCAACCATATTGGGCTTCAAAATCATGTACTCCAGCACAACACGTTGCAGATGCAGCGCGTGAAATACCGCATGCAAAACTTCCTCTGTGACTCGCGCAGATGTCGCAAGCGTGTGTTTGCCGTCCATTAATACCTCAGGCTCAACGATGGGCACCAACGCTTGCTCCTGACAGATAGCTGCATAGCGAGCCAGCGCATATGCATTGGTTGCGATCGCTACCGGCGTTGGGATGCCCGCGCCGATATGAATCACTGCGCGCCACTTGGCGAAACGTGCACCCAGCTGCTTGTATTCGCATAGCCGCTGCGCCAGATCGTCCAGGCCCTGCGTCTGTGTCTCTCCGGGAAAATTAGGCAGCGGCACTGTACCCATATCCACTTTAATGCCTGGCACGATGCCCTGCTCTTTAAGTAGCTCCGGCAGCGGCGCACCGGCGGCACTTTTCTGCTTGAGTGTTTCCTCGAATAGTATGACGCCGCTGATAAAATCACCGAGGCCAGGCGTGGAAAATAGTAACTCACGGTAATCGCGCCGGGCTTCATCTGTGTTCGCTACGTCTATTTCTCTGAGCCGCTTCTCAATGGTACCGAGACTCTCGTCGGCCGCCAGAATTCCTTTACCTGGCGCAGTGAGCTCGGTTACCGTCATTGCCATCTCTTGTGTAGATATCGACATAAAACCTCCATTCGATATGCAGAATGTGCCTACTGCCTGTGTACTGTACATATTTCGAGTCATGCGCGAAGTTGTAGGCGCTATTTTCCTCGACCGGGGTCGAGTCCAACGAAAGTCCTTCCCTTGCCGCCCAGCAAGATGCCTTCTCGTTGGGTAGGTCATGTTGCCTCCAGTGTCATTTTTTCTGGCGGCAATGACGGTAGTGCCGGATGAGTGTGTTGGTCGAGCTGTCATGCTTAAGCGGTGGCTCGTCCGGACTTTCAAGCTCCGGGACCACGCGTTGCGCCAGCGCTTTACCTAACTCGACCCCCCATTGATCGAATGAATTGACATTCCAGATCGTGCCCTGGGTGAAGACGCTGTGTTCGTAGAGCGCGATCAGCGAGCCCAGCGTCTCCGGCGTCAGACTCTCGGCGAGCAGGGTGTTCGTGGGGCGATTACCATCGAAGACGTGGTGTGGCGCGCTCCACGCCAGTGCCCCCTCGGTCCTGACCTCGGCTTCTGTCTTGCCGAACGCCAGCGCTTCGGTCTGGGCAAACAGATTCGACATGAGCAGATCATGCTGGTTGCCTAGCGGATTCAATGCCCGGCAAAATCCGATGAAATCACAGGGAATCATCTGGGTTCCCTGGTGGAGAAGTTGGAAGAACGAGTGCTGGCCGTTGGTGCCGGGCTCGCCCCAGTAAATGGGTCCGGTGTGATAAGTGACATGCTCGCCGTCTAGGGTGATATGTTTTCCGTTACTTTCCATTGTTAGTTGTTGCAGGTAAGCGGGAAAACGTTTGAGGTACTGCTCGTAAGGCAGTACCGCCACCGTCCGCGCATCGAAGAAGTTATTGTTCCATACCGTCAGCATCCCCATGAGCACGGGTAGATTCTGCGCAAAGGGAGCACTGTAAAAGTGCTCGTCCATCGCGCGAAAACCTGTGAGCATGGCGCTAAAGTGCTCCGGTCCGATGGCAATCATGGTTGACAGGCCAATCGCCGAATCCATCGAGTAGCGCCCGCCGACCCAGCCCCAGAAGCCGAACATATTCGCGGTATCGATACCGAATCGGGATACTTCTTCGGCATTGGTCGAGACCGCAACGAAATGCCGGCGTATTGCCCGGTCTTCACCGAGCTTGCGCAAACTCCAGGCACGAGCCCTGCGGGCGTTCGTCAGGGTCTCGAGTGTCGTGAAAGTCTTCGAGCAAACAATGAATAAAGTCTCTTCAGGATCGAGATCGCGCGTGGCTTCTTCAAAGTCGGTGCCGTCCACGTTCGAAATGAAACGGAATGTCATGTCACGCTGGCTATAATATCGCAACGCTTCGTAGGCCATCACCGGACCGAGATCGGAACCGCCGATGCCGATGTTGATGATATTGCGGATGCGCTTGCCGGTGTAGCCCCGCCATTCGCCGCTGCGGATCTGGAGCGAGAAAGCTGCCATACGATCGAGAACAGCATGTATCTCGGGCACGATGTCAATCCCATCGACCACAATCCGTTCGCCCTCCGGCGCGCGCAGGGCGGTATGCAGTACGGCGCGTTTTTCCGTCACGTTGATCGGCTGACCAGTGAACATCGCAGCGATGCGCTCACCTAAACCGCATTCCTCAGCCAGTCTCAATAGCAGCTGCAAAGTTTCCTCGGTTATTCGGTTCTTTGAGTAATCGAGATAGAGACCAGCAGCTTTAGCGGTAAAACGTTCGCCACGGTGAGCATCTTCGGCGAACAGCTGCCGCAGATGCTGAGTACGTACTGTTGCGTAATGGGCTTCGAGCGCCTTCCACGCCGGGCGCTCTGTCAGGCGTTGTGCCTTGGCAGTCGAACTAGTGGTCAGCGTCGAGTTACTCATGTCTGCATCGTCTTCCTAAGTATGGCGGTTTTTGCGGTAATGCGGTCCAACAGATCGCGCCATGATTTGGCGAAGGCGGCGGTGCCTTCGCGCTGGAGGTCGGCCGCAAGCACTGTATTGTCAACTCCGGCCTGTGCAAACTCGGCGAGCAGCGCTTCGGCATGGCCGCCGTAAGCCGGTAATTGACCGCGCACGTTGCCGTGCTCGGCGAAGGCGAGCAGCGTATTTTCGGGGATAGTGTTGATGGTATTGGGCGCCGCCAGCGCCTCCAGATAAAGCGTATCTGAAGCCTCAGGGTCCTTGGTACCGGTACTGGCCCAAAGCAAACGTTGTGGGCGTGCACCGACAGCGGCCAGTGTTTGCCAGCGCGTTGATGCCAGCAAATCGCAATAGGCTTTGTGAGTGCTCTTGGCATTGGTAATACCAAGACGGTTGCGCAACACCTCTGGCACCTTATCCTTGATGGCGACATCCCAGCGGCTGATGAAAAGCGATGCCACGCTCGCCACTCTGGCATCGAGTCCGGCGGCAATGCGTCGCTCTATGCCACGCATGTAGGCTTCCGCCGCAGCGATGTAGTGCTCCCGCGAAAACAGTAACGTGACATTCACCGGCACACCGGCAAAGATCGTTTCTTCGATTGCAGCAATGCCTTCAGGGGTGCCGGGGATCTTGATGAAGAGATTGGGGCGTTGTGCCTGCGCATGCAGTTGAACCGCCGCTTTGATGGTGGCTGAGGTGTCGTCCGCGAGCAAGGGCGACACCTCCAGCGATACCCACCCGTCGACGCCATCAGTGGCGTCGTGAACCGGACGAAACAGATCCGCGGCCAGGGTTAAATCTTCCAGTGCCAGTTCGAAGAACAAGGCTTCGCCGGACTTACCGGCGAGCGCTTTTTTACGGATCTCGTCATCGTAGAAATCGCCTTCTTTGATGGCGTGCTCGAAGATCGTGGGGTTGGAGGTCAGCCCCGTGACGGAAAGTTCGTTGATGTAACGGCCCAGTGTACCGCTGGTCAGCAGTTCGCGCGTGATGTTGTCAAGCCAGAGACTTTGACCGAGATCGTGCAGTTGTTGTGTGGCCTTCATAATTTCTCCTGTTTTGTACGGTCAGTATCGCGCAGGGCGGAAAAATCGACATTGACCAAATCGCCGATATGCTCAATCGTGACATCAGCAGACGGATACGCGGCGCTATTTTCGGGATCGAGCGCGTAGTGCCCCTGGCGCGGGAAGACGGTTGTCAGACGCGCTCCCCAGACCTCTTTCATCGCCGCCAGAATGCGCAACTTGTCATCCACCATGACGTAACGGCGCGCCGGATAATGCTGTGCGATGGCATCAAGCATCTGCTCTTTGTGCAGGTAAATCAGCACCCGGCCCTCGACTGCATCCCACAATCCCGAGCGCTGCACCTTGCGCGGTTGGAACACCACGTCGCCATCCGTGAGAATCACTGTCGTCCCCCAATGGCGGAGCTGGGAGACGACGTCGAGCGCGCCGGGATACAGGCGCTCGGCAAACGGATAGTCCGCAAGGAATGAAGACATGCACAGCAGGCGTGGATCATTCAGGGCACCGATACGGTAGCGTTGCAAGGCGCCCAGATAATCTGCATAACCGAGTTCCACGCGCAGTGCCTCGAATATTTTCCAATAACGATCCCGGCTTTCGTTGCCAAACTCACGGGCAAGATGGTCACCCAGGTCGGCCACGATGCGATCGTTGTCGAGCAGCGTATTGTCAACGTCTAGTAGGAATACCAGCGGGACAGAAGTCGTCATTCCACCCCCTCCGCTACGGGGTCATGCCAACCGCCTTTGGTTGCGATAAGCGCTTCCGCTGCCTTGGGACCCCAACTGCCTGGTTTGTACGACGCGGCTCTGTGATGCTTCGTCAGAACAGGACTGACCACCGCCCAGGCAGCCTCGACGCAATCCGCATGAGCAAATAGCGTGGCTTTGCCGGCCATCGCATCGCCCAATAGTCGCTCGTAAGGCGATTCTTCTTCTGGCTGCTCACTCAGCAGGTAAAGTTCGCGCTGCTCGCCCATGAACTCCTTGCCGGGGCGCTTGACGCGTGCGGCGAGGGCGATAGCGGAGTGTGGCGAGAGCCGGAAGCGCAGGTAGTTGGCGCGGCCACTCGCTGGCCCCAGGTCATCGAACAGTCGCTGCGGCGGTGGTTTAAACTCGACGAGCACCTCTGCCACTGTTGCCGGCAGACACTTGCCCGCGCGCACATACCATGGCACGCCCTGCCAGCGCCATGAGTCGATAGACAATCTAAGGGCACAGAAGGTCTCGACATCAGACTTCCTGGCCACCCCCTTTTCCTTACGGTATCCGGCATACTGGCCGCGCACTACGTCGTCGGGTTCGAGCGGACGCATGGCCCGGAACACCTTATATTTCTCAGCGTGAACGGCGCTATACTCCTGGAAGCCCGGTGGTTCCATGGCCAGCAGCGCGACGATCTGCAACAGGTGGTTCTGCACCACATCGCGCAGCGTGCCAGCGCTCTCGTAGAATTTGCCGCGCCCCCCCACGCCGAAATCCTCGGCCAGCGTGATCTGCACACTGGCCACATGCTCGCGGTTCCAGATGGGCTCCATGAACGTATTGGCGAAGCGAAAATAGAGGATATTCATGATCGCTTCCTTGCCAAGGTAGTGGTCTATGCGGAAGATCGCATCATCCGCAAACACCGAACCTAGCATGTGGTTGAGCTCTTGCGCGGAAGCCAGATCGCGCCCGAACGGTTTTTCGACGATTACGCGCGCCTGCGCTGTCAAGCCTACGGCGTCGAGTCTCTGGATGACCGTTTTAAACAATACAGGCGGGATGGCTAGGTAATACGCCGGGGTGTGTGCCGTGCCCAGCGCCTTTTTCAGCGCCTCGAAGGTGCCCGAATCGTTGTAGTCACCACTCACATAACTTAGCAGCGAAAGCAAATGATCAAGGGCTGGCTTGTCGTCGATCTTGCCGGATTCCTTGATGGCGTCGCGAGCGCGCTTGCGCAGTTGCGCCTGGCTCAAACTCGAGGTGGCCACGCCAACTACCGGGACATTGAGGGCGCCGCGTTTGGCCAGCGCGTAGAGCGCCGGAAATATTTTCTTGCGGGCAAGATCACCAGTAATACCAAACAGCACCAGCGCGTCGGCGTGCGTCGCGGCAGCGTCCGTGTAGCCCATCTCAGCCTTCCTCTTTCTTTTCATCATGCCCACCGAACTGCTTGCGCATCGCGGACAGCAGCCTGTTGGCATAGTCGGCCTTGCCGCGCGAGTCAAAGCGTCCGAACAGTGCCGCATTGATGACCGGTGCCGGCACGCCCTCGTCGATGGCGGCCAGTGCCGTCCAGCGCCCCTCACCCGAATCCGACACGCGCCCCGAGAAGTCGCTGAGATCGGCATCCTCGAGCAACGCCGTGGCCGTCAGATCGAGCAGCCATGACGCCACCACGCTACCGCGCCGCCAGACTTCGGCGATTTCGGGCAGGTCCAGATCATATTGGTAATACTCCGGGTCGCGCATTGGCGTGGTCTCGGCATCGCGATCGTGGGAGCGCTTGCCGACGTTGGCGTTGTGCAGAATATTCATGCCCTCGGCATACGCCGCCATCAGGCCATACTCGATGCCGTTGTGGACCATTTTGACAAAGTGCCCGGCGCCGTGTGGCCCACAGTGCAGGTAGCCATGCTCGGCGGTGGCATCGGGTTTGTCCCGGCCGGGGGTGCGTGCGGCCGTGCCCACGCCGGGGGCCAGCGTGGCAAAAACCGGATCAAGGTGCTGGACAATGCCTTCCTCGCCGCCGATCATCAGACAATAGCCACGTTCCAGTCCGGCAACACCGCCACTGGTGCCCACATCCACATAATCCACCCCGGCTTTTTGCAATTTTTCCGCACGGCGAATATCATCGCGATAATAGGAGTTGCCGCCATCAATGATAATGTCGCCTGCTTCGAGCAGCGGCATCAACTGCGCCAGCATCTCATCCACGACTGTCGCGGGCACCATCAGCCAGATCGCGCGCGGCTTGGTCATATGGGCGACAAAATCCTCCAGCGAAACCGTGCCGATGGCGCCTTCGTTGCGGAGTGCTTTAACGGCTTCGGCGCTACGGTTGTACACCACACATTCGTGCCCTCCCTGCATCAATCGCCGCACCATATTGCTGCCCATACGTCCCAGGCCCATCATGCCAATCTGCATATCAGTCTCCTTGCTCTGAAATAGTTGAAATCATTAAACAATTCGCCAGCCCCAACCCGTATAGGAACTCTTGATCCTTTTGCGCAGGATCGCCAAGACAATCAGCAAAACGCCACAGATTACATTGCTCCTGTGTTGCCGGCGACGAGGCAATTTCGTCGAGCAGCAAGGGTCGATTATCAGCCAAGCACTGAACAGGATCTTGCTAAAACGCTTGACTTGACCGACCTCGACCAAAGCGACAACGGAGTACGTAACGACTAGCAGGCCGACCAAATAATCGCTGTCAACCATGGTACCGGTACTGTCAAAAGTGAACCCGCGTGAAGGTAAGCCAAATACCGATCGCGATGCTGAGCACCGGCGGACAGGCATAGGAACGCCATGAGTGACCCGAGGCCACCTCTCATCATAGTGCTGATTGTCTCCCTCCATTTTGACCGTCGTGTCACTTGCGATTGATCCAAAGATCTCACCAGTTGCTGTTCGTGCCCAGTCATAACGTTCATACATTTTTTCATCATGGCCTGCGACACCGGGTCGTTCAGGTCCATCCTTGCGGGCCACGTGTTCGTTCTAACCGTGCACCTTTCGCGAAACAGCGGTAACGAGTAAAGGTAAATCTGCAAGTGCTAAGGATGTCCGTCTTCTCACTTTTCATTTTTCAATTTAACTAGTCTCATCGGTAAACCGTAAAACCTTCGCTGAACGATAAATCGTGCGAGACAAACCGCAGCAGTGTGCACAAAGATTATCGCACCACTGCTTTCCCAATGATGACCCATACATTACAGTTCTGTCGTTTTCAAGCAATCTTTCTAGTGCTCCAACCACCTGACAAATTGGGATCAGTGCTATCCAGCCGACTCAAAACAAGGCGCAGTTGTGCAGGCATAGTGGGTCTATGTCAAACGGTTGTAACGTGGCGTTGGACCGCCTGAATAGCATCCGAAGGGAAAGCTCCTGAACTCCGCCAGGAAAGCCCTGGGCGAAAAAAGCACTATGCGTCGCCCCAAGCAACCCGCTTTCAACAGGTCCGAGTTGTCAGGGGCGCGTGCAGTTGCCCAACGACATTGCCGTCGCTTTCAGCGGAAATGTGGAGGCGGAAATCTTATCCGTGGTCCTGATCGCGGTGGCCGTCCTGCCATAATGCGACCTTCCAAAGACATCCTGGTAGTGTACCTTTGTTGCGATCCGGTCGACTTCCGCTGAGGTATCAATGGCCTGGCCGTGTTGGTAGGAGACACCCTGCGTATGAACTTTTTCGAGCTGCAAGTCTACGTCTTTTGCAACCGCTGCCGCAATCAAATTGGCATTTTCTACTGAGAACGAAACAACATTTTCCTGTGACAGACGCGGCTCGAGAAATCACGTTTTTTCTGACCTCTCAAATCCAGTGAGGAGGTGGTCACACTCATTGCCCACCAACTGAACTGGCTGATTGATGGCTATGATAGCTCGCGGTTGCAACCGCACAAAAACTGGGCTATTACAGTATTTTGGCGGGTTTTTCGGGATCCTGTAAGGTCTCATATCTTGCCTGCCAATCTAGCCTCAGCAGCTACCGAATGACATCAATGCCTTGTCGGCACTGGTCGCTGCGCAGAACGAACAATTAGTGGCAATAAATCAGGCCTTCGAACAGGAAAACGTACGCCTCAAAACCAAAGTTCTCTCCCTGCAAGAACAACTTAACCCGGCGCTGGCACACCGCTACGTGGCCAGCAGTCTGAAGCTATCGCCGGACTAGGCCAGCCTGTTCGATGAGACGGAGTGTAACACCAAATGGGAGGCTGACGCTGACACGGCGGCCATTCTCGCACACTGACACAGCAGTTCTTGCGTGCTCATGCTGTGGTTTCGAATCTCTTCTATCTGGGAAGGCATTTGGCAAAATGTGCTGAACGCTACCGTAACTGGTTTAGACAGCTTTTCAGCGTCCGCAATGTGATCCAATTGCGTTCGATCACTGGCGTTGCCTACGCACAGTTTCCGACATAGCCTCGATGCCTTCGGCTTCGAAGGCAACTACACGTATAACGCCATACAGTGCCTTCACCAACGCATCGCGGCCCGTCTCATCGATAACCTTTGCGGCCACAGCCCATTCCACCATCTCGTTGCGCTGGCGGCCAACCAGTAGGGAGATGCTAGATGCCGCAAGACAGCCTGGATCCAGCGGCAGGCTCAAGCTGAGGCCCTGAAAATGACAAAACCCGGCTCTGCGGCCGGGTTTTGCGTTTTACC
>TARA_R110001599_G_scaffold9041_22_pt1 | contig 18241 bp, 15 predicted proteins | sample TARA_R110001599 | Tara Oceans TARA_R110001599 (sample SAMEA4398360) | marine metagenome | biome: Polar Biome; feature: [MES] marine water layer (ENVO:01000295) within the mesopelagic zone...; material: water (ENVO:00002006), including particulate matter (ENVO:01000060) such as...... | reverse complement strand
TCATCGTCCATGAATCGACATTCCTCCTGCAGGGTAATGTTGACCGCTTGCGCTTTGCTGTCAATAAGGGGCCAAATTATGGGAGGTCGCAAATTTCCCGGGGGGTATAAAATGGCCGTATCTGAAGTGTTGCAAAAAGAAATGACCGCGATCGTGATCAGCGAGCCGGGCGGTCCGGAAGTCCTGAAATCAGAAACCGTCGCGGTGCCGCGGCCCGAAGCCGGGGAAGTGCTGATCCGGGTCGCTGCTGCGGGGGTGAACCGGCCTGACGTTGTCCAGCGCATGGGCCTTTATCCGGTGCCGCCGGGCGCGTCGCCGTTGCCGGGTCTGGAAGTGTCCGGAACCGTGGTCGCGCTGGGGGCGGGCGTCGAGCCCGAATGGATCGGCCGCAAGATCTGCGCTCTGACCAACGGCGGCGGCTACGCCGAATATTGTGTGGCTCCGGTTGATCAATGTCTTCCGGTTCCGGAATGTCTGACCATGGCCGAAGCTGCGGCTTTGCCTGAGACGCTGTTCACAGTGTGGGGCAATATGTTCAATCGCGGCTTCGCCCGCGAAGGGGAAACGGTGCTGGTGCACGGCGGAACCAGCGGTATCGGGACGACCGCGATCAAGCTTGGCAAGCTCTTCGGCCTTAATGTCATCGTGACTTGCGGCAGTGACCAGAAATGCACCGCGGCAAAGCAGATCGGCGCCGACCATGCGATCAATTACAAGAACCAGGATTTTGTCGAGGAGATCAAGAAGATCACCGACGGCAAGGGCGTGGAAATCGTGCTCGATATGGTCGCTGGCGACTATGTCGCTCGCAATTTGCAATGTCTGAAGGAAGATGGTCGTCATGTGACGATCGCGGTTCAGGGCGGACTGCAGGCCACGATCAACATGGCCCAGGTCATGATGAAACGGCTGATTCTCACCGGATCGACACTCCGTCCGCAATCGGCCGCGCGCAAGGCGCTGCTCGGTGACGAACTGCACCGCTATGTCTGGCCGGATGTCGAAGCGGGCAAGTTGAAGCCGGTGATGGATGAAAGCTTTCCGCTGGCCGATGCGGCCAAGGCCCACGCCCATATGGAGGCCGGTGATCATATCGGCAAGATTGTGCTGATCGTCGAATGACGGGATGAACGGGGAGTCCGACTTTCACGGCGCGAAAGTGGCATTTTTCATCGAAGACCATATCCTGGTCTATCGGCGGGACGACAAGCCGGATATCCCGTTCCCCAATCTGCTCGATCTGCCCGGTGGCGGGCGTGAAAATGACGAGAGCGGCGCGCAATGCGTCGCGCGCGAGACATTTGAAGAATTCGGCATCCGCATCGCGGTCGATCAATTCGAACATGTAGAAACCTATCCCAACTGGCGCGGCGCCGGGAAGGTAGCGCTTTTCTTTGTCTGTCGGCTGTCACCGGACATAGTCGATGATATCGTGTTCGGCGACGAGGGGCAGCACTGGCAAACCATGCCGGTCTCTGCATTTCTCGCCAGCGAAGAGGCCGTTCCGCATCTGCAAATCCGGGTCCAAGAATATCTCAAGGCATAGGCCTCCCGTCACCAAAACTTCATAAAACGGGAATCCGGTTGTCACAATCGGCCACTATGGCGGGGCCCCAGGATAGGTTTCCATGGGAGTTTTCAATGGCCAAACAATTTTCCCCGCTGACCAGAGCCGATATACCGCTGCTTGATGCCGATCGTTACGAAGCGAGCCTCAAGCGCAAGCCACAGGTCCATGCCAGCGACCGCACGCGATACAGGACGATCTGGATATCCGATATCCATCTCGGCACGCGGGGCTGCAACGCCGACCTGCTGATCGATTTCCTCGACCATGTCGACAGCGACACGCTCTATCTGGTGGGCGATATCATCGACGGCTGGCGGATGAAAAAGCGGTTCTTCTGGCCCGACAGCCACAATGATATCATCTGGCGCATCCTGAAGCGCGCCCGGCGGGGCACGCGCATCGTCTATATCCCCGGCAATCATGACGAGATGTTCCGCCAGTTTACCGGCCTCAATTTCGGCGGCGTGGAAATCCGCCGGTCGGCGATCCACGAAACCGCCGATGGCCGACGTCTGCTGGTCCTCCATGGCGACGAATTTGATACCGTCATGCTCGCCCATCGCTGGCTCGCCTTTGTCGGTGACGCCGCCTATGTGACGCTGATGCGGATCAACTGGCTGGTCAACAAGCTGCGCAACCGGCTGGGATTGCCTTATTGGTCGCTGTCGAAAATGGCCAAGAACAAGGTCAAGAACGCGGTCGAATTTATCGGCCGTTACGAGGAACTGGTCGCCAAGGCGGCGGAAAGTCGCGGCGTCGATGGCGTGGTCTGCGGCCATATCCACACCGCCGAGCATCGGACGATCAAGGGTATCGAATATTATAACGACGGCGACTGGGTCGAGGGTTGCACCGCGCTGGTCGAAAAGGACGACGGCACGATGGAAATTCTTCACTGGGCCGACGAGATTGCAGCGCGAAACGCCAGGCAGCAGCAACCGGTACGATTGGCCGAAGTCGAGGCCGACATGGGGCAGGCGGCGTGAAGATCGCGCTGGTCACGGACGCGTGGCATCCGCAGGTCAACGGTGTGGTCCGCACGCTCGATACCGTGGTCGGGCTGTTGCGGGATCAGGGGCACGAGATATTGGTGATCTCGCCCGACCAGTATCGCTCCCTTCCGGCGCCCAGCTATCCCGAAATCCGTCTGGCCTTCACCCGGGCCCGGACGGTCGGTCGGCGAATAGAGGATTTCGGGGCAGACGCAGTGCATCTGGCCACCGAGGGCCCGCTATGCGTTCAGGCCCTGCGCTGGTGCGTGCGGAATGGCCGCCCCTTTACCAGCGCCTATCACACCCAGTTTCCGGAATATCTGGCGAAGCGGACCGGATTGTCGCCGCGGGCGTTCTGGCCCTATATCCGCTGGTTCCATCGCAAATCAGAAGCGATCATGGTCTCGACGGACAGCATCCGCAACCAGTTGCGGGCGGAACGGCTGGACCATGTCCACCACTGGAGCCGCGGCGTGGATCTCGACAATTTCCGGCCTGATGCGCCATCGCCCGCGATTTACGGGAAATTGCAAGGGCCGATCCAGCTCTACGTTGGCCGGGTGGCGGTAGAGAAAAATATCGAGGCCTTTCTGCGCAGCGAACAGCCCGGTTCGAAAGTCGTGGTCGGCGACGGGCCGGCGCTGGCGGGTTTGCAATCGCGCTATCCCGATGTCCATTTTGCCGGAAGAAAATCGGGGCGCGAGCTGGCGGGCTATTATGCCGGAGCCGATGTGCTGGTATTTCCGAGCAGGACCGACACATTCGGCCTGGTAATCATCGAGGCTCTCGCCTGCGGAACGCCGGTCGCGGCCTATCCCGTGACCGGTCCGGTCGATATCCTGACCGATGCCAGCGGGGCGATGGACGAAGATCTGAACGGCGCGATCCAGCGCGCGATCGGCCTCGATCCAGCCGATTGTATCGCCCATGGCAAGCGTTTCAGCTGGGACGCGAGCGCCCGCCAGTTTCTCGATGGTCTGGTCGCGCAGGATCGGCGTCTCGACTTCCACATGTCCCGCCGGATCCTGGCAAAAGCGATTTTTGCGCGGGTTTAGCCAAATATCTTGCCGACTGCCTACAAAGAGCCTACATAAGCTTCCAACAGGCCGTCTCCGCAAGGGGGCGGCCCTTTATTTTTAAATTGTCGCTGGCGCAGAAATGCCAGCTATTGGAAGGAAGCCATCATGGCCGAACAAGCAACCCCACTCATGCAGCATGCAACCGCCAGCTGGCTGGTGGACAACACGGCGCTGAGCTTTGTCCAGATCGCCGAATTTTGCGGTATCCATATTCTCGAAGTCAATGCGATGGCCGATGACCTCGCCAGCTCCAAATATACCGGTCGCGATCCAATTCAGGCGCATGAATTGACGCACGAAGAAATCGAGAAAGCCGAAAAAGACCCGGACTACCGGATGGTCATCCAAAAGGGCCCGGAGCAGGTGCGCCGGACCAAGGGACCGCGCTACACGCCGGTTTCCAAGCGTCAGGACAAGCCCGACGGCATCGCCTGGCTGCTGCGCAACCACCCGGAAATTTCCGATGCCCAGGTCGGCAAGCTGATCGGCACCACGCGGACCACGATCAACGCCATCCGCGAGCGCGAGCACTGGAATATCGCCAATATTGCCCCAAAGGACCCGGTCACTCTCGGCCTGTGTTCGCAGCGCGAGCTTGACGCCGTGGTCGCCAAGGCGGCGAAAAAGGCAGGTATCGAGCCCGAAGCGGAAGATGACAGCAAGCTGGGCGGCGACAAGGAAGCGCTGATTGCCGAGTTGCGGGAAGAACGCGCCCAGGCAGCACGCGATGCAGAAGCCGCTCTCTCTGGCGAAACCGGTGAGGAAGAATCTGCTCCGGTCGAGCATACCGCAGAGACGCTTTTCAAAGGCAGCTGATCGATTCCGGCCCGCGCCGGTTTCGATGATCTGGGAGCAAAACCGCCGGAGGCAACTCGGGCGGATGTTCGCTGCTGCGGTCATCGATCGTCAGTGTCGTTCGGCCATGTTTTTAACCAGCCAATTAAACCGGCTTGCGCATCGCGCGATCGACAGGCTATGACTCGTCCATGGATGCACCCAGAAAACCGCCTGCTTATGATGCCATGCTCGCCGATCACGGCTTCGACCCGGTTGAATCGGACGGTCTGACCTATCCGCTCGGTGACTTTGAACCGAAATATGGCGAATATTTCGAACTGATGCCCGGCATCGGCTGGACCCGGACACCGGTGCCCGGCCCGCTTGGCCACATCAACAACTGGATATTGGCCGACCGCCACGAAGACGGCAGCGCCGGATTTGCGATCGCCGATACCGGACTGTTCATGCCGCAAGTGATCGACGCCTGGAAGCATCTCTTCGACGAAGGCGCCCTGCACGGGCAGAGCGCCACCAAGATCATTGTCACCCATTACCACCCCGATCATGTCGGTTGCGCCGGCTGGCTGGCAAAGCGGTTCAAGGCGCCTTTGCACATGAACCGCACCGAATGGATGCTGACCAAGATGCTGATCGCCGACAAACGCGACGGCGTGCCGCGGGAGGCGCTCGACGAATGGCGTTTCTGCGGCTGGGAGCAGAATCTGATCGACGATTTTGCCGCCAAGGGCTGGGGCCGTTTTGCTCGCGCCGTGTCGGATCTGCCGATTGGCCATATCCGGATGGAAGAGGGCACCAGAGTGCGCACCGGCGACCACGAATGGCGGGTGATGATCGGCAATGGCCACACGCCTGAACATGCCTGTCTGATCGACGACACGGCCAAGGTGATGATCTCTGGCGACCAGATATTGCCGCGGATCACTTCCAATATCTCGACCATGCTCAGCGAACCGACCAGCGATCCGCTGGGCGAATGGCTGGCAAGCATCGACCGGTTTCGCGCCGAACTGGACAATGAATTGCTGATCCTGCCTGCCCATGGCCGGCCGTTTCTCGGCGCGCATCAGCGGCTCGACGCGCTGGCCGAGCGGCATAATGAAGCGCTCGACGATCTTGAACAGGGCCTGCGCGAAAGCCCCAAAAGAGTGGTCGACAGCTTCCCCTATCTGTTCCGTCGTCCGATCACGCCCGATGTTATCGGCATGGCCAGCGGCGAGGCAATGGCAACGCTCCGGCATCTGGAATATACCGGACGCGCCCGCCTGGATATCAAGGACGGCACTGCCTGGTACAGCGCGGCCTAGCCGGTGATCGACTTGGCGTCGACCGGTGGCTCGACCTCGTCGCTGGTGCAGTGCAGCGCATAGCCGCGCAGGAATATGGCCAGCGCGACGAGGGAAATGACCCCGGCCAGGCCAAAGGGTGCGCCGGGCAGATAATAGCTGCTGCCTGCTACGGTAAAGGCGGCGAATACGGCAGCGAACAGGGGCGGACCGATCACCGAGGCAATGCTCTGCAGGCTGGCAACCGCGCCCTGCAACTCGCCCTGTGTCTCGTCGGATACGGCATTGCTCATAAGGCCGTTAAGCGAGGGCTGGAACAGGCCCTGCATCGCACCGACCGGGATTGCGACAAAGATCAGCCAGGCCTGTCCGGGCGCCGCCAGCACATAGATTATGCAACTGACCGCCATGGAGATCGCGCCGAGTACCGCAGAATTGCGCTCGCCGATGCGCGGCACCAGCACGCGGATCAGAAAGCCCTGAACAAAGGCCGCGCCAAGTCCGACGGCGGCGAAGGACAATCCGACAAGCAATTCGCTCCAGCCGAAGGACTCGATGAGATAGAAAGCATAGATGATCGGGAAGACGACATGCGCCGTCATCCAGACGGTCAGTGCTCCGGCATACCAGAACACAACCTTGTTCTGGCCGTTGAGCGCCTTTAGCGCCACCACCGCATTGGCGCGGGCCAGTCGGAAAGGTCGACGCTTCTCCAGCGGCAGGCTCTCCCGCAGCATGAAAAAGCCGAATAGCAGATTGAGCGCGGCGAGCGCGCTGGCTCCGAAAAAGGGCAGGCGCGTGCCATATTCACCCAATATACCGCCAATCGCCGGGCCGATGATGAAACCCAGTCCGAAGGCCGCGCCGATCAGGCCGAAATTCTGGGCCCGTTTGTCGGGCGGGGAGATGTCGGCGATATAGGCATAAGCGGTGCTGAAGCTCGCGCCCATGATCCCGGCGATGATCCGCGCGGCAAACAGCCATAATATCGAGGATGCAAAACCCATCAGCATATAGGCGATGGCATAGCCTCCGAGCGCGCCGAGCAGCACCGGACGCCGGCCAAAGCGGTCGGACAGATTGCCGATGACCGGACCGAAGACAAATTGCATCGCGGCATAGGCAAAGGCCAGCCATCCGGCATAGACCGCCGCGTCGGAGATCGTGTCGCCGGTGATGCTGGTAATCAGCTTCGGCAGGACCGGCATGATTATGCCAAAACCGAGCATGTCGATGAACACGACCAGAAATACGAAAATCAGGGACGATTTGGCGCCAGTGGCAGGGACGGACTCGGACATGGTTTTGCTCCCTACACGCTGGTCCCGCGGAAAGGGACCCATTAACCCGCGTTTATGCCGCCAATTTTGCCAGCAATTTTTATTGTCAGGCTAGACGCGTTCACTTACATGAATGTCAATGACTGAAAAAAAGCCCGACCAGCGGGTAATCTGGAACACCCGCTATAATCATCCCACTCCGTGGGACCAATATTATGCGCCCCTGTCGATGCCCGGAATGTTCTTCGCTTCGGCGGGACGGCTCGGTGATGCCAATCTGCTTGACTTCATGGGCCGCAAATACAGCTATGCACAAATGGCTGCGGAAATCGTCCGCGTGGCCAAGGGGCTTCAGGACATGGGCGTCCGCAAAGGCGACCGGATCGGCCTGTTCCTGCCCAATGTCCCGCATTATGTCAGTGCCTATTACGGCGCGATGGCGGTTGGCGCGACGCTGGTCAATTTTTCGCCGCTCTACACCGTCGATGAATTGAATCACCAGATCGAGGACAGCGGCACGAAGATATTGTTCACCCTGTCGGCGAAGGCGCTATTGCCCACCGCCTATCAGGTGATTCAGCAATCGAGTCTCGAACATCTGATAGTCGGCAGCATCACCGAAGCGCTGCCAGCGGGCAAGGCGTTGCTCTATTCGCTGTTTCGCCGCAACGAGAGCAGCGCGATACCTGATGATGACCGGATCACTGCCTTTGCCGATCTGGTCAGGAATGATGGCAATTATAAAGCGCCGAAAATCCGTGCAGACCGGGATATCGCCCTGCTGCAATATACCGGCGGCACCACCGGCACGCCCAAGGGCGCGATGTGCACCCACCAGAACCTGACCGCCAACGCGCGTCAGATCAACGACATCGATCCCTTCATTGACGAGGTTGACCGGGTGATGGGCGTTTTGCCCTTTTTCCACGTTTTCGCGAACAGCGCGGTGCTCAACCGCACCGTCCAGCGCGGCGGGGAAATCGTCATGCTGCCCCGTTTCGATGCGAAGCAGACGCTGGCGGCGATCACACGCGCGAAAATTACCGCGATGCCCGGTGTACCGACCATGTATCAGGCGCTGCTCGACCATCCCGACACCGACAAGACCGATTTTTCGTCGCTCAAAGTCTGCGTGTCCGGCGGCGCGCCGCTGTCGATGGAACTCAAGAACAGGTTCGAGGCAAAGACCGGTGCGAAGCTGGTCGAAGGCTATGGCCTGACCGAAAGCTGCGGCGTGGTCAGCGCCAACCCCTATATGGCGCTCAACAAGCCCGGGACGATCGGGCAACCGGTCCCCGGCACGATCGTGAAGCTGGTCGACAAGGGCGATCCGGCCAAGCCCGCGCCAGAGGGCGAACCGGGAGAGCTGATCTTTTCTGGCCCGCAGGTGATGCAGGGCTACTGGAACCTGCCGGAGGAAGACAAGCAGGTGTTCGTCGATGGATTCCTGCGCACCGGCGATGTCGCGACGATTGACGAGGACGGATATATCAAGATCGTCGACCGGCTGAAGGACATGATTGCCGTCGGCGGTTTCAAGGTTTTTCCGAGCCAGGTCGAGGAAGTGCTTTACAAGCATGAAGCGGTCAAGGAGGCGCTGGTTATCGGCGTGCCCGACGATTATCGCGGAGAGAGCCCCAAGGCCTATGTCGCGCTATATCCCGAAACGATGGCTACCGGCGATCAGATCATGGAGTGGCTCAACCCGCAACTTGGCAAACATGAGCGGGTGGTCGATGTTGTGGTGCGGGATAGTCTGCCCAAGACGATGATCGGCAAGCTTGATCGGAAAGCGCTCCGGATAGAGGAACTGGACTAGCGCCGGTCTCTCGCGACTAGCTGGATTTGGACCGCAGGCCTCTTCGCCGTGAAATATCACCGGCGTCCGTCTTTGACGCATAATTTTTGACCGCATATAGCTGGGTGTCCGCGACCTCGAACAGCGCTTCTGCGGTTTCGCCATCGACCGGCCATGTCGCGATGCCGATACTCGCGCGGACCCGGATGACGTGATTTTCCAGATTGCACGGAGGGACCAGCGCGGCGAGCATATGGTCGGCACAGGCCGAGCTGGATATGGTCGATTCCGGCGATAGCAGGATCGCGAATTCATCACCGCCCATACGCGCGACAATCCCGTTCTTGCCGCAAGCATGCTGCAGGCGATGGGCCACTTCGATCAGCAACTGGTCGCCGACAGCATGGCCAAACTGGTCGTTGACCGGCTTGAACCCGTCGAGATCGATCAGGGCAACGGTAAATCCGCTTTGTTCCTCGCCGGTCGCGATCTGGCGATCAAGCTGTTCAGCCAATGCGCGGCGGTTGAACACGCTGGTCAGCGGATCGGTATGCGCCAGTTCCCGCATCTCGTGGCGCAACACCAGCTGGTTGATATATTGGTCATTCTGCCAGGTGATTACGCGGTACAGGAATGTCGTTACCATGATCAGGCTGCCCGCCGCAGACCAGCCGACAGGATCACCCGACAATAGCATGATGATGGTGATCGGCACGATCCCGATGATGATATTGAGGATCGCCGCCAGCCGGATCGTGGCGAGATTATAGATGGTGGTGAGCGAACCGAGAGCGAGCGTGAACGGGTAGAAAAGGCGCATTTCGGGCGGTGCGTTGACCCAGCTCAACACGCACCAGATGCTGACCAGGACGCAAAGAGCGGCGGAGAAGAAAGTCGATTCTGCGATGAACTTGCGCGCCAGATCGGCGCTGCCCGAGGCGTTGCGATCCTTGATCAGCGAAATATAGCCGAGCAGGCAACAACCGGCCATCGCGAGCGGTATGCCATAGCGGATTGCAGGGTCGGCACCGGTGGAAGATGCATAGAGGACCAGAGGAACGGTGAGGAACATCGCCAGAAACAGCGCCCGCGACTGGCTTTGCAGGCGGGTGGCGCTCAGAACGGCAAATTCATCCCGTACCGCTTCGGGGATCGGCGGGATCAGTTTTTCCAGGAATCGTTGCACGCTCGTCCGCATGGCGCATTGCTAGCAGCCAATGGTAAACGCCGGGTTAACCCTGTATCTTCCTGTATCATCCAGCTTTTATAGGGGTTGTAGAGCAGCGTGCGAAAATCTCTTTACCGTAAATTAACCATGTTTCCATTAAATGTTCCGGTCGCAAAACCAGGTCAGGAGCTGTCATGTCCTTTGAAAATGCACCGGCGATTATCCCCCGGCAGAATATTGGTGGAGAAGATGTCAAGCGTGGAGCAAATCATCCAAGCTTGCCGCAAAATGACAGCATGGAACAGCGTGCGCAGCGCCGACAGCAGATTGCTGCCACCTCGGTCCATTATCAGTGGACCCGCGAGATACCCACCTTGCCCGGTGTGCCGCTAGCGACAAAAGTCCCTACTGACGATCAGCCCTCGATCGAATGGTGGTTCAAGGTGCTCGAAGTGGGGCTCGAAATTCTCGCCAACATCGAGGCCGTCAATCTTCGGCCGATCTTTTCCGGTCTTGGCACGGCGGCCCGACAGATCATCGACGATGCGCTCGAAAAGGCCGAGCAAGTAAAAGCGAATATTTGCGCGCTGCGTGAAAAACACGTCAAAAATCTGGCGGAGAACGGTCTCGAAAGCAGCATAGAGCAGGCAGAGCAGTCAGCGGGCATCGAGGCCCTGAAAGGCCATGAACAAATTCTTCGCGACATCATCACCGCCATCATCGATGTCCTGAAGGCCGAGGATGCCGCCGATACGCGCTCGATCGAACCCTATCGCGAACTCTATCAGACGATTCCCGCTCCGGGCATCGCTTATACATTCCAGGACGATGACCAATTCGCCCGGCTCCGGGTCGCTGGTCCCAATCCGATGTTGATCCAGGGCATCGACCGGATTCCCGACAATTTCCCGGTGACAGCCGCGCAATATGCAGCGGTAATCAGCGGTGACAAGCTGTCCGATGCGCTATCGGAGGGCAGGGTATATCTGTGCGATTACAAGCCTTTGGAGATTCTTGTTGATGGTGTCTGGCAAGGGATTGTAAAATATATCTACCGCCCGATGGCCTTGTTCGCCGTACCGCCGGGCGGGTCGTCGCTGAAACCGGTCGCGATCCAGTGCGGGCAGGACAGCAGTCGCTATCCGGTGATGATACCGTCGGTCTCGGCTTCGGACAAATGGGGCTGGGAGATGGCGAAATTCGTCGTTCAGGTCGCCGACTGCAATTATCACGAACTGTTCGTCCACCTCGGCAGCACCCATCTGGTCAGCGAGGCCATCGCCGTCGCCACCCGCCGCAATCTTGCCAATGTTCATCCGCTCTGGTCGCTGCTGGTTCCACATTTCGAGGGCACCTTGTTCATCAACAATCTGGCGGTGGAAACCTTGATCAACGAAGGCGGTCCGATCGACGCCTTTTTCGGCGGCACGATTAGCTCGAGCCAGCTCGCTGCGGTCAAGGCACGGCTGTCGTTTGACTTTGCCAAGAAAATGACCCCGGTCGACTTCGCCGAACGCCAGGTTGCCGATCCGAACAAATTGCCGGACTATCCCTATCGCGATGACGCTTTGCTGGTCTGGCAGGCGATCCAGGACTGGGCCAAACAATATATAGAAATCTACTATATCGACGACGAAGCGGTCGTAAATGATACAGAATTGGCACAATGGGCCATATCAATTGCTTCGGAAGGCCATATTGTCGGCTTTGAAACCATCACCACCCGCGCGCAGCTGATCGACGTCTGCACGATGATCATATTCACGGCCAGCGCCCAGCATGCCGCGGTCAATTTTCCGCAGCGCACGATGATGACCTTTGCCCCGGCGGTTACCGGGGCAGGCTGGGCCGCTGCGCCGGCCAAACAGAAGGATCGGGACAAGGGCGAATGGCTGGATTACATGCCGCCAATTGCGCTGGCGCTGGAACAATTGTCCTCCCTGTTCCTGCTGGGCTCGGTCTATTATCGCCCGCTCGGCGATTACCGGACCAACCGCTTTCCCTATGAAAGCTGGTTCCAGGACCCCGCGATCACTGGCAGCGAAGGGCCGCTCGCGCGCTTCCAGGCCGGTTTGAGAGCGGTGGAAGCGCGGATCGTCGCACGCAATCAACGCCGGATGCATGTCTATGAATATCTGCAGCCCAGCCTGATTCCGACCAGTACCAACATCTAGCCGCAATAAGTGCGATCGGGCGAGGGTCAGCGCGCGCTGCGGGCTGCCAATATCCGCTTGTTGCGGGCCTCGACGGCGCGGAACGCCTTGAACACGCTCAACTGCGGATCGGTCTTGCCATACTGGCCGATATTCTCGAGCTGTTCGTAAAACCAATAGATGGTCGCAAAGCCGTCAATCGCTTTGACCACCTGGAAATTCTTGAGAAAACCGAGCCACTCCGGAATCAGCCGCAATTCATTCTCGTAGCACGGCAATGCTTCCAACCCTTCCATCAATTGCTTTGGCGCGTCGGTCATCACGCACATCGGACGGCCAAGGCCGATCAGGTCGGCGGCGCCGCTTTCCAGCGCGGATTCCATCGCCGCTCTCGTCCGGAAACCGCCGGTCACCATCAACGGCACCGTGACCGCATCCTGCATCGCCTTGGCGAAATCGACGAAATAGGCTTCGCGGGCCCTCGTCGACGGCGCGACATTCTGCTCCTCTTTCTCCTCAATTCCGTCGGCACCCATCAGCGCCGGCTGTTCATAGGTGCCCCCCGATATTTCGACCAGATCGACGCTCGCCGCTTCCAGCCAGCGGACCACCTGCAGACTATCCTCGAAGTTGAACCCGCCTTTCTGGAAATCGGCGCTGTTGAGTTTGACCGAAATCGGGAAATCAGGGCCGACCGCCGCGCGGGTCTTGGCCACCACTGCAAGCAGAAAACGTGCGCGGTTCTCAAGGCTTCCGCCATATTCGTCGGTTCGCTGGTTCGACCGCGGGCTGAGAAAACTGCTGAGCAGATAGCCGTGCGCGGCATGGATTTGCGCGCCGGTAAAGCCGGCATCCTGACAGGTTTTAGCGGCCAGTGCGAAGCGGTCGACCAGCTCGTCAATTTCTTCCACCGTCAGCGCTACCGGCTCACCAAATTGTCCGCCGGGCAGGCCGAGTTTGACCGCTGACGGCGCCTTGGGGTGCTTGTTGACGTTGCTTTGCGTCTGCCGTCCGGCGTGGCTGATCTGGGCCCAGAAATGATTGCCATTGCGGGTAGCGGCTTGCGCCAAGTTTCGCAGCGCGGTCTTCATTTCCTCGCTCGCCGGTCGGTCGATGACGACGTTGCCGGGGCGTTCGAGATGATCACGATCAATCTGGATATTGCCGCTCAGCAGCATCCCCGCGCCACCATCGGACCAAAGCCCGTATAGCCGCTCCAGCTCCGCTGTTGGCACGCCGTCGGGACTGGCCATTCCTTCGGTCATTGCCGCCTTGCTCAGCCGATTGGGGAGGACGGCTCCACAGGGCAGGGACAGCGGGTCGGAAAGCGATATGGTCATGCGGATGGTCCCCGAAATTGAATTGCGTTTGAAAACTGATTCTGGCTGATGTTGAAATTTTTGGCAAGAAGAACCGCGGTTTTTGACATATAATATGCTTAACAACGGGTATATTTTGCAATTGTGAAAATTTGAGTATAGTGTTTCAGGCAATCGCACGGGAGAAAACTTCCGGCGAAAGTCGAACGTAATTTTCTGAGGGGAATGAATATGGTTGCAGCAGCACCCCATAAATCGGTCAGCAAGCATAGCGCACGTCGTGACGTGCAGCATGGCGGTATCCGCTGGGACAAGAAAATGAGCAACAATTGTGCAGCGGCACTGCTCGTCTATACCATGATGCAGATATTCTTTGTCCTCAGCTTCATCGAAACCAAGGGCATGTCAATCGCGCCCTATTTCGGCCTGGTCCTGCTGGTTGCCGTCATCATCCCTTTCTGCCGCAAATTCGAGAAACGCTGGGTCGACATGGCTGGCAGCGGCCTGACCGAGCAGAGCATCGCCGCAAAATTCCGGTCCGACCAGATCGTCCTGTGGTTGCTGGCGATCGGCCTGCCATTTCTCTTCGTCGGACTGATCACCGCAGTCGGTCCGCTGCTCTGACAGTCGGCCGGGAAATATCCGATAATCCTTTCTAGCCCGATTGGCAGCAGATCGTTGACCTTATTGGGCAGCATACCTATGTCCTGCGCATGCTAAAACCTACAGAAGCGCAGGATCGCGCCGACGCCCTGATATCCCAAGCCAAAAAAGCCGGAGCCGACGCCGCGGACGCCATCTATGTCTGCGATGCCGCGACCCAGGTGCAAATCCGTCTCGGCAATCTCGAAGATGTCGAGCGTTCCGAAGGCGAGGAAATCGGCCTCAGGGTCTTCGTCGGCAAGCGTTCGGCAACCGTATCTTCCTCCGATATGGACCCGAAGATCCTGTCCGCCCTCGTCGGTCGCGCGCTCGACATGGCCCGAGAGGCGCCGGAAGACGAATACGCCGGCCTTGCGCCCGAAGATCTGCTGCTCAAAGCAGAACCGCATCCGATCGAGGGCGATGACGGCCAGGACCCGGAGCCTGAACTGTTGCGCGAACTGGCGTTAAAGGCGGAAGATGCTGCGCGTGCGGTCAACGGCGTCACCAACAGCGAAGGCGGCGGCGCCAGCGCCGGACGCAGCATTGTTGCCCTGGCGACCAGCCACGGCTTTTCCGGCGCTTATTCCACCAGCGGTTACAGCCTGTCCGCCAGCGTGATCGCCGGCGAAGGCGACGGCATGGAACGCGACTATGCCTATGACAGCGTCCGCTTTCTGGAGGATCTCGAGAATCCCGAAAATATCGGCAAGGAAGCGGGCGAACGCGCTGTTTCCCGCCTCAACCCGGTAGATTTCAAGTCGGGCGCTATGCCGGTCGTCTATGATCCGCGCGTCGGCAACAGCCTGCTCGGCCATTTTGTCGGCGCGATTGCCGGCGCTGCCATTGCGCGCAAGACCAGCTTTCTCCTGGAGGCGCTCGACACGCAGGTGTTCGACAGCGCCGTGAACATCATCGACTGCCCCCATCGCAAGCGCGGACTGCGGTCCAAGGCTTTCGACGGCGAAGGCCTTCCCACCGCGAAAACCAGATTGATCGACAACGGTCGCCTGACCCAGTGGCTGATGGAAAGCGCCTCTGCCCGCCAATTGGGTCTGCAGCCGACCGGCCACGCCTCGCGCGGGGTCGGCGGAGCGCCGGGCGTCAGCGTTACCAATCTGCACATGGGCAATGGCTCGGTCAGCAAGGCCGAACTGATCAAGGATATCAAGCACGGTGTCTTCATCACCGAGCTTATCGGCATGGGGGTCAATCCGGTCACCGGCGACTACAGCCGCGGCGCGGGCGGTTTCCTGATCGTCGAAGGAGAAATCGGACCGCCAATTTCCGAGATCACGATAGCCGGCAATCTGAAAGATATGTTCAAGAGCCTTATCGCGGCCGATGATCTGGAATATCGGTACAGCGTCAATACCCCGACGCTGCGCACAGACAGTATGACGGTGGCCGGTGGCTGACGTCGATTTCGATCGGGTTATCGCGATCGCCAAGCAAGGCGGGGCGCTGGCCATGCGCGACTGGCGATTGGGCCAGGGGGCCGCCAATATCTGGGAAAAAACGCCCGGTCATATTGTTTGCGACGCCGATCTTGCCGTCGACAAGTTTCTGAGGCTGGAACTCGAAAAGCTGCTACCCGAAGCCGGCTGGCTTTCGGAAGAGACCCATATCGATCATAGCGATGCGGGCGATGAACTGACCTGGGTCGTCGACCCGATTGACGGCACGAAAGACTATGTTGCGGGCAAGACCGGCTGGTGTGTTTCCGTCGCGCTGGTACTCAATGATTCACCGATTCTTGGCGTGCTGGTTGCTCCGGCGATGGAGGAGGTCTGGGTCGCCAAGGCGGGAAGCCACAGCGAAGTCAACGGCCGCACGCTGGTCGCCAGCAGCCGTAAGCAATATGCCGGCTGCCGGATTCCGGCAGAAGAGCTGCCGCCCGAACTCGATCTGGTGGCGGTCCACAAACCCAACAGCATTGCACTCAGAATGGCGATGGTCGCCGATGACCGGGCGGATGTCGTCGCCTCGACCCGCTGGGGCCACGAGTGGGACATTGCAGCCGCCCATGTCATCGCCGCCGAAGCGGGAGCCAGCGTCACCGATGCGCTTGGTGAAACATTGGTCTACAATGGCACCCATGGCAAAGCGCTGGGGGTATTGTGCTGCTCGCGAAATCTGCGCGATGTCGCGGTTCAGCGGATCGGTAAATATGTCACCGAAAATGGTGCCAGCCACTAGGTTTTCAGGCGGTACGTGCTCTCGTCCACAATTGCTGCCGATCGCGACGCGGGCTCTTTACCAGCGCTTGCCCGAAGGCTTTCAGGATCGACCCGAGCTTCCTGGCCTTGCTGGTATATATTCTTTGATTGAGCGAAACGCCGTCGCTCTTCTTGATGGCCCGGCCGATATCACCATAAATGCCGGCAGCAGCCAATACCGCCCAGCGGGACCGGAACGGCAGGCTGGCCGCGCCGACGCGCGCGGACTCTTCATAGGCGCCGGCCAGATCGCACAGCCGGTTGACCAGCGGGATCAATGCATCGCGGCGATCGGGAGCCATGATATTTTCCGGATCCAGCCGGGCCTCGGCGAGCCAGGCTTGCGGCAAATAGCATCGTCCGGCTGCGGCATCCTCGGTCACGTCGCGGGCAATATTTGCTAGCTGGAACGCCAGGCCGAGATCACAGGCGCGGTCGAGTACTTCCTGATCGCGGGGCGAAACGCCCATCACGATCGCCATCATGCAGCCGACCGCTCCCGCGACATGATAGCAATATTGAAACAGATCATCTTCGGTCTCCGGTCGCCATCCCCGGGCGTCAAGCGCGAAGCCGTCGATCATGTCATTGGCGAAGTCTATCGGTATGCCGCATTCCTGCGCGACGACGCCAAAAGCATCAAATGGCGGATTGCCGGTCTGCTCACCGCCATGCGCGCGCCGTGTCATCATCCGCATCGCCGCAATCGTCTTTTGCGGATTGGCGACGACAGACATGCCATGTCCGTGATCCTGTCCGTCGGCAAGATCGTCGCAGGCGCGGCACCAGCTGTAAAGCAGCCAGGCACGCTCGCGCGTCTTGCGGGAAAAAAGCTTGGAGGCCCGGGAGAAGGATTTCGACCCGCGTTCGATGCTCAATCTGGCGTGACGGACGAGATTATTGCGGTTCATCCAGCCTCTCCGAGATCCTCCAGCATCAGCTCCGCCGTCGCTTTCGCGCTCCCGACCACACCGGGGATGCCCGCACCCGGGTGGGTGCCTGCGCCGACGAAATAGAGATTGTTGATGATATCGTCACGATTGTGCACCCGGAACCAGGCGCTCTGGGTGAGCAGCGGCTCGAGGCTGAACGCGCTCCCGAGATGGGCGTTGAGGTCGGTTCCGAAATCCTGCGGTGTATAGTGAAAGCTGGTGATGATCCGGTCATGGATATCGGGGATCAGCCGCTGGCCGATTTCGTCGAGAATGCGTTTCTTGTAGATGGGGCCCATGACCTCCCAGTCGATCGGCAGCTTGCCCTGATGCGGAACAGGGGCGAGCACGTAGAATGTGCTGTGTCCCTCGGGCGCCATTTCCGGATCGGTGACGGTCGGATGATGCAGATAGAGCGAGAAATCGCTCGGCAGCACGCCATTGTCGTAGATATCTTCCAGCAGGCCTTTGTAGCGCGGCCCGAACAGGATCATGTGGTGCGGGATGCCTGGCCAGCTTCCCTTCACGCCGAAATGGACGACGAACAGCGAGGGTGAATATTTCTTCTTCTTGAGCTTTTCAGCGACTGTATGACTGCGATGCTTGTGACCGAGCAGATCGCGATAGCTATGCATCACGTCGGCGTTGGTGGCGACGGCATCAAAATTCTCGCTCCAGCCCGATTTGCAGGTGATGCCCGAAGCACGGTCGCCAATCGTGTCAATCCGGGTGACCGGGTCATCGAGCCGGATCACGCCGCCGATCCGCTCGAAATGTTTCACCATCGCGGCGACCAGCATATTGGTCCCGCCCTTGGCAAACCAGACGCCCCCGAGCCGTTCCAGCTTGTGGATCAGACCGTAAATCGCACTGGTCTTCATAGGATTGCCGCCGACCAGCAGCGTCTGGAACGACAGGAACTCGCGCAGCTTCTCGTTCTTCACAAAACTGGAAACCTTGGCGTAAACAGAGCGATAGGCTTCAAATTTCATCAGGGCAGGGGCT
>TARA_R110001599_G_scaffold13969_10_pt1 | contig 18244 bp, 14 predicted proteins | sample TARA_R110001599 | Tara Oceans TARA_R110001599 (sample SAMEA4398360) | marine metagenome | biome: Polar Biome; feature: [MES] marine water layer (ENVO:01000295) within the mesopelagic zone...; material: water (ENVO:00002006), including particulate matter (ENVO:01000060) such... | reverse complement strand
GTCCAGTTCTGGGATGACACCGATGCACAAAAGCGTGCGATAAACGATATCGACGACTACTTCTACGATCACATCAGGGACGAACGCGGCATTGATCTCAGCCTGGCTCAGATGGATGAGATTATCGAACGCACGATGCAGGTAGCACGACACAGGATGCCTGGGTGACACATTCCCACAGAGTAGTCACTTATGGGGGAGAAGTGGTCGAGTATGAAGTGCTCTTCGTTACGCGCAAAACGTTGGAAATAGCCGTTCATCCCGATTTGCGCGTGGTGATAAAGGCCCCCAGGGGAACCAGTGAGATCGCGATTCAATCTCGAGCCATAAAGCGCGCTCGCTGGATCAAGAAGCAGAGAGATTACTTTCGTCAGTTCGACCCACGAACACCACCCCGACAGTACGTAGGCGGCGAGACGCACCGCTACCTAGGACGCCAGTATCGCCTGAAGTTTATCGAGTCAGACAAACCTTCGGTTAAGCTCACGGGAAGATTCTTTTGGGTGAGCTGCCCAGATCGGAACGATAGCAGTCAAGTCAAAACACTACTCGAAGCCTGGTATTCGCAAAAAGCACATGAAAAGTTTTCAGAGTATTTCGAGCGCTGCTGGCCTGAATTTGAACGGTTGAATCAGGAACGTCCCAAAATACAAATAAGGCGAATGAAATCGCGCTGGGGCAGTCTATCGAAAAGCGGCACACTCACCTTGAACGTAGCGCTTGTTCAGGCACCCCGCGAGTGTATCGATTACGTGATTACCCATGAACTTTGTCATCTTGAGCATCACGACCATGGTCCATCGTTCTACCGAATGCTGGAAAAAATGATGCCGGACTGGGAAAAGCGCAAGCACAAGTTAGAACTGGCCTTGATCTAATGTGGAATCCAGCGCAGATTCGGTGCCATTCATCAATGATCGACTTTGGTCGCGGCCTGGCTCAATATGAAACTTTTCGACCCATCTATGTTAGCTGTAAAAGCTACAGAGCTCAGTTAACTTCAATTGAAATGGGATATTCGTACCCGATAGAGTAAATCGAGTGCGATTACGGGAGCAGTAGTGAAAATCAATGATAAAGTAGAAAAGCTTCTTCTCAATGAGCCACATCTAACGAGGTCTGAGGCAGAAAAGCTTGCAGCCATTGAGCACGAGCAAAAGCGAATTGCTAAACAGAGCAAGAACGCTAGAAGTCGAGGTCAAATACGTAGGCATCAAGGGAAGCCTTCCACAGGATCAGTACAAACGGTTCCTGGGGGACGAGTTTCACCCAAATGATACTCTGCGTTACCGATGGTGGCTACATGGCTCCAAATAGTGATGGTAGACGGTGATTGCCTCGTTGTCACGGACCGTACCGTACCGTACCAAGATTTGAGCCAACTGAGGGCTTTTTGCTTACGTCCCAACTAGTAAATCGTTGCACGCTGAAGCCCACACGCTTCGTGAAGCCCCCTCAGTGCTTGCGGGGAATTTGCGGGACTTGCTGTGATCTGTTGTGCTCTGTGCGGGAAAATGCGCTGTGGGTATTCATATTTAAGTTAATAAAATCAGTAAGTTAAAAATATCCAGCCAAATTCATAATGCTGGGGTCGGTGGTTCAAGTCCACCCGTAGCTACCACTTTTTCTCTTTTAATCAAAAGCCTACAGCTCTACGGCTCTTCCCTTAACGAGCTTCCAGCTTTTTCGCTAACTGCGGAATATGCAGTACGGTGGCATTGTGGGCCTCGGTAGATTCAGCCAGCCATGTAATCACGTCAGCAACCGTTTTGGCCGGTGTGGCGTCGGCAAAATCAGCTAACTTTTCACTCAAGCCATTTGCCTTCATCACTTCGGTAACAACAAACCCGGGCTCTACATTCATAAACCGCAGATTAGAACCCTTGTGCTCTACTCGCAGAACGCCAGCCATCCGTATCAGCGCAGCCTTTGATGAAGAATAGGCAAAGCCCCATCCGCCCTCGCCTGCGGGCGCGGGCGGGTCAAATTCGGCAGAGCCTGACACCATATTGATAATAGTCCCTGATTGCCGGTCCAGCATGCCGGGCAATACTGCCTGCACAGCAGCTAGTGGCGTAAATACATTACCTTGATAAATATCCCCAAGCTGTTGCGCGGTAATATCCATAATGTGCTGCATGTTTCCCATACCCTGGAAACAGGCATTGTTAAACAGCAAATCAATGTGGCCGTAATGGCTTAGCGCCTCTTCAATGGCCGCCAACACGGTGTCGGGTTGCAGAATATCCGAGCGCATACATAAGGCCTGGCCGCCGGCAGCGCGAACTGCGTCTGCTGTAGACTCCAGGCTGCCGGGCAAGGACTCGGTATTTGACTGGTAACTACCATGCTCATGCTGCTCGCCGTCACGTAAACTACGTGCCGTGATCGCCACATCGTAACCGGCATGCGCCAGGGCGATGGCCGTTTCAGCCCCGATACCCCGGCTAGCACCGGTAATGAAAGCAACTTTTCGTGTCATTCGATCTCCTTTGGCAATCAGCGACCCACTCGTCGTCGAAATAACTGGCCCACCAAACGCAGAGCGCGTGTTCAGGCAATCGCCCGGTCAGGCCGAGCCAGCAGCAATGGCTAGCCGGCTACTGGTCAAGCGAGCAGCGCAGTGAGCCTGGCGGCCTCCTGCCCTTGCGCTCCCCCACCCCGCTGATGTGCAGCCAACTGCCGGCGCAGCTGAGCGGGCAGATCGGCAGGCTGCCAGTCCGTCAGCAGCTCCGTACCCGTGAAGTCACGCACCGGTTGGCCGAGCTCCAGTAGTAGTTCCAGGCTGTACACGATGCGACCGTGCAATGCGGGGTCACGTGTCGTGCACAGGACGGTGGCCGCTTCCACCATGGTTTCCAGAGGCTCGAAAAAATCCGCATCCAGGTAGCCGGCATCGCGTACCTGGGCCAGTTCTGGCGTAAGCACCGCGGCCTGCGGCGTCAGGGCGTTGACCGTAATACCCGTACCCTCGACTTCGGCAGCAAGTCCAACCGTCATCCGGTTAAGGGCGGCCTTGCTCGCACCATAAGCGCTACCCGCCTGCGCTGGCGCTGTCTTGCCGAACGGCGGGCCAGCGGGCAACTCCGCCACCGAAGTGGTCAGGTTGAGAATCCAGCCACAACCGCGTTGTTGCATCCCCGGCAGAACCTGTTGGGAGAGTCGCCAGGGCGCCCATACGTTGACCTGCTGCAAAGTTTCCAGCTCCGCGAGCGTCCAGTCTGCAAAGGGCTTGTAGTCACCGGCCGCTGCATTGTTCACCAGGATGTCGATAGCGCCAAAGTGAGCCTCCACCTGTGCCACCAGAGATTCTCGCTGCGCTGGGTCGGCGAGATCACACACCAGCGGCAACACCTCACCGCCTGCGGCTTCTATTGCCGCCCGGGTACGCTCCAAACCGTCAGCGCTGCGGGCGGTAATTGCCACGCGGGCCCCTTCAGTCGCAAGGCGCATTGCAATTGTAGTACCGCAGCCACCCTTGCTGGCGCCAGTGACGAGGGCTACGCGGCCTGCACAAGCTTTTGCACTCATGTCCTTACCCCACTTGCGGGGCGCGGTGAAACACGGCTCATGCTCATAGTATTGACTCCTCGTATGCCTTTATTGTGTTTCGAGTGTTGCATGAGGACCTCGTCGTTGCCACCGGACGGCTTGGATTGTGCCGCCGCGGTTCAAAAATCTGCTTCAGGCGCACGCCTCCAATCACAACACGCTACGGCAAGTGTCCTGGACGCAGATGGCCAGGCCTATATCGAGTGCTGCGCAACCGGCTGGAGAAAGTGCCCCTGCAAGCCAGTACATTGGTTTGTATCTATCAAAAATATATTTCATAAAATGAGGGAGTTGTAGGCGATCAGAAAGATTCATACCATTCGATTTGTCCGGCCGAACAGCGCCGTCGCAATCAGCCCGATAAAGGCAAACCCCGCTACCACCCCGAATACATGCTGGTGCCCCGCAGCCCCAGGAGAGGAATCGATAAGCCATCCCATCAGTGGACCCATGAAAATATCCGGTGTGAATCCGACAAAAGACACCACACCCACCGCGGTGCCGGTCTGTATCAGCGGGACATTGGCTTCACCGAAAATCGCGAAATACAGGCCGCGCAAACCATAGATGCCGGCACTGGTGCCCGCGATGGTCGCCAGCAACAGCCAGGACAGCCCGGGCACAATCATACCGGCCGCGATCGCCCCGCTGCCAAGCATGACGACGACAAAACTCCACAACAGCATGATCGTGCCGCTGAACCGGTCTGCCAGCAATCCCGCGCCGATGGCCGCGACCGGGCGCACCCAGAAAGAGATGGTGCCGATAGTGGCGGCCTCCACTTCGTTATAGCCGAAGGCGTCTCTGGCATACAGGGAAAAATCATCGGTGCTTTTGTAGGCCACGTAGGCACACAGCACGATGACCGCGTGGCACCAGACCGTGCGTATGGCCATGACCTGCTGCAGGCACCGCCAGCTCACCCTGGTACCGGCCAGGGTATCGGTCCGCGGCGTCGGCGGAACGAAAAACCAGACCAGTGCCGCCGACAGGACACACATACCGGAAAATCCCTGGATGATTACAGCAAGTGCCTGCCCGCGCTGTGCCAGAGTCGCGGTTTCAACATCCGCCGGCAACAGGGCCGCGAACACCATGACCGACACCGACGACATGACCGCAGCAAACAGGCCGCGACCGCCGTCCAGCAGGCCGAAGGTCCTGCCCTGGTGAACACTGCCCAGCTCCCGGGTGGTTTTGATAAGTGCCCCCCAGAACAGCAGGATCGTGGTCAGTCCCCAGAAACCGTAGAGCAGGGTCAGTACACCAATCGATGGTATGGCGGCCATGACCACCCCGCCGAGGGAAGTCGCCAGTAATGCCGCCACCAGCAGGTTGCGGGCAGAGAAGCGATCCGCCAGCGGACCGCCAGCAAGATAGGACGCCATGGCTATAAAGCCATACAGGGAGAACGCGGTGCCGAGCTGGAAGTTGGTAATGCCGAATATGTCGATGAAGGTGGGACGGAAAATGCGCGCAAGGACGAAGGGCAGTAGAAAGATGGCCTCACCGGCAATAATGAGGGCAGCGAGCGCCAGAAAACCGGAATTTTCAGGGACTCTGTCCTTGCTTGTCTCAATGACCGAGATAACAGCACCTCTTGGTATCCATCCGGCAAATCACGGCGGCTCCCACCAGAAACCAGGCAGTGCAGCTCAGAAGAGCGGGTGTACTCAGGCTGCGGATGCCGGGAATCAACTGGGCACTTGATCCGCTTCCATCTGCCTCGGATCAAAAATCAACTGGAAGGAGGTGGGGTTGCCGGCCCTTACCTTCAGATCCGCCTCAATCTGCGACGCCAGTGCTTCCAGCAATCGCAGTCCCAGTGTTTCGCCTTCGCGGCCAGTCCTCCCGGATGGCAGGCCGACGCCCGTATCTGTTACAGCCAACATCGCTCTGGAGGCGCTCTCTGCTTTCAAGCTAACAGTCAGTTTGCCCGTTCGACTTTCAGGGAAAGCATGTTTCAACGCATTTGACACCAGCTCATTGACGATAAGGCCCAGCGGAAGACTCCGGTTCATCGACAGAATCAGAGGATCGACATCAAGTTCCAGGTCAATGCGTGCTCGGTCCATGCCATAGGACTGAACCAGGTTATGTGTCAGCGAGGCAATGAACTCGCCCGCGTCTATATGAGCAAAATCCTGGGACTGGTAGAGGATCTGGTGTGTCAGAGATATCGTTTTGACGCGATTCTGACTGTCCATGAGGGCAGCCCGAGCCTGCTCTCCAGCGACATGCTCCATCTGCATACCAATCAGGCTGTCGATGATCTGCAAATTGTTTTTCACCCGATGATGAATTTCCGCCAGCAGGACTTCTTTCTCAAGCAAAGCGGATTTGAGCGACTCCTCCTGCTGCTTGCGCTCGGTAATGTCTACAACTGACGCGAGGATCATCACCCCTGTCGCCGTATCCAGAGGATTCAACCCTATTTCAACAGGAAATTCCTCGCCCTTTTTGTTGAGTGCGTACAGGTCGCGGCCCTGACCCATCGCTCTGGATACGGGCCGCGCGGTATAGGCATGACGAACCTCCGGGTGGTGTTGCCTGAACCGCTCGGGAACCAGCATATCGATGTTGGCGCCTATCAGTTCATCGCGACTGTAACCAAACATGGTTTCAATCATTGAGTTCACGAGTGTGATTGTGCCGGTCTTGTCCGTCATCACCATCCCGTTGGGTGCTGCCTCAACTGCCAGATGGACCATCTCCTGGGAGCGTTGGCGTTCGGTGATGTCCAGAATGGTCGCAAGCGTATAAACCCGTTCCCCGATACTGATCGGGTTGAGGCCGATTTCGACCGGTATCTCGATACCATTCCGATGCAAACCATACAGGTCTCGCCCGTGCCCCATGGCGCGGGCCTTTGGCTGCCGAAGGTAGCTGGAGCGAAGCTGGGGGTGTGCCTGCGCAAAGCGTGGAGGTACAAGTCGCTCGATGGGCTGTCCGAGCAGTTCATTTCGGGCATAACCAAACTGGCTTTCAGCACTGGAATTGGCCAGCACGATTGTGCCTCTGTCATCAACAATGACCATGCCATTCGGCGCCGCCTCAATGGCGAAGTGCATGAGTTCCTCATTATCAAGCACGTCTGCAGGGTTGTCTGTCGCCATGATGCCCTACCCGTCACTCTTCGAGCTGTTGATGCTCTCGCAGCAGCTCAGCTAGATCCCCGGGCGGCAACGGCACACTGAGCAGATAGCCCTGCATTTCGTCACAGCCTGCCGCCCGCAGGAAATCCGCCTGTTCCCGACTCTCTATTCCCTCGGCAATGACGCGCAGTTCCAGCTGATGCCCCAAAGCGATAATGGCTGTAGCGATAGCGCAGTCATTTTTATCGCCAGGAATATCCCTCACAAATGACTGATCAATCTTCAACCGATGAATCGGGAGCAATTTCAAAGAACTCATACAGGAATAGCCGGTGCCAAAGTCGTCAATAGAAATGGTAACACCCAGGGACTCAACTCTGCGTAGTGCGACGAGGCTGGCCTCACAGTTTTGCAGTGATGACTCTGTAACTTCCAGCTCGAGGAATTCACCGGGCATCTGGCTGGTCTTCAGAGCGTTGGTGACAATGCTGACAAACCGCGGTTCCCGCAGTTGCCTGGGAGACACATTGACCGCAATGCGTATGTTCTTGCCGAATTTATCGACCCAGATACGGTATTGTCGACAGGCCTCGCCGATCACCCATTCGCCGATATCGACGATCAGGGAGCTGTTCTCGGCCACTGGAATGACCTCTGCGGCGGATAGCAGGCCGACCTCGGGGTGCTGCCAGCGAATAAGCGCCTCCATACCAACAATATCCTGGTTTTCCGCGCTAAATTGAGGCTGGTAATACAGGACAAACTGCCGCTGCTGAAGCGCATGTCGCAACTCCTGTTCACGGTTCAGATAGTGCGCCACTGCCTGCGTCATTTGCGGCTGGTAGAATGCGTAGCAGTTCCTCCCGAGGCCTTTCGCAGAATACATAGCAGTATCCGCCATTTTTACCAGGTCGTCCTTGTCGTCGGTATCCGTTGGATAGATACTGATACCGACGCTACAGCCTGGTGTCACCTCATTCTTGCCAAGAAGCATCGGCTGGTGAACCGCTTCGATTATCTTTCGGCACAGCGCCTCAAGGTCATCGGTAGTATCAAAAGCATCGACAATAACTATGAACTCGTCCCCGCCGATCCGGCACAACGTATCCGAAGTCCGCAACACCGGCTGCAAGCGATCTGCTATGGCACGCAGCATCTGGTCTCCAACCTGATGGCCCAGTGTGTCATTGACTCGCTTGAAGTGATCGAGGTCGATGAAAAGTACAGCCAGCCTGCTTTTCGCCCTCGCAGCATGCGCAATCGCCATGTTTAGGCGATCCATGAAGAGGTGCCGATTGGGTAGCCCGGTGAGGGTGTCGTAGTAAGCAATATAAGCCAGCTCGGCCTGGGCACGTCGCATCTCCGATATATCGGATATCAGGATGACATATTGCCAGGGGCCGTTTGCCCTGGACGCAACTCGCGAGATATTCACCAGCGCATGGAAGGGTTGATCGTCCTGCCTGTAGGCGCGGACCTCACCGCGCCAGCACTCGCCCTGAGCCAGCGCGGCATTCATCTTCTCGCGCGTCGCCTGACCGATGTTGGCCGCCGAGAGTAAATCCAGTGGTTGACCCTGTACGCTGACCGCTGTGAGCCCGGTAATCTGGTAGAAGGTCGCGTTGGCATTCGCTACTGTCAAGTTTTGATCGGTAACTACGATGGCTTCCGAACTGCTGTTGAACACCAAGGCGGCCTGCTGCAGCTCCCGCTCCGCCAGTTTACGTGCAGTGATGTCCTGGATCACACCCAGGACATCGCGGGTGCCGCGCTCTCCTTGATCATCGGCTACCCCGTACAACACATAAAAACTCGGTCCTGTGCGCGCGTCGTCAACCTCAAATTCGAGCTCGATCGAGTCCTGCAGACGGTTCTGCAGATTATTGATCTCGCGATCAATCCGGCGCCTGTCTCTCGCCGTGATCAGGGGGCGGAATTCGCTCCAGTTGGAGAACTGTGTATCACCGTGCTTGATAGGGTTCGCCAGCACTACGGTGCTCCCAGAACGCTCGCCAATCTCCCACGTTCCCATATTGGCAGCGTCAATTGCCAGTTTCAGGCGAGCTTCGCTGCGCTGCAATTTCTGATCCCACTTCGAGCGTTCAAGAGAAATCTTGAGTACTGCTTGCAAGTCGCGTTCGGAAAATGGTTTCAGAAGGTATCCATAGGGTAGAGCCTGGCTGGCCCGGCCCATCGTAGCGTCTTCGGAATATGCAGTAATGAAAATGATAGGCAGACGGTACTTTTCATTGATCGCATTGGCGACATCAATACCATCGATAGCGTCATTGAGATGGATATCCATGAGGACAATATCGGGGAGCTCGCTCTCAATCAGTGTCATAGCCTGCTGAGCACGGACTGCCATTCCCGTCACCCGATAGCCGAGCTTTTCCACTCGCCGCCGGATATCCAGAGCGACAATACTCTCGTCCTCGACTATCAGGATCTTGCTCTGTACGGTGGCACTCACAGTCTTTCCTTTTCCGGCATGAAGCGAGTGGCCCCCGCATCCATGTAACGTAGTGTATTAGTTCACGTTGCCGGGAGTGTCAACCGACGCTGTGTCTTGTCAGCGCGCTGTTAAAGTGATCTCCGCTGGCCTCACCACGAGGCACTACTGTGTTGCATCGCTGCAAACACCGGGTTCAAAAGAGAGTGACGCGATGTAGCTTTCCTGCGCGGCTGCCAAAGCATGGATCTACCCCAGGATGTTGCGCGTACACCCGCACTGTCCTAGCATGCGAGCCTCGCTAGACTACCCGGTCAGCCTCCCTACACACCTTCCAACACGAGTGGTGATTTACCGTGATTTCCCAGAACCGACATCTGCCCGGCGCTCTGCTCCTGGCGGCACTTGCCACCGGCAACGCCCACGCCACCAACGGCTACTTCACCCACGGCACCGGGGTGCGCGCCCAGGCAGTTGCCGGTGTCAGTTTTGCCCTGCCCCAGGACGCCCTGGCAGCGGCAATGAACCCCGCCGGCACCGCTCTGGTGGGAGATCGCCTGGACGCCGGGCTCACCTGGTTCCAGCCTGATCGCAGCTCATCCATTTCCGGCAACCTGGCCGGAGCCAACGGCAGCTATGACGGCAACGACGACGCCTGGTTTCTGCTACCGGATATCGGCTTCACCCGCGCGGTGAATGAACAGCTTAGCTGGGGGGTCGCCGTATACGGCAATGGCGGCATGAATACAGGCTATGAGAGCAATCCCTACGCGGCGTTTGGCGCTACCGGAACTGCCGGTGTGGATCTGGCGCAGGCTTTCATTACACCCTCCGTCGCCTGGACATCAGGCGCGCACAGCTTTGGCGCGGCCGCGACCTTTGCCTACCAGCGCTTTGAAGCGCGTGGCCTTGCACCCTTTGATGGCTTCAGCAGCCGTCCCGGTTCGGTGACGGACCGCGGGCACGACAGCAGCACTGGCTGGGGTGTCAAACTGGGTTGGATGGGCGAGGTTCACGAGAACATCACTCTCGGTGCTGCCTGGTCCTCGGAAATCGATATGTCGAATTTTGACGACTACGCCGGACTCTTCGCCGACGGCGGCGGTTTCGATATCCCCGAGTCCTATGGCGCAGGCATCGCCTGGGAGGCATCAGAAGCCCTGACCGTTGCGGCCGACTGGCAGCGCATCCTCTACAGCGACATCACCTCCGTGGGTAACCCGCTGGCACCTTTGCTGACGGGCGTACCCCTGGGTGTTGCGAATGGCCCGGGGTTCGGCTGGGAAGACAGCGACGTGTACAAGCTGGGGGCGGTTTACCGTGTCACCGGCGCATTGACACTCCGCGCCGGCGTGAGCCACATGGATCAGCCCATCCCGGGCTCGGAGACCTTCTTCAATATACTGGCGCCAGGTGTGATCGAAACCCATGTGAGCCTGGGCGCAAGCTGGGCCCTGTCCGACAGGAACGAATGGAACGTTGCCTATACCCACGGGCTTGAAAAAACCGTGCGCGGCACCAACTCCATACCCATGCCGTTCGGTGGCGGTGAGGCCGACCTCACCATGCACCAGAACATACTTGCAATCGGGTATACGAGACACTTCTAATGGATATCGCCTGGGCCCTGTTTACACCTTGGCACTCACTAGCCGGTGGGGCGCTGATTGGCCTTGCGGCGAGCCTGCTGTTGCTTGGCAACGGGCAGATTGCCGGCATTAGCGGGATACTCGGCAACCTGTTGACACGTGAGGGGCGTGCCCCGTGGCGGCTCGCCTTCCTGGCGGGCATGGTGTTGTCTCCACTGCTGCTGTGGTCGGTAATGGCAGAGGTTGCTCCCGCGACCGTTCAAACCCCGGATATCGATACGCAGACAGTTGCACGCCTGTTGGTGGGGGGCTTTCTGGTCGGCCTCGGCACTCGCCTCGCCAACGGCTGCACCAGCGGGCATGGTGTGTGTGGCCTGGCCCGTTTCTCCCTTCGCTCGCTGGTTGCGGTCATCACCTTCATGGGCGCGGGCTTTGTGACTGTTGCGCTGTGGCGGCTGATCAACGGAGGCGTTGCGCTATGAAAAGTGCCCTCACTGCGATGATCGCGGGCCTGCTGTTCGGCAGCGGCCTGATTGTGTCAGGCATGGTAAACCCCGCCAAGGTGCTCGGATTCCTCGACCTCACCGGGCAGTGGGACCCCTCTCTTGGGCTAGTGATGGCCAGCGCAATCGTGCTGTCCTGGGTGGGCGTGAAACTGGCCGCTCGACGCAGCGACCCCGCTTGCCCTGTCGACCCGCCCGCCAAGCCGATCGACAAACCACTGGTACTGGGCAGCATCATGTTCGGTATCGGCTGGGGCTTGAGTGGCTTTTGCCCCGGCCCGGCGGTTGTCGCAGCCAGCGACTGGTACTGGCCAGCACTGGCTGTCATGGCGGGCCTGCTCCCCGGTCTCGCGGTCGCAGGCGCCTTTCAGGCTCGAGAAAGGAATAGCGCTGGGTAATGTTCGGGGCGCTGGCCTCCCCCTGGGCGCTATTCACAGCACCCAGGGAATCAGCACCTTGCGCTCTCGCGGGTAGTTGTCGAATTTGTTGAGATACCAGCGGTGCACCTGAAACGCACGCGGTATCAAGTTGGCAGCACTGACAAACAACACAAAAAGCGCGCCGGGGGACCAGGTCGCAATCGCGAAGCCCGCAAAGGACACCAGTTCGGTAAAGTAACTGGGGTTGGTGACGTAGCGGAAAAGCCCGCCTTGGGGAATGCGGTAAATGCGTTCTCCACTCTCCACTTCAGCCTTGCTTCGCAAGTTGCGGATGATCGCGTCAGAGTGCACATTCATGACAAAGCCAAACAGGTAGATGGCCATGCCCAGCAGGAACCGCGGGTCGCTCAACCAATCGGGTGTGAGGTGCGTAGACAGGTGAGAGATGAATACCGCGTTGAGGTAGCCGTGCAGGGTGGTGACCAGCCAGCCCGCGACCACCACCAGCAACCCAAAGGTACCTTTACTGCCACTCGCAACGCGCATCAGCAGCGGAAAAATAAAGCCGCGATTGGCGTAGTGAATCAGCCACACACCGAGGAAGATCATCGGCACCCATTCACTCGCGTTCTTGCCGTGCAGGTAAAACCAGAGAAAACTCAAAGTGGCCGGGAGCTCCATAAGAAACCACCCCAGCCGAGGTGAGAGGGAGAGCCCCGCACCCTCCGAGCCGAAACGCCCGTAAGGTGCCTTTGACAGGAATGCACCCACCAGAATGAAAGCGGCGTAGACAAAACTGCCGACCAGGATCGTGTTATACACTTCAGCGGACATTAACCAGTCCATAAGTTCTCCTTCGCAGCTGCCCCGGCAGACACGTTCAGTTCTCGTGAGGCTCAGGTACGGCGAGCCGTGAAACCTTGGATCACATCCGGCCCGATGGACGCCCAGCGGAGCTGCTCTGGGTACGACTTTCTATACAGCCAGAGACAGTCTACCCATTGAGCGCACCCCACCCCCAAGCGGCAGATTTGCCACAATCGTCGCGCACCAGAGGCCACCTATGCACTACACTAGCACCAAAGATCTTGTCTCCGGATAATGACATGCAGTACGCGATTGGCCAGGTCGTCTGGCTCAAGGTGATAGAGGTGAACGCGCTGGGCGCCTTTGCAGATTGGGGTCAGGCAAAGGACCTCTTTATCCCCTTTGCCGAGCAGCAGCACCCACTGACGCAGGGCACCCATACCCTGGTGAAAATTTATGAGGACAATCAGGGCAGAGTCGCGGGCTCCACCCGGATTGATCACTGGATAAAGGACACCGCCGCAGGCCTCTCGCGGGGGCAGAAAGTCAAGCTGATCATCGCTGACCGCACTGAACTTGGCTTCAAGGCTGTTATCAATGACAGCTGCTGGGGATTGCTATACAGCAATGACCTCTACCGCCGAATTCGCAAAGGTGAGGTTGTGGAGGGGTACATCCAAAATATACGCGATGACGGGAAGATTGATCTGTCGCTTAATCAACCGGGGTTCAGCAAAGACAAAATGGATACCGCATCCGGTAAAATTCTCGAAGCGCTCGAGAAAAATCAGGGCTTCTTGCCGCTGACGGACAAATCCTCGCCGTCAGAAATCCACGCAGCTTTCGGCTTCAGCAAAAAGGTATTCAAGCAGGCGATTGGCACGCTATACAAGCAGCGCGTGATTGTGCTGGAAACGGAAGGGATCCGGCTGACCTGAGTTCTGCTATTCTTTCCTTTCATTCCCGGCAGGCTTTGTTATCATTAGCAGTCTCATGGCGCGCATCGGTCTGCGCCAACGCGAAACGCCACATCTTCTCCACGCTCTGTGTCACCCGGTGCTCGACAAGCACCCAAAGCAACACCCAAACGCATCCCGTTCTGGACCGAACCATCACACAAGTAGATTGGCTACTTCGCATGTTGGTCAGACGAATCCGTAAGCCAAAAAATCAGGATTAACATCACGTGTTCTTTAAAGATCTCGGCCTTTCCGCCGAACTGCTACGCGCAGTCGAAAAACAGGGCTACAGCAAAGCCACTCCAATACAACAGCAGGCGATACCGCTTGTGCTCGAAGGCAAGGATCTGCTGGCAGGTGCGCAAACTGGCACCGGTAAAACGGCAGGCTTCACCCTGCCGTTGCTGCAGCTGTTGCAAAACAAATACTCCGGCGGCGAAAAAAGCTACCCGAAAGTACTGGTGCTGACACCGACACGCGAACTCGCCGCGCAGGTGCATGAAAGCGTCCGCGACTATGGCGCCTACCTGCCCTTTCGGTCAGCCGTAATTTTCGGCGGCGTCAGCATCAACCCGCAGAAGCAGAAACTCATCAAGGGTGTCGATATTGTCGTAGCCACGCCGGGCCGCCTGCTCGACCACGTGCAACAACGCAGTGTTGATTTATCCCGGGTAGAAACTCTGGTCCTGGACGAAGCAGACCGCATGCTGGATATGGGCTTTATCCACGACATCCGCAGAGTGATGAAAGTCATCCCCAAACAACGTCAGACTCTGCTGTTCTCGGCCACTTTCTCCAACGACATCAAGAAGCTCGCTTCCGAGTTTCTGCAGCATCCCGCAGAAATACAGGTAACACCCGAGAACACCGCGACTGAACTGGTCAGCCAGACCGTGTATCCGGTGGACAAAAAACGCAAGCGTGAGCTGCTGTCGGAAAAAATCGGCGAAGAAAACTGGCAGCAGGTGCTGATTTTTACCCGCACCAAGCACAGCGCAAACAAGCTTGCGGAGCAGTTGGGGAAAGACGGTATTACCGCAGCCGCTATCCACGGCAACAAGTCCCAGGGCGCACGCACCCGGGCCCTGTCTGACTTCAAGGCCGGCAGCGTGAGAGCGCTTGTCGCCACGGATATTGCAGCGCGCGGAATCGACATCGACAAATTGCCCCACGTTGTCAACTTCGAATTGCCCAACGTGCCAGAGGACTACATCCACCGCATCGGCCGCACCGCCCGAGCCGGGCAACAAGGCAGTGCGATTTCGCTGGTATGCGTGGATGAGCTGAAACTGCTGAAGGATATTGAAAGACTTCTGGGGACAGCGATTCGGAAGGTGCACGCACCCGGCTATGAGGTGGACCCGAGCATCAAGGCCGAGCCCATTCAGAATGGCAGCAATCGAGGGGGCGGGCGCAACAGGCCAAGCAGCGGCGGAAGAGCGCAGCAGAGCCGTGGGCGCCCAGGGGCGTCCGGCAACGCTGCGCGTGGCCGTTCTGCCAGCGGCAACCGGCGGGCCGGCTGATTTCGACTGAGCGGCGCCTACAGGTTCAACTTCAGAGCATCCCGCGCCTCGCGCGCCAGCTCCTCCTGAAAGCTCGGGTGGGATATGGCAACAAGGTCTCTGGCCCGCTCACGCAGTGAGCGCCCGCGAAGCTTGGCTATACCGTACTCCGTGACCACATAGTCAACCTGCGCGCGCGTAGTCACGACTCCCGCGCCGCTCGCCAGCGCTGCCACAAGCCGTGTCGCTTTGCCGTCTCGCGCGGTGCTGGGCAGCGCGATAATGCTCTTTCCGTGCTCTGAGTATGTGGCGCCGATGACGAAATCGACCTGGCCACCAACGCCAGAGTAGATACGGTGGCCAATCGAATCGGCACAAACCTGCCCGGAAAGATCTATCTGCAGTGCGCTATTGATTGACACTACCCGAGGATTCTTGGCGATGACCGTGGGGTTGTTGACGAACTCTACATCCAGAAACACCACCTCCGGATTATCGTGCACAAAGTCGTACAGAACCTCACTTCCCAACGCGAAACTGGTAACGGTTCTACCACGAGCGATACGCTTATACGAATTGTCAATTACGCCGCTCTCAATAAGTGGCAAGACGCCGCTGGAGAACATTTCCGTATGAATCCCCAAATGCTGGCGATCGCCGAGGCAACGCAAAGCGGCATCCGGAATGGCACCAATACCCATTTGCAAGCAGGCGCCATCTTCGACCAGCGATGCGACATGTGCGCCGATACGCCCATCCGTTGCGCCCGTCTGGCGCTCACTCACATCCAGAAGTGGTTCGTCCAACTCAAACGCCGTGTGAATGTTGCGCGTATTGATAAAGCCATCGCCATGCGTGCGCGGCATACGTGGATTGATATGGGCAATAATCCGCCCCGCAACTTCACAGGCGGCCGCAGTCGCCTCGACGGAAATACCCAGGGAGCAATTGCCATGACGGTCTGGCGGTGAGACCTGCACGAGCACGGTATCGATTTTCTGTTCCCGCCGACGAAACAGCTTGGGCAACTCTGACAGGAACAGCGGCACGTAGTCTGCCCTGCCCTGATTAATCAACTCGCGGGTTTGCTTGCCGGCAAAAAAACAGCGGTGTCGGAGGCGCCCATCAAGCTCAGGCGCGGTGACCGTATCCGCGTTTTCCAGGTGCAACTGCATCAACGTGATGTTGCTGCGGGACAGCGCATGGCGCGCGAGCGCATCGAGAAGTCGTGTCGGTGTAGCAGCCATGGAATGGCACCAGACAAACTCATTCGAACCGATACACTCAATTGCGCGTTCGGCGCTATCTACAAGTTGCAACGTTACCTCCCATTAATGGCACTGCCCCACCGAAGAGCGCCTCAACCTTTCGATCATTCATCCAGCCACGTGACCTGGTACAAGTCCCTTCGCCTGTCGAGAAAGTTGCGCACGGAGCCTTCATTGCGCAATTTATTCAACTTCTCCAGATCCAGATCGACAATCAGCGTCATCTCCGTATTGGGCGTTGTTTCAGCCATGATGGCATCGTGGGGAAACGCGAAATCCGAGGGTGAGAAAACCGCCGACTGGGCATATTGAATATCAGCGCCGTCTACCTTGGGCAGGTTGCCCACACTACCGGCCATTGCCACGTAGCACTCATTCTCGATCGCGCGCGCCTGTGCGCAACAGCGCACACGAAGATAGGCATTTTTTGTGTCCGTCCAGAAAGGCACAAACAGCATTTGCATGTCCTGCTCTGATTGCAGGCGCGCGAGCTCTGGGAACTCCACGTCGTAGCAGATGAGAATACCGATCTTGCCAAAGTCGGTGTCAAATACCCTGAGCTTGTCGCCACCGTGCATGGTCCATGCACGCGCCTCATAAGGTGTTGGGTGAATCTTATACTGTGAATCAAGGGTACCGTCACGGCGACACAAATAAGCAACGTTCAACAACTCATCGTTTTCCAGAACGGGAACCGAGCCCGCGATGATGTTTATGTTGTAGGACACTGCCAGCTTCGATATCGCGTCAACGATCTCATCGCTGAAGCTGGCCAGGGCCTTTATCGCGTCTACGGAAGTTCGATGCTGCTCCAGCCCCATCAACGGTGCGTTGAAGAACTCCGGGAACAGTGCCAAGTCACACTGATAATCCGATAGCGCATCAACAAAGAACTCGACTTGCTGAATCAATTCTTCTACGGACTTGAGCGGCCGCATCTGCCACTGCACACACCCGACTCTTGCCGTCGACCGGGTGGCTCCAATCAGCGGTGCCTTGCCAGGGTCGTAGTACAGGTTGTTCCACTCCAGCAGCGTGGCGTATCCATGTGATTCCTTGTCCTCTGGCAGGTAGTTTTTCAGTACGCGTTTGACATCGAAATCGTTGGACAGCTGAAAACTCAATATGGGGTCGTACAGTTCCTTTCGCTTCACACACTCGATATAGGCTTGCGGGGTCATCTCACTGGCGTGATTCTCGTAATTTGGAATGCGCCCACCCGCGACTATACTTTTCAGGTTCAGGTTCTGGCACAACTCTTTGCGTGCCTCGTAGAGACGCCTGCCGAGACGCATACCGTGGTAATCCGGGGACACACAGACCTCCACGCCATACAGCACATCCCCTTTGGGGTCATGCGTGGTGAGGTACGCGTCGCCTGTTATTTCATCGTAGGTGTGCTGGTCACCAAATTTGTCATAATCCACAATGACGGAGAGGGCCGCCGCGACAACAACGCCATGATCTTCAATACAGATCTGCCCTTCAGCGAACGCGGTTAACTGTGCCTGGAATTTCTCTCTCGGCCAGGCACCCCCCAGATCCGGGTAAACCCGGTCCATAATCGCCTTTAAATCGGCGTAATCATCAATTGTAAGATGACGAAGGGTAAGCTTGTGCTCCGATCCCTCTCCTGCGGCGTTATCTACCATTCTCAGTTCCCGATTGCTGTCAGCTGACGCGTCGTCATGTGGCCGTAAAGTATACGCGAACGTAAAATCCGGCAGGTAGTTCTTTCCAGCGCGAAGGCGATGAGAGCAGGCGTGGCCGAACGGTCAGCACCCTTTGAAAAAAACGCTCGCGAATCGGCCACCGGTATAGATCATTGCCTTGACGCTGCTGCCCGTGGAACTTAGTCTCACGGCTTTCCAATGATAACAAGCCAACTCTATGCCCAGTTCTCTGGACACAACCGCGGCCGCTAACGTTTCCACGACGAGCAGCGCTGAGCGCCGCACTGCAAACCTGATGGCAGTTTTGGCGTTTCTGGCCCACAACGCAGCGGTCGGGCTGTGCTACGGCTCTTTTGGCGTACTGGTGATGGAGTTTGAGCGCCATTTCAGTGCCGGCCGCGCCCAAACCTCTCTCGCTTTTTCGCTGGTGGTGCTCGCGAGCGGTTTGATGGCGCCCTTTGTGG
>TARA_R110001599_G_scaffold11371_1_pt1 | contig 18263 bp, 16 predicted proteins | sample TARA_R110001599 | Tara Oceans TARA_R110001599 (sample SAMEA4398360) | marine metagenome | biome: Polar Biome; feature: [MES] marine water layer (ENVO:01000295) within the mesopelagic zone...; material: water (ENVO:00002006), including particulate matter (ENVO:01000060) such as...... | reverse complement strand
AAATTATTCAAGCCAATTGCAGTAGATGTTGGTTTAGTTGATAAACCGAATGCAAGAAAGCACCACGAAGGTCAAATTCCCCTTATTGGTGGCATTTCAATATTTGCAGCTGTGTTAGCAGCAAGCTTACTATGGTTACCTAATACCTTAGAACTTCGTATGTATTTAATAGCATCAGCGATGATGGTTTTTATTGGTGCGCTCGACGATAAATATGACCTGAAAGTACGCATTCGTATTGTTGGACAAATTATTATCGCCAGTTTAATGATCTACGGTGTAGGTGGTTATATTGCCAGTTTAGGTAACTTGTTTGGTTTAGGTAATATAGAGCTAGGCCCATTAGGTATAATATTTACCTACTTTGCCATAATTGTTGTTATAAATGCGTACAATATGGTTGATGGTATTGATGGTTTAGTGGGTAGTTTAAGCTTGAATACTTTCACCGCTATTGCAGTATTATTTTTAATGAGTGGTAATAGTGGCTATTTAACCTACCCATTAATTTTAGCAACAGCAACCTTGCCTTATCTAATGTTTAACCTCGGCTACTTTAAAAAATATACCAAAAAAATATTTATGGGCGATGCTGGCAGTATGTTCATTGGTCTTAGTGTTATTTGGTTATTAACCATTGGCACACAAGGTGACAATGCATCGTTTAGGCCAGTGACCGCTTTATGGATATGTGCCATACCGTTAATGGATATGCTAGCAATAGTAATGCGCCGTTACCGCAAAGGTAAATCCCCATTCAAACCTGATCGTGATCATTTGCACCACATATTACAACGTGCAGGTTTGTCATCACGCCAAACATTGTTAGTAATATCAATCGCTTCTGTTGTTATGTCTTTAATCGGTGTATTAGGTGAGTACTTCCAAGTTCCTGAAAGCATAGAACTAGCTTTGTTTGTGTTTATGTTTGTTCTTTATAATAAATACGCAAGACACTTTAGTTGGAAGTATGATGAGTAATCAAACTCAAATTGATTATTAAATGAGTTCAATGTAATACGTTTCAACACTTATTATTTTAAAAATTAATTTTTGTGTAAATTTATGAAATTATCCCCAACAGATTTTAAAAAAATAGTTGAATCAACACCTTTAATATCTATTGACTTAGTTGTTCGAAACGACCAAGGAAGTGTATTACTAGGTAAACGAACAAATCGGCCAGCCCAAAACTTTTGGTTTGTTCCTGGTGGACGAGTGTTAAAAGGTGAACCTTTTGAATATGCGTTCAAACGACTTGTAAGAGAAGAGTTAGGGACCAGTGCTGCAAACTCAAATTTTATAGGATTGTACCAGCATTTCTATGAGGATAATTTTTCAGAAGACGATTTTTCAACTCATTATATCGTACTTGCTTATGAAATAACGTTTAAAGATGATCTCGCTTCATTACCACTTGAGCAGCATTCGAAATATACGTGGTTCACTAAAAAAGAACTTCTTGAGAATGAAAGTGTACACAAGCACAGCAAATGGTATTTTCAAGAAAATAAACAAGCTGATGCTTCTTTAAAGAATAAACATAATTCAAATTAAATGATTTTAAACGGAAATTTTATATGATCACTCCTGTTATTATGGCCGGTGGCTCAGGCTCAAGATTATGGCCATTAAGTCGTTCGTTATATCCTAAGCAGTTTTTAGCCTTAAACGGCAATGAAACAATGCTACAGCAAACCTTACAAAGACTTTCTGGGTTAACGCTTGAACGGCCGGTAGTTATTTGTAATGAAGAGCACCGTTTTATCGTGGCTGAGCAATTACGTGAAATCAATCAATCTGGCTCAATTATCTTAGAGCCTGTTGGCCGTAATACAGCGCCTGCAATTGCCTTAGCTTCAAAAACAGTAATGGCATCTAAAGACTCTTTAATTCTTATTTTAGCTGCCGATCACGTTATTGAAAATGAAAGCGCTTTTGTTGATGCAGTCGAAAAAGCTATTCCTTTAGCAGAAGCGGGTAAACTTGTGACTTTTGGTATTGTACCTACCGAAGCGCATACTGGCTATGGCTACATAAAGCGTGGCGAATCTGTTAATGAACATGGCTTTGAAGTCGATGCCTTTGTTGAAAAACCTAATGCAGAAATAGCCAGTGAATACTTTGAAGGGAAAGAGCATTATTGGAATAGCGGCATGTTCTTAATGAAAGCAAGTCGATACTTAGAAGAATTAAACCAATTCAGACCTGATATTTATACAGCATGTGAAAGTGCTTTGGCAAACACATCTAAAGATGAAGACTTTATTCGAATAGATAAAGGTGCCTTTGAAAAATGTCCTGATGAATCTATTGATTATGCGGTAATGGAAAAAACAGCGGATGCGGTTGTTGTTCCGTTAGATGCAGGTTGGAGCGATATTGGTTCTTGGTCTGCATTGTGGGATGTAAATAGCAAAGACTCTAATGGCAATGCCGTGGTTGGTGACAGCATTATGCACGAAACGACCAACTGCTTAATCCAAGGTAGTGAAAGATTAATTGCAACGGTTGGTATCGACAATTTAGTTATCGTTGACACAAAAGATGCTTTACTCGTTGCTAGTAAAGATAAAGTACAAGAAGTAAAGAAAATTGTAGAGCAATTGAAAGCTGAAGGTAGAAGCGAATTTAAGAATCATCGTGAAGTTTATCGTCCTTGGGGTAAGTATGATTCTATCGATACAGGAACGCGCTATCAAGTAAAACGTATAACGGTTAAACCCGGTGAAAAACTGTCTATTCAAATGCATCATCACAGAGCTGAGCATTGGATAGTGGTGTCAGGTACGGCAAAGGTCACAAATGGCGATAAAACATTTTTAGTGACAGAAAACGAATCAACGTATATACCCATTGGTGTGATCCATGCGCTGGAAAATCCAGGGAAATTACCCTTGGAAATGATAGAAGTTCAGTCAGGAACCTATTTAGGTGAAGATGATATTGTACGTTTTGAAGACCGATATGGTCGCGTGTAAAACCAACGCTTAAGAGAAAATATATGACTGAACTTACTTGTTTTAAAGCCTATGATATTCGTGGTCAATTAGGTGAAGAACTCAATGATGAAATCGCTTACCGAATAGGTCGCGCTTTTGCTCTATATCTAAAACCTAAGAAAGTTGTAGTAGGTGGGGACATTCGTTTAACCTCAGAATCATTGAAACTCTCTTTTTCAGATGGTCTACGAGATGAAGGTGTAGACGTATTCGATATAGGGATGACGGGCACTGAAGAAATCTATTTTGCTACTAAAAATCTAGGCATGTGTGGTGGTGTTGAAGTAACAGCGAGCCATAATCCGATGAATTATAATGGTATGAAATTCGTCAGAGAAGATTCTAAGCCAATAAGTGGTGATACAGGCTTAAATGCGATTAAAACGCTAGCAGAAAGTCAGCCTTGGAAAAATAACGCCCCTATTACGCAAGCATCACCAAAAGGGGATTATACACAAATTTCGAATTTGGCTGCATATGTTGACCACTTAATGACATACATAGCCCCTGAAAATATTATCCCACTTAAATTAGTGGTAAATTCGGGTAATGGCGCTGCAGGTCATGTTGTTGATGCAATAGAGGTAGCGTTTAAACAGCTCAATATCCCAATTGAATTGGTTAAAGTGCATCACGAAGCTGATGGTAATTTTCCTAATGGTATACCTAATCCACTATTGATTGAAAATAGGGAAGATACCGCTAAAGCGGTTCGTGAGCATAATGCAGATATGGGGATAGCATGGGATGGCGATTTCGATAGATGTTTTTTGTTTGATGAAACAGGTGAATTCATCGAAGGGTATTATATAGTAGGATTACTAGCTGAAGCTTTTTTGAAAAAAAATACGGGTGGAAGTGAAAATCCAACAAAAATCATTTATGATCCGCGCCTAACTTGGAATACCGAGCAAATAATTAAAGAAAATAATGGCAAAGCCATTATGTCTAAAACAGGCCATGCTTTTATTAAAGAGCGAATGCGTAAAGAAGATGCTGTTTATGGCGGAGAAATGAGTGCTCATCATTACTTTCGCGATTTTGCTTATTGCGACAGTGGTATGATCCCATGGTTATTAGTTGCAGAGTTATTATCCGTTAAAAAACAGACGTTATCTTCGATGGTTAAAAATTGTATTGCTGCTTTTCCTAGCTCAGGAGAGATTAATTCAAAACTTGATAATCCAACGTTAGCGATAGAACGAGTATTAGAGCAATACAAAGAACAAGCGATAGACATCGATTATACAGACGGTATTGGTTTATCTTTTAAAGAGATAAATGCTAAAAACACTTTTGAATGGCGCTTTAATTTAAGAACATCAAATACTGAGCCGGTAGTTAGACTCAATGTTGAAGCGAAAGGTAATGTTGCTTTAATGCAAGAAAAAACAAATGAATTATTAGAGCTGTTAAGAAAATAACATCTTTTAAATTAAATTTAGGAAATAAAAATGACAAAGAATAAAGTAGCTTTAATTACAGGTGTAACAGGTCAAGATGGTTCTTACCTTGCTGAATTATTATTAGAAAAAGGCTATGAAGTTCATGGTATCAAACGTAGAGCTTCTTCGCTAAATACTGAGCGTGTAGACCATATTTATCAAGATAATCATGAACATAATCAAAAATTCTTTTTGCATTACGGCGATTTGACCGACTCTTCAAATTTAACGCGCATTATCAAAGATGTACAACCTGATGAAGTATATAACTTAGGGGCACAGTCACATGTCGCTGTTTCATTTGAATGTCCTGAATATACTGCTGATGTAGATGCCATGGGCACACTTCGTTTATTAGAAGCTATTCGCTTTTTAGGTATGGAAAAAACAACTAAATTTTACCAAGCGTCTACTTCAGAGCTTTATGGTGAAGTACAAGAAATACCACAAAAAGAAACGACCCCTTTTCACCCTCGTTCTCCTTATGCAGTAGCAAAAATGTACGCCTACTGGATTGTAGTTAACTATCGTGAATCATATGGCATGTATGCGTGTAATGGTATTTTGTTCAACCATGAATCTCCTCGTCGTGGTGAAACTTTTGTAACGCGTAAAATCACCCGTGCCATTGCCAATATTTCTCAAGGTTTGGAGAGTTGTTTATACCTTGGCAATATGGATGCTCTACGTGATTGGGGTCATGCCAAAGATTATGTGCGTATGCAATGGATGATGTTACAACAAGATGTTGCTGATGATTTTGTCATTGCTACAGGTAAACAAATTTCTGTTCGCGAATTTGTAACATTATCAGCTAAAGAAGCCGGTATTGAACTTGAATTCACGGGTGTCGGTTTAGATGAAATTGCTACTATAACAGCCATTACTGGTGATAATGCACCGGCATTAAAAGTAGGTGATGTTATTGTTAAGGTTGACCCTCGCTATTTCCGTCCTGCAGAGGTTGAAACGTTATTAGGAGATCCTTCAAAAGCAAAAGAAAAGTTAGGTTGGGTTCCACAGATCACGGTTGAAGAGATGTGTGCTGAGATGGTAGAAAACGACCTAAATAAAGCCAAGCAACATGCAATCTTAAAAACGCATGGCTTTAACAAGTCAGTCGCGGTTGAGTAGTAAATCAATGAAAATATTATTAACTGGCTCTAACGGTATGGTTGGTAGGAATATTCTTGCCATTGCTCATAAATATCAGTATGAGTTTTTAGCACCTAAAAGTACTGAGTTAAACTTGTTGGATGCTGCAGATGTACGTCAATACATTAAAAAACATCAGCCTGATATGATTATCCATGCAGCAGGTATTGTTGGGGGGATCCAAGCTAATATGGCCCAGCCTGTTAAGTTTCTAGTAGATAATATGCAGATGGGGCTAAATATCCTTACTGCTTCGAATGACTTGGGAATTACAAAATTCTTAAATCTGAGTAGTTCGTGTATGTACCCTCGTGATGCTATTAACCCACTATCTGAAGATTTGATTCTTAAAGGTGAACTTGAGCCAACAAATGAAGGTTATGCTCTAGCTAAAATAACAAGTACGCGCCTGTGTGAATACATTTGCCAGGAAAATTCAGAACACTTATACAAGACTATCATTCCATGTAATTTATATGGACGTTTTGATAAGTTTGATCCGAATCATTCACATATGATCCCAGCTGTTATTCGTAAAATAGATGAAGCGAAAAAAAGTCAACAAGCTGAAATTGATATTTGGGGGGATGGTGAAGCGCGTCGGGAGTTTATGTATGCAGAAGATTTAGCTGAATTTATTTTCTATGCACTAGATAACTTTACCGATATGCCACAAAACCTTAATGTAGGCTTGGGTAAGGACTATACCATTAATGAGTATTACAAAGCAGTGGCAGCTGTTGTTGGCTATACGGGCGACTTTAAGCATGACTTAAGTAAACCTGTAGGGATGAAGCAAAAACTTATCGACGATAGTAAATTAAAAGAATTTGGCTGGTGTTACAAAACCAGTTTAGAAGCTGGTATTCAAAAGACCTATGAATTTTATATAAGAGAGTATTGTAATGACTAATTACGCTTTAGCGAGTAGTACGTGGAACGAAAATGAGTATGCTGCCATTCAACGAGTAATTGAATCGGATATGTTTACCATGGGTAAGGAAGTTGCTCAGTATGAAAAAAACTTTGCAGAGTTCTTTGGTTCAAAATATGCATTGATGGTAAGTTCTGGCTCGACAGCAAATTTATTGATGATTGCAGCACTGTTCTGTACTAAAAATGATTCGATAAAGCTAAAACGTGGTGATGAAATTATTGTTCCTGCAGTTTCTTGGTCTACCACATATTTCCCACTTCAGCAGTATGGGTTAAAGGTTAAGTTTGTTGATATCGACCTTGATACATTAAATATGGATTTAGACAAGCTAGAGGACGCTATAACAGAAGATACACGCGCTATTTTGACAGTGAATTTACTGGGTAATCCTAACGATTTTTCTCGGATGAATGAAATTATTGCAGGAAAAGATATCTTTATCTTAGAGGATAACTGTGAATCAATGGGCGCAACTATTGATGGTAAGCAAGCTGGTACTTTTGGTGTGATGGGTACTTATAGTACGTTCTTTTCTCATCATATGGCAACAATGGAAGGGGGTTGTGTTGTAACTGATGATGAAGAACTGTACCATATTTTACTTTGTATTAGGGCACATGGCTGGACCCGAAACTTACCTAAATTTAATAAAGTCAGTGGTGAAAAGAGTGATGACCCATTTGAAGAGTCATTTAAGTTCATCTTGCCAGGGTATAATGCCCGACCATTAGAGATGAGTGGTGCATTGGGTATTGAGCAACTCAAAAAGTTACCTGGCTTTATTGAAACCCGCCGAGAGAATGCGAAATTATTTCAAAGCCTTTTTGGCAACCATCCTCATTTGAGTATTCAACAAGAGACAGGACGTAGTAGCTGGTTTGGCTTTTCTTTAATTATCAAAGAAAATGCACCGTATACTAGAGCTGAGCTTGTTAAGCTGTTGACTGAAAATGGGATCGAATGTCGTCCAATAGTGACAGGTAATTTCCTTAAAAATACAGAAGTGCTTGAATATTTTGATTATGAAGTCTCTGGAACGCTGGATGCTGCCGAATATCTTGATGAGCATGGTTTGTTTGTTGGTAATCATCAGAACGAAATAGATAAAGAAATTCGGCTCTTATACGAACTTTTGAAAGTTTAATAATTAGCTTGTTTATATGTCGGTGTGCTTTTAGATTGCGGCAATATGTTTAATCGCTAATTACCTTAAGTTATTTAAGTTTAAATAAAATATGTTTCCGTTGTAATAGATTAGTTTATTAATGAGATTAAGGTTTACGTTGTTCATTTTTAATAAAAGTTTAATTTATTTGATTGTTGGCAAGGCTATACAAATAGCTATTATGTTGTCGTCTATTAGAATAATGACCTCGTTGCTTAGTGAAAAAGAAATAGGCCAAAATTATTTGTTATTAACAATTGTGTCTTTATTTACTTTTACTTTTCTAGGCCCCTATAATCAGTTTTTTTCAAGAAAAACAGTTCAATGGAAAGGTGGTGGTGATTTAAAGAATGCAATGGTAGGTATGCTTTTTTATCGTTCTTTTGTAGCAATATTATCTACCGCTGTAGCTCTTTTTATATATTCTAATTATGGTGAATATTATTCTAATGTGGATTTTGCTTTATTTATTTTTATAAGTTCAATTGGAACATTTTCTCTGTTGCTTTTGAGTACAGTTAATTTACTTGGTAATCCGATATTATTTATTAAACTCCAAGTCTTGTTGTCTCTATGCGCACTCACTCTATCCTTTATTTTTGTCGTGTTTATTAATAGAAGTGGTATGGCTTGGCTATACGGGGTGGCGATAACTGAAACTCTGTTTATAGTGCCTTTGTTTTTCGTAGTTACTAAAGGAACTAGACTCGATATAAAAAAGATATATCATGCTATAAATTTTGAATCAATAAAGCGCTTATTAATTTTTACTGCACCTATAACATTAACATTATTTCTTCAGTGGGGGCAGAATTCATCTTACCGTTTCATAGTAGAAGAAAGATACTCTATTGAATTGCTGGGAGTAATAGGAGTTGGTCTGGTTGTTTCGACAGCCATATTTTCTGCTGTAGATAGTGTGGCTTGCCAATTTTTTAATCCAATATATTTTCGCTCTATTAGTAATGCTGATAAAAACACTAGGGAAGATGCTTGGAATAAGTATGCAATTAACATGCTATCTATATATATTGTTACATTACTATATGTAGTCACTACAGCACCTTTTTTGCTGAAGTTATTGGTTGATGAAAAATTTCATCATGTTTATAATTTTGTTATGGTTGGTGCTCTTATTGAGTTTTGTAGGGTATGTTGTAATGTTATCTATATGATCTCACAATCCGAAATTGACACTAAAAAAACGGTGGCGCCATATATATTGGGATATATCTGTTTATTATCGGTTCTTATTTTTGTAGATATGGCAGAAACCCCTATATTAATACCTATAACGCAAGCCATTTCTTATATTGTAATTATTATCTTTCTATATAGGGAAATGAGTTTTTTACTAAATGTAAGCTTAAATTATTATTATCTTTTAAAAGTTTTTTTGGCTTCAAGTGCTTTAAGTTTATGCTTAATGATCCCTTATGATTTATCATTTTTCAGCTCATTTGCTATTGTTTTTGTTGCAGGGCTTTATTTTGTATTTCTTATTTATATATTTGTTTATAAATCAAACCAAAGAGAGTTAGTTTGAAAAAAATATCGCTAGTAGTTACTGATTACTTGAAAAATAATTTGATTTTTGATGATTCCGGTTTACACCGTGATGATATTTTTGATCGTTTTGTTGAGCTTCGGAAAGAATTCAAACTGTATGGGTATGATCTATCCACAGATGATATTAATAGTATTGAAGAGTCTGAATTCGTTATTTACTCGAGTAATATGCCTCAGATATTACCAAGGGTTAAAAATAAGTCATTTATAATTTTGAGTGAAAGTGAATTTATTCGACCAGATAACTACGATAGATCAAAGCATGGGCATTTTAATAAGGTATTCACGTGGCATGATGATTTTGTAAATAATAAAAAGTATATCAAATTGAATTACGCGCATAAATTTCCAAGTGACATAAAACATGGATATGATAGAAAACTTTGTCACTTAATTTCTGCAAATAAGAAAGCTCCTCACTCGGTAGAAAATGATTTATATTGTAAGCGAGTTGATGTAATACGATGGTTTGAACAAAATCATCCCAATGATTTTGATCTTTACGGTGTTAACTGGGACCAAGTAGTATTTTCATCACATAAATTAACAATATTGATGAATAAGTCAGCTCTGCTAAATAAATTATTGAATGCGTTATTTTTTAAAGAGTACCCATCATTTAAAGGTCGGGTAGACAATAAAAAAGAAACAATGGAAAAGTACAGATTTTCAATCTGTTTTGAAAACGCTAAAGATATCCCTGGTTATATTACCGAAAAAATATTTGATAGTTTTTTTGCCGGTTGCATACCTATCTATTGGGGGGCTAATAATATTCAAAAATACATACCCAGTAATTGTTATGTTGATATGAGAAGTTTCATTTCTTTTGAAGAGTTATATTTGCATATCTCATCTATAAGTGAAGAAGAATACGTTAATTATATTGAGAACATCGAACGTTACTTAGATAGTGATAGTGCAAAACAATTTTCCAGTCAAGGTTTTGCAAAAACTATAAGAGAAACAATTATTGGTGACAGTCATGATAATTAGCAAAGTAATAGGAGGGTTAGGTAATCAAATGTTTCAGTATGCAATTGCTCATTCTATTGCTCTGGAAAATAGTGTCGATTTCAAACTTGATATTAGTGAATTTGAAACATATGAATTATTTTCTTATAGATTAAATGAGTTTAATATATCTGGCGATATTTCAAGTGAGCAAGATATCAAAGCAGTTGTTGGAAAAAATACTTTTTTACGTGGAATTTTAAAACGTTTGGGTTTGGGGAACCACTTCATTGAAAGAGAAAGAACTATTTACGATAGTTCTGTTTTTAAGAAAGGGAATTTATACTTAGAAGGTTATTGGCAAAATGAACTGTATTTTTCAAAATATAGAAAATCAATATTAAAAGCATTTACTCCTAAGTGTTCATTTTCAGGGCAAACTATTAGATATGGGGAAAAAATAAAAAGTACTAAAAGTGTTAGTGTCCATATAAGAAGAGGAGATTATCTAAAGCATGATGAGATTGGTGTTTTACCATTATCGTATTATCAAAAAGCAATTATCTTTCTACAATCTAAAGAACCTAATTCAATTTTTTATTTCTTCTCGAACGATATTGCTTGGTGTAAAGAATCATTCAAAGACATTGATAATACAGTATTTATCGATGATACAGAGTCTGAAATTGCAGATTTATGGCTGATGAGTCAATGTGAAAGTAATATTATTGCAAATAGTTCTTTTAGTTGGTGGGGCGCTTGGCTTAATCAGAATCCAAATAAAGTAATTATAAGTCCAACAAGATGGATGATAGATAATCCTAAGAATCATAAATGGGTGCCTGATGAGTGGTTACAGTTTTGAAATGAGTAAGTTTAATTTATTTATTCATCGTCTAGAATACAAGTGGTTTGATTTTCGTGCCAGTTACTATTCCAAAATACTAGGTTCTTGTGGAACCGGGTTCAAACTTTGGGGGCCTGTTTTTATAAAAAACCCAAAGAAGCTTTGTGTTGGTAATCATGTATCTATAAATGATGGCGCTTATTTAAATGCATTAGGTGAAATCAAAATTGGTGACAATGTATCTATTTCAGCGGGTGCAAAATTAATATCTACAATGCTTGATGTCGAAACCTTTACTACTAAATATCAACATATTAATAAAAAAATTGTAATAGGTAATAATGTGCAGGTAGGCGCTGGGGCGATTGTGTTACCAGGTATAACGATAGGCAGTAATGTAATTGTTGGTGCTGGCAGTGTAGTAACTAGAGATATTGCTGATAACTGTGTTGTTGCGGGAAATCCAGCTAAAAAACTTAGAGATTTATAAAATTGAATACTACACCGTTAATTTCTGTTGTTATGGCTGCTTACAATGCACAAGAATATTTAGATGAATCCATAGAAAGCATACTAAATCAAACTTATGAAAACTTTGAGTTCATAATTATCAATGACGGTTCAACTGATGGAACACTGAAGATAATAAAGAATTATATGTTAAAGGATTGTCGGATAATTTTAATTAGTCAAGATAATCATGGCTTACCTTACTCTTTAAATACAGGAATAAATGTAGCAAAGGGTAAATATATTGCAAGGATGGATGCTGACGATATTTCAATACTAACCAGGCTTGGAGAGCAAGTATGCTTTATGGAAGCAAGCCCTGAAATAGGTGTTTGTGGTACATGGGCTGAAGTTTTCGGTACGGAAAGTCGAACGATTAAGCATCCTCTTCATCATAATGAATTAAAGGCACGGCTTTTGTTTAATGTATGCTTTGCTCACCCCTCTGTTATGATAAGGCGTGAGGTGTTACAAAAACATAATATTAGCTATGATTTGGAGTATGTTAACTCTCAGGACTATAAGCTTTGGAGCGAACTCGTTGATGTTACAAAATTCGCAAATATACCTAAGGTTTTATTGAAATATAGATCATCTAGTACCAGCATCACGAGTATTACTGATAAGTGTAAATTAGCGTTAAGGTATGAGTTACTAAGTAATATTTTTACAAAAACTCTTGATGAAATAAATTTAGATGAGGTAAATAGGAATAATAAATTGCATTTTATCTTGGGCTTAAAAGATAGAATTCAGTCTGCAGAACCTGATTACAAAGAAATAAATAAATATTTCAATTGTATAGTAAAAGCAAATGCAGCTACGAAGTATTTTGATGGAAAAAGTTTAAAACGTGAATTGAGTTTTAGGTTTATATCTGTGTTTTATTTTAATATAAGAAAAATAAATTTTTCAGCCTCTAATGCTTTATTATCACGTTTCTTTTATTTTGATCTACTGATGGTTATAAAGAGAAGATTTTTTGAAGACCATGATTGACAAGCTGAAGGGGTTTAATCTAGAGAATCTTGTATGGTACCTAGTAGTCCCATATGTTCTTGTTGATGCCCTATCAGGTTTCTTTGTACAACAAATAGGCATTAACTTGAGGCTATCTCAAGGATTGAAAGTAATAATTTATTTACTTTTTATGTCATATATTTTAAAAAATAATAGACATGTGTTTTTTTCTTTGACTTGTTTTTTATTTTTATTTTTGATAAACCCAATAGCGATGGTTTTTACTGGTAATTCAATAAACGCTATATCATTTGATTTTCCCGCTCTTTTGAGAATCAATATTATTGTTACTGCAACAGCTTTCTGTATAATATTGGCTCATAAGAAACCATTTTTTTTTCAAAAAAAGGTAAGGCTGACTTTTTATTTCAGCTTCATCATTGTTTGTATTAACGTTCTTTCAGGTTACTTTGGGGTTGGTTTTTTCTCATATCCCAGTGAAAAATTTGGCTTTAAAGGTTTCTTTTTTGCTGGTAATGAACTAAGTGCTTTATTTATATTATTGTCTAGCTTTGTGCTATTTAATATTTGGAAAATTAGAGGGTTTAGCTTTAAGTATGTGATTGCCTCTTGCTTATCTTTAGTCGTTGGTTTATCAATAGGAACAAAAGCAGGTGCCATATTTAGCTTTGTCTCACCAGTGTTTATACCCCTAGCCATCTCAATTTCAAAAATCACATATTCAAAAGCATTGTTCAGAATAATTATGGGAATCTTGACGATAGTAATATTGGCGCTTGTTTTGTTTTCATTTATTAAAGAATCACCAATGTTCGAACGCATAACATATATTTTTCAAACTAAAGGAATTCTAGGTGTGATTTTTTCAGATAGGAATATCTTTGTAGAGGATTTTATAGATAGGATTGACGACACCCTTGGATTTTACCCTTTGTTATTTGGTGCAGGATCTGGTGTGACTCAATATCAGTTCAAAACAATAGAAGTTGATTTTTTTGATGTTGCGATGTATTTCGGCTTTCCTTTAGCTATTCTTTGCATGTTATTATCCTTGGTCTCAATTATTGCTCCACTTATTTTATTAAGAAAAAGGCCATATGCCCCTTTAGTTTTGATTGTTAATATTTTTTTGTTCTTTTTGGCTTCTATTGCAGGTCATGTATGGACATCCGGTATGCTAGGAGTTGCTTGGGGCGCGCTTAATGGGCTATTATTTGTTCGCTTTAGTTCTTTATATATGTCGCGAAGTGAAGCTTTGTATAAATATAGGTAGTTACTAAGCTGTTAGTGCTTGACTTGTTATTGATATTTTAATGAGTGGTAGGTTTTGTTTTATATGTTTCATCTCTTTTATATGTTTTTTTGGAGTTAATGGCAAGTGGATATTTTATTAGTAACAAATATGTACCCTCAAGAAGGAAAAAGAAGTTGGGAAGGCTCTTTTATTAAAGAACAAGTTGATGCTGTTATTAAATCAGATTCTCATATTGACTATGAGTTAGTACATATAAAAGCTAAATTTTCAGGAGGGAGTAATTTACAATACTTTCTAGCACCTTTTCTTATTTTCTGGAAGTTTATGAAAAAAAAATACACTTACATTCATTGCCATCATGCTTTTTGTGTTTTTGTTTCTTTTTTTCTATTTAAAAGGATCATTTACACTGTTCATGAGGGTGAACTAAATAATAGTAGAACTAGTATACTAATTAAATTAGCTATTTTTTTATCACATAAATGTATTTATGTGAATTATCAAGAATATAAGAGATCAAATCATCCTCGTCGTTATTTTATTCCATGTGGGATTGATTTTGATCTTTTTACCCCAGAAAAAAAAAATATAGAAAAAACAATTTTTTTTCCTGCAGATCCTTTTAGGGAAGAAAAAAATGCGTTTTTATTAAAGGATATAGAGCCTGAATTACGAATGCATTACCCCGACTTTAAAGTTGTATACGGTGGTAATATTTTACGAAAAGATATGCCCATAATAATGAATAATTCTTTTATTGTAATTTCTATAGGTAAGTTTGAATCAGATGGGTTAGTAGGAAAAGAAGCAATGGCTCTTAATGTACCATTAATTTCAACAAACGTTGGTAATGCGGCTTATTACTTAAACGATGAATCTGGCATAGTAATTAGGCCTAATTCTATATCTTTATTGGCGGCCATAAAATCTATTTGCAATAAAAGAGATGATTACACTTTTGGTCGGGCTAGGCTAAAGAAATTAAAAATAGATTCTAAAAGTACTGCGAAGAAGATCATATCTGTTTATTCAGATTGTAAATGATTTTACTGTTTTTAATTATTAAAGGTTTTTTGTGTGAATAAATTAGTATCAATTTTCGGCCTCGATTTTACAGGCTTACAAGTAGACGATGTTATAAAAACGACTGAAAATACTAAAGTGATAACGACTGTAAATGCTGAGTTTATTGTAGAGGCAAATGAAAGTAACAATAGACTTAAGAATATCATATCTTCTACGGTTTCAACATTTGATGGTCAGGTTCCTTATCTGATAGCTAAGCTTTTTAACCCAAAGTGCTTGTTCGATAAAATTAGTGGTTCAGATTTGATTTATGACTTTATAAATAAAGCAAAGACAGAGTCCTTGAGCATATTTTTTTTAGGGGGATTGGAAGAAACAAATTTTAAAGCCGTTAATAATATAAAAAATAAAGGCATCAATGCTTTCGGATATAGCCCCCCATATTCGGATTATCCTTTTAGTGACGATTGGTGTGATGATATCCGACTAGCCTTATTTGAAAGTAAACCAGATATATTATTGGTGTGCTTTGGTGCCGTAAAACAAGAGTTTTGGATTGATGATAATATTGATTTTTTAAATGAAATAGGTGTTAAATTTGTATATGGTGCAGGCGGTACAGTTGACTTTATTGCGGGTACAAAATACAGAGCCCCAATTTTTCTTCAAAAAATTGGTTTAGAAGGCGTATATCGTTTATTTAAAGAGCCAAAATTGTTTAGATTCATGCGAATTTTAAAGTCGTTTCGTATATTTAAGTATATAAACAATTAATCATAATGTTGAATAATACTTTTCAAGGGAATATATGAAAATAGCAATAGCCGGTACGGGCTACGTAGGTTTATCAAATGCAATGTTGTTAGCGCAGCACAATGAAGTAATTGCGGTTGATATAATCAAAGAAAAAGTTGATTTATTAAATCAAAAAAAATCACCAATTGTCGATGTGGAAATTGAAGACTTCCTAGCCAATAAACAGATTAACTTTACAGCGACTATTGATAAACAATTGGCATATTGCGATGCTGACTTTGTAATCATTGCCACACCAACTGATTATGACGTAGAAACCAATTACTTTAATACCTCGTCTGTTGAGGCGGTTATAAAAGATGTTTTGGCTGTAAACCCGAATGCCGTGATGATTATAAAGTCTACCGTGCCTGTTGGTTACACAGAAATTATTAAACAAGAGCTAGGCTGTGAAAATATACTATTTTCTCCGGAGTTTTTACGAGAAGGTAAGGCATTGCATGACAATCTATATCCATCTCGTATTATTGTTGGTGAGCAAAGTGAGCGCGCTAAAGTGTTTGCAGGTTTGCTAGCCCAAGGCGCGATAAAAGAAAATATTGATATATTATTTACTAATTCTACAGAAGCTGAAGCAGTTAAGTTATTTTCGAACACTTATTTGGCAATGCGTGTAGCTTACTTTAATGAGCTAGACAGTTACGCTGAAGCACATGGCTTAGACGCTAAACATATTATTGAAGGTGTAGGGTTAGATCCTCGCATTGGTAACCATTATAATAATCCGTCATTTGGTTATGGTGGTTATTGTTTGCCTAAAGATACAAAACAATTATTAGCTAATTATAATAACGTGCCCAATAATATTATTCGCGCTATTGTTGATGCGAACACCACACGTAAAGACTTTATTGCCGATTCTATAATCAGTAGAAATCCTAAAGTTGTTGGTGTGTATCGACTGATAATGAAAACTGGCTCTGATAATTTTAGAGCATCTTCAATTCAAGGTATTATGAAGCGTATAAAAGCCAAAGGTATTGAAGTAGTTATTTACGAGCCGGTATTAGAAGAGGAAGAATTTTTTAATTCTGCAGTGTATAACGATCTTGATGCGTTTAAAAAGATATCAGATGTGATTGTCTCTAACCGTATGGATATTGAATTAAACGATGTAAAAGACAAAGTTTATACCCGTGATTTATTTGGTAGTGATTAATTAGTTATACTGGTGTTATATTTGAAGGAATTGTCTGTTTGAAAACCAAGCCGGCTATAAATAAGGTTAAATTTAAAGGTTTTAAATGAAGTATTTAGTTACCGGTGCTGCCGGTTTTATCGGTTTTCATGTCGCTACCAAGCTATGTAGCCAAGGACATGATGTTGTAGGTATTGATAACCTCAATGATTATTATGACGTAAACCTTAAACTTGCGCGTTTAGCTGAGTTAGATAAGTTTACATCTAACAATACTTCGAATGCCGAAGGCTTTTTTCGATTTATAAAATTAGATCTTACCAATCGGGATGGTATGGCCTCACTATTTACTAAAGAAAAATTTGATAGGGTTATACATTTAGCAGCGCAAGCAGGCGTTAGGTATTCAATTGATAACCCGATGGCTTATGCTGATTCTAATTTAATTGGCCATTTAACTATTCTAGAAGGTTGTAGAAATAATAATGTTAATCACCTGATATATGCTTCTTCTAGTTCTGTATATGGCTTAAATAATAAAACACCTTTTTCTACCAGTGATTCGGTCGATCACCCAGTTTCACTTTATGCTGCTACTAAAAAATCTAATGAATTGATGGCTCATAGCTATTCTCACCTTTATGATATACCTACAACAGGTTTACGATTTTTTACCGTTTACGGTTCTTGGGGCCGACCAGATATGGCACCATATATTTTTACTAAAAAGATTTTAGATGGCGAGGCTATTGATATTAACAACAATGGTGATATGTGGCGTGACTTTACCCACGTAGACGATATTGTTGAAGGTGTTGTGCGTATTGCTGATGTAATACCTGAGCGAGACGGTGATTGGAAAGTTGAAAGTGGTTCGCCAGCCTCTAGTTCAGCGCCATATGCTATATATAATATCGGCCATGGTTCGCCTATTAATTTGATGGGCTTTGTTAAAGCCATAGAAGATGAACTTGGTATTGAAGCAGCGAAAAATTTCCGAGAAATGCAGCCTGGCGATGTTTACCAAACATTTGCTGAAGTTAATGACTTATTTGATGCTACAGGTTATAAGTCAGAAGTTAGCGTTGAAAAAGGCGTTGCTGAATTTGTAAAGTGGTATAAAGAATTTTACAAAATATAGTTAGAGTATTTCTTCAGCCTATTTCATAGTTGAAATAATTATCTGTTTTAAACAGATACTAATATTATAAATTAAAAATATTCACCTATAAAATCATGACAAGAAGTTCAACAATCAATACAATGAATTAAATATTGTAATTAAGGACAGTAATGACAAATAAAATCACAAAAGCGGTAATACCAGTAGCGGGCTTAGGCACACGGATGTTACCAGCAACAAAAGCTATTCCAAAAGAGATGTTACCGATTGTTGATAAGCCATTAATTCAATATATTGTTAATGAATGTATCTCTGCCGGTATTAAAGAAATTGTTTTAGT
>TARA_R110001599_G_scaffold38960_1_pt1 | contig 18280 bp, 20 predicted proteins | sample TARA_R110001599 | Tara Oceans TARA_R110001599 (sample SAMEA4398360) | marine metagenome | biome: Polar Biome; feature: [MES] marine water layer (ENVO:01000295) within the mesopelagic zone...; material: water (ENVO:00002006), including particulate matter (ENVO:01000060) such as...... | reverse complement strand
ATCTCCACCGAAACCGTGCGCGAGCATGGCCTCAACGCGGAGGAATATCAGCGCATATTGAACGCGCTCGGTCGCGAGCCGAATATCACCGAACTCGGCATCTTTTCGGTGATGTGGTCGGAACATTGTTCCTACAAGTCATCGCGCCTGCATCTTAAGAAACTGCCGACCACCGGTCCGCAGGTCATTTGCGGTCCCGGCGAGAATGCCGGTGTCATCGATATCGGCGACGGCCAGGCAGCGATCTTCAAGATGGAGAGCCACAACCATCCCAGCTACATCGAACCCTATCAGGGCGCGGCAACCGGCGTTGGCGGGATCCTGCGCGACGTATTCACCATGGGCGCGCGGCCCGTGGCCAATCTCAATGCCCTGCGTTTCGGACGGCCCGACCATCCAAAGATGAAGCATCTGGTCAAGGGCGTCGTCGCCGGAATCGGCGGCTATGGCAATTGCGTCGGCGTGCCGACGGTCGGCGGCGAGACCAATTTTGATCCGGCCTATGACGGCAATATCATCGTCAACGCGATGACCGTCGGCGTCGCCGACGCGGACAAGATTTTCTATTCGGCCGCCAGCGGTGTCGGCAATCCGATCGTCTATGTCGGCTCGAAGACCGGCCGCGACGGCATCCACGGCGCGACCATGGCGAGCGCCGAATTTGACGACGACAGCGATGAAAAGCGCCCAACCGTCCAGGTCGGCGATCCGTTCACCGAGAAACTGCTGATCGAGGCCTGTCTCGAACTGATGGCGAGCGACGCGATTGTCGCGATCCAGGACATGGGCGCAGCGGGACTGACCAGTTCCAGCGTCGAGATGGCGACCAATGGCGAAGTCGGCATCATCCTCGACATGGACAAGGTGCCCTGCCGCGAAACCGGCATGACCGCTTATGAAATGATGCTCAGCGAAAGCCAGGAACGCATGCTGATGGTCCTCAAACCCGGCCGCGAGGAAATGGCCGAAGCGATTTTCACCAAATGGGAACTGGATTTCGCGGTCATCGGCGAAGTCACCGACAGCCGCCGCATGGTCCTCACCCACAAGGGCGAAACCGTCTGCGACATCCCGCTCGGCCCGCTCGCCGACGATGCGCCGCTTTACGACCGCCCGCACCTGACCCGCGAGGAATATGCCGCGCATATCAATGTCCAGCCGATCGGTGACCTGCCCGAAAGCCCCGACATCGGTGCCGATCTTCTGAAAATGATGGCCAGCCCCGCGCTTGCCTCGCGCCGCTGGATCTGGGAACAATATGACAGCCAGGTCGGCGCCGACACCGCGCAGCGCTCCGGCGGCGACGCCGCTGTCGTACGCGTGCACGGCACCAACAAGGGCCTCGCGATCACCACCGACTGCACCCCGCGCTATTGCAAGGCCGACCCCTATGAAGGCGGCAAGCAGGCGATTGCCGAAGCCTATCGCAATCTCTGCGCGGTCGGCGCCAGGCCTCTGGCGACCACCGACTGCATGAATTTCGGCAATCCCGAAAAGCCGCATATCATGGCGCAATTTGTCGGTACGATCGAAGGCATGGGCGAAGCCTGCAAGGCGCTCGACATGCCGATCGTCTCGGGCAATGTCAGCCTTTACAACGAAACCACCGGCGCCGACGGCATCAGCCACGCGATCCTGCCGACCCCGGCAATCGGTGCGGTCGGGCTGATCGATGATCTCGACAAGATGATGACCATCGGCTTCAAGCAGGAAGGTGATTTTATCGCCACCATCGGCTTCCATCACGAGGAACTCGGCCAGTCGACCTGGCTGCGCGAAATCCACGGCCGCACCGACGGCCCGCCCCCGAAGGTCGATCTGGCGGATGAAGAATGGGCCGGCCGGACCGTCCGCGAACTGATCGCCGCCGGCAAGGTCACCGCGGTACACGATATCAGCGACGGAGGCCTGGCGGTAACGCTGGCTGAAATGGCGCTGGCCGGCAATCTCGGCGCAGAGATCGATCCGATGACCAGCGCCTTCGCCTTCAGCGAGGCGCAGGGCCGTTATGTCATCACCTATCGCAACGAGGATGATCTTGATCGCGCAAAAGTGCCGTTCGAGAAAATCGGTCAGGTGAAGGGCGACAAACTTGTCCTCAACGGCAATCCGGTTGCCGTAAGCGACCTCCGCGAAGCGCATGAGAGTTTCTTCCGCGACTGGATGGAAGACTAGGCCCCGGCCCCTCCCCCACGCTACGCCCCCCCTCCCCAAGCCTGCGGCACCGGGAGGAAAGGCGATTTGACAGTTTTGGCCCGACGCTGACAAAATTTCCCTGATGTGATACATCTTTCCTCCCTGTTGCGAAGCAATGGGGAGGTGGCCTGCGCAGCAGGTCGGAGGGGCCATGGCACGAACAACCAGACAAACCGTCCTGAAAGCAAGGCAGTTGCGCAAGACGATGAGCAAACCTGAAATCATGTTGTGGCAGCAGCTTCGCAAAAAGCCGCTCGGTATCAAGTTCCGGCGCCAGCATCCGATTGGGTCATATATCGTGGATTTCTATTGCCCGTCTGCGAAACTGGCTATCGAAGTCGACGGCATGGCGCACGACATGGGTGACCGCCCGGAACGCGATGAGCGGCGGGAATGGGATTTATTTGGCATTGGAGTCGAGGTCATCCGGATAGCCGCACAGGATGTTCTGCGTGACCCGACAGACGTAGCCGACCGGATATTGCGATATATTCAGAGTTTGCGCTAGGCCCCTCCACCACTGCTTCGCAGCGGTCCCCCTCCCCATGCCTGCGGCACAGGGAGGAAAAAATGCACTTAGCTATTTCCTCCCTGTTGCGAAGCAATGGGGAGGTGGCATCCGCCGAAGCCCTGGCGTAGGCGGATGACGGAGGGGCCACGCCCAGACCAACCGAAAAGCCCCCTCCATCCGCTCCCCCAACAGAAAAGGGAACCCCTCCGGCCCCCGGCCGTTGATGATGAAACGACAGGAGAAGCATCATGACTGCAGGATATTCTGGCACCCCGCTCGCAAAAAAACTGTCCCTCAAGGACGGCATGCGCGTCTGGTTTCTCGACATGCCGGATTGCGTCCGGTCAGAGATTGAGGGGTCCGAATTGACCTTGTCCGAGGATGAAGTCCCAGCTCCCGGCCTGCACGCCGCGCATATTTTCGTGACCGATCGGGAAACAATGGAACAACATCTCGCAACCCTGCGCGAAATGATCGATCCCGCCGGTCAGGTCTGGGTGAGCTGGCCGAAAAAGGCTTCGAATGTCGATACCGACATCACCGAGGACACGATCCGCGAAGTCGCCCTTCCGATGGGCCTTGTCGACATCAAGGTCTGCGCGGTGGACGCCGTCTGGTCCGGTCTGAAGCTGGTGATCCGCAAGGAATTGCGCTGACAAATCCGTCCTGAAGCAAAGCTTCGGAGAGGGGGACCATCCGAAGGATGGTGGAGGGGTATTGACGCAAGTGGCCCCTCCGTCATCCATCTGTGCCGGGGCTTCGGCAGATGCCACCTCCCCATGCCCGTAGCACAGGGAGGAAAAATAATCAGGCCGCCTGCGCCAGCATATCATAAGGATCGACATTGCCCGCGCGGAACCGGGCATGCGCCTCGTGATAGAAATGCGGCGTGTGGATATGGAGCCGCTCGCGCAGCACGTCGAGCGGCTGGGCCAGCAGATCGATGATCGATTCCTCGTTGATCTTGGGACAGGCCTTGCCCATTTTCTGGCCTTCGCGGATCGCCTTGAAGATCGGCGCGTCGCTCTTGACCTGTTTTTTCATGTTCAGACCCGCGGCATAGGCAATGAAGACATTGCCCAGCGAAGGATTCTGGCCATAGGTAAAGGCCAGCACACAGGCCTCGCCCAGCGCATCGCGGCCATAGCCGGTCAAAACGTGCAGCAGATCATGGGTGTCGCGCTGGCGGAAACCGTACCATTCGATCAGATCGCCATATTTTTGCGGGCTGAACCGGTCATATTCGGCAATCAGACCAGCCGCGCTCAGGCCTTCTTTCTCCATGAAATCGCAATAGGCGTGCGCGAGACTGCCCGCAGGCATTTTGCGCAACCGCTCGTGATCGTCGAGAATATCGGCCAGCGCCGGTTCGCTTTCGAGCAGCGCCTTGCCCTTGTCGCTCTCGACAAAGGCCTTGGCATCCTTGCGGAATCCGGGGCGCGGTAGCGATTCAAAGATATGGAAGACCTGTTCGGTATCTTCCTTGTCCTTGATCAGCTCGCGGAAATGATGGAGCGCCTTGAGCGGGCGGAAACGCGCAGCAGGGCGGTCGGGATGGATGAACGGGGCTTGCGAATCGCCCGGCGCGGAAAAGTCATGATCTATTTTCATGAGGCCTGGATATTGATTACTAACATTAATGTCAATACCGTTTCGACTTTCCTACCGGCCGCTGCTCGGCTATCCAGCCAGAAAGCCGGTTCCGCCCTGTAAAAAAGGCTTCCTTGGCCCGAACTTTGACAAACTTTGCCCACATCCGAACGCGGGAGACTGACATTTGAAACCGCATGAAACCCTGCCCTATACTGATTTGCCGGATTATTCCGACGCGGAACGGATTGCGCGGTCGCAGGCCTTTTACGAAGCGATCAAGACCCGCCGCACCTGCCGCTATTTCAGCGATGAAGCGATCCCCCGCGTGGTAATCGAGAATGCGATCCTGGCCGCAGGCACCGCGCCCAACGGCGCCAATCACCAGCCGTGGCATTTCGCGGTGATCCAGTCTCCGGAAAAGAAGAAAGCTCTGCGCGCCGCCGCCGAAGAGGAGGAGCGCGCCTTTTACCAGAGCAAGGGCAGCGAAGAATGGCTCGAGGCGCTGGCGCCGCTGGGCACCGATGCCGACAAGCCTTTTCTGGAGACCGCGCCCTATCTCATTGTCATTTTCGGCCAGCGGAAGGGCGGCATGAATCCGGGCGAGATGAAGCAGAATTACTATGTCAACGAAAGCGTCGGCATCGCTACCGGCATGCTGATCACCGCGCTCCACGACGCCGGCCTCGCCACCCTCACCCACACGCCCAATCCGATGAAATTTCTCAACCGGCTCTGCGACCGGCCCAATAACGAGAAGCCGATGATGGTTCTGGTGGTCGGAAAACCGGCGGCAGACGCCACAATTCCGGTCCACGCGACGATCAAGAAACCGCTGGACGCGATTTCCTCCTGGCTGTAGTATCCAAATAATACAGTAGGAGTATCGGCGATGAGCGCGTCACAACGCTATTTGGAAATGGACGCGCTGCGCGGATTTGCCGTGATGGGCATATTGGCGATCAACATAGCCGCTTTCGCCCAGCCGGAAATGGCTTTCGTCAACCCGCTGGTCTCGAGCCAGGCCTCCGGTCTCGACCTCGGCAGCTGGGCCGCAAGTTTCATCCTGTTCGACGGCAAGATGCGCGGGCTGTTCTCGCTATTGTTCGGCGCCAGCACCGCTCTGGTGATCGAACGCGCAATCGCCAGCGGCCAGTCGGCAACAAAAGTCCATTTTTCGCGCATGTTCTGGCTGGCGATATTCGGACTCTTCCATTTTTTCTTTCTGTGGATAGGCGACATTTTGTTTCTTTACGCCGGATCTGGTTGCGTGCTGTTCCTGTTTCGCAACTGGAGCGCCGAACGGCTGATCAGATGGGGCGTTATCGCCTATGTGGTCGGCGCGATCCTGCTGATTACAAGCCTGGCATCGATGCTGTCGCTGCTCGAGCAGGCAGCACAGGCCAATCCGCCGCAGGATGTGCTGGACAGGATCAGCGAAATCTATGCCGAGCTGGGAACACTGCCCGCCGATGTGGCGGCGGAAACCGCGCGGCTGCAAGGCGGCTTTTCCGGCCTGTTGAACCATAAGCTCTCCGAACAATGGTCGACGCCCATAGAGAATCTCATGCTCGGCCCGATCGAGACCATCCCGCTGATGATGATCGGCATGGGATTATATAAAAACGGCTTCATCCTCGGTCAGGAAAGCCGCGCCGCTTACGGCAAAATAGCCGGATGGATGATGGCCGTCAGCCTGCCCTGCTTCATCGCCCTGGCCGGAATCGCTTATGCCCGGGACTTTAGCACGATCTGGATGATGAACATCACCCAGGCCTGGTCGAGCCTGCCGCGACTGCTGATGATCATTGGCTATGTCGCCCTGTTCATCCTGATCATCCAGCGATTCCGGGATAGCGCTCTGCTGCAACGCGTGGCGGCGGCTGGCCGGGCGGCCTTTTCCAATTATCTCGGCACCAGCATCGTCATGACCTTCATCTTCTACGGCTGGGGTCTGGGATATTTTGAACAGTTCGGCCGGTTCGAGCTGCAGTTGTTCGTTCTGGGCGCATGGCTTCTCATGCTGCTCTGGTCCCGCCCCTGGCTGATGCGCTTTCGCTACGGACCGCTGGAATGGCTGTGGCGGAGTCTGGCAAAAGGGCGGGCCCAACCGATGCGCTTGTCATGAGGGGTCGGTGGCTTCTTCGGCAGGATAGGACGGTTCATCCCTGACACTTTCAGCCGTGTAATTTGCATTCAGCTGCTGGTACAGATCTATTGAAGAGACGAACTCCAGGCGATCGTTCTGATCGTCCATATGCGCCAGCGGACGACCATCGGGCGTGTACGACAGATTCCGGTAAGAACCATCTCCGTCCCGCCGGATGATTGTACAGAAAATAGGCGATCGCAAGCCGCCAATCAGATTGTGCATCACGATTGCCTCTGCCTCAGCTTCCAGCGAGGGATCACTATCGGGGTCAAACGGCACGCCAGCATATCGGTAGACGGTCGCATGATCGGCGGCTCTTTCCACCGCTGTTTTCATGCATCGGGCATTGCCCGTCTGCAATTCATCATCGGCTACAAAAACGATGTGGTTGGGGCCGATTGCGAGGAAAGAACCTCCTCTGGCCTCGGTCGGCTCTACAGCTTGCGATCCAGCATGAATAAAATCCCAATCGTCCAGTATGTCGGCGGGAATTTTCCCGAAGAAGCGGAGCATGGGAACCTCTCCAACGGTCAGCAGTGCGTTATCATCAATGCCTCCTGGCAACGATTCGAGATACCCGGGCAGGTCTATGCCTTTGGTATTCCAATCTGGTTCCACTTCGCCCGTCGGGTCCAATGTCGCGCGAAACTCGAGGTCAAGCGATGCGCGAAACTCTTCCAGTTCGTCTGCCATTTCCATCGGTAGGGTCTGCCAAAGCTGAATGATCGACAATAGCTGCGAGGCAGGCCCTTCTTCTACCATCTCGTCGTCGGCAAGATTCCCTGAGGCGTCCGATACGCGAGAGGCATTTGCCGGAATCAAAGCGAGAAACGCCGCGACGAACAAGAAGAGAGCGAAAATTTTGCGCATAAACTACCTCATATTCGGTCAGGGAACCGGTGTAGCCGGTTTCCGATGGATGAAAACAAAATAGTCCAACGCCATTTTGCTATTGCGATCTATTCTCATTAGCGATATACGAGTCGTTGTAAGGAGCCGATATGGTTGTTTGTGTTTGTAATGCGATCAAGGAAAAAGACCTGAGAGCCGCTGTACGCAGCGGTGCGGACAGGCCGTCGCAAGTCTATGCCCAGCTCGGCCGCAAGCCCAAATGCGGGCAATGCCTCGCTTTTGCACAGACCATCATTAAATCGCAACTTGCGACCGCTTAGCATTCTCGTTAGCAAATCATTGAAATAACTGCGTTTTCTATAGCAGCAACCCTTTCGCTTCGGGGCGGAATGCTGTATAGGAGCAGGCAATCAATATTCAGTCTAGCGGGAAGGAATCTGCCATGAAGGGCGATACAAAAGTCATCGAGTTTCTCAACGAGGCTCTCAAAAACGAACTCACCGCGATCAACCAATATTGGCTGCATTATCGCATGCTCGACAATTGGGGCGTGACCAAACTCGCCGAATTCGAGCGGCATGAATCCATCGACGAAATGAAGCATGCGGACAAACTGGCCGAACGGATTTTCTTCCTCGACGGATTACCCAATTTCCAGTTGCTGGGCCGCTTGAAAATCGGCGAAACGGTCGAGGAAATCCTAAAGGCCGATCTGGAACTGGAATATGAGGCGCTGCCGATGCTCAAGGACGCGATCGAACATTGCGAGAGCGTGCGGGACTATGTCAGCCGCGACCTGTTTGCCGAAATCCTCGAAAGCGAAGAGGATCATGTCGATACGCTCGAACAGCAATTTGACATGATCGAGCGGATGGGGATCGAGAATTATATCCAGCTGCAGTCGAAACCCGCCGAATAGACCGATAACGGAGCAGTCAGCCAAACCGCCGATGCGGCGGGCGGCTTGGCTGGCGCTCGATCAGCGGGCTGGAATCCTCTTCCAGGAGGGCCAGCGTTTCCTCGAACATCGGGCCTAATGCCACGACCAGCTCGAGCACATCATCGGGCGTGTCGTGGCGCTCGACGCAAGCGCGGGCGGTCATTTCAATCCGCTCGGCCGTGTCGCTCAGTCGCAGAGCGCCAAATTGCAGCGATTCTCCTTTCAGACTGTGCGCTGCATCCACCATGGGCACGGGATCGTTCACGCGCATGGCTTCTTCGATCTTGCGGACAGACCGGGTGCCATCTTCACGGAAATAGCCGAGTATCCGGACAAAATTGGGACCCAACGCCAAGCGTGTCTCGGCGAAGACGGTCCAGTCCATAAATTCATCTTCCAATGGCGGCACCAAATGCTCCCGGTAATATATAGCGGCGATTCGCTACTCCGGGATTGTTTACGACAGAACCGGTGAAAACTTCATTACCCGCGGCGATAAAATCCAACAATAATCGGACCTGGTCAGCGCCTTGTTGCGGAAAATCACTCTTTGTCGTGATAGGGGTTCTTGGGAGCCCGGATGATCAGCCGCACGGGAACACCACCAAAGCCCAGCTCGCGCCGGATGCCGTTGATCAAATAGCGGCGATAGCTTTCGGGCAGATCATCGACCCGTGTGCCAAAGATTACAAAGGACGGCGGCCGGGTTTTGGCCTGGGTGATATAGCGCAATTTGATCCGCTTGCCGCCAGGTGCCGGTGGCGGATTTTCGGTGATCGCGTCTTCGAACCAGCGGTTGAGCTTGCCAGTCGAGACCCGCTGGGACCATATCCGGCGAGCCTGAAAAGCGGCCTTCATCAACTGGTCGATGCCCTTGCCGGTAAAGGCGGAAACAGGGACCAGCGGCACATCGCGAACCTGTGCCAGCCCGTCATCGAGGGCGGCGCGGATTCCGTTGAACAATTTGCTCGGTCCTTCGGCAACATCCCATTTATTGATGCCGATAATGACGCAGCGGCCTTCCTGGATCGCGTGATCGGCAATACGCAGATCCTGCGCTTCGAGACCCTTGGTCGCATCCAGCAGCAGCACGACCACTTCGGCGAAATCAACCGCATGCCGCGCGTCGGCAACCGCCAGCTTCTCAAGCTTGTCGTTCACCTTGGCCCGCTTGCGCATGCCGGCGGTGTCGATCAGCCGGACCCGGCGGTCGGGTTCGATCCCGTCCAGCTTTTCTTCCTCGGTCAGCGCATCGTCATGCCAGACCCATTCGACCGTGATACTGTCCCGGGTGATACCGGCTTCCGGACCGGTAATCAGTCGGTCTTCATCGAGCATCTTGTTGATCAGCGTCGACTTGCCGGCATTGGGGCGACCGACAATCGCCAGTTTCAGCGGTGCTGACTCATCGGTCGGTTCTTCGCTTGCCGCCGCCTTGAAATTCTCGACATAGGGCAGGATTGCCTGAAACAGGTCAGCCATGCCGTCGCCATGTTCCGCGCTGAACGGTATGGGATCGCCAAAACCGAGCGCATAGCTTTCCAATATTCCGGATTCCGCCGCCTTGCCTTCGGCCTTGTTGACCAGCAACACGACCGGCGTTTTTGCGCTTCTCAGCCAGCGGGCGATTTCCTCGTCGAGCGGGGTCAGGCCGGCGCGACCGTCGATCACGAATATCGCCAGCTCCGCGCCCGCAACCGCCATTTCGGTTTGCTTGCGCATCCGTCCGGGCAGGCTCTTGGCATCTTCGTCTTCATAGCCAGCGGTATCAACAATGTTGAACTCGAGGCCCAGAAGATTGGCAGCGCCCTCCCGCCGGTCACGCGTGACACCCGGCATGTCGTCGACAAGCGCCAGCTTCTTGCCAACCAGGCGGTTGAACAACGTGGATTTTCCGACATTCGGTCGGCCGATAATTGCAATATTGGGCAGCATTGCGCTAGTCCCGTCCTTTTGGTTTAGATCCTCAGCGGAACGCTGAAATCCGGCCACTGTCGTCGAGAACATACAGCATACCGCCCGCCACAATCGGTGGCAGCGACACGCCATCATCCAGCTCGAACAAAGTCTGGCTGGCGCCGTCCGCCGGCGAAATCGACACGACGTCACCCTCTGTGCTGGCGACGATCAGTCGATTGCCAGCCAATATGGGTCCCGTCCAGTTAATGGGATTTTTCTTCTTCTTGTCATTTTTGAACGCCGCAAGCTGGCTCATCCACCGGACCTTGCCATTCGGTCGCGCAATGCAGAGCAGCTTCGCATCATCGGTCAACACGAATACCCATTCACCGGCGACAACCGGTGTGGCGATTCCGGCAATATTCAACTCCCAGATGCGCTGGCCGGTAACCAGTTCATAGGCTGCCATCCGGCCGCCCTGCCCCAGCGCGAACACGCGGCCGCGATCAATGACCGGATCGGCATCGATATCGGACAATGTGGCCACCGATGTGGTGATGCTGGTCCGCGCAAGCGCATCATTCCACAGATTCCGGCCATTTTCATAGCGATAGGCAGTCAATTCGCCCGACGAATAGCCGGCGACAATCGTTCCCTGTCCGGCTGCCGGAGCGGCGACACCGAAAATACCGGCGAGGCCAAGCGTACCCGCCTCGTTCCACTGCACCGATCCATCGACCATATTGAGTGCATAGATCTGATTGTCCTGGGTCATCACATAGACATTGCCGTTGGAAATCGTCGGAGCACCGCGCAGCGGTCCCGCCGGACGGACTTTCCAGATCTCGCTGCCATCTGCCACGTTCAGCGCGACGACATCGCCGACACCGTTGGTTGCATAGACGACATTGTTGAATACGCTGGCACCGCCGCCAAAGCGCGATGATTCTCCGTCACCCTTGACTTCGATCTGGGTGGTCCAGACCTTTGCGCCGGTCGCCGCGTCAAAAGCGTGGACCATGGCTTCGGTATCAATCACGAACAGACGTCCACCAGAGACCACCGGGGCCGCGGCGAGCCGCTGTCTTTTCGTGGTTCCGCTGATATTGGCGGTCCAGGCGCGGGCGAGACTGCCGTCAAGCGCGACATGACCGATTGATTTGCTGGCGTTGCCGCCCGATTGTGCCCATTCGCTATTGGCCACCGGGGCCGGCAGGATCACCGAAATCGATGCGAGGGCCGGATCGACCTCCGCGCCGCTTTCACCGCTCAGGATCGAGGTGCGTTTGCCGAGCGTCGGGGTGTTCTTCTTGTCGTCACCATTGCCGCCGCCCAATATGCCGCAGCCAGAAAGCAAAGACAGAGCCAGCACGCTGGCGATCAGTTTCGTTCCAGAAATCATTCCTTAGCTTCTCCCTTGGCCGCGCCCGCCTTGAGCGGTGTCGCTTTTTTGTCATCGCCGTCCACATCCACCGCGTCAACGCCTTCTACGCCTGCCATCTGCAGAGCGCGCGATCGTATCGTCGGAGGGACGGTCTCGTCTTTCGCAAGCTGCGCGAACAGCGGACCGGCGAGGTCGGATTTTTTCATGTTCAGATAGGATAATGCGACCATTTCGCCGGCGCTGCCGAACCAGGGGTTGCCGGGCACTGCAAGCGGCTTCAGCCGGTCGACCACGGCCTGTGGCTCGAGCGTATCAAATTCGGCGGCAGTCTGGCGGATCAGCGCAAGATCACGAAAAGGTTTCGGCAGACTGTCGTCTCCCGCAACCTTGGCATAGCCGGCGATCGCCTTTTTCGGCTCGCTTTTCTCCAGCGCAATATTGGCCTGCATCAGAATAGCAGCTGCCCGGTAACCGTCCTGGTCTGCTTCCATCAGGGGATCCAGCGCGGTCGCAGCGCCATCGAGATTGTTCTGACGGACGCTGTCGATGGCAGCGACATATTCCTCGCTGCGAAGCCCGGAATCCTCATTCTGGCTATTTTGCCAGAATATCCAGCCCGCCAGCGATCCCAGACCGACGACAAGCGCCACGACTATCCACAAGCCGTAACGCGCAGCAAAGCTCTTCAGCTGATCCTCGCGGACCGCTTCATCGACTTCGCGCAGAAACACTTGTTCCTGGCGGTCTGGCTTCTCTTCTGGTGCTTTGTCTTCGTCTTTGGCCAATGTGGCTTCCTCAAATCTGTTTCACATGCCTGTTTTGCCGGTCAGACCGGCGCGCATGGCAATCGGCTGTCCTTTAGCGTCCGCAATAGCAAATGTAAAAGTCTATTGACCATTTCCACAGGCTGAAGGGCGGATCGGCCAAAAGTCGGAATCTCGTTATTTTTTCGGCTGATAAAGCTGGTCCGGCCCCGGAAAGCTGCGCTCCCTGACCTCTCCGGCATATTGCTCCGCGGCCTGATCGATTTGCTCGGCTATATTATGATAGCGTTTTACAAAGCGTGCGGTGCGATCAAACATGCCCAGCATGTCTTCGGTGACCAGCACCTGGCCATCGCATTGCGCCGATGCGCCGATGCCGATGGTGATCGCATCCACCGCCTTGGTCGCTTCGATCGCAATCGGTTCGAGCACGCCTTCCAGCACGATCGCAAAGGCGCCGGCCTTGTCGAGCGCGACCGCGTCGCCGACGATCTTCTTCGCTTCCGCGTCGCTGCGCCCGCGCGCCGCATAGCCACCAAGCACATTGATCGCCTGTGGCGTCAGACCGACATGACCAACCACCGGAATCCCTCGCTGGACCAGAAACGCGACGGTTTCCGCCATCACTTCGCCGCCTTCCAGCTTGACCGCGGCAGCCCCCGTTTCTTTCAATATCCGGGCGGCGCTTTCATAGGCTTTCTCTGGCGATGCTTCATAGGAGCCGAACGGCATGTCGACGACGACAACGCTGTGATAACTGCCGCGGACGACCGCCGCGCCATGGTTGCACATCATCTCGAGCGTCACCGGTATCGTCGAATCGAGCCCGTAAATCACCTGCGCGAGCGAATCACCGACCAGCAGCATGTCACAATGCGCATCAAGCAGTTGCGCCGTCCGCGCGGTATAGGCGGTCAGCATCACCACCGGCTCTGCTGTCACCCCGTCGACCTTGCGGCCCTGTATTTTGGGAACCGACAGCCGGCGCATCGGCTGCGGCCGCGGCGTGGCGCGGCTGGTGGAAGTATCGAGCTTGAAGGTCGTGGACATGGCAATCCTCAGCAATAGCGTTGTTGGACTGGCCTCAATAAGCGAGGACGCAGGATAAGGCCAGCTTGGCGGTCATGGCTTTGCTGCGGCGACCGCCTCCCGGGGATTGTCGCTGAACAGGCCATCCACGCCAGCGGCTATAAATGCCCGCACTTCGCCTGCCAGATCGCCCGGTTCGCGCGGATCGATGCCGCTTTTGAAATCGGTCGGCAGGAAATGGTTCTCGCGGCGGAAGGTCCAGGGATGGACAGTCAGGCCAATCTTGTGCGCTGCGTCCACCAGACCGGTCGCCGTGCTCAGCTGACCAATGGCATTGCGGCTTATCACCAGATCCTTGGGCGGCCCTATCCCGTCGGCATAGGTTGCAATTTCCTTCAGGCCATCCGCCGAGAGCATCGATGCAAAGCTCCGGTCTGCAAGGTCCGGTGGTCCACCCTCATCGCCCACCAATTGCACCAGCCGTATCTCGGTCTGCTCGTTGAGCGCCTTCAGATTGCCAACCTCGAACGACTGGATGAAGACCGGATCATCCTTGCCGTCATAGCCATATTTCTTCAGCAATTTGAGCAATTGATTGTCGTGGCTCAAACCCAGAGCCTTGAAATAGCTTGGATGTTTGGTTTCCGGATAGACGCCGATCCGCTTGCCGCTTTTTTCGCCATGGGCGCTCAGCAATTGCAGCACTTCTTCGAAGGTCGGCACCTCGAACCGGCCATCATATTGCATATTGGCAGCCCGCAATTCGGGAAGCCGTTCCCTGGCGCGCAATGTCTTCAGCTCGGCGAGGGTGAAATCTTCGGTGAACCAGCCGGAATATTCCTGCCCGTCAATGATCTTGCTGGTCCTGCGCGCCGCGAACTCCGGCCTGTCCGAAACATCCGTGGTCTCGCCAATCTCGTTCTCGTGCCGGGCGACCAGCACGCCGTCCCTGGTCAGCACCAGATCGGGTTCGATGTAATCCGCGCCTTGCTCGATTCCCAGCTGATAGGCGGCCAGCGTATGTTCCGGACGCTCTCCACTGGCGCCGCGGTGCGCAATGATTACCGGCGCTTCTCCGGTCAGAGTCTTGACGTTCATGCTGGCTTCTCCGGGCGGTTCGGTCTGCGCGCTGCATCCGGCCAGAACCAGCGGCAATATCATTATCGGAGCAAGCCGCATACGCATCAACCGACCTCGACGCCTTTCCAGAATGCAATCCGTCCGGCAATTTCGGCAGCAGCATCCTTGGGTTCGGGGTAATACCAGGCCGCATCCTCGTTGGTTTCGCCGTCGACGATCAGGCTATGATAACATGCGTCGCCTTTCCACGGACAATGGCTGGTGGCGTCACTGTGCAGCAGATATTTCGACCAGACCGAGTCGCGCGGGAAATAATGATTGCCCTCAACGATCACCGTATCCTCACTCTCGGCAATGACCGCGCCATTCCATTTTGCTTGCACCATTTGTATGTCCTTTTTCTGATTGCGACACCTGCGGCAACGACCAGCATAATCGGCATCCAAATCCAGACGAATTCGGAATATAACACTGCGATACCACGAGCGCTGATAAAATCGGAAAGGCCGATTGGCGATACGGCAATCGGGGTAAGCGGCGCAAAATGACGCGCCTCGTCAAACGGCCACAACAGCGCGACCCCCAGCCCGCCATTGGTCAGCATGTCGAGCAGCCCGTGCGAGGCCATCGACAGGAACAGGAAAATGGCGGCGGCATAATAGCGATCGGGTCGCAGAATCGCGGTTGCGAACAAGGACGCCGCTGCGGCGAAAACCAGGCTGTGGCTCGCGCCGCGATGGCCCCAGATGTCGCCATATTCAACGCCCAGACCGAAGCCGACAATATCGGCATCGGGTAGCATCGCGAAGACGAGGCCGGTTGCGATCACCGGCACGGAAAGCCGGCTTCGTCCCAAAATCAACGCACCGGCCAGCGGCACGATCGCATGGGACATGATCGTCGGCATCAGCTGTTACGCGCGGTCAGACCTGCTGCTTCATAATCCGATGCCTTGAACCCGACGACCAGCTCGTCGCCATGTTCCAGCACCGGTCGTTTGATCATGCTGGGATTTTCCGCCATCACCATAACCGCCGTATCGTCGCCGATATTTTCCTTCACCATGTCGGGCAGTTTGCGGAAGGTTGTGCCGCGCTTGTTGACCAGCGCCTCCCAACCGACCTGCATAACCCACATTTCCAGCTTTTCCTTGCTGATACCCGACTTTTTATAGTCGTGAAAAACATAGTTGATGCCGTTTTTCTCCATCCAGTTGCGCGCCTTCTTGATCGTGTCGCAATTGGAAATGCCGTACATTTTGGTTTCGTTACTCATGAGTCTGATCCTGTTTCTGCTGCGCTTTAAGCCAGAGACAGATGTCGTTGACCGGACATCGGTCACATTTGGGGCTCCGGGAAGTGCAGATTCTCTTCCCGAACTGGATTAGCCAGAAATGGCCGTCGCGCAAGGCCCAATCGGGACTGCGCTCTTCCAGCTGGTGCGCGGTCTTGTCCGCGGTCCGGGCATCGGTCAGGCCGATTCGGTTGCAGACCCGGTGCACGTGCGTGTCCACGGCAATGACATCGGCACCAAAAGTAAAGCTCATCACGATATCCGCGCATTTCCGGCCAATGCCCGGCATCGACAACAGGCCTTCGCGCGTGTCCGGCACGACACCGCCATGCTCGGCCAGCAGATATTCACAGAATTTCCGGATATTGCGGGTTTTCATATTATATAGTCCGCACGGTTTGATGGCTGCGGCGATATCCCGGTCATCCAGTTCCAGCATAGCCTCTGGCGTTTGCGCGAGGTCGAATAGAGCGCGCGCAGCCCTCGCGGTATTGCGGTCCAGCGACTGGGCCGACAGCATGCAGGAAATACAGGACCGAAAGGCGTCGGGCTGGCCCTTTGGTCCCTTGGCATCTCTGGTGCGTCCGGGCATCGCTTCCGACAGACAGCGATAAACGGCTTCAACCTGTTGCCCGTTCAGCATGAGGCCGCCCGCGTCTCGCAATCGGCGCGCACCGGACAGGACGGACAATCCGGTCGTTTCGGCCGGCAAATAGTCTGGGCAAGCCGCTTTCCGAGCAGATGATGCTCGTCCAGATCTTCCGCCGACCATTCGGGCGGGATTAGCGGCATTAACTCGTCATAAGCCCGGGTCGTATCAGCCTTGGCCGGCACCAGCCCCATGCGCTGCACCACCCGCCGGTGGCCGGAATCGAGCACCAGCGCCCTGCGATTGAAATGGCTGGTGTTCATGATCCCGGCGCTGATCTTGCGCGCCACCCCGGGCAAGGTCTCCAGCCAATCCATCGCTTCGGCCGTCTCCACTGATTCAAGATGATCCAGACTGGTCTTTCCGCACCGCGTTTTGATTGCGTTGAGGCAGGCCTTGAGCCGCTCCGCCGCCATCGCCGGAAAAGTGGCGCTTTGCAGATGGGCCTTCAATTCATCGAGGGGCGCCGCTGCGACGCGCTCCCACGATCCATATTCGGCGATCAATCGATCGGTATTGGCGTTGGACACCTCGGTTTTCGCGCGCGCGCCGATGACACCCTGGACCAGGGTCCACATCGGATCGCGGCGCTGGTCATCGACCGGCATCACCCGGCCAAACCGCTCGATCAGCCTGCCGTGCATCCGGTGCAAAATTTCGGTGCGATGATCGGGTCCCAGGTCGAGTTGCATCAGCGGGATATGGGCGAGCAATTGGCCGGTAGCAAGACTCCGGCGCCGGCGACCGCTGCGGCTTGCCCGATCAGTCCAGCCTGCGGCCAATGGTCACAACCGGCTGCACATCATAGCCCAGCGCCTTGTAGAAACCGATCGCCGCTTCATTATCGTCGCGCACCATCAACTGTATTTTCGGCGCGTTTCGTTCGCGCAGCCAATGCTCGGCGGCCACCATCATCCTTCTGCCAAGGCCCTGCTTCTGGAAGTCCGGCGCGACTGCCAGATAATATACCCAGCCGCGATGGCCATCATCACCCACCATCACCGACGCAGCCAGTCGGCCTGCTTCTTCCAGCAAAATAATGTCGGACGAGACGCCGCCAACCACACGATCGAAATCGGCGCTCGCGTCATTCCACGGCCGCGTCAGACCGCAGGTCTGCCAGAGCGCGACAACTGCATCGCGATCCTCGGGCAAAGCGAACCGCGTCATCGATCAGATATCAACAATGATCTTGCCGAAATGTTGCCCCGATTCCTGATGGCGGAACGCATCACTCAGATCGGCGAGCGGAAAGGATTTGTCGAGCACCGGTTTCAGGCCGTTGGCTTCAATCGCTGCGATCATGTCCTGCTGCTGCGCCCGGCTGCCCACGGTCAGGCCCTGGACCCGCAGGTTCTTACCCATCAGCAGGCCGGTCTGTACCGGCCCGGCAAAGCCGGTGAGCACGCCGATCAGGGCAATATGACCGCCGATCCGGGTCGCCATCATCGACTGGTCAAGCGTCCCCGGCCCGCCGACCTCGACCACGCAATCAACGCCTTTGCCGCCGGTCAGTTCGAGCACCTTTGGCCCCCAGGCCTCGACTTGCTTGTAATTGATCAGATGATCCGCGCCGAGTTCCTTTAACCGCTCCAGCTTGGCGTCGGAAGAGGATGTCGCGATCACCGTCGCGCCCGCCGCCTTGGCAAATTGCAGCGCGAAGATCGAGACACCGCCAGTACCCTGCACCAGCACCGTGTCGCCGGGCTTCACGCAGCCATCGACAAACAGCGCGCGCCAGGCTGTCAGTCCCGCGCAGGTCAGGGTCGCGGCTTCGGCGGCGCTATAGCCTGCGGGCGCGCGGGTCCACGAGGTCGTCGGGCGAACCGCCTGCTCGACCGCATAGCCGTCGATCCCGTCGCCGGGCACGCGCTTGAACCCGCCTTCGGGTGGTGCGCCGTCGATCCACTCGGGGAAGAAGGTCGAGACCACCAGATCGCC
>TARA_R110001599_G_scaffold42137_1_pt1 | contig 18307 bp, 16 predicted proteins | sample TARA_R110001599 | Tara Oceans TARA_R110001599 (sample SAMEA4398360) | marine metagenome | biome: Polar Biome; feature: [MES] marine water layer (ENVO:01000295) within the mesopelagic zone...; material: water (ENVO:00002006), including particulate matter (ENVO:01000060) such as...... | reverse complement strand
CGCGCGAGACGCGGCTCCCTCGGCCGTGGCGGTATCCGCTGCCGAAACCGTCGTTCCGGGCGACGTGCAGTGGGGGCCGCTGAACGCAGCCCGTGGCGATGCTAGCCCCCGGGCAGGCAACCTCTGGGGCGATCGCACGGCTTCGGGCGCGTCCGGTTTCCTCGTCAAATTCGACGAAGGCTTTGCCTCGCCGCCGCATATCCACAATGTCACCTACCGCGGCCTCGTTATCGAGGGCCTCGTCCACAATGACGATCCCGCTGCCGCCAATATGTGGCTGCCCGCCGGTTCCTTCTGGACCCAGCCCGCCGGTGAATCACATATCACCGCGGCCAAAGGCACCAGCAATCTCGCCTATATCGAAATCCAGGACGGCCCCTATCTGGTCAAACCGGCCGACGAGGCCTTCGACAATGGCGAAAGGCCGATCAACGTCGACCCCTCGAATTTCGTCTGGCTCGACGCTTCGAACATTGACTGGCTGAAACTGCCGGACAGCGCAGAAACCGGCACTACCCCGCAGATGGCCTTCCTCTGGGGAAACCCGCATCCAGGCGAATTGAGCGGAACCTTGCTCAAACTGCCCGCCGGCTTTTCCGGGGAAATCGACGGCAACGGATCGCCCTTGCGCGCCGTCGTCATCCAGGGAGCAGTCGGCCACAGCCAGACAGGTAGCATCGAAGAGAAAGCCTTGCCGTCCGGCAGCTATTTCGGATCAACGGTCTCGACGATTCACAAGGTCACGAACAGGACCGACGGTGAAAGCATCATCTATATACGCAGCAGAGGTTCCTTCACTGTCCGTTGACAAATCGACCGGCACCCGCGCTTCTATTGCCAGCAACAAGGATATCCCATGACGAAAACGATTCTGATAACCGGCTCGACCGACGGCATCGGTCTTGAAACCGCCAGGGCGCTGAGCGCGGCGGGGCACGCTATTTTGCTGCACGGGCGCAGCGAGCACAAACTGGCTGCCGCGAAAGCGGAACTCGACGCTATGCCGGATCACGGAGCCGTCGAGACCTATGTCGCCGACCTGTCCGATAAGGCTGCTGTCGAGACATTGTCCGAAGCGGTTGCGGCGCGGCACAAGCGGATCGATGTGCTGATCAACAATGCCGGGGTCTTTGCCGTTGCCGACACAAGGACAGCGGCTGGCCTCGACGTGCGATTTGCCGTCAACACCATTGCCCCCTATCTCCTGACCCGGCGTCTGATGCCCCTGCTGGACCAGTCCGCGCGCGTGGTGAACCTGTCCTCTGCGGCGCAGTCACCGGTGGAGCTCGATGCGCTCACGGGCGAGACGAACCTTTCCGATGGCGCGGCCTATGCACAGAGCAAGCTCGCCCTGACGATGTGGTCACGCAGCCTGGCACAGGAACTTGGGCCCGATGGCCCGGTGATTGTCGCGGTGAATCCGGGCTCGCTCCTGAACACCAAAATGGTCAGAGACGCTTACGGACCCAGCGGAAATGATGTCGCCATCGGCGTCGATATTCTGGTGCGCGCGGCCTTGTCTGACGAATTCGCCGACGCGTCCGGCCTTTATTTCGACAATGACAGCGGCCAGTTTGCCCGCCCTCACGCCGATGCGCTCGACCCGCAGAAATGCGAACAACTTACGCAAAGTCTCGAGGCAATTCTGCAGAATCTGGGCAACGGCACAAAAATATCGTGAACTGGGCTCCCAACCAAATTCAGCAAAGCTGAGGAAAAACGCCATGACCATCGCCGTAACCGCAGCATCCGGACAATTGGGCGGCGCGATTATCCGCGCCCTGTCGGAGATGACGGATGAACCGATTGTGGGACTGGCCCGTTCTCCGGAAAAGGCCTCCGCGCTCGACGTCGAGATCCGCCCCGGCGATTATGCCGACCGCGAGCAACTGACGGCATCGCTGGCCGGTGTCGACACATTGCTGCTGGTTTCCGGCATGGCCGATCCCGACGAACGGATCGGGCAACATCGCAATGTTATCGAGGCAGCGCGTAGCAGCGGCGTCAAAAAGATCGTCTATACCAGCATTCAGGGCGTCGAGAGCGGCACCGCCTTTTCCCCGGTTGTGCAAAGCAACCGCCAGACCGAGGCTGACATCCGTGCGAGCGGTCTCGACTGGGCGATCGGCCGCAACGGCATCTATATCGAGCCGGATATCGACTATCTCGAACATTACAGGAAAAGCGGCGCAATCGCCAATTGCGCAGGCGATGGCAAATGCGGCTATACCACCCGCGACGAACTTGCCTTCGCTTATGCCAAGATGTTGCTGGAACCCGCGCATCAAGGCCAGACCTACAGGCTGCACGGTGAACCGATCAGCCAGGCCGAGCTGGCGGCCTATTTCAACCGCGCCTTTGGTACCGAATTGCATTATCAGCCGATGAGCGTGGCTGATTATCGCGCCGAGCGGATCGACGCGCTTGGCGAATTCCTCGGCACCATCATCGCCGGGATCTATGAAGGCATCCGGACGGGCGCGCTCGAGACCGATAGCGATTATGAAAAAGCGGCCGGACGGCCGCACCAGAGCTGGGACGATTATTTCGCCTCGCTCCAGAAATGAATCGATCGGAACTACCCGGATTGGGGTTCGCCAGACATCAAATAGGGGCGGACCCAATAGAAAAAGGGCAGCCAGTTTCCTGACTGCCCTTTCCAAGGGTGGCGCTGCATTGGGGTGAGCGGTTCAGCGGGCTACGCTGTCTCAGTCCGCTCGTGCAGCAACCTGAACCTGGCCACTTTCATTGATAGAGGCCATGGCAATTTCGGTCGCACCCTTGATGCAGTGGCGCAGCCGGGACGATTCTCTCAGCGATGTGCGACCAGCTGTGCGACCGCAAACCTGCTCGGCGGCATTGCTGATCCGCGAGGCGAGGACGCGCTGGCCAGAGACATGGTCCAGATTCAGGTCGCTATAGCTGACTTCGATTGTACGATCCTCTGCAACGGCGGCGGTAGCAAAGGCACCGGCGGACAGAAAAAGCGAAGCGGCGATAAGAGCTTTGTTGGTATTGAACATGTTGGTTCTCCTTGGTGGTATTGAGCAGGTCATTCTGCCTGACCCCTCAATCGTCGAACCGGCCGGCAATGTCCTGACGGCTTCATGATGTTGTTCCGATGATGACCTGATGTTGTTGTGAAGGAAATCTTATGCTTTGTTTTTATTGATTTTTTTATGAACAAATTCAGGCCAATCTGCTATACGGCAGGCCGGATCGCGGCTAATATTACCGTAGCTTTATTGCCGGAATGCAGGAACGAACGACAGATAGTGAGTTGCGGGAACCTCGGGGAGAAACATTAATGGACATATTGACTCCTATTGTCGCTTCGGCAGATTGCCATGCATTGATCGTTTCCATGCCCATTCAAGCGCAAGGCAACCGATCGTGAGTCGCCAGGAATTCGATCTGTCTGATGGCTTCAGCTTTGGCGCAATCAGCGTCTATCCAAGCCGCAATATGATCAACAACGGAAAGGATGACGTTCATCTCGAACCAAAGGTGATGGACGTTCTGTGTTTTCTGGCGGAGCATAACCGCGAGGTCGTCTCCCGGAGCGATTTGATCGATCGGATCTGGCAGGTGGAATTTGGTGCCGATGAAAGCATTACGCGCGCGATATCGCTGTTGCGCAAAGCCCTGCAGAACGGGGAAGGTTCCGGCAGCCTGATCGAGACCATACCCAAGCGCGGCTATCGCCTTGTCGCCGATCTGGCCGCGCTGCCCGCCTCTGCCGATCAGCAGCCGGGCGCAAAACAGCAACTGACCGATCCCGAACAATTCGCAAATCCGCAAAATGATGACGCACCCGACAATCTTCAGGATGATCACCCGGACTTGCAACCGGAAGGTCAACAATCGGGTGCAACTATTCAGAAACCGGCGCTGGTCGACGACCATCGGCAAACTACCGGACCACAGCCATCTGGATCAAGACTGATATCCAGTCGCCGCAATATGTTGATCGGAGCGGGTGTCACCAGCGTAATGGGCGGTGGGCTGGCCGCTTGGGCTACCGGTCTATTCGGGAATGGTGCCGGGGAAAATAGCGTGGTCGTCCTGCCCTTTGCAAATCTGAGCGGTGATCCGGCGCAGAGCTATTTTTCCGATGGCCTGACCTCGGAAATCCGTTCGCAGCTATCACGCAACGCACTTCTGCAGATTGTCGGCCAGACCTCTTCGAACAATTTTCGCGATCACAAGGCCGATGCAAAAACCATCGCCCGGCAACTGGGCGTTTCCTATCTGCTCGATGGCAATGTCCAGAAATCCGCGAACCAGTTCAAGATTGCAGCCGATCTCATCGACGGGCGAACCGGCCTGAGCCAGTGGGCTGACAGTTTCGAACGGCCAATTGCCGATATTTTTGCCGTCCAGTCGGAAATAGCCACGGCGGTTGCATCCGCATTGGCCGTGGCGATCAGCGATAGTGGCAAGGACAGCAGCAAGAAGGAAATCGGCAGTACCGAAAATCTGGCCGCCTTTGATGCCTTTCTGCGCGGTCAGGACCTTTTCGAGCTGCATATTGATGAAGCCAGCGAGCGCGCGGCCCTGGCAAAATTTGACGATGCCATTGCCCATGATCCGGAATATGCAGCAGCCCGCGCAGCACGGTCACGGGTGCTTGCAGTCATCGCCAACCAGTATTTGGCCGGCAGCGAACGCATTCGTGTCTATGATGAGGCCATTGACGAGGCGGTAAAGGCCACCGAAATTGCCCCTGAATTTGCAGCCGGCTTCAACGCACTGGGCTATGCTCTGTTTTACGGTCGGCTTGATGTGAAAGGCGCCCGCAAGCCGTACGACCGGGCCTATGCCCTGGCAAAAAGCAATATCGATGTGTTCAGCCGTTTCGCAATCTATTGCGCGAGAACCGGACGATTCGGAGAAGCCTATCAGGCCATCGACCGGGCGGCGTCGCTTGATCCGCTCAATGCATCGGTGTTCCGCTCCAAGGGCATCATCAAATATGCCGGCGGGCAATATGAGGAAGCGATCCGCTCTGCCCGGCAGGCACTCAAAATAAATCCGAAGAGAAACAGCGTCAACGGCGATATCGGGCGCGCCTATCTGGCGATGGGTGAATTGGACAAGGCCAGCGAGGCCTTTGCTCGCGAGTCTAACGACATGATCACGCTACCTTCTCAGGCGATTATCAGTATCCGGACCGGCGACGACGCAACCGCTCGCCAATATCTTGACCGCCTGATTGCAGAATATGGTGACAATGGCCTGTATCAGCAGGCCCAGATCTGGGCCCAATGGCGCGATGCGGACAAGACATTCTCCACGTTGAAGCAAGCGCTTGATGCCAGGGATTCGGGCCTCGTCTATCTTCTCAACGATCCATTGCTCGATCCGGTCAGGAAGGACCCGCAATTTAAGGCCTTGCTATTGCAACTGGGTTTTATATGATTGCGACACCAAATTTCAGGGGGATGATAATATGCGCAAGATATTCACAAGTGTAGCCGTCGTTGCACTTTCGATCGGTGTAACGGCATGCGGTGCGCCGGCCGATGAAGCTGCAACGGAAGAAGTTGTAGCAGAAGACGCCATGGCTGAAGACGCGATGGCTGAAGACCCAATGGCTGGCGATGCGATGTCAGACGATTTGGGATCGGATGAACAGGGTTCCGACGATCAAGGTTCCGACGATCAAGGCTCGGATGACCAGGGATCGGACGATCAGGGTTCCGACGACCAGTAGAGTTTTGTTGCTATAATTATCGAAAAAGGCCTGACTTTTCAGGCCTTTTTTGTGTCTGCCTTGCGAATCAACGTAGCGCCACCGATCTGTTTTTGGTGGCACGCGCCAGCTCGATTGCCCGGTCTATCCATCCGGAATATTTCGCCAGATCGACAAAGAGCGACGGATTCTGTTGCCCGTCCTCAACGGCTCCGCAGCCCTTGCCCCAGGCGACGAGACCAACCTGCACCTTTTTCCCGTTGACCTGCCGGATCACCGGCCCGCCGCTGTCGCCCCGACAGCTGTAGGTCGTCCCATCCGGTCCGCGGTTGGACGGTGTCACCGCGCAAATCTTGTCGACGACGACATTGTGATAGCCGCGGACCGCACGGCATTTATGCGGGTCGAGTACGGCCATGTTGGCGATTCTGAGATCCGGTTCGGCAAATTGCGGTCCCGCCTGGGTCATTTCATGGCGTTCGCCGCGTTGCACAACTTCGGTAAAACCCCATCCCAGGACCTGGATCAGGCTTCCGGGATCGACCGGAGCCAGACTGGACCGGCTATCTGTCAACCGTATCGGTGTCGGCGGAACCCTCCTGCCTTTCGGCGCAATCCGCAAGATAGCGATGTCATCCCTGGGGTTGCCCGGCCTGTAGCCCTGGTGAACGACTACCGACACAATCCTGTAGGGCTCTCCACCGCGAACAAGGCTCTGTGTCCCCGCGAGCACTTCGCGTGCGGTCAGCACCTTGGCGCCATCGACCGGAGGTTTGGCTACGCAATGGGCGGCCGTCAGCACGATGTCCGGCGCGATCAGTGATCCGCCGCAGCGATGGTAGCGTTGATATTCCGTCTGTTTCCAGAGAAACTTGCCTGCTCTGCCGAGCGCCTTGTCCTTCTCAATCTGCTCCGGCGTATATTTGACCGTCGACCGGATCTGAACCTGCCAGGGCGCAAAACCGGGCGGCACGGCCACCCCGCCGCCGACATATCCAGCCCTGAGTTCAAAGCCTCGATAATTGACACGACTTGTGCTCCAGCTCCCGCTGCTTGCCAGAAACATCTCTTGCGTGAGCAAAGGGTCCGCCGCACCGGTCAGCGCCTGGCAGAGGATACGTTCCAGAACACTCTGACATTGACTGCTTCCAATCCGGCCTTCGCTCTCGAAAGCAAAAATGGTCTCGTTGACCGGCTTTTCAGAGGTAATGACCAGAAATCTATGAACTCCCGCTTCTTCAAACTTGAACGGCTGGCGATCGAAGTTTGCCAGGACGACAACACCGGGGGCAATGGGCTCGTCCTTGTCGCTCCGGAATATCCATTCGATCTCGTGGTCCGGCTTGACCATGAGCACATAGACAAATTGTGCCCGCTCATTTTTCGAGCTGAGCCGGATTTCCAGTCCGAGCGGCCGACCTAATTTCAGCCCCCCTGGATCTGCCGGTGGCGAACAGGCATAATCGTCCGCATAACTGACGCAGATATCGGTATCCTTCAAAAAATCGGCCGGGTTATCCATTGCAAGCAGTGCCTTGCGCCGGATGATTTTCTGCAATTCCCCGTCCAGTCCGGTTGCGAAGCTCCCGTCATCCAGCCGACCTACAAATCTGGGCTCCTTCTCCGATGCTTCGCTGGAACCGCCAACTTGATTCCAGCTCCGGTAGGTCGAACTGGCACCCGGATGGTTCATGTCGATCAGGTAGAAATTGTCGGGCCATTCGGGATCCGCACCGATTTCAAACTCGCTCGGCCAGCCGATCCGGACCTTAGGGTTTTCGCGCAATATACGTTCGATTTCCACGCTATTCTCGCCCAATTCCTCGCGCAGACCGATTGCGATCTTGCCTTCGACCAGATTGGGGTTTTTCTGCGCGACAACGATGGCTTCTGCAGGGGAATCAGAAAAGGCGGCGACCAGCAACGCAGCGAGCAGACAGAATCGAAAACGGCCAGTGGCATCACCCATCCCGGATAGAGACTTTAGTCTGAACATCGGCAATCCCCCGCATCTCTGCCTGACAAGGGTATTGGAGAAGCCGTTCGACATCAAGGGTGCTTCTCCCATACGGCCAGTTAGAAGCGCCCTGATCCGATCCCGCGCATATGTTCCGTGCCTGTCGCAGATGACAAATGACAAGTCCGCTCCGAAAGCGGCCAGCTAGCGGTCACGCAAAGAAACGGCCTCAGGATGCGTGCCGCCCGAGACGAATTACATGACATGGCTATTGAATTCCCGATCAAAAAACTTCAGGCCGCGACGATGATTTTCGCAACCCTTGTCCTACTGTCACTGGGCCTGGCGATGGATGCCTTTGCCGCAGCAGTCGCCCACGGTGCATCCGCTCGCCCCAGCCGCTCCGCCGCCTTGCGAATGAGCTTTGCTTTCGGGCTGGCCCAGGCCGTCATGCCCCTGCTCGGCTGGACTCTCGGGATGGCTTTTGCCGCTGTCATGCAATCGGTGGCTCACTGGATTGCCTTCGTCCTCCTCGGCATATTGGGTCTGCGGATGATCCGGGAAGGTTTTGATCGCGATCCGGGAATGCCCAGCAAGGATCTGGCGATCTGGCCCTTGCTAGTCATGGCGGTCGCCACCAGTATTGACGCCGCTGTCGCCGGGATCACCCTCCCCAGCTTTGGCGCCCCGATCCTGCTGGCATGCCTGGTGATCGGACTGACCACGTCGCTGATGACCTATCCCGGTGTCTTTCTGGGCGCGCTGATGGGCACAAGGGTCGGCAAATGGGCCGAGGTGCTGGGTGGGCTGATACTGATCGGCCTGGGAGCGAAAATCTTCATTTTGCAGCAGTTCTTCGCAGTCTGACGACCAAAAAAAAGGCGCGCCGATCGGATCGGCGCGCCTTTTTGTCATTCCGCTTCAAACCAGCTCAGGGGCAGCGCGAATCCCGGACCGGTTCGCTCGCGTCCCGTGTATTCCAGGTGCCGGCCGGTGTCTGGTATTTCTCGCCCTGCGCTGTCCGCATGATCAGGTTGCAGCCCGAGGTGAAGGCAAATTGCTCGACCGTCGAATTGGTTTCCTGCGCCTTGCGGGTATAGGCTGCCTTTCGCTTGATATTGATGTCCTCGACCAGCGCCTTGATTGCCGGTGACGGCGCGGTCACAAAGCCGAGATAGCCGTCAGGCTTCTCGCCAATCTTTCCCGACGAGCGCGCAGCTTCATAGGCGGGGTCGCGTTGTGCCATGACCGGAACAGCGACGACGGCGGTTAGCGCCAGTCCAGCGATTACAGCCAGGGCCTTGTTTTTCTTTATATAGTCAAACATCAGAAAATATCCGCTTCCTCGTTGATTAAATCTTTCGCATCACCGTCGAGGCGATACACCACTTCCTGCTTGATATTGATATTGAGGTTGATGACGATCGGCTTGTCCGGCGCAGAAACCTGCACACAGGCGGAAAGTGTCGTCATTGCTCCTAAGATCAGGCCGCTGGTGGTTAAACTCCTCATTTTAAAACGAATCGCACCATATGGTCGATCCGTCAATTGCCTTGTCTGATAAAGCATCGTCGCTTTCCCCTCGCTGAATGGATTATTCATCTTTTTTCAGAGCCTTTACCGCGGCCTCGGCGCGGGCTTCCTGCGCCCGCAACAGGGCGGGCAGATTCTGCCCGACCAGCAATTCCGGCTCGTAATAGGATTTGGCGCTGCTCATCAATTGCATGAAGGGCGCCTCGATACGGACGTTGAACTGGATCGGAATACGGGCTAGCTGCCTGGTGATGAAATTCCGGCTCGCATCCTCGCCTTGCTGCAACCCGTCGAATTTCACTTCGGTCACAATCTCGCCAGCGATATCACCGTCCATGCCGATGGTCAGATTGCGATATTTGATAGATTTGAGCGCGTTGAAGGCATAATTGGCCATCGTCCCCATGTCTTCATAGGTCAGCTCGCCAACATAGGCGACCGTGCCACCGCCCTCGCGCGCCACCAGATAGCCGCCGACCACCCGGCCGCCGTCCTGATCGAACACCATCGGCAGCTTGCCGTCGAACACGCCGGTCGCGGTCATATTCTCGAAGTCGAACTGGGTCAGGAACTGCGCCGCATCAATGCCCTCGACGGTGAATTGCAGCCGCCGCTCGGCTTCTTCGCTGAGATCCAATATGGTTGGCTCGAGATATAATCTGCCGCCTGCAAAGGGCCATTCTCCGCCCTCGACCTGGACCTTGAAGTCGGGGAGAAGGCGATAGCGAATCTGGCCGTTGAAAACCGCGACACCGGGATTGACCTCTGACAGGCTCACTGTCTGGCCCGGACCGGTCTCGAGCGCCAGCAGATCGGAAAACGTAATCTCCCCCTCCAGACCGGTTACCGGACCGAAGGCGGCAGCGAGATTGATGCCGTTGGTGCGGAATGTTCCGCCGCTTTTTATCCCGTCGTCCGAACTGTCCCAGTCAATCCGGCCCGCACCCGAGATTTCGCCTTCGACATTGGCGATCACACCCAGGGTCAGCGGGGTCAGCTGTTCCGGCTGGAGCCGTTCGTCGAACATCAGCGAGGGAATGTCGATCAGCGCCCTTCCCTTGCTGCTGCCCATGGCATGAACAATGTCGACCGCGGCAATGGAGACCAGGCTTTCCGGCTCACGGAGCAAGCCGGTGGCCGTCAGGTCATTGCCATCGAAAGCGATCTCGACATCGTTGCTGATCAAAGGCCGGAAGCGCTCGACTTGCTGCTCGTCGCGGACCAGCAGGCTGGCATCGGCCAGAAACTTTCCGTTCTCGTAGCGCCAGTCGCCGTCGACATTTTCCATCAACAACGGAACATTCGCCACCTTGCCCGACGCGCCCTCTATCCGGCCGGATAGGTTGCGCCCGAACGCGGCGCTGAGCACGGCCATGTCCAGCCGGGTCATGCTGTCTTCGGTTCCCAGCCTGATCCCGACATTTTGCGCCTGGAGACCGTTCGCCATGGAAAATCCGAGCATCCCGCTCGAGATCGACAAGGGCGTATTGCCGAGCGTGCCGTCCAGATTGAGCGACGGCGCATTGGCGGCAATATTGACACCCGACCGGTTGCCCGAGACGATAGCATTGCCCTGCGGGCATAATCGCGCGCTGGTCGGCCCGGCCCGCAAGGATGCGGTGCGCAGGCTGGCAAATTGCAGATTGATACACTGGCGAAACAGCGCAAAATTACCATTGCGCGCGATATTGCCATTTATCGGCACCTGCAGGCCGGTGATCTGTCCGTCACCGAGCGGGCCGGTCAACATGATCCGCCCGTCGATATCCGTTCCGCCCTGGCGCGTCGGCGAAAATACCAGCGTCGGAATTATCAGATTAGCCGAACCGGCCTGATAGGCCGCCATTTCCAGCCGCCCCGAAAATCCGCGGGAAAGGCTGCCGTCATCGAGAACGAATTTGGCATCGGGAAAACCGCCGCCAGCCAGGCGGATATTTCCATCGGCCAGCATCCGGATATTCTTGTCGGTGAAGACCAGCAGCAACGGGTCGCTCAGAGTCAGCCTGGCACCGGATCGCGACCGGGCTCCCAGCGCATTGAGCGCCAGCGTGGTCCGCCCCGACCCCTTGGAAAATTTGATGTCGCTGGAAATATCCAGTCCGTTTCCGGCCAGTTGAACCGCTTTTGCGAGCTTGTCGGCAATGGGACCAACCGGCGTGCCCGCTGTCGATGCCGACAGGCTGCCAGCCTGCCGCAACAGATTTTGCGCCACCTGGACGCCGCGCATTTCCGGCTGTCCGGTAAAGCTGGCGGTCATCGGCCCGGGTCCGTAGCCAAGCGCGAACGGTCCTTCGATCCGCGAGGAATTTGCGCGACCATAAGGGGATTGCAATCCGCTGGCGGTCAGATCAACGTCGCCTTCGCTCTGGCTGAAATCACCGGCAAAGTTCACGGTCGCCTTGATTTCCTGCCCGGAATATTCCGCGTAGCGAAGCGGTCCGCCGATCAGGCCGACATTGCCCGACCAGCTGGCCAGATCCTCGCCAAGGTCGACCGAGAGCCGCGCCGCGAAATCTTCCGCGCTCAGATCAAGATCAGCGCAGCTCACCGCTGGCAACCGCAATGGCCCCTGCAAATGCGGTTTCTTGTCACGAATAGCGATCTCGCCAAAGAAAGTCGGTTTGCCGAGGCGGCATCCGCCAGCGGTCAAATTCTCGCTGATCGCGGCAATTTCTCCGCTGAAGCCGTCGTGCAGCTCGCCCTGCCCGTTCAGCGCCAGCCCGATGGTTCCATAATCGCTGTCGATGCGAAGCTTTGCATCGGTCAGGCCCAGCCACATATCGGGAAGCGCCAGCGGGCTGTCATCTTCGGGATCGGTAAATTTGTCGAGTTCGCCAAAGCTGAGCTTGCCATTTTCCAGTCGCCCGAACAGCTTCACACCACTCGCGCGCACCCAGTTGATGCCGACACCGCCGATCGACAGCGAATTGCCGACTTCCACGAGTTCGGCGGTCAGGTCCGGGCGATCGGGATCGCCGATCACCAGATTGCGAATGACCTGCTTACGGAGCCCGATATCGTCGATTTCATAAGTGGCTTCGACATTCATCTGATCCAGTTCGGACTGGATGACATTGTCGGCGAGGGTCGTCCGGCTGATCCAAAGAACGATCAGCGCGAGAAGAATCAGAACAAGCAATATCCCGCCGAACAGTCGAAACCGGGAGCGGCGACCGATTGGGTCATTGACGATTTCTTCCTCCATCGCAGGTGAAATGCAGAAGTCTTCCTTAAGTTGCAATGTACAAGTGTCTGGGCAGACCAGTTTTTGCAGCCTGATTTTGGACATTGGACATATTCGGCCTGTTTTCTGCTTATGTGACAAGTTCTCTATTTGTTCTGATTATAAGAATCCCATGGCTGAACCACAGGGAAACAGGCCCGAACGGTCAGGGCATCGCGGCGGTCATCGCGCCCGGCTGCGACGACGCATATTGACCGGTCGGTCGGACGGACTGCACGATCATGAACTGGTCGAATATCTGCTCGCGCTGGCCATCCCGCGCCGCGACACAAAACCGCTCGCCAACCGGCTGATCGACGAATTCGGCAGTTTTGCAAGGCTGCTGGTCGCGGATGCCGACATGCTGGGAAATATCCCCGGCATGGGAGACACCACCGTCGCTGCGCTGAAAGTAGTCCAGATGGCGGCCCTGCGGCTGATCTCCGAACCCGTCCGCCAGCAACCGATCCTGGCGAGCTGGCAGGCCTTGCTCGATTATCTGCGCGCCGACATGGCGCATCTCGCCCACGAAAGGGTGCGGGTCCTGCATCTCGACATCAAGAACCGGCTGATCCGGGATGAACTGGTCAGTGAAGGATCGATCGACCAGGCGGTCATCTATACCCGCGAGGTGATCAAGCGCGCGCTGGCTCTGGGATCAGCCGCGATCATCCTGGTTCACAACCACCCGAGCGGTGACAGCACCCCCAGCCGGCAGGACATCGCAATCACCCGAGACATTTGTGCTGCCGGCGCCACATTGGGCATTGCGGTTCACGATCATATCGTCATCGGCAGCGACGGGCATACATCCTTCCGGTCGAAGGGTCTGATCTAGAAAACCGGCCAGCGTTCAATAGAGGAACATCGGCATGCCTTCGACCTGGATCAGATTGGGCCGATACTGGTTCGCGTCATAAAGCCCCGAGACATTGACGCCCTTGCTGTCTTCGAGCAGCGTTCCGATCGGCACGACGCCGTAATTGCCATCGGTCAGGCAGACCATATTGGCCATCCGGTCCTGCTCGATCAGCTGCACCGCCAGCGCGCCAAAGGCAAAGCCGACCATCCGGTCCATCGCGTCCGGCTCCCCGGCCCGCATGAGATAGGCCAGTTCCTGCACGATCGTCCGCTCGTCGCTGCGCGCCTCGATTTCCCGCGCCAGCTGGGTGCCGATATTGAGGCCGGTGCGACTGGTGTTCGATTTGTTGATCTCGTCGACGAAATCGGTCGCGCCGGACAGCTTGGCGCCTTCTGACACCAGGCAGATTGCGTAGGACTCGGGATTGGCCTGCTTGTCGCCGAGCAGCAAGGGTAGCAGCACGTCTATGTCTGCCGGCACTTCGGCAATCACCGTCCGGTCCGCCTGCGACAAAAAGCCGGACAACAGCGCGGTTTCCCCCGACCGGCGGCCGAACAGCTCTATCACCGCAATCCGTTCGTGGCTGGCCGCCGTGGTCCGCAGCGAGTTGATCGCCTGCACCGAGCGGGTGACGGCGGTCGAGAAACCGATGCAATAATCGGTGCCATAGACATCATTGTCCATCGTCTTGGGGATCGAGATGACGTTGCGCCCGAGGCCAGACAGATAGGCGGAGAAGCGCAGCGTGCCGTCTCCCCCCATGGTAATCAGGACATCGACCTCGAGAGCGTCAAGGGTATCGAGCACCTTTTGCGTCTGGTCGCCCTGGTCGGTCACCCGCGGATCACAGCGGGAACTGTGCAATATCGTGCCGCCCTGGCGGTCGATGCCGCGGACCCGGTCCTTGTCGAGCATCATCACGCTATTTTCATTGGCCCAGGGATCGGCGGGGTCGATTTCCAGCACCCCTTCCCAGCCGCGACGCAATCCGACCACGTCCCAGCCGCGCTGCCAGGCGGAAGTCGCAATCGACTGGATGCAGGGATTGAGACCCGGAACATCGCCGCCGCCGGTGAGCACTGCCAATCGCATTTTATTCTCCCTGTTTCCGCGGCCGCATTGCCGACTCAATTCGTAGCTGCTAGCGGAGCGGCAAATCAAGGCACTTCAATGCCGCAATCATCCTCTTTGTCCAAGGACCAAAAATGATTCCACGCTATTCCCGTCCCGAAATGGTTGCCATCTGGGAACCCGAATCGAAATTCCAGATCTGGTTCGAAATCGAAGCGCACGCGACCGACGCCCTCGCGGAACTCGGCGTGGTGCCAAAAGAAGCGGCAGCGGCAATCTGGGCCAAGGGCAAGTTTGATGTCGCGCGGATCGACGAGATCGAGCGCGAGGTGAAGCATGACGTGATCGCCTTCCTGACCAATGTCGCGGAAAATGTCGGTGACGAAGCCCGCTTCATGCATCAGGGAATGACCTCGAGCGACGTGCTCGACACCTGCCTTGCGGTGCAGCTGGCCCGCGCCTCCGACATCTTGCTGGCCGATATCGACGACCTGCTCGCGGCGATCAAGAAGCGGGCCTATGAGCATAAGTTCACCCCGACCATCGGTCGCAGCCATGGCATCCACGGCGAACCCGTCACCTTTGGTCTGAAACTTGCTCAGGCCTATGCCGAGTTCGAACGCAACCGCGAACGGCTGGTCGCCGCGCGCAAGGAAATCGCGACCTGCGCGATATCCGGCGCCGTCGGCACCTTCGCCAATATCGACCCCAAGGTCGAAGAACATGTCGCCGAGAAATTGGGCCTCACCGTCGAACCGATCTCGACCCAGGTGATCCCGCGCGACCGTCACGCACAATTTTTCGCCACGCTCGGCGTGATCGCGTCCTCGGTCGAACGACTCGCCGTCGAGGTCCGCCATCTGCAGCGCACCGAAGTGCTCGAAGCGGAAGAATATTTCTCGCCGGGCCAGAAGGGTTCGAGCGCGATGCCCCACAAGCGCAACCCGATCCTCACCGAAAATCTCACCGGCCTCGCCCGCATGGTCCGCAGCTACGCCCTGCCGGCGATGGAAAATGTCGCCCTGTGGCACGAACGCGATATTTCGCACAGTTCGGTCGAGCGGATGATCGGGCCGGATGCGACGATCACCCTCGATTTCTCGCTGGTCCGACTGACCGGCGTGATCGACAAGCTGCTCATCTATCCGGAGCGGATGCAGAAAAACCTCGATCGGATGGGCGGTCTGGTCCACTCGCAGCGGGTCTTGCTGGCGCTCACCCAGGCCGGCATAAGCCGCGAGGACAGCTATCGCATCGTCCAGCGCAACGCGATGAAGGTCTGGGAATCGGACGGCGCAATCGCCCTGCTCGATCTGCTCAAGGCCGATCCGGACGTCAGCGCAAAACTCTCCGACGCAGAACTGGAAGAGCGGTTCAACCTCGATTATCATTTCAAACATGTCGACACGATTTTCGATCGCGTCTTCGGAAAGTAGAACCGTTTTCGTAACAATTGCATAGCTTCTGGTCACTTGTCTTTTTTGGGACTAGGATAGTCCCGGAACGAAAAAAGGTGAGTCATGCAATTTATCAAAATCCTGTTCTGGGTTCTCCTGCTGGTGGCGACCTTCATTTTCTGGTGGACGAATGAAGCGCGGGCTTCGCTCGATATCGTCGCCGCGGTCATCGAGGCGCGGGTCTCGACCTTCGTCGTCGGCGCCTTCCTGCTTGGCTTCCTGCCGACCTGGCTGCTTCTGAGAGGCTCCAAATGGCGGCTCCAGCGCCGGATCAAGACGCTGGAGGACGCAGCAAGGCCGCCCGTGGCACCGCCAACCGCGCCCAGCCGTGCACCCACGCCATCGCCGGTAGCCGAACCAGCGCCGGCTGTGTCGTCTGTCGGCGCCGACAAGGCGACCGGAATATGAGCAATCCCGTCTTTGTCGCTCTCGACACGCCCGATCTCGAACAGGCCATCACGATTGCAAAATCGGTCAGGGGCCATGTCGGTGGCCTGAAGCTGGGCCTCGAATTTTTCTGCGCCCATGGTCATCACGGGGTGCACGAAATCCAGAAGCTCGATCTGCCGATCTTTCTCGATCTCAAGTTGCACGACATCCCCAATACCGTCGCCAAGGCGATGCAGGCGATCAACATGCTCGAACCGGCGGTGGTCACGGTCCACGCTTCGGGTGGGCGCGCGATGATGGAAGATGCCAAGGCCGCCGCCAACGAACATACAAAAGTTGTCGGTGTGACATTGCTGACCTCTCTCGACCAGAATGACATGGGCAAGATCGGCTATCAGGGCACACCCCATGATCAGGTCGAACGGCTCGCCGATCTCGCGCGCGAAGCGGGACTGGACGGCATCGTCTGTTCCGGCAACGAAGTCGGCGCGGCGCACAAGATCTGGAAGGACGGCTTTTTCGTCGTCCCCGGCCTGCGCCCCAAGGGCGGCGCTATGGGCGACCAGAAACGCGCGGTGACCCCGCAACAGGCGCGCAACAATGGCGCAAGCCTGTTGGTAATCGGCAGACCGATAACCGGTGCGGAGAACCCTAACGCGGCGGCGCGGGCGATCGAGGCGACGCTTTAAAGCCAGCGCGGCCCGACACCGATTGAGTCGTCATCCTGAAACAAGTTCAGGATGACGAACATGGCTTGCCTCGCTATTAGCCCTCGCATGACAAAAACCAAAATCAAGATCTGCGGCCTGTCCACCGAAGCCGCCATCGATGCAGCCATCGACGCTGGCGCCGACTATATCGGCCTCGTCCATTTCCCGAAAAGCCCGCGCCATGTGTCGCTGGAACGCGCGGTCGCGCTGCGCACCTATGCCGCACAGCGGGTCAAGACGGTGCTGCTGCTGGTCAACGCCGATCCGAAATCGACCGGCAAGGCGATCGGCGACGTCAAGCCCGATGTCATCCAGTTCCACGGCAGCGAAACGCCGGACTGGCTGAAGCTGGTGGCTGACAACAGCGGTCTGGAAATCTGGAAGGCTCTTGGCGTGAAAGACAAGCCGACGCTCACGAAAAGTGCCCGCTATGTCGGCGCGGCTGACCGGCTTCTGTTCGACGCACCTGCCAAGGCCTTGCCCGGCGGTACCGGGACATCCTTTGACTGGTCCCTGCTCGCCGATCACGACCACCAGATCGACTGGGGCCTCGCAGGAGGCCTTGATCCCGACAATGTCACCCATGCCCTGAACGCTACCCATGCTCCGCTGGTCGACGTATCCTCCGGCGTTGAATCCGCACCCGGCGTCAAACAGGTGGACAGAATCGCCGCCTTTTGCCAAGCGGTGCGGGACTATGACGCTTCACTTCGTTAGCGGGCCGTTAGCACTGAGCTTGTCGACCCGAAGGGCGGGCGTAGCTCAACAGCGCTCTGCGACGATAGGCGTCCTTCGACAGGCTCAGGACTAACGGATAAACCCATGAACGACACACCCAACAGCTTCCGCAACATGCCGGATGACCGTGGCCATTTCGGCGAATTCGGCGGTCGCTATGTCGCCGAGACCTTGATGCCGCTGGTGCTCGATCTCGAGAAACATTATCGCGCGGCGCAGGCCGACCCGGCGTTCGAGGAAGAGTTCAATGACCTGCTGCAAAATTATGTCGGTCGCCCCTCGCCGCTCTATTATGCCGAAAGCCTGACCCAGGAGGTCCGCAAGGATGCGCCTGAAGGAAAAGGCGCGCAAATCTGGTTCAAGCGTGACGAGCTCAACCATACCGGTGCGCACAAGATCAACAATTGCATCGGCCAGATATTGCTCGCCATGCGCATGGGCAAGACCCGGATCATCGCCGAAACCGGTGCCGGCCAGCATGGCGTCGCCACGGCAACCGTCTGCGCCCGCTTTGGCCTGCCCTGCACGATCTTCATGGGCGCGACCGATGTCGCCCGGCAGAAACCCAATCTGTTCCGGATGAAATTGCTCGGCGCGGAAGTCGTGCCGGTGACAAGCGGCGCGGCGACGCTGAAGGACGCGATGAACGAGGCGCTGCGCGACTGGGTCGC
>TARA_R110001599_G_scaffold176532_2_pt1 | contig 18312 bp, 15 predicted proteins | sample TARA_R110001599 | Tara Oceans TARA_R110001599 (sample SAMEA4398360) | marine metagenome | biome: Polar Biome; feature: [MES] marine water layer (ENVO:01000295) within the mesopelagic zone...; material: water (ENVO:00002006), including particulate matter (ENVO:01000060) such... | reverse complement strand
TGGTGACCCCGGCGCGATTCGAACGCGCGACCTACAGATTAGGAATTCGGCTCCGTCGACGACTTTCCTAAACGGCCGAGTGCGCCATTGTGCGTGTTGCACCTTGTTTAAATTGGTCCTTGTTCCATCCTTCGCGCACCTGATCGGGAAAATCCGCGCCGATGGCAGAGGCCGGCACTGTCCTCTCCTCTGATATCTCAAACGCTCGCCAGCGAGCCTTCTAATCGCATGAAGAGACATTTTTGGCGTATGTCTGCGACACGCGATTTTGCTCCTGGCCATAATCTCGTGTCAGCTGACCGGGGTATGGATTCCACACCAGCGGTAATCCTGCAAAGACTCCGCCATGCGCCACCCAAATGCGAATCTTGTTTGCAGTTCTCCTTGACGAAGCAAGTGTTTGGAGGACACCTTTCTGCATTGGGTCGGGATTTTGAACGCTTGGATGGAGGCGCAAAATGGATGGGGGCAAAGTTCGACGTTATATCGAGCAAACAGCGAGCGAAATATGGAATGGAAACAAATGGGTCATCCCCCTCGTCCTGGCTCTATTCGCAAGCTTGCTGGATCCATTCGGATTTTCGAGCGCAACGGATCAACGTTCCCATGTGGTCTTCAATCGCCTCGCGGCGCCTTTCTATACGCCGCAAGGGTACGGCAACATCGCCGTCGTCCTGATTGACGACGACTACCTGTCGGAGATGGGCGATGCCTACCCCATGAACCGCTACAATTACCTCGATATACATTCTGCGATCCTGGGCGGTAGTCCGGCTGCGATATTCTACGATTTTCACCTACCATCCAATCGCGGCAACGAAGATGCGACGTCGCTGCTCGGAAGCGAACTGGCGAGCAGCGCATCCAACCCCAAGAATGGTGAAGTTGCTGCCAGCTCCTCTGCGCCTGCAGTGTGGTTTGCCGATTTCGGGGGCACACCTGATGAACAGGCACGTTATGACTTGTTTGGACAAGTCGCTACACTCCAGGTGCGCACCATCAGCACGCCAATCGGGGAGTATGCGGCCTGTCTCGAGCCAGATGGGCGAGCCTTGGATTGTTCCCATTCCGGAGCGCGTGCCAGTCCTGCGCTTGCTCTTTATAATGCTTATTGCCGAACACATGATGACGCGGCCTGCGAGGATATCAGTGACGGCGGCACGATGGTTCTTCAGTGGTCTCGCAAGCCCGAGCCCGGTCGCCAGGACTGCAGTCCAGACCCGGAGAACTTGATTGGCAACACCAGGATTGCGGCACAGGCTCTGTGGCGAGGCTTTTTCAACAAGGGAGAGCTCGATCCAGAGCTGGCTCAGGTCTGTTATCCGTTTCAAACAATTCGAGCAGTCGATCTTGCCAAGATGAACGAAGATGCGCTGAAGTCAGCCTTCCAGGACCGGGTCGTGCTTGTTGGCGGCTACTTTAGCGACGCACCGGACGCCACGGTGTCGCCAGTTCACGGACAGATACCCGGAGTGTTTGTCCATGCGACTGCTCTCGAAAATTTCTTTACTCTGGGTCGCGGTTATTGGCGGGCAGAACAGCGCATGGATGGGGCGCCCATCGGTCTAGAACACCTGATTGAAATCATCGTCCTCCTGCTGGCGATCCCGATTTATTGGGTGGCAAGCCACAGGGATCGGAATTGGGTGCAGCAAGTACGGGCACTGGCGGCGGAAGACCCGGCTGAACTTGATTATTCCCATAAACGTCTCGCTTCATCTTCGGTCTTCTTGTTCGCACTGATCGCAATCGTTTTGACGATTGGGTTGGCGATACCATTGGCGCTCAGTATGCCGCCTACAAATTTCTATGGCCTGGCCGCGCTTACAGTTCCCCTCCTGGCGGTCCTGTGGCTGGTTACACTGGTGAATTGGCTGGTTGTGTCGATAGAGAAGGGCGGCGTCAGTGTGCTGCTCGAGAATCTTCCCGGTAGAATTCTGCTGGCTGTTCTGGCAATCGCCCTCATCATAGCGGCAACAGCTCCCCTTTGGATTGAATAACTTTTGGTTAAAGGGTTTACATTTTTGCAATTTGTGACCAAATTTCCAGTGTATTTGGAGAATGGATATGAAGGCGCTCTTTGCACTAGCCAGCTTCATGTTCCTTCTACTGTGCACTCAAAATGCCAGTGCGCAGGAGGAGCGAGCAGTTGCAGGTTTCGTCGGAAATTCCGTTAAGGTGTTTGACGAAAGCATGAAGCCATCGGGACAGTTCACACCCTCTGAATTAGCTGTTGTGAAAACGGCAGTACGCAAGGGCTCCACGCCATTCTACAATATTGAATTCGGCGAAAAGACCTATCTGGTGCTTGGCAGTAAAATCACGTTCGAGGACAGGCCGAGGACGGACATGGTGCCGTGCAACAACCGACAAGGCGATTTTGAAGCAGCGACATTCAACAGCACGATGGGAAGTGGTGAACAGAAGTCCTGCTCGAGTGTGGACTAAAAGAACAGACTGGTGCGTGGGATGGAGTGGTTGAACTATCAATCTTGGTGGGAACGCTTTTTCGCATGACACATTGGGAGGGGTGCATGAAAACGAATACCAAACTGTCATTCGGAGTCATTGCCATTGGAAGCCTGTTGGCCGCGTCAGCGTGTGCCACTTCGAATGCATCCAGTGCAGCGACCTTCGGCGGTCTGCTCTCCAATACAAAGTCAACACAGGCGACGTTCGACGGCACCTTTTACGATACGCTCGATATGGCAAAGGTCAAAGAAGGTCATTATGAAGTCACTGACGCAGATTTCAAAAAGCTAGCGCTGACGGAGGACCCGAGGAAATCGGCAAAGGGTTTTCTCGCCCTGGCCCACGCTGCGTCATATATCGAGACCGGCAGTAGTCGCAATTTGGTGATGGACCCGTCGATAGTTGATCCCGTCAATCGCATTCGCGACAGGCTACTGGCGGCGTGGAACGGTCCTGCTCCAGAAATCGAGATTTTCATCTCAGGGGATCAAGGCTACCACGGCAACGCTTTCCAGCAGAATTTCATTATTATTCCTATCGGCGCTATTGCCGCCATCGCCGATGATCGAAACGAGATCGATGGCCAAAGCAACCTGGTGGGTACTGAGGCGGAGCTTGCTGCATTCATTGCGCATGAAATGTCTCACATCCTGCTCGGTCACTACCAGCGCGGAGTTTCAGCTAGTTATACTGACAAACTGAACAATGGTGCTGCAGCAATTTCCACGGTTGGTGTTGTATTGGGGAACGCCGAAATCATCGGGTCCGGCGACAATAGGACGCTTCAAATTTCCAATGAGAAAAAGGCAACCGAGCAGATGGAAAGCTTGCTCATTGGTCACGCCATTCTCAAGCAGAGCAATATACTTCTTTCCGCCAGTGCCAGCCGGGAGCAGGAAGACCACGCTGACCTGCTCGCAATGGACCTTCTGGCACGCGCAGGTTACGATCCGGAACAGGTTTCTGTCTTTCTTGATCGCTCGCGACAGGCTCAGGTCGCGCAAGAACTCAGCCTGCAAAAAATGTCGGATGAGCAGAAAGTTCTGGCTAGCGCTTTTTCCGAAAAACTGGGGGGAGGACAAGGCAGCTTCCTGACTGATCTTGGCGTGACCGTCGGTCTTGGCCTGATGAACTCGTGGGTGACAAACGCGTCGGCCACTCACAGGACGACAGAAAAGCGGATCGAGAATGTTTCCGGTTACAGCGAACGGCTTGCAACGTCTTTGATGCCGAAGCTGGCAGAGCAAACAGAAGTGCCAGGAACCGAAGGTATCTATTTGGCGCGTTTTACCGGCGCAGCCGAAGCGCCTGACGCGATCGGTCAAGATCTGTCGGCCCTGCGCCAGGGCAGGTCGGCCGAATTGCTGGATGCCTATCGAAAAGCCTTTGAAGCCGAACGCTATATTCAATCCACAAATGAAGCCGCACTCGACAAGGCCGGCGCACTGCTAAATGAGGCCATCACTGTTGCACCGGAAGAACCGCAAATCCTGCTTATAATCGCCGACTATTTCACGCGAACCGGAAATGCAAGACTGGCTGCAGACTACTTGGAGATTGCGGTCGCTCAACCCACTTCCGGACCATTGAACTACGCGACGCTGGCCGCTGCTTACTATGCGAGCGGACAGTACGAAAAAATGGAAGCTGCAATTATAGAAGGTGAGACAAAGGTCGGAACGGATGTGCCGTTCCTGCATCTGCGGATTTCTCTTCTGGCCCAGCAGAAAAGATGGAATGAAGCGGTGGCGACCTACCAAAAGTGCAAGGGAACCGAAGCAGCCGGAATTATCCAGAACTGCGATTCAGCGATGGTGCCTGTAAACGCGGAACTGGCTCGTCAACGCGAACAGAAAATCAAGGAAAATCCGTTTCTCGGTCTTCTCGGAAATTAGAGTGTAACGCCGCAAACTATCTGGGACCGCACTGAGGTTGGAGATACTCAGGAAGCAAAAAAAATTCTCAAAGAGCTCTTAGGAAATGTTTCAATATTTGAAACGGCAAAACCTCCCCGTTTGATTGAGCGGCAAATGCGAGTTTCGAGTGTCGACGCTGAAGATATAGTTCTGGATTTTTTTGCGGGTTCCGGCGCAACGGCGGAGGCCGTCTTTCGGTTTGCGAAAAAACCAAAGTTCATCACCGTTCAAATCCCCGAATGCACAGATGAAAAATCCGAAGCTTACAAGGCGGGATATCGCAACATCGCCGAAATCTCCAAGGAACGTATCCGCCGGGCAGGCGCGAAAATTCTTGAGGAAAATCCCGAACTAAAAGGCGCGCTGGATGTCGGTTTTCGGGTGCTGAAGATCGACAGTTCTAACATGGGCAATGTGCGACGCACTGCGGGAAGCACGACGCAAGATGACCTCCTGAAACTAATCGACAACATTAAGGCGGACCGGACCGCAGAAGACCTGCTATTCCAGGTACTGCTCAACTGGGGTGTGGACCTCACCCTGCCCATTGAGCGCGAAACGCTCGGCAATAAAGGTGTCTACTTCGTCGCTGACGACGCCCTCGCCGCTTGCTTCGATCGCGGTGTCGACGAAGCGCTGGTGAAAGAGATCGCCGCCCGCAAGCCACTGCGCGCTGTATTCCGCGATGACGCCTTCAAGGATGACTCGACCCGTATCAATGTGGAGCAGTTGTTCAAGCAGCTCTCACCCGCCACTGAATTGCGGGTGATCTGATATGGCATTCGATGCGCCGCGTTCCGGCGGCACCCGTCAACGTTTCAAGACCATGGCCTATCAGACCGAGGCAGTCGCATCGGTGACCGGTTGCTTCGCCGGCCAGCCCTACATTGATGGCTATCAGTATCGCGTTGATCCGGGTGTCGCGTCGCCGAAGCAACTTGACCTGACGGAGGAGGTCGCTGGCTTCATGAACGCCAGCCTAACCCTCCCTGAAGACAAGCTGCTCGATAATATTCAGAGCGTTCAGAACATACGTGCACTCGTCCCGGACGCGCAGCTGGTGAAGTCGAAGGCCGCCCCGCTCAATCTCGACATCGAGATGGAAACGGGCACCGGCAAAACCTATTGCTATATTAAGACCATGTTCGAACTGAACCAGCGCTATGGCTGGTCAAAGTTCATTGTCGTCGTACCAAGCATTGCCATCCGCGAGGGCGTGAAGAAGACATTCGAAGACACGGCTGACCACTTTATGGAGGCATACGGAAAACGCGCGCGTGCGTTCATTTATAACTCCTCCCACCCGCACAACATTGAACAATTTTCGTCCGATGCGGGTATCAATGTGATGATTATCAATATTCAGGCGTTTGCGGCACGGGGCAAAGGCGGCAAGGATCAGCGACGCATCTATTCGGAACTCGACAGCTTCCAGTCGCGGCGACCAATTGATGTGATCAGTGCGAACCGTCCGATACTGATCCTGGATGAGCCTCAGAAAATGGAAGGCGCCGCAACGCAGGAATCCCTAAAGGAGTTCCGCGCCCTGTTTTGCCTGCGCTATTCGGCGACTCATAAGACGCGGCACAACCTGATCCACCGTCTCGACGCGATTGACGCCTATAATCAGAGGCTGGTTAAGAAGATCGCCGTGCGCGGCATCGCCATGAAGGGCCATGCCGGCGCGAACGCGTATCTCTATCTGCAGCGCGTCGAACCGGGCCCGCGCGCCTTCGTGGAGATGGAGATGCGCACAAGGTCGGGCATTAAGCGCGAGTATCGCTGGCTTAAGCCGGGCGACCGCTTGTTCGATCTCTCCGCTGGAAAGACAGGGCAAGGACTCGATCAATACCAGCACTATGTTGTGTCCGAGATCGACGTTGTCGCGGGCCGACTGGACTTCACGGCTCAAGAGTCTCTGCTCTCTGGGCAGGCTCAAGGTGACATCGATGAGGGGGCTTTGCGTCGCATCCAAATCCGCGAAACGATTAAGGCTCACCTTGACACCGAACGCGCGCTGTTTCCGCGCGGTATCAAGGTGCTTTCGCTATTCTTTATCGACAGCGTCGCGAAGTATCGCGGGTACGACGGAGCGGGCGAAGCCGTGGCGGGCGAGTACGCGCAGATATTCGAGGAAGAGTATGCCAGGGCGATTGGCGAACTAGACCTGTTCGACGTCGACACGGCTTGGGCGACCTATCTCAAGCGCGATGCGGCGCGTGCCGTGCATAATGGCTACTTCTCGATTGATAAGCAAAAGCGCCTCATCGACCCGGACGTTGTTTCGCGTGGCGAAATGGCTGGCGAGAGTAAGGATGCCGACGCGTACGATTTGATCCTGAAAGACAAAGCGAGACTTTTGTCCACGTCAGAGCCGGTGCGGTTCATTTTTTCCCACTCGGCGCTGAGGGAAGGGTGGGACAATCCAAACGTCTTCACGATCTGCACGCTGAAGCACTCAGACAATACAGTTACCCGTCGACAGGAAGTTGGGCGCGGCCTGCGGATTTGTGTGGATGCTAACGGCGATCGGGTCGATAGCGACGCAGAGGTTCACAAAGTGAACGTTCTGACGGTTGTAGCCAATGAAAGCTACGAAGCGTTCGTAAGAGGATTCCAGGATGAGCTGGTGGACAGCCTATCGTCCCGGCCGAAACTGGCGACACAAGACTTCTTTGCGGGCCGAAAGCTTGTGACGGAGGAGGGTATCGTTGCCGTTACGGACGACATGGCCAGGCAGATATATCGTTACCTCGTGAAAAACGACTACACTGACAGCGGCGATCATATCGTGAAGGCCTATCATGATGCGCGTCGAGAAGGCGAAGAGAAGCCGCTGCCCGAACAGCTTCAGCCCTACGCTGCTCAAATATTTGCATTGATCGACAGTGTCTTTTCGGAGGCCAGGACTCCTCTCCTTGAAGACGCTAGAAAACGCGGCCGAAACACGCTCAATCCTGACAATTTTCACAAAAAAGAGTTCCAGACTCTCTGGAGCAAAATCAACCAAAAGGCCGTGTATCACGTTGCATTTGATACGCCTGAGCTCATCAAGGCGAGCATCAGGGCGCTAGACAGCAAGATGAACGTTCCGGCGCTAAGCTATACGGTGAAGACTGGTGAACAGGATGAGCGTCTAAAGGCTGACGACGTACGGTCGGGAAAGGGGTTTCGGGATGGAAAGCGTAGTGATTTTTCATACGAAATCAGCCCATCAAGTGTCCCGTACGATATCGTCGGAAAGCTAGCGTCTAGCACAACGCTGACCCGCCGAACGATAGGCGAAATCCTGACCGGCTTGTCGCCGAAGACGTTTGCCCAATACCAGAAGAACCCTGAGGCCTTTATGACGAAGGCGGCTGAGTTCATCCTGCTGGAAAAGGCGCGGCTGGTAATTGAGCACATTCGGTATGATCGCATTGATGCGCGATACGATGCGACGATCTTCGAGGCTGGCGCTATGCCAGAAGACTTGTCACGCGCGCAGGAAGCGGCGCGACACATCTTCAACTACATTGTCACAGATTCACAAACTGAACGGGACTTCGCGAAGGCACTTGAGGCGAGCGACAAGGTCGCCGTTTACGCAAAGCTTCCTTCAGGCTTTTCTATTCCAACGCCCGTTGGAAACTACAATCCCGATTGGGCGATTGCGTTCGAGACAGGGTCGGTCAAGCACGTCTATTTCATAGCTGAGACAAAGGGCAGCGATAGTGAAAACGCTCTGCGGGAAATCGAGCAGCAAAAGATAAACTGCGCACGCGCCTTCTTTAGCAACCTCGCGGGTGACAATGTGAAATATGGTGTCCTTCAGACATATGAGGATCTGCTGTCAGCAGTGTCGTGAAGCAACGAAAGACTCGATCTTGTTTCCGCACCTGCGCATCATCGAAAGCGTCTCTGAGTAAATTCCACAATTGCGTTCCCCGTTAGCTCTGTGGTCGCATTGCCCCCGCGGACATAGAATTTCTGCTGCTGTCCATCTGTCAGAAATGCCGGTCTCGGCCCCCGTTCGCACCGAACCAACAAAACTCGTTCACCATCGGGACCATCGAACATCGGATGTATGTATGGAAGGAATACATCCCCGATACGACTGCGAATGATATTCAGCAAATGCAGGCTCATTTTGTCTTCGTTGGAGAACCGGTCCGCCTCCAATCCCAAAACGCTGCCATCGTCTGATACGCCAATGAGCAGAGTTCCTCCGTTCAAGTTCATGAACCCGGCAATTGTCTTCAAAGCAGAATTCTCAATCCGTGTGTCGAACTCGCCGGTGTGAAGGTTAGTCCGCAGCGTTGACTTGAATTCGACGGCATCTGTTTCACCGCCATCAATCAAATTGGCGTAGTTCACATCAATCTCTTCGACCAGTGCTCGCGAATTAGACAGTTTCTCCCATGCCTTTTGCACTACTTTTGCCATTCGCGCCCGTCGATCACGCAGGAACTCGTCATAGGGTAGCTCCCACCAGAGCGGTTTGAGCGCATGAAGGAAGTAAGATTCGTCGCGGTCCTTTCCAGAAAGCGATGCATCAAGTTCTGGTACGTATTCCTGCGGTGATTTGTTTGATATTTTAAGATTTTCCGGCCATTCGATTTGCGCATAGTTTGCAATCTGGTTGATCTGTTTGGTATCGCTAAAACCGATGCTTTTGAGATAGTCCTTCGGGAAAAGATGATGACGCTCAAGGGCCGCTTTGGAGCCATTTATCGATGGATCCGCTAAGCTTGCGATCTTCAGACGACTGTAAAGCGCGAACGCGTCAAGTCCGATCAGTGACGCCTGGTAAGCAAAAAGCGAGGGGCTTTGTGCTGCTGACGTCGCAAGTTGATTGGGCAAGCGAACGTCCCAATAATCGCTCGATAGTTCTATATCGCAAACTTCCCTCAGTCGTGAGATGAACTCGTCCCCATTCGATAAGTTTGCAAGCATTCCGAGATCAGCCTCAAACTTCGTTTCTGGGGAGCTCGTGTACCGTCCGGTGAGGGCTGCCATGAAAAAGAATTCAGCGATCGCCTGGCGCAGCAGAGTACGGTCTAATCCATAATCCTTCAGGCCGATCAGATAGATTGTGTAACTGAAAATTAGAGTAGATTGTGAACTGATCATCCTAGCATTTCGATATCCTGCCAGAGTAAGTCCGCTCAAGAAATGGTGCCAATTGTTGAGATTGAGCGCGTGCTCCTGCGCGCCCCTTAGATGCTGAAATTGCGCCTCTCTGCGAATAGGGTCATCGACGCCAGTCTGCGCGTCTCTACCTCTTAGGATGTTGTAGACATTCTTAAGTCTCGCTCGCTTCAGTCCGAGGCCAACAGATACTCGAAGCATTTGATCGGGCGATGGCGTGATGAAGTGATTGAACGGCGACGTTTGGCCGGTCGCAGGCATCGCTGCTTCACGCGCGAATTTTTCGAGCTGAGCTCGGCCTTCATCCCAGTAGACCGACATCAAGGTCATGATGAAGTCGGACTGGTTGAGCTTCTTGCCCTCGCCGTTGATGCGGACGAATACGTCTGCAATTTCGTCACCGCCCACGCTGGGCGCGAGGGTCAAAGCGACGAATTGATAGGCAGGTAGTTGCTGTAGCTTTGAAATTGCCTTGCGAATTTGCCTTGACTGATCGGAGTTGATCTCCCGCGTGCTCGAAAGGCCCGCAATATAATTTTCAGCAAGCTCGAATATATCTGTTTCATTATGCCAAATGACAGAAATGTCTGGAATGTAGGATTTGTCCTTTAAGATCGCGGCGTCGATGACGTCAAAGCGCTCTTCCATAGGATTGAAAGCGATGCGAATTCGTTCTCGTTTGAAGTCTTTCCTTACAACTTCCGTACCCTTTAGGACGGCATAGAGGGAGGTGAGCCGTTGCTGCCCATCGACGATCGCAAGTTTGGCCACGGTATCCCGCGACTTGGTTCCAATGCTTTTCAGCGCCTCGTCAGCCCCCGTTTCCCAAAACAACAGGAATCCAGCCGGGTAGCCTCGATAAAGCGAGTCAAAAAGATTGCGGACATTCACGTTCGGCCAAACGAATGGTCGCTGCAGTTCTGGCAAACCAATCTTTCCAAGATCGATGTCTTCAATCAGCGCATTGATCGGATAGTTTGTGGTTGTGAATATTGCCATCGGACAGCGACCCCTAATTCTGAGTGATAGTTGCTAGTTGAACGGCTCGTAGCGTTAAACTCAAGCACGAAATATTGTCGGTTAATTTTCGACTCTTTTTGCGCGCCGTGAGGTCGTCGAATAGTTCTCTAATTTCAGGTCCCAACCGGCCGATCTGTGATTGTCAGCCCCTCCACAAAGTCAGCCTACCTGCAGAGTCGCACCTCAACTGGTTCCGTCACCTGTTATTGGTGTACGAGATAATGTGCTCCGCCCACCAGCTCATCATCAGGGTCCGCTCATCCCAATACCGCGCGCGATTGTATATGGCCCTGGCACTTTTGGTGTCCACATGGGCGAGCTCGGTTTCGATCGCGTCAGGGTTCCAAAAGCCGCTTTCATTGAGAAACGTCGACGCACTCGCGCGGAACCCGTGCGGCGTCATCTCGTCTCCGCTAAACCCCAGCCTTTGCAGCGCGAGGTTCATCGTATTCTCGCTCATAGGGCGCTCCGGATTCGTGGCCGCCGGAAAGATAAAACACGCTGGGTCGTTCGTGGCTCGCAGATCGAGCAGGATATGCAGAACAGCAGGCGAAAGCGGCTTTTTGTGTTCCCGCCGCATCTTCATGCGCGCCGCCGGTATCGTCCATGTCGACGTGTTGAAGTCGATTTCCGACCAGGTGGCCTTTCTGAGTTCACCGGGCCTGGGGAATAAGAGCGCCATGAGCTTGAGGGCGCTCGCAGTGTTGCCTCGGCCTTCATACGCCCAGATCGCGCGGACCAGGCGCGCAAATTTAGGCGCTTCGACGATCGCCGGCATGTGACGCACTTTCGGCGAAATCAGCGCGCCACGCAGGACCGGCGTCGGATCCGCCTCGGCTCGCAGAGTGGCGACGGCATAACGGAAGACCTCGCCCACGGTTGTACGTAAGCGCTTGGCGGTCTCGTAATTCCCCTTCGCTTCTATATTCCTCAGCACCGCCAGGACATCACCCGGCTTGATATCTGCGATCGGCATTACCCCCAACTCCTCTCTTGCGAAATCGAGCAGCCAGGCCTTCTTTGTCAGTGTAGTTTGGGCGAGGCCGTCAAGCCTACGCTTCTCAAGGAACTCATCGGCGATCACATCAAACGTGGTTGGAGCGCGGCCGCGTCTGCGTGCCTTGCGCGACTTTTGAACTGCGCTGGGGTCGATGTCCTGCCTAAGCAGCCGCTTCGCTTTCGTGCGCAGGTCGCGGGCCTCATCGATGGTGACGATCGGGTATGACCCAAATGAGAGCGTCTTTTGCTTACCCTCGAACCGATAAGACATTCGCCACAGCTTCGAGCCGTTGGGTGTCACGAAAATGTATAGAGCATGGCCGTCCGAGCGCTTGTAGGACCGTTGTCGGGGCTCGAAGCTCTCAATGTCTGAATCGGTGAGCGGCATCGGGGTGCGGATCGGGTCGGCTTGGGGAGTGCCTGACCATACCAAACACCACCGGACCGGAGCAACCACGGTGGTATCGAAATTATGATTTATTCAATAAAATCAAACTATTGGTGCCCAGAAGAGGACTCGAACCTCCACTCCCTTGCGAGAACTACGACCTGAACGTAGCGCGTCTACCAATTCCGCCATCTGGGCACGGGGTAGGAAGGGGGATTTATAGGCCCTGCCCGACTAGGTCAACGGGAAAACTCTGCGGCCTGAACCCGGATCTACTTGGTTTTTTCGCGATCGCAGCAGATCTCGACCCGAGTACCAGGCCTCAACAGCGCCAACAGCCATTTCCAACGATAACCGCCGGGTGTTCGTGGGCATTTCGCGCTTCAGGCCGAGCCCGAGGCGGCGCAATCGTTTCGAGAAAAATTGTGACCCACGACGGTATGGATTGCGCCGGGCCAACTCATGCGATTAGTGTAATTCTACCATGAGTGGGGGATCGCTCCGAAATTGCGCCATTGCGCCCAAAGATTCGTGCTGCAAAATCGTCGGTTAAGTTGCGACGATCATGGATCGGACAATGTAATCGCGCGGGGACAAATGTCACTTTTCTTACGGTTGGCTTTTCCAATATCGTGCAAATGACCCGAGGCGATAGTTATACCCCCCCTATTTTGATCAACCAACCCATTACACACCTACACCCCCCCAGCTAAAACCATCTAACGAAGCAGTCTCACATCCTAAAAAGTGACATTCATCGACATGTCCGTCCGGTGCGCTCTAGCCACTTCAATGTCACTTTTTTGCACCTTCTCGATCGGCTGTGTTCGACGCCAGGTCTTTGGGATACCGATATTTTCGAAGGTCACGCATTTCATCAAACAGCGTTTGACGGAGAATACGTAGCGAGACGCACTTGTTCGCCTAGCTCGGTGCCGCAGTCGCTCTCGGCGCGGTGCAATTGGACCAAATCGCTGTTGAGCGGCAAAAAGCCTCGAAGCAATTTCCACCCCTAGGCTGAAGCACGGGGCTACTTTCTAGAGCTATGGCTTTTAGGGTTCCCGACCGAATGGGGTCGCCAGTTCCCGTAGGTGGCGGAGTGGCACCGTATGCGAGAGACGGGGCTTCAGCACATATTCGCCAGCTGATGCTGAAAACTCTAGTTCGCCCCTCACGAGGACGCTTCCTATCGCCCTGGCCATAGTTTGCGCTCCGGACATCACCCACCCCGGCCCAGCGTTGGGGTGGAACTGATCGCCAAGCATGCCGTCATCGGCCGCCCAACTCTTTTGCACGGCGCGCGCCTCCGAATGAAATTGCATTGTCGCCACGATGCTTCTGAAGCACCATTCGCCACATACTTTGGGAGGGCCAAATGAATACGGCAAAGCGCAAGAAGAAAAAGCCGGCGTTGTTACCAAGATTCACGTCTCCAAGACGGTTCAGGTACAAACCGCTCAACCCCGTGCGGCCACTGGTTCCTTTGGGCTATATCCTCGTTGACGAGTTAATCGATATGGCAGGATTCCACCTTTTCAGAAACATCTACCCAAAATCAACGGAAGATTTTTCTGTGATTGGTAACTACGAAGATGCCCCATTTGAAATGGGCGTGGAGCAGCGGGGTGAAAGTGTCTGGCCCGAGTTGAAGCAATCCGGGGGGCCTGGGGTATCGTACCTAACGCTGCACCATAAGCTTGGCAGAACAAACAAGAGCGAAATCACAATAGACCCGAATGTTCTAAAATATCGTACAAAAGTTTGGAAGCAGATTGTCCGATGGATAGAATCTGGCGCTCTAACAGCATACGAACTTTCTGCCGACGGCCGATGCAAGGTAATTCCCAAAATCGAACGCGGTCTGATCCGATTTCAATCGGAACATATACTGCGCACCAGTTCCGCCTGGCGCGTCGATGGGATCGGTTATGGGCACAGAATACTCATATGCTTCAGGAAGGGGAACGTCCGGTCCTTAATCCAAAAGGAAACTGCAACGAAAGGCACAAAGGCTGCTCAAGCTATAGAGCTTAGCGTTGAGCAGACAATCAGCTTACTTAAGGAGCTCGGACTATACTGCCAGGAGTTTGCTCAGCCAATTAGCGAGCAATCCGCGATAGATATCATTGAAGCAACATTTAGAGGTGACGTGAGGTTTCCTGCAAAAAAGAAAATGCGCGAAGTCTTTATAAAGGTGAAGCGCTATTTAGGACCAGACGCTTTTTGCCAACGTGGGGAGAAATTCGAATTCAGCAAAATGAACTCCACAAAGCAAAGGCAATACGTAAACAGGTACATTCAGTATCGCGATCTGGTTGCAAGTGGGATAATTGCGCGTGAGAATCTTTTCAAATACGTCAAAAAACCGACAGGTTCTGACGTAGTAGAACGGTTCGTTGATTTGGTATCCGTGCTCATAGAAAGAGCAGGGCAATACGATGAAGAAACTGAATAACAATTCGATTACCTTCCTAAGCACCGATGAGTTGGCCGATCGATGGCCCGTATCAAGACGCACGCTTGAAGGGTGGAGGCTTCGCCATGAAGGTCCCGGCTATATCAAACTAGGCAGCCGCGTTGCGTATCCAATAGATGAAGTCGTTGCGTACGAACAGGCTCACTTGTTTGGGGCTTGGCGACATGAATCATAAATCAAAATCGCTCAAGAAAGCGGAAAAAGAAAACACGCGGCGTAAGCTCCTGACAACTGAATGCAATAGTCCGTACTCCGCGCTTGTGCGCGAATTCCTGGAGAGCGCCGAGATGCTCGACGGAGCGCCGAGCGCTGCTTCGCCTCTTTCTGTGCTCGATCAAAAAGCAAAATTTATAAAGCGTGTCGCCCGGCTTGGGTATTCAGAAGATCAATCGCTCTTTGTAACGATCATACCGCACTGGGCGATGATTTCAGTGAAAGACTTTTCGACCGAAGAAGTATTGCGGATTAAGCAAAAGTTTCAGCGCCATATGCGAAGGAGTGCGACTAGGGGCTGTCATGGCGGATTGTTTGTATTGGACTTCACGATATTTAAGGAGCCCAAGAGTCAAATCCAAAAGAATCGGTACAAAGTACAAGTTCACTTCCATGGCGTCATGCACCATGACGATGGCTATATACTACAGGCCCTGAGCCAGACTCGGGGTTTTAATGGCAATGCATGGGGTGTGAGACCGATACTAGCAAAAACGGTGAGCGACCGCGAAGGTGTCGCTAGTTATTGCATGAAGTATCGTTGGCAGTTGAAGCCAAGTTGGGTTGACAAAAAAACTGGCAGGTTCCGGATGAGGCAGGGCGTTGCCCCGCCGAAACGAGTATTCCTGAAGTTCCTAAGCGCACTGGTGCCGATAAAGCCCAAGGAGCTAGAGATTCGATTGGGCGCGCGGCGGCACCCCAGCGATATGGTGGAAGACGAGGCAAATGCGCAAGCGGCCAGGTCGGACGCAAGTGATCCAACCAAGTTCTCGACAGAAAGAAAGCGGAGGCGCTTGTTTTTCCCGGCTCTCGACGCTTCTTCTATAAGGGGTCGAAACCGCCAACATCTAACTGAGGACTACTGGTGGTGAATAACTCATTCTATTTTCGTAGAGAATGATGTCTCAGAGTCACGCTTCTCATAGGGACAATCCCTTCGTTGGCTGTAGCGAAACTTGAGGGGCAACTTATCTGACTCTCCCTAGTTTTGTCCCCATGGCTACCAATATTCGATCCATAGTCGGACGAATGCGATATTTTGACACGGACGCTGATGAAGGGGGGGCTCGGGTGGCGTCGGGTCGACGGATGAAGCTGGTCGGCCTCTCGTCATTGAATTGGCAATCTCGTGCAAACACCGCTCGCCGGACACGCTTTAAAGTTACACCGCGAATTTGCTGCGATGTTTCGCCCGTTGCAAGCGTTCAATTCGCCCCCGGCGCAAAACCGCCAAAGCGCATGTTGAACCATTCTAGGAGCCCGCGCCGGCCAATGCTCGTTATACCGTCGCGCATCTATCGTCTGAGCTAACTGTTCAACAAGTTCGCGGCATCCATTTTTGGCGTAACAGCCGGCTCCAAACGCGTGCGTTCTTCCGGCAAAATCTGTCGCACCAGACCTAATAAGAATGTTGTGAACCAAGCGATCAACGACAACGAGCGAAGTCCCCGCTTCCAGCAGCTGGGAATTGTCCGACCCCAGGCCAATCGCCATGTCGCTAGCGATCATGCTGGCTACCTTGTCTGAAATTCCCGGTAGCGACTTCAGGCTATCAACCATAGAATCGGCTGCCTCGTTCGGGGGCATCGTTTTGGACAGCGTGTCGAGCCAGGTCGCCAGACCGCCCTGCGGTAGTTCATCCGTCCAATGGCACAGCGCAATCGCCAACTGAGCCAGTTGCCCCTTCCTGGCAGGAATTGATCGCACCACACAATTGGCAAGCAGGTCGGAGTTTGCACAAATGTGCCGACCCTTCTTAAAGCAGCATTTCGCCATTCCCGGGATAGTGCTCAAGTGCTGGCATTTCTGTGCCTCAAGACGGCCACGCAGTTCGCGGAAGTTTGGTATCCCGTTGACGCCCAGCCAGGCATGAGCCGCTTGATCCGACATGCCCTGAAAGTTCGCAATCTCGAATATCTTTGCCGCAACGGTATCGGGCCCGGCATTGGCCAGCGACGCCCAGCTTGCTTGCACGCCTTCGATGAAAAAGGGGTCGATTGAACTATCCACAATTCGCCTCAGCGCGGCGCGCCATTTTCGGCCTGCCATTTCGGCCCTCTTGATGTTCTTGTTTTGTTCTGTTATAACGTTTTGAACTTACAGCACTCGAAAGTCAAGCAAATGGCAGGTCGACAGGCAAAATTACTCACCCCGGCAATGCTCCGCAAAGCACTGCACTTCGCTGAAACAACCAGGCACCCTGCGCGAAATCGCGCGATGATCCTGCTGAGCTGCAAAGCCGGCCTGCGGGCGGGCGAAATTGCGGGCCTGACGTGGGACATGGTCTTGAACGCCAACGGCCGCGTCGGCGACCACATGAATGTTGAAGACCGAATTTCCAAGCGGGGACAAGGTCGACGGATACCCATGAGCAAAATCCTTCGGCAGGCGATCCTGAAGCTGAAACAAGATGCCCCCTATGAGGAGCACGGGCCGATCATTCAAAGCGAGCGGGGCGAACATCTAACACCCGGATCAGTGGTGAACTGGTTTCGTGAAACCTATGTCGCGATCGATTTGGAAGGCTGCTCAAGCCACTCAGGGCGCAGGACGTTCATCACCAATGCGGCCCGCGCCGTGGCCAAGGTTGGCGGATCGCTGCGAGACGTTCAGGAGCTCGCTGGCCATGCGTCGCTTGGGATGACGGAACGATACATCGAAGGAGACCGACATGCACAAAGGAGGATCATCGACCTGATCTAATCGCAATACCCATCACTTCACCCCAATGCCCTGCTAGTCGCCTAGCGGGGCTTTTTCATAAGAAGGAGCCTATCAATGACCAACCTGAACACCGCGGATCAGCAAACACGCATTCGATGCCTTAACGACCAATTCAGGCGCGATCCTACGCGAGGCAAAGTGCACATCACCGATGGCGCCATCGGGGTCGTCTACCAACTGGGCCTGAAATGCATCCTGAAGCAATTAGCCGAGTTCGATGCGTTTGACGAAGGCAATGACCCCTATCACGAGCATGATTTCGGGAGCCTGAGTGCCGGATCCGACAAGGTCTGGTGGAAGATCGACTACTACGCACCCGAACTCGAAAGCGCGTCAGAAGATCCAACAAACCAATCAGCCACAACACGCGTCATGACCATCATGACGCCCGAGGAGTATTGAGTGATGAGCGTTTCAAAAAGCAAAAAACCCGCAATCGGCGAGCGCGTCCTTTGGTACTATGACGACGACCACGCCTGGTACTCGGTCGACGTTCGGTCGGACCTGATTTCGCCAATAAATGGCATGGAGCAAATTCAAATCGTTTGTTTGGACGGGCCCAATGAAAAGCCCTTCACGGTGCCGATGAGCGAAATTTTTCGGATGCCAGAGCCCTACTGACGTTGAGGCCACCTCACACGAGGTGGCCTCCATCGTTCAAAATGCGCTTCTGGACGAGCCGGTTGGTTCAAAACAACTACGCTTCAACCCGCTGCAGCCTGCTTCCATATTGCTTCCACGGGTGTTTTGGTCTCAACTAATTATCGCTTAAGTCATTGTTTTTATTGGTGACCCCGGCGCGATTCGAACGCGCGACCTACAGATTAGGAATCTGTTGCTCTATCCTGCTGAGCTACGGGACCACGGGGGCAGGCTATACTTCATGACGGGGCGGGATTGAAGCCTTTGTGGTGGTTTTCGGGTCGGCGCGGCGTGCTATGACAGGGCGGGGTAGCGGCGCGGGGCCGGTACCG
>TARA_R110001599_G_scaffold37421_3_pt1 | contig 18316 bp, 12 predicted proteins | sample TARA_R110001599 | Tara Oceans TARA_R110001599 (sample SAMEA4398360) | marine metagenome | biome: Polar Biome; feature: [MES] marine water layer (ENVO:01000295) within the mesopelagic zone...; material: water (ENVO:00002006), including particulate matter (ENVO:01000060) such as...... | reverse complement strand
CTGGCTTAGTTAATATTAGCCCTGCCTTTACCTACCTTTAAATAGGCAAATGCATACCGTTAATTGATTTCCCCCACTTAATTTCGAAGCTTTCGAACATGAAGGGCATTTTCCATTCACTGGAAATATCCCGTTGTTTGTCATCGCCGCTGCTAGCCAAAAACGCGGATTTTATGCCTTTATTTGTCTAGAAATGCCAAGCAACTGTCAAGAAAGGTAAAGATTCTGTAAAGGCCAGTTACTCCTGCGAACTTATCGATTAAATAGTCAGTCGGAACCGCAAATCATCAATCAATGATGAAGTTCCACTTACATTATCAACCTAAGAAAAGTTAAACCTGGAGATACAATGAAGTTAAGCAAAACGACGTCGTCGATAATACGCTCCCCTGCCTTATATATAGGCTTGGCGGTATTATCGCTTACCGGCTGTGGCTCAAGTGACGATGACAGCACCGGTTACATTCGCTTTTATAACGCCTCGTACAATGCCCCTGCGGTATATTTAACCGTTGACGAAGATCTTGATGAAGACGATGACGATGAAGTTGAAATTACCTACAGTTCCGTGCAATTTGGTAGCGTAACCTCTAATAATGCCTTAGACAATGACACTTATTGGGTGGAACTTGGCTGGCAAGATGAAGAGAGTAATGATCGCAGTGATCTGGAAGTGATATATCAAGAACAGCATAAAATTAAGAAAGATTATATTACCTTCGTAGCCCTGACCGATGATATTCGTGATCCTACCGTGCTGACTTTTGATATCCCAGTCGTTGATGATGACGATGATGACGATGATGACCTGTTTAACCTACGTTTTTTAAATCTAAACACCAATTACGCATCGGTAGATGTTTATATGTCTGAAGACAATGAAACATTTAACGAAGCTGAATTTGTGTCTACGGTTGAACTTAACAGCCTGACCGACAATATAAAGGTCGAGCAAGATCAATATATTTTCTATATCACTGAGCCTGGTGGCAGTGAGCCTATTTTTACCTCTGAAGATATTTCTTACTCAGTTGTAAGCCAATATGTCGTTGCTCTGCGTGACAACGTTGGTGTGGGCAGTTCACCGTTCACCATTGACAGCATAGGAACCAACAGCGTCACTGAATTAAACGACGTTAATTCTGAAGCCTCTTTTGGCTTTTACAATGGTATCGCAACGAATCGCTACATACCTGACTACTCGGGCGTGGTTGATCTTAACGTTGATTTAATCGACGACAGTAAACTAAAAGTTGAAGACTTAGCCTACGGCGAATTCAGTAATACCACTACCACCTCTAACGGAGATTATTCGTTTGATATTTATAATGCCGACAACGATACGCTGTTCATCCACGATGCGTTATTAAGCTTGGAAGAAAACGCCGATAACATGGTGTTTATCTACGCAAAAACCGATGCAATTGATGACGACGAAGACGATATTATCGATGAAAACGAAGACGGTATCGTTGATGATTATGAATCTATCATTAAATCAATCACGATCACCAAGAGCACCAGTTCGAGCATTTATAGCCATGGCATAAAGGTTGTTAACTTAAGTGATTCTGACGATTTTAGTCGCGTTAAATTCTACTTCGTAGAAAGCGATGAGGTTATCTCTACTGCAGACAATACCCTTTCTGTTTTACAAGAAAGTAACAGCTCAATTAGCCTGATCAATAACACTTACTCTGTATACGCTATCGCCACGATTGAAGACACCGACATTATTATGGACAGTTTTCAACTTACCTTAGATGAAGACAGCGTAGAACAGTTCTTAATATTTGAAGCTGATGATAGCTCATCTACTGGTTTCAGAATGACATTAGTGAATCAGAACCAAGACAACTAATCGAGTTTAATAACGTTGCGCCAGCCTGTCCCTTTGCCAGCCAGGCTTGAGCGCGACTTTATTCTTTCTCAAGTTTTACGCCCTAATGACATGTTAGGGGCCTCAAGTTACCCACCCTTTTGACGTTTCGTCGTATGTGACTGCTTGTTTTCACAGGGTATGTGCGCGAACAAATTATAGGGTTGAGTTTGACGTTTGAATTGACGCTTTAGCCGAAAATGATGCTCAACACTCAGTAAGAAAATAAGCAAGTAACGAAAGAGATCCATGAAACACAGTTTTAAGCAGGACTCCAAATGAAAAAAACACGATTAGCAGCACTAGTATCCAGCGCGTTTCTGTCTATTCCTTCTGCCTTTAGTGCTCAGTACCAAGTGGTTGAGATCCCAGCTGCGGAGCTAGGAACGGACTCTTATCCCAGCGCCATTAACGATATAGGCGAAATTACCCTCAACTTAGTTTCCCAATATAATCCGGTTATTGATGTCACCTTGCTTGATTTTGACTCAGCCACCTTAATCGCTACCTTGACCAATATAGAGAATGCAAAATCCGGTGACTTCAATACCACCGATTATGCGCTTTTATACGCCTATATCAGCGCCAATGACGAAAGTCAGTTTTTTCAACAAATTGCCAGCTTAAACAGCTATATAGCAACAGAAGACACCAGCACCTTGCTGCGCGGTTTTGATACCATAGACCCCAATACTGATGAATACCGCAACAGCGCCACCACAACGGTGCGCGGCATAAATGAATCTGGTTATACCGTCGGCATAAGTTACGATGGTTTCTACACACTGACCTATGTTAACGACAACATAGAAGACGTTAGCTATGTTTTAAACGACTTCTATGCCCGCGCCTTTGCACAAATTGATGGTGACGTGATAGCGCTTCCTCCGCCTGAAGATACCGTAGGCGGTTATAGTGAAGCCTATGACATTAATGAGCTCAATCAAGTTGTGGGTATTGCCACCACTGAATTGGTGTCAACCACCTTAGAAGACAGTGTTGCAGACTGTGCAGACGAAGATGAGCGCGGCGACATACCTGAAAAGTCCTGTTTGCGCAGTTTGAGTATCAGTACATATGCGAGTTTGAGTACCGTGTTTCAAAGACGTGGGGTTATCTGGCAACTTGATGATGGCAGCGTTTCAGACACAAATGAACTGCCAATGCTTATCGAGCCAGATGATGATGACACCACTGTCTATAACAGCACTGCGATTGCAATAAATGACTTTGGTATTGCTGTGGGTACCTCCCCTGCTTATTACAATAATACTGACACATTAACGTCCGCCGCAGTGATATACGACAACGATAAAGCGTATACGATCAGTGAAGACAACGATGAAGAGTATGATGTATTCGCCAGCTACGCGACGGATATTAACAACAACGATTTAGTGGTGGGTTACGCCACAAAGAGCGTATTAGGGATAAGCGCAAGTAAGTTTTTCGTTTATGACTATGACTCTGGCCTTATTGATTACCCAGATGATTTTTTTGATAGTGCATCAACTATTCCAACCGCCATTAATGATGACAATATGGTCGTAGGTTATACTGAATACGAAGAAACAAGCTCAGGCGTACGCCGAGTTGAAGGTTTTTTATACGATTACCGCAACGACATATTCTCAAGTTTAAATGACTTAATCGAGTGCAATAGTCCCTACACTATCTCTCAAGCAAACGGTATTAATGAAAACAATGAGATCATCGCGACTGCCAGTGTATCAACCGTAGATAGAGACATAACCGGCGAAATCGAACTTGATGAGTTCGATGCCCAGTCGTACTCGACTCATGTGGTTGCGGTTAAACTTGTGCCCATCTCAGGTGGTTCCATAGATAACTGTGACGTATATGAAGAAGAATATGAACGCCAAGGCGCGAGCGCATATTGGTTGTTGTTGTTAGGCTTATTCGGTTTGGGTCGATTTGCTTTTACGGATCTAAGGAAAAGCGCTTAAACCCACCACGGCTTACCAAGGACCTTGATTGATAGCTCACTGTTATTGGGCTATCAGTCTACTTTCCATTCAAGGTTTTCCAGTGGATATCCGCCAAACCATTTAGGAGCGCTCATCACAAAGCACGTTTCTAGCCGCTCGATGTTTAAGTCCTGGGCGAGGATCTGATCGCACAACCTATTCACGTCTTCGATTCGTGAGCACATGATAAGGGCAATATAATCGATTGAACCACTGGTTTTTAGACAGTCAATAACCTCGGGTATGCCTTTCACGCACTTTTCGAAGCGTGATCCGTGCTCATAGTCATTGGACTTTAATGTCACCAGCCCATAAGCCTTTACACTATGACAGATCATTTCAATATCAGGGTTCATCAAATACCCCTTTATCATGCCTGTTTCTTCTAACGCTTTAACCCGTTGTAAACAAGCGCTGGGCGATAAGGCGACACTCTCAGCTAATTCAATATTGGATATTCTCGCGTTGCGTTGTAACTCAATCATGATCCGCTGATTGATTCGATCCAATTTAATTCGCTTTACTGTCATTTGGGTTCGTCTGCTTATTATCAGCGGCCGCCAAGTAGGCCACTCGTTTGACACAATAATATTGACTTAATAGACAAAGCTCAATGGCTCGTGAATAAACAGCCACACAAAATATCCTGCGCCAGCATAGAGAATTAACGCATTTACTTTTGTGTTGTTCTGATAAAGTCAAAAATAAAAGGAACATGACATGTATCAATCCCCTCTCCTCTCGCCTGACGCGGTGAAAAACCGCGATCGTAAAAACGGAATTTCGGGTTTAATCGCCGCACCCATCGGTTATTTAATGGTGCTATTTCTGCCAGTATTTCTTGAAGTCGCAAGTCAGCAACTTGCCTTAACCCCATCCGAGGTAGGTAGACTTGGTGCAATGGACGCATTAGGTTTAGCCATAGGTACGCTAATTTGTGCGGTGTACATCAAGCGCCTTAATTTTCGCCATACTGTGGCCTTAGGTGCCATTATCTGCATTTCGATGAATGTCCTTAGTGCCTTTATCAGTGATTTTTCTGTTTTATGCATGATTCGGGTTGTAGCAGGTCTTGGCGAAGGACTATTGGTCGCTATTGGGGTCACAGCCGTGGGTATGACCAGCTTACCCGAACGATGGTTCGGTCTTTATACTGCGGCGATCGTCGCTGTGCAAGCCGTGGGGTTACTCATTATCGCGCCCATTTTCAATCAGTGGCAGCTAAGCGGAGTGTTTATCACCATGGCGTTAATTTACGCCATTCCACTGGCCTTGTTACGACTATTACCAGTACGCAGTGAAGCCGTAACAACGGTATCCCATCAATCACAACCGACCCGAAAATTATTACTCGCCATGTTTGCCATGTTGTTTTTCTATTTATGTATCGGCGGGGTGTGGGCATATGTTTCATTTATGGGTACCGGTCAGGGACTCAGTTTAGAATATGTTTCTAACAGTCTTGCTATTTCCATGCTCAGTGGCTTTTTAGGGGCGTTGTTTTTTGCCGCTATTGGGCGTCATGCGCGAAATATGTCATTACTTGTGGGTTCGATCATTATCATGATCACCAGCTTGTATTTTTTAAGCACCTTCAACACAGGTTTTAGTTATCTGATCATTACCTGTGTCTACGGTTTTTTCTGGAGTGTGATTGGCGCCAGATTGTTCTCAGCCATCTCAGATGCAGACCAATCTGGCCGCTATATCAGCGCAGCGCAAACGGTTCTTGGTATGGGCGTAGCATTAGGCCCGTTGCTCGCCTCATTGTTAATCGATGACTTTGGGTATGCCGGTGTCAATGGCATGGCAGCAGTAGCATTAGTCTTGTGTTTGCTAAGCATATTACCCTTAGCGTTACATTCTAGGCCAACCGCTACCGCGCAGTAATGAAGCATAAAGCGATTGCTCAACGAGACAAGCTTAAGCTTGTCTCACCTTCGCTTGGTACTCAGCCAATAATTTATAAGCATCATCGGCGATACTCGGGTGTACAAACACGCCTTTATCGACAATTAATTGGTCGTCAAACCACACGGTAGCCTTTTCCATCACACCATCAAAATGCGAGTTAGCTGGCTGTCCAAGTGGTGGCATATCGATGGGACTGGTATGACCAAATCCAAAGTTTACCCCGCCCCAAATACGTTCGTCTTCGACGATTTCCCAACTCAGATCTTGTACGCCTGGGCAAACACCCAGCATCATATGAGAAATTTTATGCATGTTCTGTTCAGCAAAGCTTTCAATAAAGTCCTGCAAAACTCTAGATTCATTACCAATAAACTGACTTATACGCCCGTTCTCCATAATAAATTCAACATGACCACCTTGTGATAAATCAGCATGCATAATCATATCAAAGCGAATTTTTCCGCGCATGGTCCCAGACTTAGGTACTAAATTTAAATACCCTGGGGCAGTGCAAAATTTAGGCTTGGAAAAATCACCACTGTCGAAGTCAATTAAATTATTGGCATCGGTTTCAAATTGCACATCGGTACCCCGCTCGGTCACGACTCTAACGATTTTTGTAGTCTTGGCCAGTTCAGCCATATTGTGCAAAACGGCATGTAACTTAGCCACATCAAAGTAGCAAAATACCCGCTCTAATGAGGGAATACTCGAGTCAGCTAAAATATTGTAGCGAACTTTTTTATTCTCTTGCATGACGGTTTCCCATATGTCTGAATACAACAAACAGGCGGCACCAATTTCTATCCATACGTCAACGGTTTTAAGGGCTGCCGTGAGCGCTTCGCTAGGCCAATCTGGCATACCAACTTGGCCCATGTCCCGTGCTTGCTGGGTATACAACACCAAGGGTTTTGCATTAAGTTCTTTGCTGGCAACAAAAAACGCTTGGGCTATTTCGCCGTTCGAGCCGTCATCGGCGGTAATGGCAACCACTTCACCGGCTTTCACTTGAAACATTTCGTGGATAATACGCCTAGCGATATCCAATGTTTTGGGGGTTACAGCAATCATCAATTTACTCCTTGGTGTGGAATGTTGCCCAGCACGTTGACCAATACTTGCCAAACTTTTTGCACTGAACTGACTTGCACTCGCTCTTTGGGCGAATGCGCATTTTCGATATTTGGACCGTAGGAAATGATTTGCATATTCGGGTAGGTATTAGACAAAATCCCGCACTCTAAGCCCGCGTGAATAGCGATAATGCCCGGCTCAACAGCAAAAATGTCGGCGTAGGTTTGGCGCATTAACTGGGTTATTTGATTATCTGCGTTAGGCTGCCAACCAGGGTAACCGTTAGCAGTTGAAACCACCGCTTGGGTTGGGGCAAAGCTTTCGCTAATACACGCGACCATTTTGGGCTCATCGCTTGGTACACACGTACGGGTAAAGCACACCGCATTGAACTGACCATTTTGCGCCACGACACTTGCTAGGTTGTTAGATGTCTCGACCAGCCCTTCCACATCAGGGCTCATTGTCGACACGCCATGGGGAACCTTTTTAACGGCGCTTAATAGGGCTTGCGTGAAGCTCTGCTCAAGGGCTACAGTGACTTGTTCAGATGGCAGGGTCGTGCTTTTGCAGCTTAACTTCACTCTCGGCTCTTGGGCGCGATACGGTCCCAATACGTCCTCATTTAACTGCTCAATTAATACATCCAGTTCTGACTGATTTTCTGGCGAAATAGCAATACTGGCCCGCGCCTTTGCGGGTATCACATTTGCCACGCCTTGACCGTTAAACGCCACCAGTTCAAGTGGCATTGATTGGGCGAGTTGCTCAATCACATCCGCCAACACCTTTATCCCATTCATTCGCTTAAGGTGTATGTCCAAGCCAGAGTGCCCCCCTAACCCGCCATCAACTTTCAGCTCGATAACTTGCTTGTCTTCACTCAAAACCGTTGTGGTATAAGTCCCATGCAACAACACGTCAACACCACCAGCGCAGCCAATGGTCAGCTCGTGATCTGATTCCATATCCAGATTCAGCATTATCTCGGCCTGCAAATATTCCGGTTTAAGCGCCTCTGCGCCGGTCATGCCGCGCTCTTCATCGACCGTGAAAACCGCTTCAATGGCAGGGTGAGCAATATCCTGGGATCCAAGCACCGCCATCGCCATCGCCACCCCTATGCCATTGTCTGCACCTAAGGTGGTGTCGTTGGCTCGTATCCAATCGCCTTCAAGCAGTAATTCGATGCCTTGTTGGGTAAAGTCAAACTTCAAACCGCCCATTTTTTGTTGAACCATGTCTAAATGGCTTTGCAGTGCCACCGTTTTACAACCTTGCATGCCTTGGGTAGCGGGCTTTTTAATGATGACGTTACCAATGGCGTCGGCGAATACCGACAAACCTAGGCGATGACCAAAGTCGCGCACAAAGGCTGATATTTGCTGCTCATTGAGGGAGCCGCGCGGTATTTGGCTAATGGCGTGAAAGTGCTGCCATACTTTTTGGGGTGCTAATTGACTCAACGCTGTGAAAACATCGCTTTGAGATATGTGCATAATCGCTCCTAGGGGAACGCCTGAAATCATGCCTGTGGGCATGATTTCGACGAGTAGTATGGGATAGAAATCAGTCAGGTGCTAACAAGGCGAACCTGACTGCAGAAGGTGTTAAAAGGTGTAAAAAGTAGCTTCGATTCCAAATGAAATGGGGCGCTGACGATAAACCGTTTTCCCGCCTAAGTAGTTACTAAAGGCATAGGTTTCGCCAGCTTCATCGGTGATGTTTTTTGCCCACAATGCCACTTCCCATTCTTGACCACTAGGACCAACCACGATCCGAGCATCAAGGGATTTGACGGGGCCATAGATGGCATTCGTATCAGACAAGGCTGCGCGCTGTTCGCCTTTGTATGAATAGGCTAATTGAAAACGGGCGTAAAAATCGTCGTTAATATCGACCTCGTAACGGGCGATACCGTTGTAGCTCCATTTTGGCGCTTGGGAAAGTGTTGCCCCTTTAGGAATATTAGTCGCCAGGGGAACGCCATTTAAATCGCTTTTGGGGGTTTTGACTTTAGCATCGATATAGCCCACACCACCCAAGAGTGAAAGGTTATTCGTTGGTAACCATTGAATTTCCAGCTCAGCGCCATTTATTTCAGACTCGTCAATGTTATCTAAGCTCACGGCAAACAAGTCGGTCGGATCACTGAAATCAGGCGAGCTGCCATTAATGCAAGCTTGACCTTGCGACTGACACGCTAGGATCAACGATTGACGGTCATCATATTCATTGCGAAACAGCACAGTATTTATGCGCATACGATTATCCAGCAACGAGAGTTTCACCCCAGCCTCAAGTGATAAAAGCTCTTCAGGTTTTGCATAGCTCCATAAGCGTTGGTCTGTGACCGGGCTGCCATAAAAAGCGCCTGTTTTATAACCCGTGGCTGCGTTGGTATAAATCAATACGTCGTCGCTCAACTGATAATCAAGGCCCAAACGATAGGTTAAGCTGCTTTCATCTTCTGTTTGATCAAGTACCGCGGCATCAAACGGACCGCCGCCGAAATCTGCCACACTGCGCCCCACAAACTCTTTTTCATCCGCCGAATAACGTAAACCCACCGTCAATTTTAGCGCATCTGACAATTCGGTTTCCGTGTGTAAGTAGGCACCAAATGAATCGGTCGTTTGTTGATACTCTGAAGTGTTGAAAAATGCCGCTACATCAAATGCCGGAATAGCTCCAGCAGTGGACTCATCGTTTACTGTCACTTTATCGACCGAATAAATAATCCCGCTGATCCAGCTAAAACGGCTATCAGTGGTAGACGTTAAGCGAAACTCCTGCGACACCTGCTCAACCTCGTTGTCTTGCACGAAATCAAATACACTGCTGCTAAAACCATTGTAGTTATCGACGACAAATCGGTCGTATTTATCCCATGCGGTAATAGAGGTAAAGCTAACACTTTGGAAATCAGCGGTAATATGCAAGGTCGCGCCGCTACCCTCTTCATCTCGCTGTAATGGCAAGTCGCCTACGTCGACACGTGTCGCGTCGTTAGGCAGTGAACTAAAGCCACCGGCTTGGGATGCAAAAAAGTCGATCCCTTGGGGCGATTCGGGTAACGATTGATCTTGGCTGTACCGTAAACTTAATAATGCCTCCGTCGAATCAGATAATTGCAAAGACAACATGCCCCGCAATGCAAGTTGGTCTACTTTTCCATACTCAATTCCCGTTCCAATGTCTTCTTGCCAACCGTCTGCTTGTTTTTTATAGGAGAAAGCCAAACGTCCGTTAATATCGTCGGTAAGTGGGCTGTTAATAAAACCATTAACCGAGCTGGTATTCCATTTGCTGTATCCCAACGTAATAGCGCCATCGAGGTAATCTTGTGGTTTATTCGAAATGTAGCTGATCGCTCCACCAGTGGTGTTCTTTCCGTAAAGCGTGCCTTGAGGCCCTTTTAAGACTTCGACTCTTTCCACGTCCATAATTTGGCCGCTCAACATGGCTGGATTTCCAGCCAGCACTTCATCGATATAGACCCCGACCCCACTGACGCTGTTAATGTTGTAATCATCTAAGCCAACCCCACGAATAGCAAAAATGGGCGTGCCGCCGGATGTCGCATTCGTTGTGCTTAATCCTGGGGTAAAGGCGGCGACGTCTTTGGGCGTTTGCAACCCCAGTTCATCCAATATATCACCGGAAAACGCGGTAACCGAGGCACCCACTTCCTGCAAATTTTGACTGCGCTTCTGGGAGGTAATAACAATTTTTTCTAGCTCAACTTTTTCTTTTTGCGGTTCCTCAGCAGCCTGTGCATAACAAACCGATGAGGTTAATATGCTAGTCATCATTGCCGCCAGTGGCGTGATCGAATATGTCTTGTTACCCATTGCAAACCTACCTTTATTTATTATTTGATGTGTAGCAGTCCGTTCAGATAACCGAACGAGGAGTGTGTGCCTATGTGTGTTGACTGATTCTAGCTACAGCAAAGCGAAATTATGTGCGTAAAAATACAACGAAAACGTGAATAATTTTGAAAATGGAAGGCAGCATTAAATATACAAATACGAATGCCAGAAGATTAGGCAAAATAAGACCTATTAGGTCTATGTTTGCCTATGAAATGGATGGTTGAGATGACAGAGCAGCAACTCACATTAGGCTCTGGGTAGTCCGGCTTAATGATAAGCGGTAGATCAGCTAGGCTTCGCCAGAAAGCTGTGCGTTCGCCCTCTTTTATGCTCAAAAGCCTCAAGTCGTTTATCGTGCGAGCGATCTTTAAGTTGTACTCCTGAGGTTTTAAGACGACGTGCTTCTTTTAGCAAGTACAAAACTCGCTGAGCCGCGACGTCAAAGCCCAAACCTGCAGGTCGTATGTTAGAAATACAATTGCGTCGTGCGTCATTCAGGCCTATTTTTGGCTCCCAGGTAAAGTACACACCAAGACTATCAGGAGCGCTCAACCCTGGGCGTTCGCCAATTAACATCAAAACCGCTTTAGCATTTAAGTACTGACCAACTTCATCACCAATGGCGACTCTGCCCTGTTCCACAATGGTTAAAGGGGCCAATGAACACGGCTGGGATTGTTTTTTTAACAAGGGGATCAATTGGTCTAGTAAAGGCCGCACATTGCGCTGAACCGCGATAGATGAAAGCCCGTCCGCCACAACTATGGCTAAATCGTATTGAAGCTGCCTATCGCCTTCTTGTTGCGTCGTAAACTTCAATAGCACATTTCGCGAAATATCATTCAGTTTTCGACCTAAATCCGGGCGTTGTAAAAAAGTTGTTCTATCAAAAGCTTGACTATGTAAAGCCATAGGTTGGCACGGCAACGCTGGGGCAAACTCAGCTAATTGCTGTTGTAACTTCTCTATATTGAGTGGCAGTTTTACCGCGTCCCGTGCCCGCGCATGGGACAGCTGAAAATCAAGCATTTCAGAAGTGGGTAAGCTCACCCCTGCACGACCTAAGCCGATACGTGCATCTGTGTAACGGCGTAATGCGCGCCATGGATTATTGACTATGTTTTCGCTCGTTAAATGGGCTTGATGATCAACCGCCCCCTTTAGATTTTTAGGCCTCTCGACGTGTTTTTTCATTATAAAATTCCCCCTATTGCATGTAACGCACGGGCAAATACGTCAGGTACGTTACTTGATAGCAGGTGTTGTCCGTCACTTTTCATGATTTGCATTTTGTCTAACCATTGTTCAAATTCTGGTGCTGGGCGGGCGCCTAAAACACGACGAAGATACAACGCATCGTGAAATGAAGTCGTTTGATAATTGAGCATAATGTCATCTGAACCCGGGATCCCCATGATAAATGAACAGCCAGCCACGCCGAGTAAGGTGAGAAGGTTGTCCATGTCATTTTGGTCTGCCTCGGCATGATTGGTGTAACACACGTCGCAGCCCATGGGCAGACCAAGCAGCTTGCCACAGAAGTGATCTTCTAATCCGGCACGTGTGATCTGCTTACCATCGAACAGATATTCAGGCCCAATAAAACCAACCACAGTATTAACAATTAATGGATTAAACTTACGCGCCACCCCATAGGCCCGAGCTTCGCAAGTTTGTTGGTCTAATCCGTGATGCGCATTGGCTGATAGCGCACTACCTTGGCCCGTTTCGAAATACATAACATTGCTGCCTACTGTGCCTCGATTGAGGCTCAGCGCAGCGCTTTGTGCTTCGGCTAACGTCGCTAAATCAAAGCCAAAACTGGCATTAGTCGCTTGGGTGCCACCAATCGATTGAAAGACCAGATCCACAGGCGCACCAGCTTCGATACACTCGATCGTATTGGTCACATGGGTCAGCACACAACTTTGCGTAGGTATTTGATACTGACTAATCACATCATCCATTAAATGCAGCAGATTAATGGCTTGCGCGACATTATCCGTTGCGGGGTTAATGCCGATCACTGCATCACCATTACCGTATAACAAACCATCCAACATACTGGCGGCAATCCCATTGATGTCATCGGTGGGGTGATTGGGTTGTAACCGTGTTGATAAATGACCCGTTAAGCCGATAGTGCTGCGAAATCCAGTGGTGACATGACATTTTTTAGCCACTAAAATCAGGTCTTGATTACGCATAATCTTACTCACCGCAGCCGCCATTTCTGGGGTTATACCGCCGCTAACGCTGGCCAGTACATCACTGGTTACATGGTCGTTCAACAACCAGTTACGAAAATCTCCCACAGTTAAATGCCCAATAGTGGCAAACGCCTGCTTGTTATGTTCGTCCATGATCAAACGGGTAATTTCATCGTCTTCATAAGGCACCAAGGCTTCATTCAGGAAATCAGTGAGTGGCACCTCGGCAAGTGTTAACTGCGCTATCGCTCGTGCCTGTTCAGACTCAGCTATAACGCCAGCTAGACAATCTCCTGAGCGCAATGGTGTTGCTTTGGCCATGAGCTGTGCCAAATTTTTGAAAAGATATGTTTGACTGCCGACTTGATGGCGATAACGTTGACCCATTCATACATCCATAACAAGGTTGCTCACTGCCAGCCGTTTAATCCAGTGCATAGTTGACGGCCAGATAATGAGATTAGGCAATTTTCAGACCTCTTAATTATTGTTCAATACGCTAAAATTTCTAGTTTGCGAAAAACATACCGCTTCACTTCATTCGCCAGCAAACTTTAAAATTCAAATTAAAATCAGATGGTTACCATAAATATAAAAATGAAAGGTGCTTTAGAATGTAAAGTGCCAAGCGATGTTTTAACGTCGCCAGCACCATTTTAGTCACGATGCACCGTTGCAAGGCGCAAAAAAATTCCCAATAAAAAAGCCCAAGCTAATGAGCTTGGGCTTTTCAGTGCTTCGACGCTTGTCCTAAATGCCAGCGTTAGAAACTTTGCATATCAATTACAAATCGGTAGCGAACGTCATTGTTCTTCATGCGTTCGAACGCTTGGTTAATGTCCTGCATATCGATCTTTTCAATTTCAGATACCACATTATGCTCGCCACAAAAATCAAGCATCTCTTGGGTTTCTTTGATGCCGCCGATTAACGACCCCGCTAAGGCTTTGCGACCACCTATCATATACGCGCCGTTCACGGCTTTAAGCGGTTCAATTGCGCCGACAAAACACATGGTGCTGTTGTATTTAAGTAAGGCTAAATATGGATTTACATCATGACCAACGGGAATGGTATTAAGTAGGAAGTCGAACTTACCACGCCATTTTTTCATGCTATCTTTGTCTTTAGTCACCAGCACATCATGCGCTCCGAGTTTTTTAGCATCAGCGGCTTTTTCCTCGGATGTAGTGATCATCACGACATGCGCACCCATGGCAGCAGCGAATTTAATGCCCATATGCCCTAAACCACCCAAGCCTATGACCCCCACCGTCATACCTTTTTTCACCCCATACTGATGCAAAGGTGAATAGGTGGTGATCCCCGCACACAGAAGTGGTGCGGCAGCGGCTTCGTCTAAGTTCTCTGGTACTTTGAGCACAAAGTTGTCGCTTACCACAATGCGTTTAGAGTATCCGCCTTGGGTGATTTCTTCTTCGTCTCCCGTGCCATCGTCAAGCTTACTATTGTACGTCATGGTTGCACCGTTCAAGCAGTGCTGTTCCAGGTGTTCCTCACATGCAGCGCAGGTCTGGCAAGAATCAACCATGCAGCCCACACCGACGGTGTCGCCCACTTTGAAGTTGCTTACCTTGTCTCCCACTGCACTGACTTCACCAATAATTTCATGACCCGGCACCAATGGATAATTTGAGTTGCCCCAGTCGTTTTTCACCGCGTGCAAGTCACTGTGACACACGCCGCAAAACTGAATATCAATCTGCACGTCATGCGCCCCCGGCGCTCGGCGTTTAATGTCATGGGGCTCCATATGGCCATCGTCTGATTTTGCTGCATAAGCTGAAATCGCTTTCATAGTACCTCTCTTAATTTTGTCACTGAATATTTAACCTTAGGTAACGAAACCGCCAGGGTCGTGATTGCTAGGTTATTAACGATAGCAGCCAGATCCACGCAGCGTTCTAGCCGTTAAGGTTAAGAATGTGTTGTTGCGCTGCTAACACCTGCGTTTACTCAAGAGCGCTACCATTGTTCACCAATGTTGGATAGTCCACATACCCTTTAGCGCCGCCACCATAGAAGGTGTCTTCATCGGGTGTGTTATATGGACCGTTTTGGGCGACTCGAGTGGGTAAGTCTGGATTAGCTAAGAATGAACGACCAAATGACACAGCATCGGTATCTCCTCGTTCAATCCATGTATTTGCCTCGTCGGGCGAGAACTCGCCGTTTGCAATAAACACGCCCGTAAAGGCATGCCGCATTTTTGTTAGTAGCGTATTACCTTGCTCGACACCCGAGCCGTCTCCAGTGTGATTATTTGGTCTTACAACGTGCAAATACGCCACGCCTTTATCGGACAACGCCTTGGCTGCTGCCACATACGTAGTATCGGGGTCATCGTCGTAGCTGCCACCAGGCCCACCTGTGGGTGATAAACGCACACCAATGTTACCCAATGGGATCTCTTTGCTAATCACGTCGATTATTTCATTCATCAAGCGCAACCTGTTTTCCACTGCACCACCATATTGATCCTCGCGCTTATTTACCGACGAGCGAATAAACTGATCGAGTAAATATCCGTTGGCCGCGTGCAGTTCAACGCCGTCAAAGCCTGCTTCTTTGGCACACTTTGCCGCATGGCTATAATCTTTTTTAAGATTTTCGATATCATCTAATGTCATTGCCCGTGCTTTTGGATGTGGCACCGTTGGCCCATCAGGCAATAAATCACCGACAAACGCTTCGCCTTCTGGCTGAAAGTCACTGGAAGAAACAGGTAGCCCACCGTGAGGCTGAAACACTTGGTGGGAAATTGCCCCAACATGCCATAGCTGGCAGAAAATACGCCCGCCAGCATTATGCACCGCATCAGTCACTGTGCGCCAATGTGCCACCTGCTCATCGCTAAATATGCCTGGGGTCCACGCATACCCCTGGCCCTGAGGACTGATTTGCGTTGCCTCAGACACGATAAGTCCTGCGCTCGCGCGCTGGGCATAATAAAGTGCGTGCAAGGGAGTTTGTTCGTTTTCCCCAGCCGTAGAGCGCGAGCGCGTTAAAGGTGCCATAACTAAACGATTGCTTAGTTTGATATTGCCCAAAGCTAACTCGCCCAATAATGCTGGATGCGACTCTGCTGATGATGAATGTACGTTATTCATGGAATTTGCCAATTTAGCTGCCCTCTTTCGATAATGTCTTATGCCTGAAGCAACCCCTGCAAATGCAAGGATCTGAGCCGAATATAAAACTAAATGAAATGAATGTACCAAGGACTAAGCAAGGGCTATTCCAAACCCATGTACGATAGTAGAACATCTTTGTTAGGCCCCCATACAAAAGGCCTACAAACGAATAATTAAAAATACACCGTAAGAATGCCTAGCACGTAAATAGCGCTAAGCTTATTTACTCAGGTAAATATTGCGAGCCATCAGCAGTTATTTCAATTGCTGAGTATTGCCAAAATCTGCGCGCGCTTATGTGGTGGTAACAAGCCGTTTATGCATAATCTGCAATTGAAAGCCGAGCCACAGAATAACCAATAACATCAACCATGAACCAATTACCACGCCTGTCCACTGGGCCTGTTGCCAAAAAATGCTCAAGTAAATCCCCCCGGTACTGGCGCCCACGTAATAGAAGGTCAGGTACAAAGACGAGGCGCTGGCTTTTCCTCCTTGGGCATTTAGGCTTACCCAACTGCTGGCCGTTGAATGGGTTAAGAAAAAACCAAAGGCGTTTATCAGCAAGCCCAAAATAATGGCGTATAAAGACGGGATCAAGGTAACACCGGAGCCAAGCATAATAATCACAGTGCCCGCCATCATGCAGTTAGGCTGCGAAAATCGCTTGCCTAACTTACCCGAAATAGCAGATGCATAGGTACCTGACAAATAAGTCAAAAAGAGCAAACCTATATACTGTGCCGATAGGCTATAAGGGTTATCTTTAAGTACAAAGGTGATGTAGCTGTATTGATTAACAAAAATAAAGAAACTCAAACCACCAATCAGGTAACTCAACAAGAGGCGCTTATTGGCTAAGTGCGCCCATAATTGTCTCAACATGGGTTTTGCACGTAAAGGTTTCGCAGCAAAATGTTGCGATTTAGGCAATAACCAAGCAAAGGCCAAGGTTAGCAGTAAACTTAATAGCGCCATACAGGCGAATGTGCCCGTCAAGCCTAGGTTTTCTCCCAGAAAACCGCCAAGTAACCGCCCACCAATGCCGCCAAGAGAGTTGCCACTGATGTATATTCCCACCGCTATCATCAAGGCATCGGCGTTAAATTCATCACTCATATACGCCACAGCGATAGCAGGCAATCCGGCTAAGAAGAACCCCTGTAATGCGCGTAGTAACAATAAACTTTGATAGCTGCTAGCCAGTGCCAAACTCGCGGTGGTCAGGGTGATCCCCACCATTGTCAGTAACATAATGCCTTTGCGTCCTATGGCATCAGATAATGGCCCGTAAAAGAGCAATGAAATGCCCAGCGTAAGGGTCGAAATGGTAAAGCTCACACTGGAGTGCAAAGGTGATACCGCAAACTGCTCGCTGATCATTGGCAACAGCGGTTGGGTCACGTATAAATTGGCAAACACCATAAACGAGCCCAAACACAGGGCCAGCGTCGCGCGCCAAAACGGCGCAGTGTGGGGCGTGATCATCCCTGATTGCGAGTTCAACATGGAAATTATTTAACCTGAAAAATAACGTGCGCTCGCACATGAGCAAGAATAAAAAAGCGACCATAACAAAAGCTTAGGTCGCCTAACAATACATTAGCGCAATGGTTTAACCACGGTCGTGTGGTGTGAACTAAAAGCTGTCTGTTGGTATGCGTACCCAGCCTTCCATTAACACCCGGGCACTGCGACTCATTGACGCCTTAATCACAGACCATTGCCCGTCAACCTGCTCTGCTGCGGCACCAACACGCAAGGTACCAGATGGGTGACCAAAACGGACGTCGGTGCGGTTGCCTCCCCCGGCAGCGCTATTAACTAACGTACCGGGAATAGCCGCAGCGGTACCAATAGCAACGGCGGCGGTACCCATCATGGCATGGTGCAGTTTGCCCATGGACATGGCACGTACCAAAACGTCAATGTCTTCAAGCTCAATGGCTTTACCACTGGATGAAACATAGGGCTTTGCTGGTGCGACAAAAGCCACTTTAGGCGTATGTTGGCGTGAAGCGGCTTCGCTTATATCCTTAATCAACCCCATCTGCACCGCACCTTGGGCACGAATGGTTTCGAACTTAGTTAGCGCCGTTGGGTCGCCGTTAATAACCTCTTGTAACTCAGTGCCCGTATAACCAATATCTGCCGCATTAACAAAGATAGTCGGAATACCTGCGTTAATCAGTGTCGCTTGCAAGTTGCTTAAACC